>Ga0114971_10001961_pt1 | contig 14127 bp, 9 predicted proteins | sample M_140625_MF_Meta_FD_87320 | JGI IMG/M metagenome (GOLD analysis project Ga0114971, IMG submission 87320) | Freshwater microbial communities from Lake Montjoie, Canada to study carbon cycling - M_140625_MF_MetaG | ecosystem: Environmental > Aquatic > Freshwater > Lake | place: Lake Montjoie... | reverse complement strand
GATGCTGCTCATCGCCGACGAATCCAAGGCGGTGGCGCTGGCGGGGGTCATGGGCGGGCAGAACACCGAGATCAGCGCGCAGACGGTGGACGTGCTGATTGAGAGCGCCTATTTCAAGCCGCAAAACATCCGCGCCACGGCGAAAAAACTGGAGTTGCGGACGGATTCCTCCTACCGCTTTGAGCGGGGCGGCGATGTGGGCATTTGCGATTGGGCCAGCCGCCGGGCGGCGCAACTGATCTGCGATCTGGCCCAGGGCCAAGTGGCCGGACCCGCGCGGGAGGACTTCCCCCGGCCCGCCGCTCCCGGGCGCGTCACCCTCCATTTCTCAAAAACCCAGGCCCTGCTCGGCATCGCCATCCCGCATCCCGAGCAGATCGCCTATCTGACCCAACTGGGGTTGCGGGTGACGGAACAGGCGCCCGGCTTTTGCACTTTTGAAATCCCGACGTGGCGGGTGGATCTGAAACGCGAGGTGGACCTGATTGAAGAAGTCGCCCGGCTTTACGGGGTGGACAAGATTCCCAGCACCCCGCCGCGGGGCGCTCTCGGGACCAATCCCTATGATCTGATTCACGACGAACTCGCCGAGGCGCGGCGGATACTGAGCGGGCTTGGCCTTAATGAGGCGCAGGGGCAAACCCTTATCTCCAGCGCGGAACCCGGTAGCCAAAGCCCGGAGGCCGTGAGGCTGGCAAACCCCTTGAGTTCCGATATGGATCAACTGCGCCCCAGCCTGCTGCCGGGCCTGCTTCAAGCGCTGCGGCACAATGTGAGCCGGAAGAATTACGACGCGGCCCTGTTCGAAGTCGGCCGGGTGTTTCTTCAGGCGAACGGCAGGGTCCGGGAAGAACGGCGCGTGGCCATCGCCCTCACCGGGCAGCGCGCCCTGCCCTTCTGGAGCGGCGAGGAGCGCGAGGCCAAGTTCGATATCCACGACTTGAAAGGGCGGCTGGAAGATTTTCTGGAGCACTTCGGCCTCCGAGGCGTCACCTTCACACGGCGCGCGGAAAGCACGGCGCTGCTGCTCGAATCGGCGACTCTTTCACTGGGCGGCAAGCTGGTGCTGGGCGAAGCGGGCCAGCTGCTGCCGGGACTTGCAAAGAAATATGACCTGCGCGATAGCGTGCTGTTGGCGGAATTGAATCTGGACCTGCTGCTCGCGCGGCGGAATCCGGCCAAGGCATTCAAGCCGCTGCCCCAGTTCCCCGCCATCCGCCGCGATGTGGCGATGCTGGTGCCGGAAGCCACGACCCATGAGGCCGTGCTGCAGACCGTTCGTCAGAGCAAGCCCGCCCATCTGGAAAGCGTGGAGCTGTTTGATGTGTTCCGGGGCCAGCACGTGCCGGAGGGGCAGAAGAGCCTGGCGTATGCGTTCACCTATCGCTCCCCGGAGAAAACATTGACGGATGCCGAAGTGGGCGCCGCGCATGAAACCCTGCTGGCCCAGTTCAAGAAAAACCTGGGTGCGGTCCTGCGGTGACCCGCCCCTCACGCCGGCTATAGAAATGGCGGCATTGGGCAGTCCAGCGTGTCGGAGATGGCGCGCAGCAACTCCGCCTCGCTCTCCCGGATCACGCCATCTGCGCCCACCACATGGACGCAGGCCTCGATCAGATTCTTTTTGATCTGCGGCGCGGCCTGGGCCAGCCGATCGAGCGCGGCATCCATCGGTTGCAGTCCGCACTGGTCGCGCGGCAGCAGCGACAGCCCGCCCTCGGGGGCGCGCCAATAGGGGGCGCCGGCATCAAAGGCGCGCTGAACCTCGCCCGCATCATTACCGCTGACATGGGCCAGCGTGGAGAGGATAACCCGGCCATCCGGCACCAGAGGCTTGATGCTATAAAACTGGATGGCCGGCGGACGCGCCGCGCCGAACTGCGGCGCGAGATGGCGCAGGATGATTTTCTGCAGCACGAATTCAAACAGCTCCAGCCGGCCGTCACTTTGAATCAGCCACTGCAGCGTTTTGGAGAATCGCTGATACTGATCCCGATTTAATTGCCGCAGGGCACCCATGGCAATGTTGACCATGGGTAGCCGCGCCGGAACAGCCGCCGAGGCGATGTCGGCGAACAGGGTCAAGGTCATACTGTAACTCTCCGGCGGCAGATGCCGGGCGAGCGCGTCGAGCTGGGTGGCGCGAGTGGCCTCCTCGGGACTCAACAGCAGCGCGTAAATCAAGGCCACCGCGTCGAGCGGCTGGCGGACGGCGTTCCGGACGCTTTCCGGCAGGGAGTCGCGCATTTTCTCCGCGTATTCCAAATGCAGCGGCGTGGGCGTGCCCAGATTCGGCAGGACGGAAGGGGATGAGATAACCGGGGGCTTCCCGGCCGCGCCGGCGCCGATGACGACGCCCCCGAGCACGGCGCGAAAGGCATCCGGCAGCGGGGGAGGGACCGACGCGCGGCGGGAAGGCGTTTCCGGATTGTCCGCGCTGAGGGCCTTGAATGTTCCGTCCCACGCTGGCTCAATGGCGCGGATGCGGTCCTCGAGCGGCGGATGGGTGGCCAGCGCGCCCAGAAAGGAATGGGAGAGGGCGCTGCCAAAAAATAGATGGCCGGCATCCGGGGCATTGGGCGACTCCATCTGCGAGCCATAGCCGCCGATCTTCTGCAGGGCGCCGGACAGCCCGGCGGGATTGCGGGTGAATTGCACCGCGGAGGCATCGGCCAGAAACTCGCGCTGACGGCTGATGGCGGCCTGAATCAGACGGCCAAAAAACACTCCCACCGAGCCGATGAGGATCAGGGCCATCCCGATGATCGGCAGCGGGTTTTTTTCCCGGCTATTGCTGCTGCGCATGTAGAGCAGAATCCGGCCGATGGAGGCAAGGCAGAGAATCCCAAATAGGACGCCCATGAGCTGAAGGTTCAGGCGCATGTCGCCATTGAGGATATGGCTGAACTCGTGGCCAATGACGCCCTGCAGCTCGTCGCGCGACAGCTTCGAGATGCAACCGCGCGTGACACCCACGGCGGCATCCCCGGCGGTATGCCCGGCAGCGAAGGCATTGATGCCCTCCTCATGGTCGAGCACGTAAACTTTCGGCATCGGCACACCGGAGGCGATGGCCATCTCCTCGACAATGTTGAGAAGCTTGCGTTCGTCCGGATCGCGCGTGCTGGAATCCACCGGTCGGCCGCCCATGGATTCGGCCACCACCCCGCCGCCGCCGGCGAGCTGGCTGACCTTGAACAGGCTGCCGAATGCCACGATGGCCAAGGTGATCAGGGCGGCGCCAAAAAAGATCTGCGGATCCCACAGCGCCAGCGAAGGCTCCGATCCGTAAGACCCGCCAGCATCCGAATGCGCCCGGGCGCCAGTGAGCACCACCAGCCCGACCAGGTAATTCAGGACGACAATGAGGAGGACGGCGACGACAAAGTAAAAAACCAGCAGCTTGGTTTTTTTGCGGGCCCGATCCTGTCGCTCGAAGAAATCCATCCAATAGGTGCGGCAATCAGAATCAGGGGGCTCGGTTCAAACCGTCGGGCCCGCCGGCATCCGCTGCCGCAAAAAATTCACGAGAAGGAAACCTTGGGCGCGACCTTCTCTTCCGGCTTGTCCACCGCGAACAGCTCCGCGGAGGTGAAGTTGAACATGCCTGCAATCAGGTTGCTCGGAAACACCTCGCGGCCGGTGTTATAGGCCATCACGGAATCATTGTAAGCCTGGCGCGCAAAGGAGATTTTGTTCTCCGTGGAGGTCAGCTCCTCGGTGAGCTGCATCATGTTCTGGTTGGCCTTCAGGTCGGGGTACTGCTCAGAGACCATCAAGAGGCGGCTCAGAGTGCCGCCCAATCCCGTCTCTGCCTCCGTGAGATTTTTCATCGCCGCGGCATCGCCGGGATTGGCGGCGGCGGCCTTGGAGGCGGCGTAGGCGATGTTGCGGGCGGCGGTGACGGCTTCGAGCGTGCCGCGCTCGTGCGCCAGATACCCCTTGGCCGTCTCGACCAGGTTGGGGATCAGGTCGTAGCGGCGCTTGAGCTGCACGTCGATCTGCGCAAAGGCATTTTTGAAGCGGTTGCGCATCGTGACCAGCTTGTTGTAGATGCCGACCACAAACCCGCCGAGGATGAGCACGAGCAGAAGAAGGACTCCCAGAATAATAAGTGATGCAATCATAATGTTTTCTTCAGTTAATGACGGACACAGCTTGGCTGAACGGCACCGGCGGGCAATGATAATTTCCTCGCTCATTTGGAATCGAACACCCTCGGGACACTGCCCGGGCGCTCACTCCGTCCAAAGCCGGCATCCAAGGCCCCCCCTCTTGAGGACTCAGACGCACCCGTGACGGCGCACCTTTCCTGGCACCTGCGGCGCGCAGGCTCAACGGGCGGCCATCAGATCCGGGCCCGCACCTGGAGGATATCGCGGGCGATTTGTTCCCGCAATTCCGCCGGAGAGTCAAACCGCCGCTCCGCCCGCAATTTCACACCGACTTCCACCTCGAGCTCCTTGCCATAAAGGGAGCCATCAAAATCCAGCAGATGAGCCTCAATCCGGAGGGCGGGCTGGGACGCCGTGACGGTCGGGCGCAGCCCGATATTCAGGGCCACGGGATAACGTTGACCATCCAGGGTTGTGGCGGCGGAATAAACCCCATGCGGGGGTAGGACCCGGCCGTCCATCTCAAGGTTGGCGGTCGGGAACCCAAGCTGACGTCCCAACCGGTCGCCTTCAACCACCCGCCCACAGAGAGCATAAGGTCGGCCCAGCATCTGGCGGGCGGCCTCCAAATCGCCGGTGCTGATGGCCTCGCGGATGCGGGTGCTGCTGACAGTTTGGCCATCCAGCGCCACCGCCGCCAGTCCATGAACCTCAAAACCCAGCTCGTCGCCGAGGGTTTTCAAAAGGGCGACGCTGCCGCTGCGGCGGCAGCCGAAAACAAAGTCAGCGCCGACACAGATGCTTTGTATGCGGACGAGGTCGCGCACCAGGCCACGGATAAACTCCTCGCCGGTCTGCTGGCTGAAAGCCGGGTCAAAATGCACCAGCAAAACCCCCTCCACTCCGAGCGATTCAATCGCCCTCAATTTCTGAGGCAGCGAATGAATCAGCGGCGGAACGCGGTCCGGAGCGACGATGGCGCTGGGGTGCCGGTCAAACGTCAGAACCAGGCCCAGGGCGTCATGCTGACGGGCGTCGGCCAGGGTTTGACGGATGATGTGCTGATGGCCGAGGTGCACGCCGTCGAATACGCCGATGGCCAGGCAGACCTTTCGGCCGCCGGTGGCGAGTTTGGTTGCGGCATCGACCCGTTGCATCACGTAAAAATTCCCAGGGCGTCTTCAGGCCGCAGCCAGCCGCAAATACGGGAGCACTTTCCTCTCCAACTCCGGCACCGTGAGTTTCAGGACCTCATCCAGCCGGGTCGCCTCCGCCACGTCGAACTTACCAGAAACGCTCCGGCGCAAGGCGGCAAGATGCGCGCCGCAACCGAGCTTCTGGCCGAGGTCGTGCGCGATGCTGCGGACATACGTGCCCTTGGTGCAGGCCACTCGGAAGTCGCCCAGCGGTTCCTCGTAACGTGTAAAACGGAAATTGTAGATATGGACCAGGCGCGGCTCGCGTTCCACTTCGATGCCTTTGCGGGCCAGCTTGTAGAGCGGCACCCCATTCTTTTTGATTGCCGAAACCATCGGCGGCATCTGCATCTGATCCCCCAGGAACGAGGTGGCATCCGTGTTTAATTGCTCCAGCGTCATCGGCGGGACCGGCAGGGAACCGGTGAGTTCTCCGTCCGAGTCATAGCTGGCGGTGGTCTCGCCAAATTTAATGGTGCCCTCATAGACCTTGTCGTCGCCCATGAGCTTTTCCGAGAGCTTCGTGCCGCGGCCGAGGACGATGATGAGCAGGCCGGTGGCATTCGGGTCGAGCGTGCCGCAGTGCCCCACCTTTTTGATCTGAAAACGGCGGCGGATGGCGTCCACGACATCGTGCGACGTGGGGCCAGCCGGTTTATCGATGAGAATGGCGCCGTCCAGCGAGGAGAAATCTTGCATGGAAAATTATTGGATCGCCTGCAACGCCCGTTTCACCGCGTCAATCACCCGGCGCTGCACCGCCAGCGGCCGGCCGGGGATCCGCGCGCCCGCCGCCGCCGAATGTCCGCCGCCGCCGAATTGCGCCGCAATTTCATTCACATTGATCCGGGCGGTCTTGGAGCGGAGGCTGATGCGGGTGAGCTCGGGCTCAAGCTCCTCAAAGACGCAGGCGACCACCACCGGTTCAATCGCGCGGATGTGGTCGATGAGCCCCTCCGAGTCGTTGCTCTCGCAGCCGGTGCGGGTGAAATCGGCTTTCTTGAGCCAGAGGTAGGCGATCTGGTCGTCCTGCGCGAGCCGGAATTTGCTGTAAACATGCTGGAGCAGCTTGGCACGAGAGAGCGGATAGCTTTGATACACTTCATCGCCAATCTTGGCCAGGTTCGCCCCGCGTGTGACGAGCTCCGCTCCGGTGTGGAACGTGCCGGGCCGCGTGGTCGGATACTGGAAGGAACCCGTATCGGTCGAGACGGCGGTGAAGAGATTATCGGCGATGAGTTTCGTGATTGGCCAGCGCGCCACCTTCAGTAGCCGGAAAATCAACTCGCCCGTCGAGGCTTCCCGGGCGGAAACCCAGTTCACATCCGCATAGCGCGTGTTGCTTTCGTGGTGGTCAATGTTGATGAACACCTTCCGGTCCGCAATGGACTCGCCGGCCTTGCCCAGCCTCTGAAAACTCGCACAGTCCGTCGCGATGACGCAGTCAAATTTCTGCCCGCGCTTCGGCTTTTGGAACAGGCCGTCCGGATCGAGGAACTTCAACTTCTGCGGGACGGCATCCTCGTTCCAAACCGTGACTTTTTTGCCCTCATTGCGGAGCGCGAGCGCAAGACCCAGCTGCGAACCGATGCAGTCCCCGTCCGGCCGCATGTGACCGACGATGCAAAAGGTCTTATGTTCGCGGAGTATCTCCACGATCCGATTGATGATTTTGGGATGGCTTTTCAAGAGGGGTCGGCGGGGCCGCTGCCCGCGGACGGGCTTTTGTCCAGTTCCTCAAGGATTTGCAGGACGCGGTTGCCACGCACAATGGAATCGTCAAAAACAAATTTCAGCGTGGGCGTGAATTTCAAGATCACCGAACGCGCAATCAGGCTCTGGAGGCGGATGCGGTTTTCGGTGAGCAGCTGGAATCCGCGCTTCTGCTGGTCGGCGCTGCCGAGGATACTGATGAACACGACCGCCGACTTCAAGTCGCCCGCCACGTCCACGTCGTTGACGGAGATCAATCCGGCCTCGTGGGAATGAAACTCGCGGCGGATGGCCTCGCCGAGCGTCTGCTTGAGCAGTTCGCGCACACGTTGAATTCGGAGACTAGCCATGGGGAGTGAACGTCCGGGGTCTCGAATCAGAAATGGCGCGTGCGGGGTTCAGGTTGGGCTTGAATTCGGACCCAGGTTCACAATTTGGCCGCGACCTTTTCAATCGCGTAGCATTCGATCGTGTCGCCGACCTGGAATTCGCTGTAGCCTTCGATGCGGATGCCGCATTCCATGCCCGAGCGGACCTCGTTGACCTCGTCCTGAAACCGGCGGAGCGATTGCGCAATGCCCTCGTAAATAACGTCTTTGCGGCGGCGCACGCGGACTTTTCCCCGGGCAATGCGCCCGCTGGAAACCATGCAGCCGGCGACCGGCACACCCTTGGAAAGTTCAAAGACCTGCCGCACTTCCGCCACGCCCGTGATCGTCTCCCGGGCCTCAGGATCCAGCAATCCAGCCATGGCTTCCTTCACCTGATCAATCAGCTCATAGATGATGGCATACAGCTTGATCTGCACGCCCGCGTGCTTGGCTTTTTCGGCGGCGGTGCTGTCCACCCGCGTGTGAAATCCGAGGATGATCGCGCTCGAGGCCGACGCGAGCGCCACGTCGTTTTCGCTGATGGCGCCGACGTCGCTGTGCATGATTTCGAGGGAAACTTTTTGAGCCTCGATCTTGTTGAGCGCCTCGACGATGGCCTCGACCGAGCCTTGGGTGTCGGCCTTGACCACCACCTTGAGCGCCTTGCTCTGGTTGGCGGCCAGCGTGGCAAAAAGGTTTTCCAGCGTGACCTTTTTGCTTTCATGGCCGTCAGCACGGTCTTTGAGAAAACGCTCTTCCGCCTTGGCGCGCGCGGCTTTTTCGTCCTCCACGACGATGAATTCCCGGCCGGCATCCGGCACGCCGTTCAACCCCAGCACCCGCACCGCCACGGAGGGGCCGGCCTGCTTGAGCCGCTGGCCCTCCTCGTTGATCAGGGCGCGCACGCGCCCGTAAAATTCCCCGCACAAAATAATATCCCCCACATGCAGCGTGCCCTTGCGGACGAGGACGGTGGCGGTCGGGCCTCCGGGCTCCACGCCGGACTCAATGACGTTGCCCTTGGCATTGCGTTCGGGGTTGGCCTTGAGCTCCAGTAATTCAGCCTGAAGCAAAATCATTTCCAGCAGTTTGTCCACCCCCACCTTGGTCAGCGCCGAAACATCCACGAAAATCGTTTCACCGCCCCAATCGTCCGGCACCAGGCCCTTTTCCTGGAGCTGCTGGCGCACCTTCATCGGGTTCGCATTCGGATGGTCTATCTTGTTGACCGCGACCAGAATCGGAACCTTCGCCGCCTTCGCATGGCTCAGCGCCTCCAGCGTCTGCGGCATGACGCCGTCATTGGCGGCGACCACCAGCACCACGATGTCGGTGACATTGGCGCCCCGGGCGCGCATGGAGCTGAACGCGGCATGACCCGGCGTGTCGAGAAAAGTGATTTGAGCCAGGCCTTTTTTCGGATCGGGATGGGGGACGGAAATCGTGTAGGCGCCGATGTGCTGGGTGATGCCGCCGGATTCACCTGAGGCAACATTCGCCTTGCGGATCACGTCCAGCAGGGAGGTTTTGCCATGGTCGACGTGACCCATGATGGTGACCACCGGCGCGCGCGGCTTGAGCTCTTCCGGCTTGTCCTCCGTGTCCACTTCCAACTCCAAAACCGGCTTGTGAACCACACCGGCACCCCGGTCGCGCTTCTCCACTTCAAACCGGAACCCGTATTTGGCGCATAACTGCTGGGCGATTTTTTCGTCCACGGTCTGATTGACCGTCGCAAAAACACCCAACCCCATCAGATCCGCGATGATTTTGAAGGGCTTCTGCTTGAGCTGGGTCGCCAGTTCGCGCACCACGATCGGCGGCTTGATAATGATGATCTCGCCGCCGACTGGGGCGATAAATTTGGGAGCCTGGGGGGCCACCGGCTTGGCCGGCTCACGGGCCGGAGTCGCGCCCGGACGAGCGCCGAAGGCCTGGCGCTGACCCGGACCGCTCGGGCGAAAATCGCCCCGCGCGGGAGCGCCGGGCCGAGGGGGCGGCATTTTAGCCGAACCGGGCTTTTCAATGCCGCGCGGCTGCGGACGGGGGGCTAGATGGATGAATCCAACTTTGTCGCCAATTTTAGCCGTGGGCGGTGTGGCGGGGGCGATGGGGACGACAGGAATGGACGGCTCCTCAGCCTTAACCTGCGGAGCGGGAGATTCCACTTCCGTCGCCGGGGGCAATTCGGGGAGGGCCTCCGGCTCGGGCGCTGGAGGAGGAGGAGGAGGCGGCGGCGGGGCGGTGATCAGGATGATTTTCTCTTCGACGGGCGCCGGCTTGGGCGGCTCCGGCGGGGCCTTTGGCGCCAGCCGGGCGGCGACCTCGGGATAGCTCTTGATGAGCTCTTCTTCCAGCCACTCGGCGCTGATTTTATCCAGCGAGCTGGACGCCACCTTGGCGGCGGCAATGCCCAGCAACTTGGCCTTGGCGATGATTTCCTTGTTCTCCAGGCCGAGCTTCTTCGAAATGTCGTAAATCCGAACGGGCATAATTTTTTTGCGGCATCACCGACCCATTCATGCGATCGGCCTTCATGGCTCAATTCGCACCAGCAAACGCTGTTCGGTCGGCGTCATCCAATCAACTTTTTGGAGGCGTTTCAACGGCCGGCAACAGCCGGCGGTCTGCCTCCGCGCGCGCGGCCCCTAAAACCGCTGCCGCGCTCTCACCGATTTGAGGAATCTCCGCAATGTCAGTGGGTTCGGCTGACAGCAAATCCTCGATCCGGGTCAGCCCGGCATGGACTAATGCATCGGCCTGTTCGCGGGTCACACCCGGAATGGAGGCGAGCTGTTCCACCGCCTCGGCCACCTTCTCCTCAAAGCCCTTCGTGACAATGTGCTCGGCATCAATGTCCACTTCCCAACCCGTTAAACGGGCGGTCAGCCGCGCGTTCTGCCCGCGCTTGCCGATGGCCAGCGACAGCTGATCTTCACCCACCATGATTTTCACCCGGTGACGGACCTCATCCAGCGTGATGGTCTTCAGCTGGGCCGGCTCCAGCGCCTTGGTGATGAACGTTTTGACGTCCGCCGACCACGGAATCACGTCCACTTTCTCATTGTTGAGTTCGCGGACGATGTTTTTGACGCGTTGCCCGCGCATGCCCACGCAGGCGCCGACCGGATCCACTTTAGGGTCGCGGGAATAGACGGCCATCTTTGTGCGGAAACCGGGTTCCCGGGCGATGCCTTTGATCTCAATGGTGCCATCGTTGATTTCAGAGACTTCCAGCTGAAATAGCTTGATGATGAAGCGCGGGTCGGCGCGGGACAGGATGATCTCCGGCCCGTGCGGACCCTCCTCCACGGCCTTGACATAGCAGCGGATGCGTTCGCCCACCTGATACTCCTCGGTGGGCACCCGTTCGCGGTTCGGCAACAGCGCCTCGTATTTGCCCAGATCCAAAATCACATCCGAACGCTCAAACCGGCGCACCGTGCCGCTGATGATGTCGCCGACGCGATCCTTGAACTCGGTGAAGATGAGGGCCTTTTCCGCTTGGCGGATTTTCTGCATCAACGCCTGCTTGGCAAACTGGGAGGCAACCCGGCCAAATCCAGTGGGGGTGACTTCCTTTTCAATCTCGTCGCCGACCTTGGCGTCGGACTTGATGCGCCGCGCATCGAACACGGAAATCTGGTCGTGCTGAGAGATGACCTTTTCGGAGACAATCAGCTTGGCAAACGCCTTGATGTCGCCGGTCTTGGGGTCGGTGACGACGCGCAGGTCCCGGGCCGGGCCGACCGCTTTTTTGGCGGCCGACAGCATGGCTTCCTGCACCGCCGCGACAAGGACGTCACGGCTGATACCTTTTTCCCGTTCGTAAAATTCCAAACCCGCTAAAATTTCTGCATTCATAGCTCAATTAGCTCAACCCGGCGTCTGCATGTGGCGAACAAAAAAGCCGGAGATGTGGTATCATCCGACTTTCGCGCTGGCCGAACCAGCAAACTTTACCGTTCTAGAGGCAGAATGTAGTTTTCTCGGCGACCCTCGTCAAGCGCAATCAACCCCCTGAAAAAGGACCCCCAATCATAGCCCCCCCATGCTAGAAAGCCGGACTGGGGAACGACGGACGCCTTCCCGAGGCTCAGCTCACGCTCATGCCAAGCAGGAATTCGATGTTGCTGCGGTATTTTTTGAGTTTCCCCAATAAAAGTTCCATCGCCTCGACCGGCGGCACACCCGTCAACGCACGCCGCAAGAGGACCACGCGGCTGTATTCGTCCGGATGGTAGAGCAGCTCCTCTTTGCGCGTGCCGGAGCGCTCGACGTTGATGGACGGGAAAATCCGGCGGTCCACCAGGCCCCGGTCCAGATGCACCTCCATGTTACCGGTGCCCTTGAATTCCTCAAAAATGACTTCATCCATGCGGCTGCCGGTGTCCACCAGCGCCGTGGCAATGATGGTGAGCGAGCCGCCTTCCTCGATGTTGCGCGCCGCGCCGAAAAAGCGTTTCGGCTTGTGCAGCGCATTCGCATCCACGCCGCCGGACAGGATCTTGCCGGAATGCGGCTGCACCGTGTTATAGGCCCGGGCCAGGCGCGTGATGGAATCCAGCAGAATCACCACGTCGCGCTTGTGCTCGATCATGCGCTTGGCCTTTTCGATGACCATTTCCGCCACCTGCACATGCCGCTCCGGCGGCTCGTCAAACGTGGAACTGATGACTTCCGCGCCCCGGCAGGAACGCTCCATGTCCGTGACCTCCTCCGGGCGTTCGTCGATGAGCAGGATGAACAGATAGGTCTCCGGGTTGTTCTTCAGGATGGCGTTGGCCATCTTCTGCATCAACACCGTCTTGCCTGTGCGCGGCGGGGCCACGATCAATCCGCGCGTGCCCTTGCCAATCGGGCATACCAGGTCCAGCACGCGCGTGTTCAACTCTTCCGGGGCGGTCTCGAGAATGAACCGCCGGTTGGGAAATAGCGGCGTCAGATTCTCAAAATGCGTCTTGTCCTTGGCCTTGTCCGGCTCCTCGCCGTCGACCGCCTCCACCTTGAGCAACGCAAAAAACTTTTCCTTTTCCTTGGGCGGACGGATCTGGCCGGCGATCAGGTTGCCGGTCTGCAGGTCGAACCGGCGGATCTGCGACGGCGAAATATAGATGTCCTCCGGGCACGGCAGATAATTGAAGCTCTGCGAGCGGAGGAACCCAAAGCCCTCCGGCAGGACTTCCAGCACCCCCTCGGAAAACAGCACCCCCGCGCGCTCGGCATTCTTTTGCAGGATATGAAAGATCACCTCGTGCTTGCGCATCGTGCCAAAATTCTCCACCCCCAGCTCGCGCGCCATGTTGTTGAGCTCGGTCATCTGCATCGCCTGAAGCTTGGCAATGTTGATCGAGGCGGCAATCTTGTCGCGCTGATGACCGCGCCGATCCTCCGCCGCCGGCTCTTCACGGTCATGGGTCGGCTCCACCGGGGTGGACGGCGGCTGCAGCGCGGAGGAATCCTGGGCGGACGGGGCGTCTCCGGCGGCGGGATGGAATTCAGCTGCCCGCGATTCCGGAGCCATTCCCGCAGACGACTCCGCCAGAGCCGCGGCTTTGACGGATGCTTTAGAGGGGGCTTTTAATTTGGGCTTCTTGGTAGGGACTTTGGCCATAAAATAAAATTAGGGGTTAATCGGTCCATTAAACTGGCTGGAGTTTCCTGGACCTCCCAAAACTCAAAAGTCGTTTTGGCGGTCACGCATTGGACGGCAAACGACCGGATTGGTTCAAATTGGAATGGTTGCCGCTGGAGCCACCGAGATTTTCCTCAATCTACCGGGGGAAATCTTGCAGTCAGTTCAGAGACACACTGACGCACCCCCGGCGCCAAGTCAAATCCGTTTTTGTGCATTTCCCATTTTTCCAAGGGCAAGACGCCCGCCGCCGCTGCCAATCCGCGCGTGCCGGTTTACCACAACGGCGCGCACGGAGTAACACGCCCTACCTGTCCCAAAGGTGCTAAAAACCTCCATGCTTGGGTGCCTGGGGTTCTTGAGCGTTTTGCGCCCACAGCCGTCCGGCTCATTTCTTGCGGAACATCAGTTCCCCATCGTGGGCGCCCACCTGGATCTTGTCCCCGGGCTTGAATTCACCGGCCAGCAGCCGGGTCGCCAAGGGATCCAGCAGAAATTCCTGGATGGCGCGCTTGAGCGGACGCGCTCCAAACTGCGGGTCGTAGCCCTCGCTGGCAATCCGCTTTTTGGCGGCGGCGTCCACCTCCATCGCGAGGCCCTGCTGCGCCAGCCGCTGCTCCAATCGCCCCAGCTGGATGTCCACAATGCGGGCCAGCTCGCTTTCGTCGAGACTCTGGAAAATGATCGTGTCGTCCACGCGGTTCAGGAATTCCGGGCGGAAATGCCGCTTCAATTCAGCCAGGACCTTGTCCTCCATCGCCTGATGCGACGCCTTGTCCGTGTGCCCGTCCATGAAATATTCCTGAATGATGGGCGAGCCGAGATTGCTGGTCATGATGATGAGGGTGTTCTTAAAATCCACCGTGCGCCCCTGCCCGTCCGTCAGCCGGCCATCATCGAGCACCTGCAGCAGCACGTTGAACACGTCGTGATGGGCTTTCTCGATCTCATCGAACAAGACCACCGCGTACGGCCTGCGCCGCACCACCTCGCTCAACTGGCCGCCTTCCTCATAGCCGACATAGCCGGGCGGCGCGCCGATCAGCCGGGCCACGGTGTGCTTTTCCATGTACTCGCTCATATCGATCCGGATCAGG
>Ga0114971_10001958_pt1 | contig 14138 bp, 14 predicted proteins | sample M_140625_MF_Meta_FD_87320 | JGI IMG/M metagenome (GOLD analysis project Ga0114971, IMG submission 87320) | Freshwater microbial communities from Lake Montjoie, Canada to study carbon cycling - M_140625_MF_MetaG | ecosystem: Environmental > Aquatic > Freshwater > Lake | place: Lake Montjoie... | reverse complement strand
TTACCGCGCATTCGCCGAGAGCAGCGGCGTGGCCGAAGTGGTTGCCGATTGGCGTTCCATTCCCTGCGTGACACAAGACGCCTTCAAGCACGCCGACTTGCGGAGTTTTCCCGAGGAGGAAACCATCAAAACCTTCCGCACGAGTGGCACGACGGGTGAAGGATTTGGACAGCATCACTTCCGCACACTCGATGTCTACGAGGCTGCGGTGCGCGAAGGGTGGAAGCTGGGAGGCCTACCACGCGGAACCCTCCTTGTCCTTGCCCCGCATCCCGAGGAGGCGCCCCACTCATCGCTCAGCCACATGTTGGCCACCCTTGCAGCAAGGGAAGATTTTATCGCGCGCGGCGGCCGGATCGATGTCGCAAGGCTACAGGCGGCCACGCAGGCAGTCTGCCTCTTGGGCACCGCTCTCGGATTTCTCCGGCTCTTCGAGGAGATGCAAACGCTCGGCATGCGACTGCAACTGCCGCTAGGATCTACCGCACTGGAGACAGGCGGCTACAAAGGAAGCGGGCGTGACATTGCACGGACGGATCTTTACGCAATGTTCTCCGACCATCTCGGCATCGAGACCGGCAATATCTTCAACGAATACGGCATGACCGAGCTCAGCTCGCAATTTTACGCACGCGGTCCGCGTGGCCTGCACCACGGGCCGCCGTGGGCGCGAGCCGTGGTGGCGGATCCGGTAACGCTAGGCGAAGTGGCGGAAGGCGAGACCGGCATCCTCTTGGTTTACGATGCGGCCAATGTCGGATCGGTCGCCGGCATCCGCACGAGGGATCTCGCCGTGCGACGCGGCGAGGCCTTCGAGTTGCTCGGACGGGATCCTGCAGCGTTGCCCCGCGGATGCTCGCGCGCGGCCGATGAGTGGTTGGCGCGATGAAAACGGAAGAACGCGCACAAGCCATCGCCTTGGCCGCCGCTCCGATGTCGGACTTTTTGGGCCGCACGCAGCCCGAAACATTGCTGCGGTGGGTTGAAGCCGAACTCGGCGATGCGGGGGCGCTCGACCGATGGGTCAAGTACGGCGCGGCGCGGACCAAGGCCGTGGCCCCGGACAATATCCTGCATGTGGTCAGCGGAAACACACCGCACGCAGCGCTGCAAAGTCTGATCAGCGGACTGATCCTCGGCAGCAGTAACCTGGTAAAGTTGCCGCGAGGAGGAATCCCCGAGGTGGATGATTTCATCTCGCGGCTACCGGCGGATCTGGCGGCAAAGATTACGATGGGCGAGGAACTGCGCGACGACTGGATCGGGCGCGCCACCGCCGTGGTCGTTTACGGTTCCGATGAAACCATCGCGGCGTTGCGCGCGAAAGTTCCGTCCGGGAAAATTTTCATTGGCCACGGGCATAAGGCGAGCGCGGGTATCGTATGGAAGGATGAAAACTACGTTTCCTGCGCCGGCGCGGCCCGCGACACATCACTCTTCGACCAGCAGGGTTGTCTTTCACCGCGGGTTTTTTACGTGCGCGAAACGAAGCCCGGGTTTGCCCGTGCCTACGCGGAACAACTGGCCGAGGAAATGGAGCGATACGGCCGGATTCATCCGCACGGGCCATTGTCCGTTGCGGAGAAGGTAGAGATTTCCGACCTGCGCGCCGCTTACAACTTCCGCGCCGCGGGAGACCTGCGAGTCGCCATTTGGGCGGGCGGCCCGGAACTCGATTGGACCGTGGTCTACGAGGAGGACCCTTGGTTTCCCTCGTCGGCGCTCAGCCGTGTTATCTTCGTCAAACCTCTGCCGGCAGATCTTGTCGCCGAGCTCGGTCCGCACTCCGCGCACCTCGGCGCCATCGGACTTTGGCCCTGCACGGAGGAGCTGGCCGATCGCTTTTTCGCGCTGGGCGCATCGCGCTTTTGCCCCATTGGGCGGATGCAGGATCCGCCATGGACCTGGCACAACGGTGGCGTCGCTCGGCTCGCCCCGCTGGTCAAGTGGGTTGATTTCGAGGGCTGAGCCGTATTGACTGCGCGGAAGCCATGGCCAAAGAAGAATCCATCCCCGCAGAGGGCATCGTCGTCGAGGTGCTCCCCGGCACGATGTTTCGCGTGAAATTGCAGAACGGCACGATCGTGCTCGCCCACATCGGAGGCAAGATGCGCAAGCACTTCGTTCGCATCGTGCCGGGCGACAAAGTGCAGGTGGACATTTCCCCCTACGATCTGACCAAGGCGCGGATCACCTACCGCGAGAGATAAACGCGACTACCGGTCGCACTCGCCCATCACGAAGTCGATACTGCCGAGGATGGCAGAGACGTCGCTGATGTAGTGGCCGGGCAGGATCTTCGGCATGATGCTCAGGTTCGCGAAGGAGGGGGCGCGGATCTTCAGACGGTAGGGCACGCCGCCACCCTTGCTGTGGATGTAGAAGCCGAGTTCGCCTTTGGGATTTTCCGCGCCGAAATAAATTTCGCCAGCCGGTGCATCGATGCCCTGCGTCGTGATGATGAAGTGGTGGATCAGTTCCTCCATCTTGGTCATCACGTCGGTCTTGGGCGGGAGGATGTTCTTCGGGTCTGAGACGGCAATCGGACCGGACGGCATGCGCTCGAGCGCCTGCAGGACGATGCGCGCGCTCTGGCGCATTTCTTCCATGCGGACGAGGTAGCGGTCGAAACAATCGCCGACCGTACCGATCGGCACCTCGAAGTCGTATTGCTCGTAGCCGAGATAAGGATGCGCTTTGCGCAGATCGTGGTCCACGCCGGAGCCGCGCAGGTTGGGACCAGTCAGACCGTAGGCGATGGCGTCATTCTTGCTGATCACGCCGACATCGCGCGTGCGGTCGAGCCAGATCGGATTGCGCGTGAGCAGCTTGTCGACCTCGTCGAGGCTGGGTAGCAGCCCGTCGATAAAGTCGCGCACCTGATCAGCGAAGCCCGGCGGCATGTCGCGGGTCATCCCGCCAATCCGCGTATACGAGGTGGTGAAACGCGCGCCGGTCAGTTGCTCGGTGAGGTTGTAAACGACCTCGCGGTGCTTGAAGGTGTAGAGGAAGACGGTCATCGCGCCGATGTCCATCGCATAGGCCCCAATGCCGAGGAGGTGCGAGGAGATGCGCGCCAACTCGCAGCAGACAACCCGGATGGCTTGGCCGCGGGGTGGCAGCGTCCAGCCCATCAATTTTTCCACCGCCAGCGCGTAGGCGACGTTGTTGGCCAGAGGCGCGAGGTAATCCAGACGGTCCGTGTAGGGCACGAACTGGTTGTATTGCATGTTCTCCGCGATCTTTTCGTCGCCGCGGTGGAGGTAACCGATGTCGGCATCGGCCTTGGTGATGATCTCGCCGTCCAACTCGAGCACGATGCGCAGCACGCCGTGGGTCGACGGGTGCGATGGCCCCATGTTGAGGGTCATCGTCTCGCCGAGGAGTTCCCCCTTCTCGCGGGCCTGCGCCTCGATGGCGCGGGTGCGCGCGGCAGCATCGGGGGATTCGAGGACGGTGGACATAGCGGACATTGATACGTTTGCCGGGCGCTTTTGGCAACTTCAGGAAGCCGCCGCCAGCTCGTCCTCGGCCCGCAGCCGCAGTTGCCCGCAGGCGGCGTCAATGTCGTGGCCCTTTTCGCGGCGGATTGTGGCCACCACGCCGCCCGCGCGGACGGTGCGGACGAACTCCTGCTGGCGCGCCTCGCCGGGGCGACTCCAGGGTAAACCCTCCACCGTGTTGTAGGGAATCAGGTTGACCTTGGCGTTGAGGCGGCGGGCATGCATGGCTAGGAGCCGTGCCTGCTCCAGCCCATCGTTGACCCCGGCGATGAGGATGTATTCGAACCCGAGCTTCTGCTTGCGCCGCGATGTGAAATACGCGCAGGCATCGAAGAGCTCGGCGAGCGGGTATTTTTTGTTCACCGGCATGATCTGCTCGCGCACTTCGTCGGTCGCCCCGTGGAGGGAGATGGCGAGGCGCACGGGGACGGGATGGTCGGCCAGTTGCCGGATCTGCGGGGCGAGACCGCTAGTGGAAACGGTGATGTGCCTCGCGCCGATGCCGAATCCCCATGGCGCGTTGAGGATTTCAATCGTGGTCGAGAGATTCGGAAAATTGGCCAGCGGCTCGCCCATGCCCATGAAGACGATGTTGTCCACCCTCTCACCCGTGGCCTGCTCGGCGTGCCTAACCTGCGAGGCGATTTCCCCGGCACTGAGGTTGCGCTTCCATCCGCGAAGTCCGCTCGCGCAGAATTTGCAGCCATAGGCACAGCCGACTTGGGTCGACACGCAGAGGGTCTTGCGGTCGGATGTCTCCCCGTAGAGCGCGGGCGAGGCGGGGATGAAAACGCTCTCGATAAATTGTCCGTCGGGCAGACGGAAAAGAAATTTGCGCGTCGTATCCTTGGATCCACTCAAGCGCACCGCCTCGAGCCGGATCGCGGGAAATTTTTCCGCCAACTGCGCCCTCAATTCCGCCGGCAGATCGGTCATGGCCTCGAAGCTGTCCGCCTTGCGCTGGTGCAGCCAATCCATGATTTGCCGCGCGCGATACGGCTTGTGGCCGAGATCGTGCAGCACTTCGGTCAGTGAGCCTAATGTTTCTCCAAGGATGGAAATCACGAGTCCACCATGCCACGGACGATGCCCCGAAGCCAGCCGCGCAGGTTACCTTGACCAGCGCCGCAGCCCCATTAGCCTTCCGTTCATGCTCCGCCGCCACTTCATCAACCTGCTCGCCGCGACCACCATTCTCGCACTCGTCGGTTGTGAAACCACGACCAGCAACAGGGTGAGTCCCTCGGTGGCGGCTGCGATCAGGACCGAAGTACCCGGCGATAACTACATCGGCCGCCGCTACTACAAGAGGGACTACAAAATGTGGGGCTGGGTGCGACGTCCGGGCCAGCCGTGGAAGGAATCGCAGCTCGTCATGATGAATGAGAATACCAAGCTCGCCCCCGACCGCGAAAAGGGCGATCTGGGGATCGACAACAACACCGAGTACCGACTGCAGGGGAGGTTTACCGGCGGGCAGGTCTACGAACCCGCCAGCAACCGCTTCTACCCCGAATTTGTCCTGACCGGTTACGAGATTCTCTCGACCGCACCGCCGTTTATCTACTCGGACCGGCGCGCCTTGGATCCCAAGGTCCGTCTGCTCATCCCTCCCCCCTGACCAGAGCCTCGGCCAAGCCATTTTCCCTTGCTGGCACGGGAACGCTTCCCTACAAAGACCACTCAAATCATGCGCCAAAAACTTCCTTATCTTCTCGCTCTTGCTCTTCTCCTTGGCCCCGCGGGCTGCAGCAAGGAAAGCAAGCCCTCGGTCAAAATCGGTATGAACCTCGAACTGACCGGTGACATCCCCGCCGTCGGCGCCTCGAGCAAAAATGCCGCCGAAATGTTCTTCAACAAGCTGAATGCCGACGGCGGCGTGAGCCTGGCCTCCGGCCCGATGCCGGCCGAACTTATCATCGGAGACAATGGTGCCAAAGCCGACCAGGCCGCCGCCACCGCCCAGCGACTCATCTCTCAGGAAAAAGTCGTGGCCATGGTCGGGCCCAACTCCAGCGCCTGCGCCATCCCTGCGGGCGAAATCGCGGAGAGCCTCAAATGCGTGATGATCTCGCCTTGGTCGACCAACCCGAAGACCACGATGGACACGACTGCCGGCGTACCGAAACGCTATGTGTTCCGCGCGTGCTTCACCGACCTCTTTCAAGCGAAAGTGCTGGCCAAGTTCACCCTCAACAACCTCAAGGCGAAGAAGGCTGCCGTACTCTATGACGTTTCCTCCGAGGCCCCGCTTGCCCAAGCCACGCTTTTCAAGGACACCTTCACCGCCGAGGGGGGAGAGATTGTCGCCTTCGAAACATTCACCACCGGCGACAAGGATTTCTCCGCTCAGTTGACCAAAATCGGTGCGGCCCAACCGGATGTGATTTTCCTGCCCACCTACTACAACGATGTTCCGCTCATCGCCCAGCAGGCGCGGCGCCTTGGCATCACCGCGCAGTTCGTCGGCAGCGACGCTTGGAGTTCGCCCGAAATCATCAAGCTCGGCGGCGCGGATCTCGAGGGCTCGTATTTCTGCAACCACTTCTCGACCCAGATTGCCACCGACGAGGCCAAGAAATTCGTCTCCGACTACACGGCGAAATACGGACAGGCACCCGACGACGTGGCCGCTCTGACCTACGATGCCTGCGGGCTGCTCGTCGAGGCGCTCGAAAAGGGCGGCAAGAACGAGCGCGAGGCGGTGCGTGAGGCTTTCGCCCAGATCCGGGAATACAAAGGCGTCACCGGAACATTCAAATTCGAACCCGGTTCGGGCGACCCGATCAAGAGCGCCGTGGTGCTGCAGATCAAGGACGGACAGTTCGTCTGGGTAACCAACGCGCAGCCCTGATCGGCGCAATCGGCGCCGCATGGACTACTTCGCGCAGCAGGCGATCAACGCAGTCCAGCTAGGCTCTATCTACGCGCTTATCGCGCTGGGCTACAGCATGGTCTATGGCGTGCTGGTCATGATCAACTTCGCCCACGGCGATGTTTTCATGGTCAGTTCGTTCTTCTGCTTCCTGCTCCTGCTCGTCGCTCCCGTGCCCTTCGCGGTCGCCTTGGTCGTCGTCATGCTCGCCACCGCGATCCTCGGTGTGTGCATCGAGCGTCTGGCCTACCGACCCCTGCGCAATGCTCCGCGCGTCTCCGCCATCATCACCGCACTGGGCTGCGGCCTCGTCATCCAGAACACCACGCTCAGCCTGAGCCCCTACTCGCAACGCATGCCCGAACTGCTCAAGCCGGTCGTCTGGAAATTCGGCGGCGTGTCGGTCTCCTCGTTGCAGGTGCTCATCGTCGGTATCTCCGTCGCCCTGATGCTCGGTCTCGATTTTTTCATCCGTAAAACACGCTACGGGATGGCCATGCGCGCGATCTCGATGGATCGCATCACCGTGCCGCTCATGGGCATCCCGACCAACGCCATCATCAGCATGACCTTCGCCCTCGGCGGCGCGCTCGGCGGCGCGGCGGGCGTTCTCTACGGCATGGCCTACCCCGTGATCGGCGCATCGATGGGCGTGCTGGTCGGCTGGAAGGCCTTCGTGGCGGCGGTTATCGGGGGCATCGGCAATGTCCGCGGCGCGGTGCTCGGCGGCTATCTGCTCGGTGCGGTCGAGGTGTTCACCGTGACGGTCTTGCCCTCGACCTACCGCGACCTCGTGTCCTACTCGCTGCTCCTCATCATCCTCATCTTCAAACCCTACGGGCTGCTCGGGCGTCCCGCCGTGCAGAAAGTCTGATGCTGCGCTTGGATCGACCTCCTTCGCGCGGCTTGCTCCTCGCCCTGCTCGCCGCGGTCCTAGCGTCCTGCTTTGCCATCGAGCAATTCGGACTGGTTGACGACTACATCCGCTTCATCCTCATCACGCTGGGCATCAATGTTATTCTTTGCGTCAGCCTCAATCTGGTCAACGGGTGGATGGGGGAATTTTCCGTCGGCCACGCCGGGTTCATGGCCCTCGGCGCCTACCTATCGGCCTGCGTCTCGGTGAAATGGCTCGGCGGGGCCAATCCGCTGTGGATGTTTCCTCTCGCGGTGATCAGCGGCGGACTCGCAGCGGGTGTGGTCGGATTTTTGCTCGGCCTGCTCTCGTTCAAAACACGCGGCGACTACCTCGCCATCATCACCCTCGCCTTCCTCATGATCGTGAAATCCGGGATCGAAAACATTTCCTATGTCGGCGGACCCCGCGGATTCTTGGGCATCGGCAATGAGACGTCGCTGCCTTGGACCGCGGCGTGGACGATCCTCACCCTCTGGGCCATCCGCAATCTCGTCTACTCCCGGTTCGGCCGGGCCATCGTCGCGGTGAGGGAGGACGAAATCGCCGCCACGGCGATGGGCGTCGACACGCGCAAGGCCAAGCTGGTCGCGTTCGTCGTCTCGTCGTTTTTCGGTGGGGTGGCCGGTGCGCTGTTCGCCCACCAGCTGCAGTTCATCAATCCGGGCTCATTTGACATCGTCAAGTCGACGGAGATTCTCGTCATGGTTTATCTCGGCGGCATCGGGTCGATCGCCGGTTCGGTGCTCGGCGCGACGGTCTTCACCGTGCTCACGCAGGTCCTGCAACCGCTCGGCACTTGGCGCATGGTCATCATGCCGCTTCTCCTCGTCATGCTCATGCTCTTCCGTCCGCGCGGCATCATGGGCCTGCGCGAGTGGTCCTGGTTCGTCCCGCGTCGCGAATTCGAGGAAAAGGAGAAGTCATCGTGAGCGCGCAGCCTCTTCTGCAGACACGAAATGTGACGCAGCGCTTCGGCGGACTGACCGCCGTATCGGATTTTTCGCTGGAGGTCGCGGAGGGCCACGCCCACGGCATTATCGGGCCGAACGGGGCCGGCAAGACCACCGCCTTCAACCTCATCACCGGCATCTACAAGCCGACGGAGGGCGACATTCTTTTCCGCGGAAAACCGATCACCGGCCTGCGCCCCGATGAGATCGCGCGCCGCGGCATCGGCCGCACCTTCCAGAACATCCGCCTCTTCCGCGACCTGTCCGTCCTCGACAATGTGCGGATCGCCTCCGACAGCCGCTCGCGCTATTCGTGGCCCGGCGCGATGGTGCAACTGCCATCGGCGCGCCGCGAGGAGAAGCAGACGATCGGGGCTTGCGAGGAACTGCTCGAGCAATTCGGTCTCGCTGAAGTCGCGCGGGAAAGGGCGGGCGGCCTGCCTTACGGCTCGCAGCGCAGACTGGAAATCGCGCGCGCCATGGCACTCAAGCCGTCGCTTCTCCTGCTCGATGAACCGGCCGCCGGCATGAATTCGGCCGAAACGCTCAAGCTGGTCGAGTTCCTCGGCTGGTTGCGCGACCACTTTTCCGTGACCATGCTGCTCATCGAGCACCACATGCAACTCGTCATGACGTTTTGCGACCGGATCACCGTCCTCGACTTCGGCGCCACCATCGCCGAGGGGGGACCGGAGGATATCCGCACCAACGCCAAGGTTATCGAGGCCTATCTCGGGGAGGAACCCGATGAAGGGTGAGACCATGCTCGAGGTGAAGGATCTCGTCGTCCGCTACGGGGATATCCGCGCGGTGAAAGGTATCAGTTTCCATGTTCAGCGCGGCGAAATCCTCGCCCTCGTTGGCGCGAACGGCGCGGGCAAGACCACCACGCTGCGCGCCATCTCCGGGATGCTGCCTTACGAGGGGTCGGTCGGGCTAAACGGACGCGATCTGCGGGGACTGACCCCGGATCGCATCCTGCGACTCGGGCTATCGCACGTGCCCGAGGGACGCGGAATTTTCGGCGGTCTCACCGTGATGGAGAATCTCAAGCTCGGCGCATGGATCCGCCGCGACCGCGCGGCGCGGGACCTCGACTTCGAAATGGTGATGGATATTTTTCCGCGTCTGCGCGAGCGCGCTGGCCAGTTGGCCGGCACGCTGAGCGGCGGCGAGCAGCAGATGCTCGCCTTGGGTCGGGCGCGGATGAGCGATGCGAGCATCCTGCTGCTCGACGAGCCCTCCATGGGCCTCGCGCCGAAACTCGTGCAGGAAGTGTTCTCCGTGCTGCGCAAACTCAACGCGCAAGGTGCGACGATCCTTCTGGTCGAGCAGAACGCCAACATGGCCCTGCGCCTCGCCCATCGCGCCTGCCTCCTGGAGACCGGGAATCTCGTCCTCGAGGGAACCGGCGCGGAGCTGCTTGCCAATCCGCGCGTGCGGGAAGCCTACCTCGGTGCGGTTTGACCCGGGGCGGCCCCCATATTAGTTCTGGTTGCGCACCATGAACGGATCCCCGACCCGCCGCGTCTCTTTGCCCGTCCTACTCGGATGGCTCGCCGTCATCGGCGCCGGCGCGTTTGCCCTCGGGATCCTCACCCTTTCGCGCGGCGAACAAATCAATTCGGTGTGGATCATCATCGCCGCGGGCTGCGTGTTTGCACTGGCCTGGCGGTTCCATTCCGTGTGGCTGACCGCGAAAGTTCTCACTTTGGATGACACGCGGGCGACTCCGGCCGTCGTCCGTGATGACAACACCGACTACGTGCCGACCAACCGCTGGGTTGTCTTCGGTCACCATTTCGCGGCGATCGCCGGCCCCGGCCCTTTGGTCGGTCCGGTGCTCGCCGCGCAATTCGGATATCTGCCGGGTCTGCTCTGGATTCTTATCGGGGCAACGCTCGGCGGCGCGGTGCACGATTGTCTCATCATGTTCTGCTCAACCCGCCGCGGGGGAAAATCGCTCGCCCGCATGGTGCACGATGAAGTCGGAGCGTTCGCCGGAGGCGTCGCATTGGTCGGCATCCTCGCCATCATGGTCATCCTTCTCGCCGTGCTCGCTCTCGTGGTGGTCAAAGCGTTGGCGGAAAGTTCGTGGGGACTGTTCACCATCGCCGCGACCATCCCGCTGGCCATGGCCATGGGCTGGGGCATGAAAAGCCTCGTGGCCGGCATGAAGGTGATCAGTATTTTTGGAGTCGCGGGCTTGCTGCTCTCCGTGCTCGGCGGGCATTGGATCGAAGGCACAGCGGTGGAACAGTGGTTTTTCTGCAAGGAGACAACCTTGGCATGGATGATCATGGGCTATGGTTTGCTCGCCTCGGTGCTGCCGGTATGGCTTCTGCTGGCGCCGCGCGATTACCTCAGTTCGTTCCTCAAAATCGGCGCGGTCGCCTTTCTTGCCGTGGCCATCGTATTCATCAGGCCTGTGTTGCAGATGCCTGCGCTGACGCGCTTCATCGATGGCTCCGGGCCGGTGTTCGCCGGGCCGGTGTTTCCGTTTGTTTTTGTCACCCTCGCCTGCGGCGCAATTTCCGGATTCCACGCCATCATTTCCTCCGGCACCACGCCGAAGATCCTCTCGTGCGAGAGCGATATACGTTTTGTCGGTTACGGATCGATGATCACCGAAATGATCGTCGCGGTGATGGCCCTTATCGCCGCCTGCACGATGAATCCCGGGGAGTATTTCGCCATCAACATGAAAGGCGAACCCGCCGCGGTGGTGAAGAAAGTGACCGCCCTCGGATTCCCCGTGACCGAAAAGGAAATTTCTGATCTGGCCGCCGAAGTCGGCGAAAGATCCATGGTCGGCCGCACCGGCGGCGCCCCGACGTTCGCGGTCGGCATGGCGCAGATGTTCTCGAAGCTCACAACCAACAAGACGGCCATCGCCATTTGGTATCACTTCGCCATCATGTTCGAGGCGCTCTTCATCCTCACCACGATTGACGCGGGCACGCGCGTTGGGCGCTTTCTGGTGCAGGATTTGCTCGGGCACATCTGGAAGCCGCTGGGCGATACCGAATCGCGGGCCGGCACCTGGCTGGCAAGTATCGCCTTTGTCGGCGCATGGGGCTGGTTTCTTTACCAGGGTGTCGTCGATCCGCTCGGCGGCATCAACTCGCTCTGGCCGATCTTCGGCATCGCCAACCAGCTTCTCGCTGTCATCGCCTTATCGCTCGGCGTGACGGTGCTGCTGAAAATGGGCCGTGCGCGCTACGCATGGGTCGCGCTCGTTCCCATGGCTTGGGTTCTCGCCGTCACCATGACGGCGGGTGTAGAAAAAATTTTCGCCTCCGATCCGCGGTTGGGCTTTCTCAGCGCAGCCGCCGAGTTGCGCGGTAAACTCGCCGGCGGCGGCACGGAGGAGCAGCTCGCCACGTGGCAAAGTCTTCTCTTCAACAGCAACGTGAATGCCGCCGTAACTGCCAGCTTTCTGCTGCTCGTGGTGCTGATCGTTCTCTCTTCGGCGCGCGTGTGGTTCCGGATCATGGCCGGCCGCCCCACCATCCCCCTGCAGGAAGATCCCTTCGTCGCCGCACCAGCGGGCTGAGCAAGCGCCCGGCGGCGCTCAGTAAAGCAGCGGCCGCGAATCCTCCGCGAGGTGGAAGGTGGAATTCACCACGAGCAGACGCCACTGGTTTTCGGTCCAGGCGGCCATGCTGACCGAGCCGTTGTTGAAGCGGAAAGCGCGGGGTATATGCTCCCGCGGGGCCGGATGCCCGTGCTCGAAGATATGCGTGTGCAGTGCGTTGAGCGTCCCGCCGTGCGAGAAGATCGCGACATGGTCGTGCTCCGACGCGATCACCTCGTCGAGCAGGGCGCCCGTGCGCTGCATGAGAGAGCGGCGCGTCTCGCCGCCGGGCAACGCTGCATCAAAGTGCCCGGACCGCCATTGCGCCACGGCCCCAGGGTTCTCCTCCTCGCATTCCTCGACGGTGCGCCCCTCGAGGACGCCGAAGCTCAGCTCGCGCAGACGACGGTCGGTTTCCACCGGCAGCCCGAACGCTCCGGCCAGGGGTTGCGCCGTTTCGGCCGCGCGGGCCAAATCGCTGCTGATGATCCGTGCGATCGGGTAGCGCCGTAGGAAGTCCGCCGTCTGCTGCGCCTGCCCGAGGCCGCGCGCGTTGAGGGGCACATCCATCTGCCCCATGGCCCGGCCGGCCGCATTGTGGTCGGTCTCGCCGTGGCGAACGAAATAAAGTGTTTTCATGGGTGCGGGTCCGCGGCCTTGCGTGCGGCGGGACATTTCCGTATAGACGGCGGGCTGCCATTTGCAACACGCACTCATCAGGCGGCCGAAAAATTATGCACAAACTCGTATTGCTCAGGCACGGCGAAAGCACGTGGAACAAGGAAAACCGCTTCACCGGATGGACCGATGTCGATCTGACCGAGCAGGGACGCCGCGAGGCCAAAACCGCCGGAGAGCTGCTCAAGAAAGAGGGCTATTCGTTCGACCTCGCCTATTGCTCGGTGCTCAAGCGTGCGCTGCGCACGCTTTGGCTGGTGCTCGATGAACTGGACGAACTTTGGATCCCGATCGAAAAATCCTGGCGGCTCAACGAGAGGCATTACGGCGGCCTGCAAGGTCTGAACAAGTCGGAAACCGCCGCGCAATACGGCGAGGACCAAGTGCTCATCTGGCGCCGCAGCTACGACATCCCGCCGCCGCCGTTGGAGAAATCCGACGAACGCTGGCCCGGACACGATCCCCGCTACCATGGACTGGCCGAGGCGGACATGCCGCTCACCGAGTGCCTCAAGGACACCGTCGACCGCTTCCTGCCTTACTGGCACGAGACGATTGCCCCCGCGGTCAAAGCCGGGAAAAAAGTCGTCATCACCGCTCACGGCAACTCGCTGCGCGCGCTGGTCAAATACCTCGACAACCTTTCCGAGGAGGAAATCCTCAAGCTGAACATCCCGACCGGCGTACCGCTCGTCTACGAACTGGACGAGAATCTTCGCCCGCTCAAGCACTACTACTTGGGCGATCAAGAGGCGATCGCCGCGGCCATGGCCGCCGTTGCCTCGCAGGGGAAATCGAAATAGGGACCGCGAACTTTCCGCAGCGCTCTCAGCTTGGTCCGTCCAAGCGCGGAGCGCTTTCCGGCGACCAAGGATTCGTCCGGTAGCCGGATACGTCCAATTGCTCAGCCCAAGCCAGCGCAATCAGGCGCACGCGGTGCACCTCGATGCCCTCATGCCGCGGCGGCAAAGCTTCAAGCAGCTCCGCCGAGCGGAGAAAGAGGCGCGCCGCCGGACGCAGCCGGCGGCCGTGCACATGGTGTTCGGGCTCGCGGTGGTGATGGCTCAGGTGGACGAAACCTCCGGCGAATTGGATGAGGCCCTTGTAAAAAATATATGTCTGGCCCGACGATCCCAGCCAGATGTGCTCGAGCACATCGTGCGCCGCATAATATTCCCGCGCATTGAAGAGCCGGAAGTATTCCAGATAGCAGGGATGGAAACCCGAGCAAGGGTCCAAGCCCGCGACCTGTGTGGCGATCCTCTCGTGCTTGCCCATCTCGCCCTTACGCGTCGGCGAGGGCCGCGTGGTCGATCGTCTTGAGGCGCTTCTCGTTCGAGTCGAGACGCGGGATGCAGTCGATGAGAGCACGGGTGTAAGCATGCTGAGGATGGCGCAAGACCTCCTCAGTCGGGCCCTGCTCGACGATCTTTCCGCGATACATGACGAGAACGCGGGAGGCGAAACCGGAGACGATGCCGAAGTTGTGCGTGATGAGGATAACCGCCATGCCGAACTTTTCTTTGAGCGACGCGAGCAAGTCCTTGAACTGCGCCTGAATGGTCACATCGAGTGCGGTCGTCGGTTCGTCGGCGACGAGGAAGTCGGGTTGGCAGGCCAGCGCCATGGCGAACAT
>Ga0114971_10001948_pt1 | contig 14165 bp, 4 predicted proteins | sample M_140625_MF_Meta_FD_87320 | JGI IMG/M metagenome (GOLD analysis project Ga0114971, IMG submission 87320) | Freshwater microbial communities from Lake Montjoie, Canada to study carbon cycling - M_140625_MF_MetaG | ecosystem: Environmental > Aquatic > Freshwater > Lake | place: Lake Montjoie... | reverse complement strand
GTAATTCATCCTTTGGTAATTCATCCTTTGGTAATTCATCCTTTGGTAATTCATCCTTTGGTAATTCATCCTTTGGTAATTCATCCTTTGGTAATTCATCCTTTGGTAATTTATCTTTATTTTCCAATCCTATCAACTGAGGTGGCGATGATGAATCAGATGGACCACTTCCAAAAAATGGCACAAGTTTTGTTTGTTGTGGTGATGATAATCCAGATGAATATCTCTTAATATTGTATGCATTATTTTTCCTGCTAATTTTATTATTTTTATTATTACGTTTTCGTGTTTTATTCACACCCATCTATATATAAAAAAATATTATTTATACATAGAATTACCATTATATTATATACTATTTATTGGTTCTACATCAGGACTATTTGACAATGTCTCTGATTTAGTGCTTGGCTTCGTCTTTCTTCTTCTTTTTTTATTTTTTTGAGTTTTGTTTGCTTTCTTTATTTTCTTTATTCGTATTGTTTTACCGCCTTGGTAGTAACTTTTACTTCTTTTTTTAGCTGCTTGTTGTTGTTGTTGTTCAATCGCTGCTTTGGATGCAGGTTCCGATGCAATTTTTGCATATGACTTATCATGTTGTATTTGTTCATCACTTTCTGTTGTATTTTTTGATTTTGTTAATTTAGATAAATTAACTGCATAATCCAATGTTTTCTTAGAAGCTTCTAAGAATTTGTCCTGTTTCTCCTGACGAACACATGCAAAAAGACAATATTTTGGAGGCTTAATGATTTCATTACTTTCATTAACTATTTCATTACCTTTACTATATCTTTTAATACCTTGTATTTTTTCTAGAATAGGTATCATACCAATTAATTTTTTTTTATTGTAATCCATTTCAAACATTATTCTTTCAGGATGATAAACATATTCGGAGTTTTCCAGCTCATATATACCTACTTTCATATGTCTTTGAATACCTTTTAATCCATCAAAATAGTAAATCATATGATTTAAAGTTTCATTAATATAATGTGCTTCTTTACATGTATCAATAATATCTAATATTTTTAAAAGTGGTTTATATTCTACTTTGACTTTGAATATTGTATAATTATCGGCACATATTTGGATTGCAGCCTCTTTTTTACCTTTACCTTTGGTGATAATTGATTCAAGATTTTTTCTAATATCATTTGTATTAATGTCATTCATTATACTGCCCAAAAAACGACCAGTAATAGTTGATGAATCTTCAATATCAATCTTGTTCTTATATATTTTTTTATTGTTATCATTTAATGAATTATTTTTTTTTTTTTTATTTGGGTCTGAAGCATGAACACTTCCAATAAACATTGAACTATTACCTGACAAATCACCATATAAATCACCTGTTTCTAAATCAATGACAGAGTTTGACCATATTTCTAATGGATCTTCACGACCAGCCATATCACATACAGTTAATTTACCTTTATCGCCAATATTCAATGTAATAAACAAATGACCTCTTGAAGATTCAGGATTATTAATAGTAGCTTTAATACGTTTTTTTTCTTTTCTTAGATTTTCTATATCTTCTATTATTTTAACCATACCTTTTTCATCTGATATTTTTTTATCTTTTATAATTAATTCATCTTTATCATTCATCATATCTATTACTGTATTAACAATACCATAATTTGTCGTACTTACTCTGTTATACGTATTATTGTATAATTCTACAATTGAATCAATCTTAACAATCAATCCTTTTTTTAAATAATATTCTACAGCGCGTATTAAAACACCGTAATCGTTTACATCCTTATTAATTAATGTATATGATTTACCACTTCCAGAATATCCGTATCCAAACAATGCAATATGATAACCTGTTTTAATTTGGTCAAATGTAGATTTTAAATTATCAAAAATTTTATCATTTCCCATATCTTTATTAAAAATATCATAAAATGGTCCATACGTTTCTTTTTCTTCATTATAACTCATAATAATATTCTTATTACCAACTCTATCTCCACCTATAATGTAATCAACAGTGTCACCTTTAGGTGTTCCACCTTTTACTCTAACAAAAATACGAACCATACCATTAATATCTTCATTGCTATTTATTAAATTTTTATTTATTTCAATACCGTCATTTAATATAATTTCAAGCTCATTTACACCTTTATCTTCTAATTTATATTTTTTATTTTCGTCTACTTCTTTATTTTCTACATTATATTCTAAATTATTTTTTTTATATTCTTCTACTTGTTTTGAAATATCATCATATGTTTTTATTGAGTTTTGAATTGATTTTGATTTTTTTCTATTTTCATCAAACTTATCAATATTTTCTCTTATGGTTTTAATCATAATATCCATTTGCGGTATTTGTTTTTTTATTAATCCAATTAAACGTTTTTTATTTTCTTCTTCTTCTTTAATTTCTTTTAATTTTTGTTCTTTTCCTGCTTCTGAAGAAAAAGCTTGTTTTAAATTTTCTAATTTTTTATCGCATTCTTGATTCGCTTTTTCTTTGGCTTCTTTTAATTCTTTTTCTTTAACTTCTAACGCTTTTGCTAACGCTTGTGCTTCTGCTAACGCTTGTGTATTTTGTTCTTTTGCTTCATTTAATACTTTTTCTTTATCTTCTAACGCTTGTGCATTTTGTTCTTCTGCTTCTTCTAATGCTTTTGCTAATGCTTGTGCATTTTTTTCTTCTAACGCTTTTGAATTTTTTTCTGCTAACTCATTTGCATCTTGTAAAGCTTTAACTTTATTTTCTTCAGCAGCTTTTATTTTTGTATCACAATCATTTTTTGCCTTTTGTTCTGCTTCTTCTAATGCTTTTGCTAACGCTTGTGCATTTTGTTCTGCTAACAATTGTGCTTTTTCAGCTTCTGCTAACGCTTGTGCATTTTTTTCTTCTAACGCTTTTGCATTTTTTTCTTCTAACGCTTTTGCATTTTTTTCTTCTAACGCTTTTGCATTTTGTGCTGCTAACGCTTTTGCATCTTGTAAAGCTTTTTCTTTATCTTCTGCAGCAGCTTTTATTTGTGTATCACAATCACTTTTTGCCTTTTGTTCTGCTTCTTTTGCTTCTGCTAACGCTTGTTCTTTTGCTTCATTTGCTTGTTCAATCACTTTTTCCATTTGTTCTCTTGCTTTGGCATCAGTAATATTTGATGTTAATAAACTTTGTAATTCATCAGCCTTTACTTTTAATTCAAGAGCAGCATCAGCCTTTGCAGTTTGCAATTCAGTGGTTTTTGCTTCCAACTGATACTTTTCTTTTTCCAACACAGCTGTCTTTTCTACTAACTCAGTCTTTTCTTTTTCAAACTCAGCCTTTGCAGTTTGCAATTCAGCGGTCTTTTCTACTAACTTAGCATTTGCAGTTTGCAATTCAGTGGTTTTTGCTTCCAACTGATACTTTTCTTTTTCCAACACAGCTGTCTTTTCTACTAACTCATTCTTTTCTTTTTCAAACTCAGCCTTTGCAGTTTGCAATTCAGCGGTCTTTTCTACTAACTTAGCATTTGCAGTTTGCAATTCAGCTGTTTTTGATTCTATGTCAGCCTTTGATTTATTTTCCAGTTCAAATTTCACTGTTTGCAATTCAGTATTTGTTTTTTCTAGTTCAGCTTTCACTTTTGCTAAATTAGTTTCGCTATCTTTTAATTGGTTTTTAACATCATAATTTGAAACTAAAATATTTTCTTTATTATTTAATTTTAAATTTTTTTCAGTCTTCTTATCATTTAATGATTTAATATCCGTTTCTAATTGTTGTATGGTTTTATTATGTTCTTTCTTTTTATTCTCGTCCGTAAGATTTTTCAACTCTACATTTGTTTCTGTTATTTTCTTTTGTTTATCATCTATTTCTTTATCAATAGCACTTACTTCTTCTTTTATTTTATCATCTTCTTTCTTTTTCTTATTTTCTTCTTCTTCTTCTTTCTTTTTGTTATTTTTTTCTTCTTCTTCTTCTTTCATTTTCTTATTTTTTTCTTCTTCTACTTTTAATTCTCCTTGTTTTATTTTTTCATTTAATTCTTTAATTTCATTCTCATATTCTTTAATTTGTTTCTCATAATATTCTTTAATTTGTTTCTCATAATATTCTTTTTCAGTCATTTTAAGTAATTTGTCAATTATTTTTAATATTTGGTTTGGATTATTAATAATTTTTTGTATATCTTCTTCATCTCCTCCTCCTTTTTGTCCATTTACAACTTTTAAGTCCATATCTATAATCATTTTTCCATTAATATGATTGTATATTTTCTCAATTATTTGTTTTATAATATTACTATCCATATTATTAGTTATACTATTTAATCCATCCTCTAGTATTTTGCGATTTCCTTGAAATACGGTTTTGTTTTTATTATTACTATCGTTTTTAGTATTTAATCTACCATCATTATTTAGTAAATCGCTATTTCCTTGCCATCCTAATTTCACTTGTCCATTGTTGGTTCCCTTTTGCAAATTGATAGTATTTGCATTATTCATATTCATATTCATATCCATATTTGTGTTAACATCTACAGGCTGCTGATCTCTTTTTATAATATTAAATACATCTGTTGCATTATTTCCCTCTGTTGTTCTGAATCCACTAACAGAATTTGGAGGTAAAATAAAAGTAATTCTTCCTTTTAATGACTTGTTACAACCAGGAATAGGAATATCAAGATTATAATATTCTTTTTTTATACCTGTAGATGATGTTTCTGTAGATGATGTTTGTGTAGTTGATGTTTCTATATTTGCAGGACCAATTGATATATCCGATCCATTTATATTAGAATCAGTTTTGTTATTGGCATCTGTATCTTTTGCTTTTTCATCAGCTTCAGCCTTTGCTTTTTCATCAGCTTCAGCCTTTGCTTTTGCATCCAGTTCCTCTTTTTGTTTGAGAGCAATCTTGTCTGCAGCAGCCATTTCATCAGTATAAGAATTTAATTGGTTTAAAATATGTTTATTATCATTTTTGTTTGTATCATCCTTGTATACAATTATATAATAGATAATTTTACTATCAGGGCTTAGTATATATTCAATCCATTTATCTAATGAATTAAATTCTGTATTTTTAATATTTACAGAATCAATCTTTTTATAAGGCATTTTTTCATCAATTGTAGTAGTTGCAACAGCAGGAGTAGCATTAGAAGTAGAAGTAGAAGTAGTGACAGGAGCAACAGCAGGAACAGCAACAGCAGTAGTATTAGCAACAGCACCATTAACTACAGGATTAGTATTAGTATTAGTATTAGTATTAGTATTAGTATCACCTGTTTTTACAGTAGCAGTAGCATCAGCATTGGCAGTAGCATTAGTATTGGCATTAATATTAGCATTAGTATTAGCATTAGTATTAGCATTAATATTAGCATTAGCATTAACATCATTGGCAGGAGCAACAGTAGTATCAGGAGCATCAGCACCACCAGAAATAACAGTAGCACCAGTAGCATCAGTAGCAACAGCAGGAACAGTAGCAACAGTAGCAACAGCAGGAACAGTAGCAACAGCAGGAACATTGGCAGTATCAGCATTAGCATTAGTATTAGCATCAGTAAAAAGACTTTCAATATCAGGAGCATCAGGAATAGTATCTTTGGCATCAGCACCAGTAGCACTAGCACCAGTAGCACTAGTAGCACCAGTAGCACTAGTAGCACCAGTAGCACTAGTAGCACCAGTAGTAACATTGGCAGTACCAACAGCAACAGCATTGGCAGTACCAACAGCAACAGCATTGGCATTAGCATCACCTTTGGCATGAGCATTATTAGCACCATTAGAAAGACTTAAATTAAGATCACCAGGAATCTTAATTTGTTCACCTTCGGTATTCAAATCAGAAATAGTATCTTTGGCAACCGGTAAAACACCAAAATTCATATTTTTTAATGTATAATAATGACGTCTATCGTCATCATTCACAATAATTCCAACGATATTTTTATCATCGATATTTTTTTCTTTTAATTGATTAATTATACTATTAGCAGTAGGAATAGTTCTAAATTTTGTAAAACGTGTATCATATTTATATCCTGTAACATAAATTGCACTCTCTATAACATTTATACCATATAACTCATTGTCATTACATAATTCTGTATTTTTTTTTTCTTCATCTGATTTCGCTTCAAATGTAGATATATATTTACACAATGAATTCAATCCTAATGTTTTATTATTTTCAAAAGGTTTTTTTTTAATATCAAATGGTTCAACATCTTTTGTAAAAACAACTCTCCCAAAAAGATTATTTAATGCATGTCTTCCACATCCTAATCCTTCTTGTTTTTCAAAAAAATCACCATTATCAACAGGAATAGAATCATACACTATAATATCTTTATCTTCATCCGTTTTATCTTTCTTTATTAATGTTGCATTAGATGCAGTATCTGTAGTTATTGTAGCAGCAGCAGAAGCTTTTCCATCATTAGTAGACTCTACTGTTTTGTTTTCAACTACCTTTGTTTTTCCTACTTCTACCGCGTTATATGTATCAACTGTAGGTATTATTGTAGCTGTTTTTACATCAGTATTAACATCAACTGTATTGTTTTTAACTAATGAACTTTCATCTACGTTTGTATTCACTACTTTTACAGTATCTTTTTCTTTTTCTGAATTTACATAAGAGTCATACCCTTCTTTTAATATATTTAATTGTTCTTGTTTTTGTATATCTTCTTTGAAATCTTTTTGTTTTTTATCATCATCGTAATTTAATATATCTTTTAAATATTTTTGTTGTTCATTCATATCATTAGGTAAAACAATTTTTAGATTTTCTAATTTTTGTTTATTTGTATCTTTTGATAATTCTTTTATTCCAAATGATTGCATCCAATCTTTTTCAGAAAGTATTCCACCACCAAGAATAACACGGTTCTTTAAACTATTATTTCTAAGATTAATACTCCGTTTTTTCCTAAAGGATTTATTACTTTTTCTTCCTGCAGGACCTTTCTTTTTACTTTTTTCTTTTATAGACTGACTTTTTCCATTTAGCAATTTTCTAATTTTATTCCGAGAAAGTTTCAACATAATATAAAATGGATACATATTTTTTTATTGTGTGAATATAGTAATATATATGAGTTGCCCAAAATCAACAGCTCCTGTTAATATTCCAACATTTGCAACAGCATGTTCATTAAAGTGTAAATATTCGTATAATTATCCTGCATCGGAATTACAAGGAACAAATAAAAAAGAATACATTTCTTATCGTGTTAATGAAAGACAAAATACACCAGTCCAATATGGTGACAGTAATTATGATGTTGAAGAATTTCGTATATATCATCATTCCTTACATAACTTCGTCGGAGAGAAAGCAGATGCAGAAATGGTCATCATACATCGTAATAATATGGGAAGTGAAAAATTGTTGGTTTGCATCCCTATGGTAGAAAAAGATGTAGCAAATGATAGTGCAGTCATGCTAGAACATGTAATTATTGAAGTTGCAAAACGTGCAAACTCTAATGAAAATACGACTGTAATTAATTTAGCTGGTTTTACATTGAACAAATTTATTCCTAAAAAGAAACCATTTATTATTTATAAAGGAACAACTCCTTATTCACCATGCAGTAATGAAAATGTTAATTATGTCGTTTTTACAAAACCTGATGCTATTACAATTACTCCTACTTCTATGAGTATACTTAAAAATATGATATCCAAACAAAATTATGAAGTTAAATCGGATCCTAAAGGTGGATTCTTTTACAATAAAGACGGTCCTACACTAGGAACCAGTATGAGTGATGATATATATATTGAATGTAAACCAACAGGAAGTGATGGAGAAGTTCTTGTTCCTGCAGCTTCTGCATGGTCATTTAGTGCAGGAAATATGAATATGAATATGAACTTGAATAGCATAAATACATTTATATATGTTATTCTTGGAATTATAATTATGTATGGTTGTATAAAATTAATAGAATATGTGCTTTTATTTATGTCAAAATCAACAGAACCAGATAGTTTGCCATAATGCTAAGTTGCCATTTATACAACACCTTGATAATCAATTGGCGCTGCTTCATGTAAAGTGTCTAAAACCGGTTGGTAATTCGCTTGTGATACAGGTGCGTGTTTTACAAGTGGCGCCATTTTTGCAACCATCTGCTCTTCTAAAGTAATCGGCATTTCATTCAGCTTTGAAAAATCGGCTGAACGCGATTCTTCAGAAGGTAAATATTTTTGAATTGCGAAAGATCCAGTAGTTATACTTGACCTTTTAAGTAACATATACGCTGCTATAATAGAGAGAATACCTACAACAGGATTTGAATTGGAAAAGAGAATCATAGCAATAACAACTACAACAATATTTCCGTAAATGCTATCAATCAAATTAGAAAGCATATCTGGTGTCTTGACATTTAAAAGAATGTATAAAACAAGGACAATGCCCAAAACCAATTGATGACGTTTTTCTGCCTTAATTAAATCACTGAAATTTTGCATATATCATAATAACAGATTATTTATTAGATTGTATAAAATGAATGCATACGTAAAAATGTAAAGTATAAAAATATATTTATATAAAATGCATAAAAATGTAATATACTTAAAAATTGAATAAATATATTATTATACTACAAACAACAAAGAGAGAATGACTACAACTTATTTGGGAGATAAAGGATATACGATTGTAAAAGAGTTTATGGATGAAAAAGAACAAAAATGGATACGTGAAAAATTAACACCTAAACCATATATTCCTGGATCACCCATTCAACCTCCATCTTTTAAAGTATATCGCGAATCTGCAAAAAAATTATATATTCCTAGATGTTTTGGTATACAACATTACGGAATGCCTGATGAAAACCGAATTCCAAAAGGCAATGATATTAATCTCTCATTTAAAGGAGAATTGAGAGATTATCAGAAAAACATCGTCGACACCTATTTGAAAAGTAATGACGGAAGTGGAGCGGCTAATTCTCCTATAGGATTATTAGAAATACCATGCGGACGTGGTAAATGTCTTGCTAAAAATACGCAAATACTTATGTATGATTGGACGATTAAAAAGGTCCAGCATATTAAAGTTGGCGACATCATTATGGGCGACGATTCTACACCGCGAATTATTCAATCCATCGCAAGAGGTAGAGAGAGAATGTATAAAATTTATAATGATAATCCACTAGAATCCGCATCATATACTGTAAATCAAAGTCATATTCTTTCACTAAAACAGGCAGACGATAAAGTGGTGGACATCTCTCTTTTGGATTATTTAAAACGTAATAAAAATTCGGTGGAATTATATGGTTATCGTGTTGCTATAAGTGATACTGATGTGGAGACCGAAAATACTGTATCTAGTTTAAAAGCATATGCACATGGATACAATCGTGCCCAATTTGACAAATCATTAACTGCATATTCTCTCAGCGCAAATGAACCATACAATGTAATTAATTTGAATTATATACGAACACCGCGTATAAAACGATTGCATCTTCTTGCTGGTATATTAGCATATAATCATTTCAACCATCATATTGGGTTTCATGATAAAGAGCATTATTTGAATATTATAAATGTAAGCAGTCAATTTGCAAACGACATATTATTTCTGGTTCGTTCTCTCGGATTCAACGGCGTAAAAACCGTTTTGAAAACAAAATATGACACAGACACGGGCACGGGCACTGTCGCAGAATGCAATGATATAATACGTGAAATGAATACGGTTTATCGTGTCGACCTTTATTTTCCGACAGAAGAAGATATTTATTCCATTCCATTCCGAAATACGAAAGACTGGATACAAAAATATATTGCAACAAATGAGCGAATCATTCCTCATATGTCAAGATATAAAATAAAAGTAGAGAGATTAGAAGAGGACGATTATTATGGATTTGAAATAGATGGCAATCGTCGATTTGTATTGGGCGATTTTACAGTAACACATAATACAGTTATTGCATTGAATATTATCGCTCAATTAAAAACGAAAACACTCGTTATCGTTCATAAAGGATTTCTATTAAATCAATGGGTTGAACGTATCGAACAATTCTTACATGGCGCGCGTATTGGCAAAATACAAGGGCAAGTCATCGATATTGATAATAAAGATATTGTTATCGGAATGATACAATCTCTCTCTATGAAAGAATATCCGCAAGATATGTTTTCAAGTTTCGGTCTAACTATCGTAGATGAATGTCATCATATATCATCAGAAGTGTTTAGTCGGACACTTCAGAAAATTGTGACACGTTGTATGTTGGGACTAAGCGCAACGATGGAACGAAAAGACGGTTTAACTCCTGTATTTAAAATGTTCTTGGGAAATATAGTGTATAGTGAGAAGAGAGAAGAAGAAGATCCAGTTGTAGTAAAAGGAATTGAATATATCGCCAAGGATGACGATGAATTCAATGAAACGAAATATGATTATCGTGGAAATCCTGCGTTCAGCACGATGATTACTAAAATTTGTGGTTATAGTCGAAGAACCGAGTTCATTCTGGATGTGTTGAAAAAAGAATTGGAAATAAAACCGGACCAGCAAATAATGATATTGGCGCATAATCGTAATCTATTGACATATTTGTATCAGGCTATAGAAAAACGCGGAATTGCGACTGTTGGATATTATGTTGGTGGAATGAAAGAAGCGGATTTGAAGAAAAGTGAGACGAAAAAAGTTATTGTTGCGACATATAGTATGGCAGCAGAAGGATTGGATATAAAAACGCTTTCTACACTTATTCTCGCAACACCGAAAACAGATGTGGTTCAAGCTGTGGGTCGTATATTGCGTGTTAAACACGAGAGACCGCTTATCGTAGATATAGTAGATTCACATGATATGTTTAAAAAACAGTGGTATAAACGTCGTGCATTTTATTTGAAATGTAAATATCGTGTTATGTATACGAATAACGAGGGGTATTTGGTAGATAAATGGAATGAAACACATAAGAAGAAAGTGTCTGCAAGTAAATTTGCAGTTTCCGCTTCCTCTTCATGTGCAAGAAAAGTAAATAAAAGCGATGGTTTATTAAATGATGATGCATTTGATGATGCTGATGGAGATGGATATTTGGAATGTGAATATGACGATGACGATGATATACAAAAAAATAAAAATAAAAAGTTTACATTTGGAAAATGTATGTTGGATTTATGATAATCATGGATTTATATTCGTTGATTTATAATGTTTGTTATCTAATGTTTGTTATCTAATGTTTTCTTGTATATTTTCTATTTTTATTTATTCGTTTTTTTGTATTTTTTTTCTTTTTATTTATTCGTTTATTTGTATGTTTTTTCTTTTTATTTATTCGTTTTCTTCTTGTTTTTTTTCTTATACCTCCGTATACATATCCATGATTAAACTTAATATCTTCCGGATTATATCCAGGATTAATAATATCTTCCGGATTATATTTAATTCTTTTTTGTTTATATTTATAATTCATCTTTTCATCTTCATCATCATCTTCATCATCATCATCTTCATCTAATTTCATTCTTTTTCGAATTTCTATATATTTATCATACTTATCTTCATCTTTTATATCTTCTTTTAAATAATTATCTTTAACATTAGGTGTATTAAAAAAATTTATTATTTCTTGAATATAATTTCTATTTTCAAACGTTAAATAATTACGAATAAATTTTTTTTCTTCTTCTTGTAAATCATTATAATTCATATATATTTCAAATAAACACATCATTTTTTCTTGATTTTCATATACAATCTTATCTTTGTCTGACGTTTTTGTATCATCATTATAATAGTTTTTTATTTCATCTATATATTTTAATGACTTTTTAATTTCATCTTTAACTCCTCCTCCTTTCATTGACTTTGATTGTCCGGCGAACTGCTGTGTTTGACTGTTGGACGACTTTGATTCACTGTCGGATGACATTGATTCACTGTCGTATGAAATTGCTTGTCCTGTGGACGGCTGCATTTCTAGTATTTTCGTTTTTAATAATTCTATTCTTGTACTCAACATATCACCATGTTTTAATACTATAGTATTTGAAGTAGGAATAATACTTTGTAGTTTATCATTAAGTAATGTATCGGTTACACTTGTATTTATAACACTAATTGAATATTTTTTTAAATCTAAAAATACATTTTCAAGGAATGAATAACTAGTATTTGTTTCAAATTCACTATTATTAAAAGAACATATCATTGCTTTTAATCTTTGACTATTACCAGCATTCTTGTATATTTTGATTAAATTTGGTTTAATATTTGTATTTATAATTGAAGTAAAACTTTTTACAGGATTTTTTAAAATAGATTGAAGTACCTTTATAGAAGATAAATAATTACTTATATTTTCTACATATTCTTTTGTATTTTGTTCTTTCAATTCTTGTGATGTTGATGAAGCAGCAGATGATGATGATGACATTGATGTTGATTGTGAATTAAAATTTAAAATTAAACTATTAAATTTATTTATATCATTTATACATTCTTGTATAGAATCCATATAATTTTTATGTAAAAAGTAATTATGTAAATATAATTTAACTTTATTGAGAGAATCTATAAATTCTTTATATTTGTCATTTGAATTATCTGAATTCGTAATTATAATTTGTGTTTTAAACTCCTGACTATCTAAATATGTTTCAATTTGTCTTGACGATTCATCCTTATTCGCAGAATGTTGTTCAATTAAATAATACGCTTTTTGTTGTAAAGTATCATATATTTCACTCAACATTCTATTTATTTTTGTTATGTTTGTCTTTATTTCATTCCATTTTATTTCACCATCATTATTTGTTGAAACAGCTTGAATGTCAGAAGAACCTACTGCTGCTATATTATTTATTTTATAGTATGATAAAACTTCATTATAAGTATTTGCGAATCTATTATCAATTCTATGTGATGTTTTATCAACATATAATGTTAAAAGTTTTTCAGAACCAACTTTTACATGACTATGTATAATATGTTTTACACCAATACTTAAAGCAAATAAAACCAATAAAATATCATATGTTACTAAAATGGAATTCGGTAAATAAAGGGCAGCAATTGCTTGACATGCGTCTCCCATACGTTTTGCGAGATAATGTTCTGCTGAGAATTTTTTAGGTTCAGATAAATCACCAATGCGTTTAATAAATTTAATAAATCTGGAAATCAAATCTTTATAATTTTTTGAATTTTTATCACCTTTTTCTGCGAATGTTTTATCTGCTAAAATGTATTTTCCTGGTTCATCAGATTTTTCAATGAGTGCAGATGATTTATTATTGTCATCTATAAGCAATTTAACATTACTTTTTGTTGATAATCTTTGAAAAATACTTTTATATTCAAAATTATTTTTATCGCAGTCATCATTTGTAATAGGTTCATATACAATAGATTGTTTCCCCTCTAGAACTTTACATCCCATTGCAATAATATCAGCATCTGATTTTTTACCGGCGGGATCATAATTCACTTCAACTCCTTTGTAAATAGAAACTTTTCCATTTCCTTCTGGACTAATAGCATAATTTCCGATTAATTCATATGCTTTACCATAATCAACATCAACAATAACTGTAAAATTGTCAAGAACACTAAATAATTCTCTTTTAACTATTTCATAATCATTTGTTCTTGGTGTAATAAAATAATTATCTTTAATATTAAGTTTATCTATTATCGTTGTTAACATTTGATTTTTATTATTTTCTATAACTGCAGGACTAATTGTATTCAAATTAAAAAAGTTTTTTAATAAAACATCATTTATATCACAACGATTTTTTTTATATACGTCTTTTTCAAAATGTTCTTTTAAATCGTGCATATTATCAAACATATCAATTCCTGTAAATAAATGAAGTTGATTTATATCTTTTGGAAAATATACAGCGCCTCCATATGTCGTTTTATATTCTGATTCTGGTCCTTGTCCTTGTCCTTGTCCTTGTCCTTGTCCTTGTCCTTGTCCTTGTCCTTGTCCTTGTCCTTGTCCTTGTCCTTGTCCTTGTTCTTGTACTTGTTCTTTTTTTATTTCGAAATCTATATTCATTTTATCTTCTACTGCTTCTCCAAATTTTTTTATTTCACTCATTTGATGTTTGTCTGAAAAAAAATCATTTATTGTGTTTTGAGCGTTTTTTTT
>Ga0114971_10001946_pt1 | contig 14170 bp, 12 predicted proteins | sample M_140625_MF_Meta_FD_87320 | JGI IMG/M metagenome (GOLD analysis project Ga0114971, IMG submission 87320) | Freshwater microbial communities from Lake Montjoie, Canada to study carbon cycling - M_140625_MF_MetaG | ecosystem: Environmental > Aquatic > Freshwater > Lake | place: Lake Montjoie... | reverse complement strand
GGGAAAATCTTCTTCGACGGCAAGCTTGGGGAGATTGTGGACCGCTTTGCCGATTTCAAATTCGTCACCCTTCAGTGCGACAAGGCAAATGCGTCTTCGCCGGAAAAGCTGGCGCTGTACGGGGAGGTGGTCGAACAAACCCCGGGCGCTATTACGCTCAAGGTCAAGCGCGACCGCGTCATCCCCGTCTGCAAGGCGCTGCTGGATGAAATGCCCGTGACCGACATCGACATCCAGGAGGTGCCGATCGAGGACGTAATCCGCCAGATTTTCGCCCGCTGACCCCTGCCCGTCGGCCGGCGGCGCACCTCATGAGGGTCTGGTCGAACCTGAAATCATCCCCAACGGAATCACGTTTCACGATAGGGGGCGTGTAAGTGTTTCTAAGCGCGGGTTACTGCATTCGTCCTGCAAATCTTGGAATAAAATTCTCCCAGCGGCTTCAGGCTCCTCGGTAGTTTTTCGTCCTCGAAATCAATCGTTAACAGTCCAAATTTTTTTGCGTAGCCGAATTGCCATTCAAAATTATCCATCAAGGACCAGTAGAAAAACCCGCGCACATCCACGGCCCCGGCAATGGCTCCGTGAAGCGAGGCGAGGTTTTCGCACAGGTCGGACTCGCGGAATTTTTCATCGGATGAAGCCGAGCCATGTTCTGTGATATAAATGGGCAGTCTGAATTTACGGTTGAGATAAGACAAAATTTTAGCCAGGCCTTCCGGATAGCGCTCCACCATGTCGTCGCAGACGAAGCCAATTTTTTCTAAAGCTTTAAGCGACATGCCGCTTGCCGGAATCATGGGGCGGAAGTGGTGAAACCGAACCCGGCCGTAGTAATTGAGGCCAATAAACGTCGAGGCCCGCCGCCGCCCGCCGCCCAAAAATGCGTCCAGCACAAATTTGTTAAACGTGTAATGGCAGGCGTATGCCGTCGCCTGGTCCCACGGCAGCCATTCTTTATAGGCGTGAAAAAACGTCCAGTTCTTGGCAATGCCAACCTGAACTTTATCACCCTCCTCGGCTTGAAGGAAGCGGCTGGCTTGCACATGGGCGCGCGCCATGTGATCGATGACGCGGCGAAATTTACTTAATCTCCATTTGTGATGCGGCGGAAAGCCGCCCAAGAGATACGCCATGCAGGCATAGGTGTCCGGCTCATTAAAGGTATTCCAGAGATGGACTTTCCCCTTCAGCGCCGCGCCCAGCTGCCGGACGTAATCCACAAATGCCGCAATCGTGGCTGGATTTGTCCAGCCGCCCCAGGCGTTAATCCACTGAGGATTTGAAAAATGATGCAGGACCACCATGGGAGTGATGCTTTTTGCCTGAAGGCACTCCAAAAGATGCACGTAGCGCGCCAGCTCATTCTGATTTAGAGGCGCAAACGGGGCGGATTGAAGCCGCGACCATTCAATGCCGAAGCGATAGGCATTTGCGCCCAGCCGAGCCATCCAATCCACGTCTTCGGGATATCGATGATAATGGTCGCAGGCGCGGCGGCAGTTGCCGCCATCCAATGCCGTGAATTGAGTCCATTCATTTTCGATGTGACCCTCCACTTGGGTTGGCGATGTGGCCGTGCCCCACAGAAACCCCGGCGGGAAAACAAGTGTCTCTCTTGGATTCATCGCTCCGAATTAGTGGCGCGCTGGATGGCGGCAGCTATTGTTTCCGGAGCGCGCCCCACCCAGTTGCGAAACTTTCCGGAAGACAGACGGTCAGGCAATTGAGCCAGCCGATCCAGCGCGAAATGGGTGGAGGCGATGCCTAATCCCGACTGTTGCGCGTCGAGCGCGTTGACCTGTTGCTCAACATGATTTTCTACCGGTACAAGGAACAGCGGCTTGCCCAGCCACGCGGCTTCGCTCACCGATTCAAAGCCCGCGGTACAAACGACGTGGCGACAATCTGCCATCATTTTTAAAAATTTCTCCCCGTCAAGCCGGTGAAACGTGAGGGCCGGCGAATGTTCAAAAACCGGCGGCGCGCCTGGCTTGTCGTAAAAACAATGCAGCCGGATGCCCGGATTTCTTGAGCTCCACTCGATGATTTGCTCGGCGTATCCATGATTCAGAAGATAAATAAGCACAAAATCGCCATCCGGCTTGGATTCCAATTGAAATAGCTGTTTCCTCAAAATGGGCGGCCCGACAATCAATCGTTTCTTGGGCAGGTCGGGCGCTTCATAGAGAGAAAGGGCCAGCTTGCTGGCGCGGGCCCCCAGCAGCCAGGTATACACTCTCATGCTCAGGTGCTGTTTCCATAGCCGCGGCGCATGAAAATACCCGGGATGTTGGAACATGAATTGATGTCCAATGGCCAAGACCGGAGGGCGTGAAGGCCACAGGAGGGCGTACAGAGCAGCCACCGGCTCGAAAAAATTCAGAATGATATCCGGCTTCGTTTCCCGGACGATGCCGGCGATTTGGCGCAAAGTGCGAAGGTATTTTGGAAGATTGCCAAGGACTCCCCGCAACGTGGCCGCATAGCTCACAGACCGATTATGCTTATATCGGAACTCAAGCGTCGGCAGCTGCCGGACCGGCATCTTCATCGCCGATGCAAAGAATGCCGGCATTGGCCGCTGCGGACCCACCCCGATTATTATTGCGACGATTTGGTGCCCTTCCGCCTCGATCATTTCTTTGGTGGCTATGGCCTGAGTCATGTGACCCCGCCCCTCGCCCAGAACGCAGAACATTATTTTCATGGAAGCGCAGGAGTTTGATGTTGCCCTCAAAATCTTCAATCAATGCCGTGGAGTTTTCAACCCAGTCGCCGCAGTTTAAGTACTGCACCCCTTCAATCGTTTTAATTTCGGCGCGATGGATGTGACCGCAGATGACGCCGTCTGCCTTTTGACTGCGCGCCATGGCCGCGAGCGTGTCCTCATATTCGGTGACGTATTTTACGGCGGCTTTAGCTTTGGCTTTTAAATATGCGGCAAGCGACCAATAGCCAAAACCAAAAACGCGACGCAGGCGATTAAAATAAAGGTTCAGGTCGAGAATCCATATGTAGAGGTGCGATCCCAGCTTTTCCAATAAATGATTAAAGTGAGTCAGGCCATCCGCCTGATGGCCATGGATGACGAGGTATTTTTTCCCGTCGGCAGCGGTGTGCATCACCTGCCTCGCCAGCGTCACATTCCCAAAGCGCATTCCCATGAACTGCTCGATAAACTCATCGTGATTCCCGGAGATATAAATCACTTTGGTCAACTTGCGGCTTTTGCGGAGCAATTTCTGAATCAGCACATTGTAATCATCGTGCCAATACCACCGAAACTTTAATTCCCAGCCGTCAATCAAATCGCCAACCAGATAGAGATATTTGCAGTCCACCACGCGCAAAAACTCCAGTAATTCCGCTACCCGGGAATGCTTGGTCCCCAGATGAACATCGGAAATCCAAACAGACCGGCAGACAATCATCTCATCTGAATGAGAGCCCGCTTTTGTTTTAGAAGTGTTCATGACGCCTGAGGACTCAATCTGCAATGAGTTGCACAATCAGAGCAATCATGGAAGTCGCTGTCACAAAATAATCGCGTTCCTGTAACCTGACTGAAACCTGAAGCTCATAAACCTGACATAGGAAAATGTGTTTCGAGCCGGTGCGATTCGACGAACCATCAAATTATTGAGCGGAATTCAACCCTTGCTCACAAACCACCGTCGCCTTTTCAAACCGTCCATACCGCAAAGCCAGCGTCGGCAATACCAGCAGATTCAAGGCGGTGGATGTGATCAGCCCCCCGAGAATAACAATGGCCATCGGCCCTTCGATTTCGCGCCCGGCATCTCCGGATCCGATGGCGAGAGGCAGGAGGCCCAGCCCAGTCACCAGAGCGGTCATTAATATAGGGATCAGCCGCTCGGTCGCGCCCCGCAATGCCGTTTCCAACCCCCACGCCCGGCCCTCCTCGTTTACCAGATGTTCAAAGTGGGAAATCAGCATGATCGAATTCCGCAGGGTGATGCCGAACAGCGTCACAAAGCCGACCAGGGTGCCGAGCGACAGGGACGCGTGCCCCTCATCGCCGAAAAATCCGGCCAGAAAGATTGCCAGCACACCGCCTACCAATGCGAAGGGCACGTTCGCCAAAACCAAAATCACATGGCCGGCTTGGCGGAACATCAGCGCTAGCAATAGCACGACGCCAGCCGCCACAGCCAGTGAACGGACAATCAGCTCGCGCCGCGCCGCCGCCTGCTGTTCGGCTGCGCCGCTGAATTCCAGATAAACCCCCGCTGGCAATTTAACCCGGGCCGCGATCTGTTTTCTGGCCTCGGCTACGAAGGATGCCACGTCCCGGCCAGCCGGATTGCAGGTGATGGTCTGCCGACGCCGCGAGCCGTCGTGCAGTATCGCATAGCGGCCGGACGCCAGCTCCACCGTCGCCAGCTCCCGCAATGGAAGCTGCAGGCCCTGCCCATTGGCAACCAGCAGGTCCCCGATCTTGTCTGGCTGTGTCCGTGTGACGGCATCCAGGATGACAGTGACGTTGAACACTTTTTCGCCCTCAAAGACCTGCGCGACCACATCCCCCTCATAGGCGGTCTGCACCGCTTCCAGGACTTCCGTCGGGCGGAAGCCAAATTGCGCCAGCCGCTCGGGACGCAATTTCACCGAGATGCGCGGCGCGCCCGGCGGCGCGGAAACCTGAACATCGGCCGCGCCGGGAACCGTTTTCAGGGTATTCGCCACTTCGCCCGCCTTTGCGTCCAATGTGTCCAGATCGTCGCCAAAAATATTCACCACCACCTGGGCGGTTTCGCCGGCAATGGTTTCGCCAATGCGATCGCCGAGAAAAGTGAGCACCTCGCTTTGAATGCCGGGATATTTTGCCAGCACTTCGCGAATCTGCTGCTGTACCAGCTCCTGGCCTTCGCCGCCTGAGGGCTTGAGTTCGATGTGAATCTCGCCGCGATGCGTGCCCCAGGTGTCCTCGCCCCCCTCGGCACGCCCAACCTGCTCCTCGACGCTCTGAACCGCGTCGAGCTTTAGAAGTTCCTGGGAAATCCGCGTGCCTATCCGCTGCATTTCCGGCAGGGACGTGCCCGGGGCCATCGTGAGCTGGCAGACAAAATGGCCTTCGCGGAAATCCGGCAGGAATTCGCCTCCAAAAAACGGTAGCGTCGCCAGCGCGCTGGCAAAGGTGATTAAGCCGGCACCGATCACCGTCTTCGGCCAGCGACAGATTTTTTCGAGCAGGGTGCGGTGCAGCTGTTTCAGGCGGCGGAGATAATCCGGCTCCTCATGCGGCTTCATCCGCGAGAGCAGCGTATAGCACAGCGCGGGCGTGACCGTGAGCGCCACCGCCAGCGAGGTCAGGATGGAGAGAATGAAGGCGAAGCCGAGCGGCGCAAAAAACCGGCCCTGCAATCCCGTCATCAGCAGCACCGGCAAAAAAACCAGCGCCACGATGAAGGTCGCGTAAACGACCGCGCTTCGAACCTCCAGCGACGCCGCCAGCACCACGGCGAAGAGCGGGCGCGGCAGGGCGGCGGATTGGTTCTCGCGCAAGCGGCGCAGAATATTCTCCACGTCAATGATGGCATCGTCCACCACCACCCCGACGGCCACAGCAAGGCCGCCGAGCGTCATCGTGTTCAGCGTCACACCAAAACGGTCCAGCACAATGACGGCTGCAAGCAGCGATAGCGGAATCGAGACGAACGAAATCAGCGCCGTCCGCAGATCGAGCAGGAATAGAAATAACACCACGGCCACCAGCGCCGCTCCCAGCAGCAACGAGATCTTCATGTTGTGAATGGCGTTCTCAATGAAGGTTGCCGGCCGGTGCAGCCCCGGCACATAGATAATGCCCTGCGCCGCAAATAGGGGACGCAATTCGTCCAAGGCCGCCTCGACTCCCCGCGTCACCTCCATCGTGTTCGCCCCGTACTGGCTGGACGTCGTCAACAAGACGCCAGGCTGCCCGTTGACGATGGCGTCACCGAATAAGGGCGATACGCCTTCGATGACCCCGGCCGCATCTTTGAGTCGCACGCTGCGGCCGTCGCGCTGCGCCACGACGACTTCGCCGAGCTGGGCGGCGGTCAGCGACTGGCCTTCGGTCTGAATCGGCAGCCGCTGGGTCGCGGTCTCCACAAAGCCCGCACCTCGAATACCCGTCGCGGCGCGCGCCGCATTCGCCACGTCCTGAACTGATAAACCGAAACTCCGCAACTGTTCCGGCTGAAATTGGATCTGCAGCTCGCGCACAGCCCCGCCAAAAACCTTCACTGCCGCCACGCCGGAAACGGCCAGCAGCTTGGGTCGCACCGTCCAGTCGGCAAAGGTGCGCAGATCCATCGGCGAAACTTTCTCCGAAGTCAGCCCAAACTTTAGCAGGTCCATGGTGGACGACGTGAGCGGCTCCATCTTGGGTGCGGCGACGCCGAGCGGCAAAGTGCCGGCGAGCTGCGCCAGCCGTTCCGCCAGCATTTGCCGGGCCTTGAAAATATCCGTGCCCTCGGCAAACACAGCGGTCACCACGGACAATCCCTGGATGCTTTCCGAGCGGACGGATTCCAACCCCACCGTGCCGTTCAGCGCATTCTCCACCGGGCGCGTCACCAGCGCCTCGACCTGCTCCGGCGCCAGACCCGGCGATTCCGCCTGCACCGTCACCTGCGGCTGCACAAAGTCGGGGAAGACATCGAGCTTGGCGCGCGATGCCACGTAGAGGCCGTGGAAAATCAGGCCGATCGCCAGCGCGATGACCACGCTGCGCTGACGCAAAGAAATTTCAACAAGTCGGCGAAGCATATCAATCGCGCTGGCCAGAATTGAAATCGCCTTCGCTCAGCTCCGCTGACAGCAGCGTCTGCGCACCCACAACGACAATGCGATTGGTTGCAGCAAGGTCCGCACAAAAATAACCCGTGGCGGAAGGCTGTTCCAGGGGAACAGAGCGGCGGGTGAATTCGGACGCGCCGGTTTGGACAAAAAACCAACCCTGGTTGTCATGCCTCACAATCGCTTCCGCGGGAATTATCACACCTTTGACGGGCAATTCGCCAGACGGGACGATCCGGGCTGTGATTGATTCGCCTGGCATCAGCCGGCTGGCACGGGCGGGTTCGATGACGAAGAGCGCGCCTTGCTGCTGCGTCTGCGAGTTGACCACTGGCAGGGCGTCAAAAAAAACCGCCGACACTGGCCCGGTTTTTTGTGCTAAAGAAAAGATGCGGGCCGCAGGAGCTGATTCGCCCCAGCGTTGGCCAGCAGGCAAATCGACCCGGATTAAAATCATCGAATCGGACAGGGCCTGCAGGAATGAATCCGGCGACCGCTCGGCTGCTAGCGCCACCGGCGGCGGTCTGATCTTTTCAATAATTTTACCACCCCAGAGAAATTTTATTTTGCTGGCCATCGTATCGGCGGCAACTCGGTTTAACTCATAGGCTGCCTCAGCCTCCTGTGCGGCGCGTCCGGAAATGTTGTCGTCTTGTTTTAATTGCCGCGCTCGCTCCAGTTCCTGCCGGGAACTCTCAAGGTTAATTTGAGCTTTTCTGTATTCCCCCAGCAAATCGACCAGCGGAGACACATCGAGCACCTGGCCCGTTGCCTGAATTTCCTGCAGTCCGTCGGCTGCGGACGGATTCGCCACGGCCAAGCCGATGCGCTTTTGGGTGGCCTCATCGATGGTGAGAATCGTTTCGCCGCTCGCAGCGCGCCCGATTTTCACCGAGTCGGATTTGACAACGGCCTCGTCATCGCCGCGCACCGCCGGCTGCAGTGCCAGCGCTGCGACACAAATTAAAATATTCTGAATGGTTTTCATGGCTTGGCTTTCCGGTCTGAAGAGGATGGGACTATTTTAAGAAGTGATAAATTTTCAGAAGGCTGCTGCACCGCGTCTTCCAAGGCGCCCATCGCCGTACCGACCTGGGTGAGACTATCAAGTTGCGCAAGCCGGATGGAATTAATTTCAATTTCCGCTGTCGCCCAGTCCCTTCCCGAAGCAACCCCGACAGCCCTTTGATTTGAAATAGCGTTCTGCTGGCGCGCGGCAGCCTCGCCCAGAGCTTTGGATGTTTTTAATTGTGCCTGGGCACTGCGCCAGCCGGCGACGGCGCGATCCAACTGGGCGCTGACCTGGGATTGAAGCTGGAGAAATTTCGCGGCCGCCAGCGCGCGCCTGGCATTCGCCTCGGCAATGGGCCCTTGGTTTTGATTGAAAACGGGCAATTCGAGGGTGAACCCGAGCGTCCACTTATCATCTCCCTGATCGTATTGATACCCGGGGTTGAAATGCACATCCGGATATTGCTTGGCGATTTCCAGCTGCAGGGCAGCCTCAGTCGCCGCATAGTCTGCCACAGCGGCGCGGATATCTGAACGCCCCAATAGGGCGGCCCGGCGCGCGGCAATGGAATCGATCTGGGGGGAGTCATTCAGAATTCTATCAGTTGGCAGCGGGATTGACTCCAATGCGGCGGGCGTGACGCCCAGCGCTTGCGCCAGGCGGGAACGCGCCTCGGCCAACTTGATTTCCGCGCTCGAAAAATCCAGCTCCATTTTACCCAGCGCAATTTCTGCCGCGGTCAGTTCCGGCCGCGCTGTCTCACCCGCTGCGAAGCTCCCCTGCAGGAATCGGACTATTTCGCGCTGGGCCGCCCGCTGATGGCTCAACAGCGGCAATCGGGACTGATTGGCTGCCCACTCGGTCAGGGCCGCGCGAACGCCGCTGCGAATCTGCCAGGCAGCGGAGACATAATTCCAGCGCGCCGCTTCGGCGCTTCGCTCCGCTTCCGTGATGCGCGTGGCGCGCTTGCCGGCAGTTTCGATGGGCAGGTCAAACGTCAGCCCTGGCGCCCAGGGGGTGGGTGTTAATGTCGTGGTGTTATATTGCGGCGAGGCCGCAAGGGTTGGATTGGGGCGCCCCTGGGAAGTTTTCACCCCCGCTTGAGCCAATTGCCATTGGGCCCGGGCGACGGCGAGGTCCGGATGAAAATAAAATGCCGCCAGAGTGAGCGAATCCAAATCCCATTTCTCCAGCGGCCAATGATCCGGTTTGAAGATGGAATTGCTTTCAATAAAAACTTTCAGGCCCGGCTCGTCCAACCGGCGCAGATCCAGTTGCGCAGCGGACTTCTCCGGCGCCAGCGGCCGCGCGTGATAATGCGCGCACCCGGACAGCAAGCAGAGCGCTAAAAGAGGGAGTGCGTATTTCATGGGACACCTCCGGCACTGGGCAGCCGCACGCGAACACGTGTCATATTTTCTGCTGAGGTGATGGCGATGTCGCCCGAGTGAGCGGTCACAATCCACTGGGCAATGCTCAATCCCAAACCGCAGCCTTCCACGGTGGAACTGTGAGACGGATCACCCCGGAAGAAGCGCTCAAAAACGCGTGGCAAAATTTCCGGCCGAATATTTTTGGACGTATTGGAAATCTCCAGCCGGGCATTCTCCTCCGTGCGTTGCAATGAAAAATCAATGCTGCCTCCCGGCTGATTGTATTTCACGGCATTTTCGGCCAGGTTTAACAACAGCTGGCGCAGCCGGTGTTTATCTCCGTTGATTTTGACGGGCTCGCAAAGGGTCAGCCGGATAGATAGATTTGCCGGCTTCCCCAAAATCAAGGCGTCAGTAAACACGTCGCGCACAATCTCATCGAGCGCCACGGGTTCAAAGGACAATGAGATCTGACCGGCGTCGGCCTTGGTGAGCAGCGACAGGCCATCCACAATTTTGGTTAGCCGCTGCACTTCATCCAGCTGGCTGGCCAGCCGCTCGCGTTGGGCGGCCGCCAGCTGCCCCGAACCCAGTTCAGTCTCCAGTTCTGCATGGATGATGGTCAGAGGCGTTTTCAGTTCATGCGAGGCGTGGAGCGTGAATTCCCGAACGCGTTGAAATGCCCCGCCCAGTCGCGCGGTCATGGCATTGAAGACCTCGGTCAGGCGGTCGAGTTCGTCGCCGTTGCCTGTGCGCGGCAGTTTTTCACCCAGGTTTCCCTCATGAATTTTTTCAACGGCGGCGGTCAGGTCGGCTACGGGCGCAAACGCCCGGCGAGTGAACCACCATCCCCCCAGCAGCCCAATGGCCGCCGCCGTGCCCCCGTACGTCAGAATAATTTCCGTGATATCCTCGCCGGCATCCTCGTCGACGCCGGCCGTGGAGTGGTGCGCCATTTTATGGCGCTGCTCGACCACCAGATCGGCGTACATCGCTACGCCAATAATCAGCAGGGACCCGGAAAAGATCAGGGCATACCACAGCGTGAGTCGGGTGCGGAGGGTCATGGCGACTCCTTGATCACGTAGCCGATGCCCCGCACGGTATGCAGCAATTTCAGCTCGAACCCCTCATCAATCTTTTCACGCAGGCGCTTGATATAAACATCCACCAGATTCGTTCCGGGATCGAAATCATAGTCCCAGACCTTTTCGACAATGCTCATGCGCCCGCAGATGCGCCCGGCGGACCGCATTAAAAACTCCAGCAGACGGAATTCGCGGGTGGTCAACTCGAATGTTTTCCGGCTGCGCTGGGCGCGGCGCGTGACGGTGTCCAGCGTGAGATCCCCCACGGAGAGCGTGGTGGATTTGCCTTCGCCGCCGCGCCGGTTGAGCGCCCGGATGCGGGCCACCAGTTCGGCGATGACAAACGGCTTGGGAAGATAATCATCCGCACCTGCATTTAATCCCTGGACGCGCTCGTTGACCTCACCCCGCGCGGACAAGAGCAGCACCGGGGTCAGATTTTTGCGCTCGCGCAACTGCGTCAGCACGCTGAGCCCATCGCGGCCTGGCAGCATGATGTCCAGCACCAAGGCATCGAAGGGGGTGGCCAGGGCCGCTGCCAGGGCATCGTCGCCGTTATGGCAGACATCCACGGCAAGCCCCTCCGCTTGCAGCGCCTTGCGAATGAACGAGGCGGTTTTCTTTTCGTCTTCGACGATCAGGACTCGCATGGTGAAAGATTAATTTGCCACCTGATTTTGGCGAGGTTATTACTGTGGCGCCCTGCCCGAAGCGAGATGCACCAAATCCTTATAAGCCTCAGCGAAGGCGTCGGCGTTGACCTGGTCCATGGCAAAGGGCTGCAGTTGCTCGATGAGCTCGATCCGGTTCAAAATAAGCGATAGATCTTCCGGGCTTGGGTTTTTTGGGTTGGATAAACCTTCCTGATTCAAATCCTCAATCAAATCCTTGCGTTCATTTGCCGGTAGATTGGGATCATTGATGGCCGTGATCCAATACTTCTCCGCTTCCGGATTATCGCCCACGGTTCTCAGGGCGGCACGAGCAATGGGGTCTTGAGACGGAGGCTTGCCGTTTATTGATTTGTTAGATTGAGCCCGGCTTTTTTTTTGAAGCACATTGACGGGGGCAATTTTTCCCAGAATGGGCACAGATGGTTCAAGTTCGGACACCTTGATTGCCACCGGCACCGCATCCGCAGGTTTTGTGAAACCTGCGGACGCCGTCGGGGGCCGAACCTCAGCCAGCTCCCTGCGCGGGTCAGACGGAAGGTAAAACATCGCCGCGATGCCTCCGACAACCACTATCAAGCCGATGCCAATCTTTCGGGGTAAATCCATAATTCGCCGAGCAGATCAGGTACGGGAATCCAGCGTGGCTTGATCCAGATTTCTGAGCAGGTCTTTCAAGGCGATTTCACCTTTCTTGGGGTTGGGATGGCTGCTGCGCAGCGCCGAAATGCCCCGGTCGAGCATTTTGTCGAGCCTCATCCAAGTTGCCTCGTTCTTCGGCCGCAAAACCGTCTCATGGTCGTCCCACGCCGTCTCTAGATCCGTAAGACAAGCCACCATCCGGCTTTCTTGGCTCGCCGCCAGCGCTTTCAGTGTGGCTTGGGTCAGCCTCTTGAATTCTGCCGTTTCGGCAGCGGTGTAGCACGCGGTCACCGAGCTCGCGGCCGCAGCCGCTTTGGAATCTTCCGCCCCCCAGAGGGTCGGGAGGATGCACGCCGCCACGAGCAGCGCTGACAAGCCGATAGGTTTAATGAGTGAGCGAGCTGGATTCATGGCTTTCTTAATGAAGACGTTCAAAGGCGGTTGCCCGCCTTTGAACGCGTGCCGACAATTGTGATCAATCCTTGTCTTCGCCCTTCTTTTTGGATTTGGCGGCATCCTCAGCCGCCTCCTTCGCCTGCTGCTCCGGCGTTTCGATATCCACGGCCACCACAGCGCCGGTGATTGCGTCCACGGCGACTTCCGCGATGTCCTTGGAACTGGGCGTGGTGATATCGAACGACCAGATCAACTTGCCCTTTTCCTTTTCCAATTCGCCGTCTTTAACCGTGCCGCCAGGCACCTTGGCGAGCGCGGTTTGCTGGGCTGCTTCGCGGCTGATTTTGGCCTGCGCCTGCAGCTCCGCCTGTTCCTGTTTTTCCGTGGCACACCCGCTGGGGCCGCTTGCCAGCAGGCCTGCAGCAAGCAAGCCGCCGAGGAGTCGTTTTGTCTTCATTTTTTGTTGGTTTTTTATTTTTGCGGAATTAGTTCCGCACCACTATTTGAACAGAGGGCGTTGACGGGCGCATGAACCGCAGATGACATTTTTGTCACCCCCCGTCCGGCGCGTCATTCCGGGCCGTACACGAGGATTTTAAAACTGCCGGGCTGGACCTTGCCGCGGCGCTGGCCTTCTGCGGGGGCATCAAACTTTGCCGAGCCGAGATAAAGTTTGTGCGTGGCGGGATCAATCGTCAGGGTGCGGGCGCCTTTTTCAGTTCGCACAATTTGCGCGATAGCCAGCGCGTCGCCGTCTTCCCGGGCAATCGTCAGGGTGCCGTCGCTGCAGGAGGCGAAGGCGAGCTGCGCCGCGGGGTCAAAGGCATTCGCATCCACGCCATCGCCAATGGGGACGTGCGCCAGAACGTTCCCGCTATCGCTGTCCATCATGACCATTCTCTGGTTGCCGCAGCCGAGAAAGAGCCGGTGGTTTTTTGAATCAAACGCCAAACCGCTGGCCTCTTCACCGGGCGCAATCGGCCAGCGGTGAATGACCGCGTGCGTCCGGGCGTCAATCACCACGAGTTCGTTTTTGTCCTCGAGGTTGTTAAAAATGCGGCCGGTCGCCGCGTCGGCCACGGCAAATTCCGGCTTCCCGCCCAGGGGGATGGTGGCGATGACCTTGGCGGAGCGGGCATCGATCACCGTCGCGGATTCGCCGCGCCCGTTGAACGTGTAAAACTCCCGCTGTCCCGGCTCATAGAGCATCGCGTCGGGGTTGGCGCCCGTCTCCACTTTGGCAATCGTCTGCAACGTTTTTAGATCCACGATCGCCGCCTTATTTTCACGGCCGCAGGTCACGATGCCCCGGCCCAGGTCGGGCGCAGGGGCGAGTCCGTGGACCCCGGGCGTGTTGGTGATTTCGCCGACTACCGCGTCTTTTGCCAGATCGATCACCACCACTTTTGAGCCGTGCGAGACATAAAGCCGCTGCGCCGCCGAATCCACCGAGAGATAATCCCACCCCCCGTCACCGCCCACGGGGATGGTTTGGAGGAGATGATAATTCACGCCTGTGGACAGGGCCGACTGAGCGGCGATGAAAGTGACTGCCACTGCCAGGAGTGAAAAAGGTTTCATAACGAAATCATTAAATGCCCAACCCGAGGGGCAAGGCAACAGAAACAGCATGACACTTTTGTCATCTGGCCTGGTACGGCCCGGAGATTTAATTGCGGAACAGAGCCGCCGCGCGTTGGATTTCGGACTTGGCCTCGGCAAATTCCCGCTTGAAGGCGTCGTTTTTTTTGAAGTCGCGAGCAATGGCCTGGGCCAGGACGCGGCCGGCATAAATATCCGTCGGATAATGGCGCGCAATCTGGACGCGGTGCCATCCCATGAGACGGGCGTGAGCCAGGATGGCGTCGCTCTTATCGGGCATCATGTCCGCGAGAACCAGCGCGAGGGCCATGGATTCCGTGGAATGGCCGCTGGGATAGCCAAAGGATTTCTCCAGCTTGCCGTTGGCGAGATTGGTATCCACTGTAAAAGGGCGAGAGCGATGGAAGTCCTGTTTGCCGAGGTCCGTCACGGTTTCCGCGTCCAGCTGAACCTTTTCAAAAAACGCCTCGGTTTTAGGCAGATTGGTGGCGGTGAAAAACGGGCCGACGGCGCTGGTGAAATTGAATACCGAAAAATTCTTCTCGGAATAGGCAGCGTTTTTATCCAGATCACTGGCCG
>Ga0114971_10001941_pt1 | contig 14178 bp, 12 predicted proteins | sample M_140625_MF_Meta_FD_87320 | JGI IMG/M metagenome (GOLD analysis project Ga0114971, IMG submission 87320) | Freshwater microbial communities from Lake Montjoie, Canada to study carbon cycling - M_140625_MF_MetaG | ecosystem: Environmental > Aquatic > Freshwater > Lake | place: Lake Montjoie... | reverse complement strand
CTTGCGACAGCCCCCAAGAGCAACAGCTGCACGGTCGCGATCGGCAAAGCCTCGCAGGAGATTCGCGATGGCCGCACTCTCGCCGTTCCTACCCACCTCCGCGATGGACACTACAAAGGCTCCGAACGCCTCGGCCACGGAAAAGGCTATCTCTATAGCCACGACTTTGACGGATCCTATGTCCCCCAAGCCTACCTTCCCGAAGGCCGACGCTATTACGAGCCCACAGAAAACGGCCTCGAGAAACGCATCAAAGAACGCCTCGCCCACTGGCGCGCCCTTTTTGAGCAATCCCAGTAAAATGACTCTACAAATTCATGGAATTCACTTCGGTTGGTATATAGAGTGAATTCCCATGGTTGAGCTCCGCGATGTCAGCAAACGCTTCGGCACCTTCGAAGCCCTCAAGTGCGCCAACTTCGAGATCAAGGCCGGTGAGTTCATGACTTTTCTCGGGCCCTCGGGTTGCGGCAAGACGACCTGCCTCCGTCTCATCAGTGGATTTGACGCACCCACCTCCGGCCAGATCCTTATCGATGGACGCGATGTGACTTTCGACCCCCCTTACCGCCGGGATGTGAATCAGGTCTTTCAGAACTACGCCCTCTTCCCCCACCTAACGATCTACGAGAACATCGCCTTCGGTCTCCGCATGAAACGGGTTTCCGCTCCGGAAATCAAAAAACGCGTTGCGCGCGTGATACAGATGACCGCCCTAGAGGCCTTCGTCGATCGCAAGCCCGCGCAGATGTCCGGTGGTCAGCGTCAGCGGGTCGCTCTGGCGAGAGCGATCATCTGCGAACCCAAGGTCCTTCTCCTCGACGAACCCCTCAGCGCCCTCGATGCCAAACTTCGCGCCCAAATGCGCGTCGAGCTCAAGCAACTACAGAAAAAACTCGGCATCACCTTCATCTTCGTCACCCACGATCAAGAGGAAGCCCTCGCCATGAGCGACCGCGTGGCGGTCATCAATGAAGGCCGCGTGGAGCAGATCGGTACCGTCCACGAGATCTACTACCAACCCGCCACCCGATTCGTCGCATCCTTCATCGGGGAATCGAATATCATCGAAGCCGAAGTCATCGGCACAGATGCCACCCACACCCTCTGCCGCCTCGAGGGAGGGCTCCATCTTCACATTCATAGCTCCCCCACCCCAGTTGGCAGCAAAATCCTCCTCTCCCTCCGACCAGAAAAAATCCACCTCCACCGCGCAGACCCAGGCGGAATGAATTCCTTCCCAACTCGCATCTCCAGAGAAATCTTCAAGGGCGCCGTCGACGACCTCACCCTCGTGAGCGAAGGGGGGCTCGAACTCGCCGCCCTCCTCCCCAATGCAGGCCAGACCGAACTCGACTTCCATGAAGGCGAAGCCGCCTTTGCCTGCATTCAGCCCGAAGATATCAATATCATTAAGGCTTAAGCGCCGCCGCCTCCTTCGCCAGCGAGCGTTGCACGAAACACCAGCTACCGAAGGTAGTGGAGATGTCGTAGTCTAAAGGCAAGGACACTTAAAACAAATCGTTAAAAAGGTAGGGACGCCGCGCTCTCCGAGGCGTAGGCTTAGGCTACGAGCCGGAGGCCGCCGGTGTCCCAAACAGGAGGCGCGACGCGACGTCTCTGGAATACAATGGCGCCTTCGGCACGAGAGACGGACGGCGACGGCGCGCCATCCCTACCTTTGGAAAAGGGGCGCGTTTCGCGTAGCACGATCTACCGAACGTTGTGGAGGTTTCATAGTCTCGAGGCCGCGACGCTTACAACCCCAGCGGCAGGTGTTGCTCGCAGCAACGCTTACCATTCGCCGGTGAGCCAGATCGCTCAAATAAAGACAGCGCGCTGTTCTTTAATGTTCAAAAAAAAGCAAAAAAAAGCTTTGACAAGAATCAACAGTCTGATAATCCATGGCATGACAAGTGCTAGAGGCTTGATGCGTTTATTAACAAAAACGTAGAAAAGCAAATATCCAGTTGCGCTTTAAAAATGCAATTGGTTTGAATGAAAACAAAACAAAACAAAAACATACATAACCTAATTATGAAACTAACAAAAATTGTTGCCATATCGAGCCTCGCAGCTCTCGCAATCACACCGGTCTTCGCCGGCGCCAAATCCTTCAAAGAGACCGTCGTGGTCCAAGAAGAAGCCAAACCAGCTTGGTCCGCTTCCCTCAGCACTGGCTGGGATAGCCTCTACATGTTCCGCGGCGTGAACGTGCTTCGCGATCGCGCAAACAACAACGAATGGGACAACGGCATCCAGTGGACAGCCGCCAGCTTCACCTACAATCTCACCGATAACGACTCCCTAACCTTGAGCCCATGGATGGGTTATGGTCTCGCAGCTGACCAAGCTTACAAAGAGTTTGATCTCGCACTAAACTATGCCCACACCATCGATGCCCTTACTTTGGGCCTTGGCTATACATTCTATGATGTTATGGCAGGTGGCGGTGCACAGAATTACGCTCACGAACTCAATGCCTCGGTTGGTTACAACCTTGACCTTGGATTCATGAAGCTCACGCCTTCGGTGACTTACTTCTACAACATCGGTCCTGATAACCATAATGGTGAAACTAATCGTGGAAGCTTGAGCTCGGCCAGCGGTTACCTCAGCCTCCGCGTTGATGGAAGCATCGCAATCACCGATCGTCTGTCCCTCAACCCGTATGTTGGTTATGGCATCAACTTCCGCCAAAACTACGAAGACAATGAAGAGTTCAATGGTTCCAATAACGTGGAATACGGCGTAGCAGCTCCTTTCAAGATCAACAACACGATCACCGTTTCTGCTTACATCGCTCAAAGCATTGCTTTCCAAGAGCTCAACAACACTTCTGCATCTGGAAACGACGTCGACTCCACTCGCCAATTCACAACCTTTGGTGGTGCTAAAGTCACCTTCTCGTTCTAAGATCGTTTAGAAACGACAGACTCAACAAAAAAACCCTTCCGGTTTCGACCGGAAGGGTTTTTTATTGCCCCAATTTCTCATGGCTGGAAAAACACTCCTCATTCTCGGCGACCAACTTTCGCAATCGAACTCTGCCCTGCGCGCGGGCGAAAAGGATCTGGACGTGGTGCTGATGGTGGAATCTTCTGATCCCACATCGAGGCACCACAAAATCAAGCGGGCCTTTCAGATTTCCGCGATGCGCCACTTTGCTGAGGGGTTGCGTGATAAAGGGTGGACGATCGATTATCATGCCCTCGGTGACAGCGCCAATTTAGCTTCGGCGGCTCAAAAGCATTTTGCCCGATTTCAGACCTCCTCACTGGTCGTGATGGAGCCAAACAATTTCAGCGAGCAAGTCCTCGTTGAGAAGATCGCCCGTGAAAACACGATCCCGCTTGAAGTGTCGCCCACCTGCCATTTCGTGGTGCCGCGAGCGGAATTTCTCCGTGCTGCCCATGGCAAAAAGCGACTGCTCATGGAACAGCACTATCGCACGACTCGCCAGAAGCTGGGAGTTCTTCTCGATCACGACGGAGAGCCAGAAGGTGGAGCTTGGAATTTCGATGCGGATAATCGCAAGACCATCTCCGATTGGAAGAAAGAAGGGGCCCCACGCCCCAGCGTATCCGCAACGAAGAATCGTGTACGGGACGAAATCACGCAAAAAGCCATCTCCGACGTGGAGGAATTTTTCCCCAATGGCATCGGCCGTGCCGAGGACTGCTGGTTGCCGGTGACTCGTGCCGAAGCTCTCGAGAGTCTCGCCGCCTTCATCCAAGAACGACTCCCTCACTTTGGAGACTATCAAGATTTGATGCTGCAAGATTCCCCCACGATGTTCCACAGCCTCATTTCCGGACCGCTGAATTTAGGACTTTTGAGTCCGATGGAATGCGTCGAGGCCGCCGAAAAAGCCTATCGCAATGGGGTCGCTCCGTTGGCGGCCGTTGAGGGATTCATTCGCCAGATCATCGGTTGGAGGGAGTTTGTGAACGGCGTCTATTGGCTCAAGATGCCAGATTACCTCTCCAGCAACTCGCTCAACGCCACTCGGCCCCTGCCCGATTTTTTCTACACGGCCAAGACGGACATGCAGTGCCTGAGCCTCACCATCACGGAAGCCATCGACACGTCCTACAATCACCACATCCAGAGGCTGATGATACTCGGGAACTTCCTCCTTCTCGCCGGCATCGACCCCAAGCCATCGCATGACTGGTTTCTGGAGATGTATATCGACGCTCATGAGTGGGTGATGGCAGCCAACGTGCTCGGCATGGCGCTCCATGCCGATGGGGGATTCATGGCCACCAAGCCCTACGCCGCCTCGGCCGCCTACATTTCGAAGATGAGCAACTACTGCAGCGGGTGCCACTTCGATCCCAAGAAAAAAACCGGCCCAGGCGCATGCCCCTACAATCTTCTCTACTGGGATTTCTACGATCGCCACGGCAAGCGCTTTGCCTCGAATCCCCGCACGAGCATGATGGTGAGCTCTTGGAATAAACGACCGGAATCCGAGAGGGCCATCATCCTCAGCGAGGCCGCCGCCTTTCTGGAAAACCTCTCCCCCACCGCCCCATCGGTCGCAGATCAGAGGTAGTCGGCGAATTCGTAGAGCGCAGGATCCCTCTCCATTCGAGCTGGACGAACCCGCGAACCCGTGTAGGGGCCCTCGCCGGCATCGCCCTCGGGCATATCCATTCCCTCAAAGGCATCGCCATATTCCTCCTCGAGCTTCTCGGGATCTTCCCCCGCTTCCAAGCGCCGGATCATTTGATCCATCCCATCGGGCATCGCTTGCCCCGTCGCCTCGGTCATCTTGCGCATCATTCGCCCGAGCGCTTTGGGATCGGGATTACTTTCATCCATACTGGACATTTCACGCTCCATTTCGGCCATCATTTTTTCCATTCGGGGATCAGCGGCATCCGGCGTTTCTGATTTTTCCTTGGCGCGCCCGGTGAAAGCGAACTTCGAAATCACCCGCTCCATTCTCGCCGTGGGGTTGTCCGGGCATTTCGGCACCTTATCGGCATAGGAAAGACTACGGGCGAAAAACGAGTAGATTTTATTCGTATCGGGCGAGTGGAATTCGTAGATCGGCATAGGAAAGTGAGTGTCTACATTTACCCCCTTTTGCCGACGGCGTCCACTCTTGCCATTGTTCCTTTTAGCCACCTTGCACTGGGGTTGCGTGATGTCTCCCGCTGCAAGTCGTCCGATTTTTCTCCGCAAGGCCTTTTCTTTTTGATACCCAGATAAGCCTCACGCATGGAGACTCCCGAAACACCCGACAGCGAGTTGGTCTCCCGCACACAAGCGGGGGATGCCCGGGCTTTTGACGAGTTGGTGGTCCGCTTCAGCTCCCGTCTCTACGGCTTGGTCTATAATATGACAGCCAGCCACGAGGACACGAACGACCTCCTCCAAGAAATCTTCGCCAAGGCATACCGCTCCATCAAAGGATTCCAAGGGAAATCCGCTTTCTACACTTGGATGCACACGATCGCGGTCAACATGACGATCAATTTCCTAAAAAAAAGAAATCGGCGGAAAACCATGAGCCTCGATGATGTCGATAGTGGAATCTTGAACGACCCCGACTTCATCAATGCCACGAGCCATGGCGACCCCAGCCAAGATGCCAACCTCGTCGAACTCCAAAAGAAGTTGAACGAATCCCTACTCAAGCTGTCACATCAACATAGGGCCGTCGTAACGATGTTTGATATTCAGGGAATGCCACACGCAGAAATCGCGAAAATTCTGAAAATCTCGGAAGGCACCGTTCGATCCCGCCTCTTTTATGCACACCGACAGTTGCAAAACCACCTGCAAGAGTTTATGAAACACTAATCCTCTTTTTATGGAGCACAACGAAAGCATTTCCAAGCTACTGCGTCTGAAACGCTATGAGCAACCACGGCCCGATTACTTTGAGGATTTTCTCGCCGAGTTTCAACTCCGTCAACGAGCGGAGGTCATTCACAGACCATTTTGGAATATCGCATGGGATCGGTTTTCCTCCTTCTTCGCCCCGCTGCCATCACCGAGACTCCTCGCTGCCGCCACCTTTGCCGCCACCGTGATTGCAGCGGGGGTGACGTTGAACTGGTCTAGCCAAGAAGCGGTAACCCCGCCTGCCACTTGGAATCTCTCAACCGCCGCACAGATGAAGCTGGGATCCGATCAAAGAGCCTTCACTACTTCAAAAAAACGCGTTTCTTCCGTTCATTACGTGCTCCCGCCAAGGCCCACCGGCTACGCCTCGGCTCATAGTTTTTAACAAAATAAAGTGAATTGGTTTTGTCATTCCTTGTGGGCGCTAGCACTTTTGGCTCCCCTTTTTCCACTCCCACTTGCCGCAGCAGATCAATCCACAGCCCAAAGTCTCTGCTCCGAATTAAGTCGGATTTTTGAGCATCACCGCCGATCTGTTGTCCGCGTTTACGCCACCGATGAACTTGGAGTCCGTGTAGGGAGTGGATTTTTTATTGACCCCTCTGGGCTCATCTACACCCACGCCGGCACCGTCATGAGCGCCGATGAGGTGAAGGTGAGCTTCGCTGGACGCATGACTCCCGCCCAGGTCGTCACCATCGATGAGCGCAATGGGGTCGCTATTCTCAAAGTCGATTGCGCGAGCCCCTTCATTCCGATCGGGGACTCCGATCAAATCACCAACGCTACACCCGTGATCCTGATTGGTTTTCCCGAAGATTATGAGGTCAGCTCGCATTTGGGTATGATCGCCGCTCGCGAGCGCCAGCATCTCGGAAAATACTTTGCCACATCCCACTTCAGGGCGAACATGGCAGTCCAACGTGGCGAGGGCGGCGCGCCCGTGTTGAACCTTGCCGGCGAGGTCATCGGCATCCTGATGGCCCACATCGGTGATGGCTCCGCGTGCCACATCTTACCGATTCGTGCGGCGGAAAAAACCAGACAGGACATCTCTCGCTTCGGCGAATTACGCCCCGGGTGGGTGGGAGGGGAAGTGGAGGATGCCGCCGCCGCCCACGCTGGATCAACCGCCCAAATCCTCACTCTTGGCCCTGGAACGCCCGCCGCCCAAGGTGGACTCAAGGCCGGAGATGTGATCATAAGCATCGATGGCATTCCCGTCACCCGCAGTGAAGACGTCCTAGATGCCGCCTACTTTCTTACCGCAGGCGATCTCGTCGAAGTGATCATCCAGCGCGATGGCGAAACGCGGTCCATCTCCGTCAAGCCCACCACTCGCCCAGTCCTCCCGGTCGAGACTATGGCACTGGGAAATTAACTGCCGCTTCGCTGGACTGCGCCCACCAAAAGCGGCATCAGTCCATCACCAAGTGTAGCGGACTTTGTATTTGACCGTCTTTTCTTCATCGGGCTTGAGGGAAACTCGAAACTCGATGGATTGCGCATCGGTTTTTTGGAACTCGTGGGATTTGTCCACGATCGTCCAATTCGCCCAACGGAAAAGATGCTCGACGGCGCGGATTTCGACTGCCTCTTTTTTGCGATTTCGGAGCGTGATTTCGAATTCCTCTTCAAGCACGTGGTTGGGGTCATCAATCTTGAAGTTGGTCCGCTTGCGATCACCAACGAGGTCGAAGCTATCGCCGATGAAAACACGAACGAGCTCTCCTTTGGGTGTGTGCTCGATGTTATTCTCTCCAACAAACTCAAGTTGGCGGTCATCGTCTTGGGAGTAAAAGCGAACTCGGCCTTTCGGAAGAGGCATCCCAAGCTGATTGGCTTCGGAGTTTATGAATTCACGATAAACATTCACCTTTTTGTTGGAAGTGGTGCCGTAGCCCGGGTCACCCCCCAAATTAATGCCCACACGCCAACCGCTGATGGCGGCTCCATCGTAAATATAAAGACGTTCGGCTTTGACTCCAGTTGCGCGAATGAACTCGACTTGCTTGGTTTCCTTATCTCGAAGAGTGACGCGGTTCGCCAACGTGTAGAGATGGAATTCGTCGAAGGCTTTTTCAGAGACAACCGGCGGGGCATCCATTGCCATTTCAGCCATCATCGGAAAACCTCTTTTTGCCATTGGCGAATTGGGGGCCTGCACTTTATTCACGTCGCCAGCCATGAGTTTGATCTTGGCATTTTGAAAACCGGATCCGCTATCATTCTGCATGGTGATCCAGCCGACAATATCCACGAGATCACCCTTCTCTGGCGCGACAAGATTGTAGCTGGCTTGCCAAGAAAATCCTTGGGTGACATAGGCGACCTCCGCATTGATCTTGGCGGCGGCGGGGGCGTTTATTTGCCAAGTGAGAGCGGGTTTGAGGATGTTTTCTTCACCCAAAGAAGGGAAGATGGGCTGACCAGGCAGCGAGAATTGAAGCTTCCCATCAATTTCCACGATGGGCTCGACGGGAGCCCCCCCTGGCACATAGCCGCTGCGGATGATTTTAGCAGAAATGGTTTGGTCCGGCTTGTTCGCCTCCCGCCGAATGAAATCGAGGGACTGCCCTTCAAAGAAGGATAGAAGCATCGGCTCCGAGACGGGATCGTTGCGATACGATTGCTCGAGAATCTGCAACTGAAGCTTGCCCGCGACATCGCGAAGAATCACGGAATCCGGCTCCAGTTTGGCCGTCGCTCCAGTGAAGGTGATTGGGTTGATACCAGCCTTGAGGTCGATAGGCAGAGAATCACGAACGACCGCGAAGCCTTGATTGTAAATGGTAATGGCCGGATCGGCAGCAAACGCTGGTGTGGCCAGGATGAGGAGGGATAAGAGTTTTTTCATAGACTTAAGTTGTATTCTCCAAATGAAGAGGCTGCATCTAAAAAAATAAGCAAAAAGGTAACACCCTGAGTCGCTGTTTCATTGTAGACGCCGATCCTACAGCGGAAAGTGGTGAGTTTTTGTTAGCCGATCAAGAGTGAATTAAATGCGGCCTTGAAATCCAGCGATTCCAATGTCATTGCGAGGGTATAGTTCCGCTTTTCTTTTTTCCCATGTATTGAACGCGAGGCATCCGAGAAAAGCGCCCATCTTGTGTCCAAAGAGTGGCATTAAATTTTTCGCAAATCGTATCAATAATGGAATCAGCCAAAGCCAATTTCTCCTCATGGCCAACAGCGGCGGCCTTCAATAGCAATATCCGCATCCAAATCCACCACCTTGCCCTGCTGCATGGCCGCAATGGCGAGAAACGCATCGTCTTCCCCTTTTTCGCGGAGAATAACCTTGAAAACCTCGTAAATACACACAGAAGGAACAATTAGCAATTCCGCATCCTCGATGGCTTCTGCAAAAAAATCGGCCGTTGGTTCGTCAGCGAAATAAGCGAGCCATGCTGATGAATCCACCACATTCATACACGGTCACCATCACGAACGAATGCCGTATCGATCCCCTTCAAATAACCTCGCAGTGATCGAATATCACGAACAGGGATAACCTCGATCCGATTACGAAATAACAACATGCGGGCTTTTTCACCAGAACGGAGACCCATTAACTCCCTTATACGCTGAGGTATAACAATTTGAAACTTAGGAGAGATGCGTTACCATTTCTATACGTATGGCGGTATTCCGATCGATCCTGAAATCTTAATTCTCGTTAGCAGCCGGAATGTCGTGCGTTTCACAAAAGCATGAGATCACTGGAATAAAGTAAATCACCCCTTCTTGACCGTACTCTGGATATAAAGCTCGCGGAGTTGCTTGGAGTCGGCTTCGGCGGGGGATTGGGTCATCATTTCGACGCCTCGGTTGTTTTTCGGGAAGGCGATGACGTCGCGAATGCTGTCTTCGCCGGCGATGAGCATCACGAGGCGGTCAAGGCCGAGGGCAATGCCGCCGTGTGGTGGAGCGCCGAACTTGAAGGCCTTCAAGATGTGACCAAAAAGCAGTTGTTGTTTCTCCTCGTTGACACCGAGAACGCTGAACATTTTCGATTGAAGATCAGATTCGTGGATTCGGAGGCTGCCGCCGCCGATTTCAACGCCGTTGAGAACGACATCATAGGCCACTGCGCGGATCTTGCCGTATTCGCCGGACTCGAGAAGGGCGGCATCATCGTCGCAGGGACGTGTGAACGGGTGATGCACGGCGTTCCACTTTTGCTCTTCCTCGTTCCAAGCCAAGAGAGGAAAATCAACGACCCAAAGGAAATTGAGTGCGGTAGAACCTTTGAGCGTTCCGAGCATTTCGGCAACGCGTAGGCGGACGCGACCGAGGGTTTCGCAAGCCGTTTCCCATTTGTCGGCACCGAACAAAATCAGGTCGCCTTCTTTGATAGAGAGTCGCTCAGTGAGAGCGGCTTTTTCGGCGTCGGTGAAGAATTTGACGATTGGGGATTTCCATTCGCCATTTTCGACTTTGATGAAGGCGAGGCCTTTCGCACCGGCTTGTTTGGCGAGTTCGGTGAGGTTTTCGATTTGACCGGTTGTGATGCAAGCGAGGCCCGTAGCGTTGATGGCCTTCACGACTCCACCGCCGTCGAGGGCGCCACGGAAGACCTTGAATTGGCTTTCGCCAAAGATGTCGCCAAGATCGGTGATTTCCATACCGAAGCGCGTATCGGGTTTGTCGCTGCCGTAGCGATTCATGGCGTCCTTGTAGGTCAGGCGCTGGAATGGCGTTGGAATCTCGATTCCTTTAGCCTCACGGAAGACGGCAGAAAGGACTTTTTCCATGAGGGCAAGGATGTCGTCCTGTGTGACGAAGGAAGCTTCGACATCGAGTTGGGTGAACTCCGGTTGACGATCGGCGCGAAGGTCTTCGTCACGGAAGCAGCGGGCGATTTGGAAATACTTTTCGACACCAGCGACCATGAGGAGTTGCTTGTATTGCTGCGGGGCCTGTGGAAGGGCGTAGAACGAACCAGGCGTGAGGCGGGAGGGAACAAGGAAGTCACGAGCGCCTTCGGGTGTGCTTTTGGAGAGGATCGGGGTTTCGATTTCAAGGAAGCCCTCGGAGTCCATCACGTCGCGCATCGTTTTTGTGACGCGGTGACGAAGGCGCAGGTTACGTCCCATTTGCTCACGGCGCAGGTCGAGGTAGCGGTAGGTGAGACGGAGATCTTCGTTGGAAACCTTGTCGTCGAGTTGGAATGGCAGGACCTCAGCGGCATTCAGGATGTCGAGCACGGAGGCGACAATTTCAATCGAGCCCGTTTCGAGGCGGAGGTTCTCGGTTCCGGCGAGGCGGGGAGCGACTTTGCCCGTGACGCGAATCACGTCTTCACTGCGAAGCTCGTGAGAGCGCTTCGCGGCTTCGGGATTTTCTTCAGGACGGAAAACAACCTGCGTGATGCCCTCGCGGTCGCGAAGGTCGATGAAGATGAGTCCACCGTGGTCGCGGCGGGAGGCCACCCAACCGCAGAGGATGACTTCGTGGCCGGCGTGGTCCGCGCGGAGGGCATTGCAATGGTGAGTGCGATAGGTCATGGAAATCGAATGGGTCAGGATTGTTCGGTTTTTTTCAGGCAACGGGCAAGCATACTATTGTCGATGGCTTCTTCTTGACGAGTGGAGAGGTTTTTGAGTTTCACAAGAGGCCATTCTTGGCCAACGACGATGGCTTGGCGCGCGCCGAGCAATTCGGCATCTTGGAATTGGCGGCCCACTTTGGCCGGCTTGAGGGAAAAATCGGTCGCAAATCCAAGGTCGCGCGCAGATTGAACGATGCCGAGCGCCTCATTGCGTCGGGCCTCGTCCGCGATCACAACGTAAATCTCGCAAGCGGGCGTGGTCGCGGCCTGCAAGAGCGAGGATGCGGCAGGAGTTTCATCAATGAGGTGACCGAGCACCACATCGCCCATGCCAAATCCGATCGCCGGCAGGTCGCTCGCCCCGTCACTAAGGCCAGCAATAAGTCCGTCGTAGCGACCGCCTCCAGCGAGGGCGCGCAGATTTTTTGAGCGATCAAAAACTTCAAAGACAACCCCAGTGTAATAGGCCAATCCACGCACAATCGAGAGATCGGGTTGCACAAAATCCGACAGACCACGCGCCGACAGCGCGGCCAGCACAGGTTCAAAAGCGGAAGGGCTTCCAGCCGCGATGAAGGATTTGAGGGCATCCACAGTCAATCCGGTGGGCGCGAGTTTCGCATTCAAACTTTCGGCAGGTTCCCTCTCGAGCTTGTCCGCGCAAGCCAGAGTGAGGCGAGATTGGGCCTCGTCACAGCCTTGGGCGGACAGAAAATCCATCCACGCCTTGCGGTCACTGAGGCGAACGACAAAGTCTTCGGCAGAAAATCCAAAGGCCCGCATGAGATCAATGGCAAGGGCCAGCGTTTCGGCATCGGCTTGGGGAGTTGCGTCACCGATGATGTCCGCGTTGAATTGCAGGAACTCGCGAAGGCGACCTTTTTGTTGGCGTTCGTGACGGAAAAAATTTGAAACGCAAAACCACTTCATCGGCTTGCGGTAGTTTCTTTCGCGTGCTGCGACCATTCGCGCAAGGGTGGGAGTCATTTCCGGCCTCAAAGCGACTTCACGGTCCCCTCGGTCGCGGAAGCTGTAGAGCTGATCCAGAATCTCCGCGCCCTCTTCGTTTTTCTTGCGATAAAGCTCGGTACTTTCGAGTGTGGGGCCGTCAAACTCAACGAATCCATACCTCGTCGCCACCTTGCGCCATGTGGCAACGACATAGTTCCTGCGAGCGCAATCTTCAGGATAAAAATCTCGGAATCCCGGCAATGCTGGCATTAGTTCCCCTGCCTCCGTGACGAGATAAATGACGTGAATCGAATCATCCCGCAAGCATGCCTGTTCAGATGGGCCATTGGAAAGCCGCAAAAATTCGGTTTCCGCAGATAAAACATAGCCTCCCTGCACGGAAACTTGTATGAGTTGGTCTCTTTTTATTTCCTGCCCATGGATTCCGCTTCACCCGATGCCGCCCATCTGACTCACGTTGACCACTACCTTGCTGTTGGAAAGGAGTCGGGTGCTTCCGATATCCATCTGAGCGTCAACTCCCCACCGAGCTGGCGGCGCTACGGGCTTTTGGAACCGATTTGGGAACAGGCAGAGCCACTCACAGCCGCGCAAACCGAACAACTCGCCGCAGGATTTCTCACACCCGAGCACCTCGAGCGACTGGCTACTCGCGGTGATGTCGATTTCGCCTACGCGACGAGTATTGGCCGATTCCGCGCGAGCGTTGTCCGTCAGCGCACGGGCTGCAACATCGTCTTCCGAATCATCTCCGACAACGTCCGCAGCATGGATGAACTCGGTTTGCCTCAGCAACTCAAGATGCTAACCCAGTTCCACAACGGTCTCGTGCTTGTGACTGGATCTGTCGGTAGCGGCAAAAGCACCACGCTGGCGGCGTTGGTCGATGAGATCAATCGCAACCGACAAGACCACATCATCACCCTCGAGGATCCGATCGAATACATCATCCCATCCCGAGGTTGTCATGTCACCCAACGAGAAGTTCATACTCACACCAAATCCTTCGCGAACGCCCTGCGCGGCGCTCTCCGTGAGGATCCAGACGTCATCATGGTCGGTGAAATGCGCGACTTGGAAACAATTTCGCTGGCTATCACTGCCTCGGAAACCGGTCACCTCGTGCTAGGAACGCTCCACACGAGCAATGCCGCACGCACACTCGACCGACTCCTTGATGTCTTCCCCACCGACCAGCGCGACCAGATCCGCATCATGGTCAGCGAGTCCCTTCGCGGCATTGTATCCCAACAACTCGTTCCGCGTGCGGATGGAACCGGCCGGGCCCTAGCCATCGAGATTCTCATGAATACGCCCGCCGTCGGAAACGTGATCCGCGAGGCGAAGACATTCATGCTTCCGGGCATTATTCAAACCGGAAAAAAACTGGGCATGAAGTTGATGGACGATTCCCTGCAGGAACTATTCCTCGCCGGAACGATCACCACCGAGGAGGCCGTCTACCGAGCGGAAGACAAGATGACCATGATGAAAATCACCGGACACCAATAATATGGCTTACATCGACCAGTTTTTTCAGGCTCTCATAGATAGCGGTGCATCGGATCTTCACCTCAGCCAGAGTCAGCCTCCCAAGGTTCGCCGCCACGGAGAGATTGTTTCCATTCGCGAGGAACCCCTCACCTTCGAAGAGATGAGCTACATGCTGAGCGAAATCTGCGCCCCAGAACGCTGGCAGCGATTCGAGGAGCATGGGGATCTAGATTTTGCCTACGAGATGGATGAGGAAAATCGATTCCGTTGCAACTATCTCAAGCAGACCCAAGGAT
>Ga0114971_10001938_pt1 | contig 14184 bp, 8 predicted proteins | sample M_140625_MF_Meta_FD_87320 | JGI IMG/M metagenome (GOLD analysis project Ga0114971, IMG submission 87320) | Freshwater microbial communities from Lake Montjoie, Canada to study carbon cycling - M_140625_MF_MetaG | ecosystem: Environmental > Aquatic > Freshwater > Lake | place: Lake Montjoie... | reverse complement strand
CCCGCTTTGGCAAATTTTATATCTATTAAATTGTGTTGCTATATTCCAACGGATAAAAACGTGCCATTTGGGTTTGTAAAGCAGTCTGATAACAATTCTACTGATTTATTTGGTGTTCCTTTACTTTCATCCAATTTAACATTATACACAAAGACGTTTGAATTTAATGAACAATATGATCTAAAAACACTAACCTTTCAACACCTTGCTGATTACTCGGACATGATTCAAAAATTTGTACAACAAACACATTTGAAAACATCACAGTCACTATCATCGCCATCATCGCTACCCACATCTATGCCTGTTGCAATGCAAACTTTTCCTACACCCGTTTCCGTTCCCATTCCAACTACAGCTATCACGCCTAATCCTTTTTCGAAAAATACGTCAACTTTTCAGTCAAACTATATAGGATTTCAAAACCCCTTTGGTCAATACCAGTATAAACGATAATATACTAGGTTGGCCTACTTTACATGTTGCGATAATATGTCGTATAATACGAGAAGTGTTTTATAAATAGTGTCGTCTGGTTTGGATACATCTATGTATTTTTTTGTAAAATTGTGTTTTTGTTTTTCAGAAAGGTAAACGTCAATAAATTGAAATACTATGCAAAGATAAACATGCAATAATAAAGAACTTCCGTAATGTATAGGATTCGTTAATGGCTTATTTTCTTCTTTTACCAACGCTTTCGGATTAGACTTCTCTATTGATAGAATCACGTCTTTGTTTTTACGGTTTTTTATATTTGCATGGGATGTTAGAAACATGGCTACAAAACTTAAATTTGCTGTTTCGTCCTCCATCGTATCGTATTTTTTGCCTGCATCCATTAAAGCTCCCCACATTATCTCTAGTGCCAGATTTTTATCGTGAATAGCATTCCATCTTTTCTTGGGGTCAGTTTTATCAAAATCACCTATGGGCGAAAGTGCATCTAATAGATCACCCCATGTGGATTCGCTTGCCTTGCCAATTACAGAATAAATATCGATATTTTCTTTGGGCGAAGCCTTCTTGCGCGAGCCCTTCTTAGGCGAAGCCTTCTTCCGTGAGCCCTTTTTAGGCGAAGCCTTCTTGTGTGAAGCTTTTTTAGGTGAAGCCTTCTTGCGTGAAGCTTTTTTAGACGGCCCCTTTTTAGGCGTTCTTGTTGCTTTATATTTTGATAGACTTTGCATTATTTTATTAGTTATAAAATAATTTATTCTTATTCTTCTTATTCTTTATTTATTGCAGTCCACCTTTAAATTCAGTAGTAAATCTTTTACAATACAAATAGTACCATTTTGAATGGTTAGATGTCTCTCAACTTCTTTTGTTTTATCTGCTTGACTAAATTCAATCTTGAATGTAAATGGGCCTAACAATAATGGGGATGCTATGGGAAGTTTTTGGGTTACGTTTTTCAAGTTGGGCATCCATGGCATATTTTGAAGTTCGGCCAATGATATGCTTCCTGTAAACTTTACACTATTATCGCTGACATCTAGAAACCCTTTTTGGTCGTCTGAAAGATGTGCAAGTGTCATTACATAAAATTGGTTTAATTGGGTTTGTGTATTGTATTCATTCATGTTTTTACGTTTTCTACCACTTTTTCTTTTATCTCTTTTACCGCTTCTTTTATCTCTTTTACCGCTTCTTTTATCTCTTTTACCGCTTCTTTTATCTCTTTTACCACTTCTTTTATCCCTTTTACCACTTTTGCTTCTTTTTTTTGTTTGTTTAGGTGACGTAGGAGATGTAGGTTTTTTTGCCAAACTACGAATATCCATTCTTTATATGATAAATGATTTTATTTTCAAAATAAAATAAAATCTCGACAACCGGAATTGAACCAGTGACCGGAGGACAATTGAAATTACATACTACAATCCTCCGCTCTACCAACTGAGCTATGTCGAGTAGGAAGTGTACACCACTTCCTACATATAGGGCATCCCTTTAAATAATAAAATTAATTTACTGCTTTCTACTTTTTGCCCTAAAATTGTATGATATTAAGATGGAATCACCAATTTCATCTATAACATCATACCATTCTTGTTTGTCTTTTTCATTATCTGGGATTAAATCGTCCTTTATAGACTCTTTTGCATATTTTTTAAAATCGGAAATATATTTTAAGACTTTAGGGTCTGTTTTTAGTGTCACTTCATCATCCAAATCATCATTTTCTTTTTCGTATTTTTGTAATAAATTTATAATCTTCTGTCTTTTACTAAATTTTTCTAGAGGTTCACGTTTAAGTTCTTTTTTATCTTTATCCTGATCTTCTAAAAAGCTATATAATATAATAAATAGTTGATAAATTGCACCCAAGTAACAAGAAGGAGTTTGTCCAACAGGACTACCATCTCCAAATGTTACAACACGATCTGGAAAATCTTCTAGTATCAAGTCATAACCTTCTACCCATGCTCTAAGATATTGTTCATAAAAATTTTGACGCTGTTCAGCATTAAAGTTTATGTCTAAAAATAATGCAACTAAACTAAAATAAAAAGGTAATAAAAGATCTTCATCTGTGTCGGGGTTGGGATTTTTCAATACTGTGCTTGCGGTGTCTTGGGTGGCTTGTTTATTAGTAATTGTTGTATAAGGAGCACCATCAACAATAGTTGTTAAAGTTACCTGAAGTGAATCCAATACAGCTAGACGCACAGTCTGATTTTTGTATAAAAGTGTATTTTTATCAACACCATCTGAAAGTGTAAAATGTATAGGTATAAGAAAGTCATAAATTATTGCACTTAGACGTTTATATGCATTGTCTAGTGTATTGTGACCAGAAATAATATCATATGTAGGAGTTAAATGAACTGCATCCCACATTATTTTTAATACTTTATTTTTATCGTGAATAACATTCCACCGTGAGTAAATATCATGAAAAGGGCCTTCTGGTTTTAATGCATCACGTAGATCTCCCCAAGTATGTGAAGTCAAATCTATTTTATTGCTCATTTTTATATATTCATTTTTAGGCGATTCGTCTTTAGGCTTTTTAGGCGATTTAGGCTTTTTAGGCGATGTTTGTTTACACTTGTGGTGAAGACGACAAAAGTCAGAGCCTGTTTGTGATCTAACAGTACACTTTTTACCATCTTTTTTATAACATTTGCACTCTCTTTTGGCTGAAAGGGTCTTTTTTTGGGATTTAGTAGGCGCCTTTTTAGGTGATGTAGGCTTTTTAGGTGATGTAGTCTTTTTAGGTGATATAGGCTTTTTAGGTGATATAGGCTTTTTAGGTGATGTAGGCTTTTTAGTTTTTTTAGGTGTTACAGTCTTTTTAGTTTTTTTAGGCGTTACAGTCTTTTTAGTCTTTTTAGGTGATGTATGCTTTTTAGGATGTGGTGATTTACGTAAACTCTTGGCCTTATAACTAGAATTATATGACATTTATTTTACTATTAAAAAATAAATACAATAAATTTTACAGCATGTTGATTTTTCATTTTTCACTTTTCACTTTTCACAGACAGACAACTCTTATTTTAGACCTTCCTTTTATCTAAAATAATATTTTTGTACTTTTTTATATTAGTTAATAATACAACATGATGATATTTTATCTGTAATGACATTCATAGAATCGTCAATAAATTCATTAACTTTTTCTTCAGCTTTATTCTGCAACTCTTTAACTTTTTCTTCGGCTTTATTCTGTAACTCGTTAACTTTTTCGTTGACTTTTTCTTTAGCTTTATCCTGTAACTCTCTTAGTTTTTCCTCAGCTTTGCCTTGTAACTCGTTGACTTTTTCATTGATTTTTTCTTTGGCTTTATCCTGTAACTCCCTTAGTTTTTCTTCTGCTTTGTCCTGCAATTCATTGACTTTTTCTTCTAATTTTTCTTTAATTTCCTCAATTTTTTCATGTACTTTTTCTTTTATTTCTTCAACCTTTTCTTCAATTTTTTCTTTTATTTCCTCAACTTTTTCTTTCATTTCCTCTACCTTTTCCTCAACTTTTTCTGCTACTTTTTCTTCAACTTTTTCTGCTACTTTTTCTTCAACTTTTTCTTTCATTTCGTCTACCTTTTCTTTCATTTCCTCTACCTTTTCCTCAACTTTTTCTTCAACTTTTTCTGCTACTTTTTCTTCAACTTTTTCCTCAACATTTTCCTCAACTTTTTCTTTCATTTCTGCCACTTTTTCTTCAACTTTTTCTTTCATTTCCTCAACATTTTCCTCAACTTTTTCTTTCATTTCCTCTACCTTTTCCTCAACTTTTTCTTCAACTTTTTCCTCGACTTTTTCCTCAACTTTTGCTTTCATTTCCTCAATTTTTTCTGTCATTTCTTCAACTTTTTCTTCAACTTTTTCTTTCATTTCCTCAACATTTTCCTCAACTTTTTCTTTCATTTCCTCAACATTTTCCTCAACTTTTTCTGTCATTTCTTCTACCTTTTCCTCAACTTTTGCTTTCATTTCCTCAACTTTTTCTGTCATTTCTTCTACCTTTTCCTCAACTTTCTCTTTGATTTCTTCAATCTTTTCTTCAACTTTCTCTTTGATTTCTTCAATCATTTCTTTTATTTCTTTGATCTCTTCAATCTTTGAATTGGTAATAACAGATATTTGTTCTATTTTTACAAATGACTCCATCTGTTTTCTTTTATTTCTTTTATTTTTCTTTTTTTTTGAAATAGCTTTATTACTTTCAATCGTATTTTCAATTTCATTATATTCTATAACATCCTTAAACTCCTGTATTCTATAGACAACTTCTTTTGTCTCTTCAATGACATGTTTTATCTCTTCAATGACCTGTTTTATCTCTTCAACGACCTCTTGTTTTTCTTCAATGACTGGTTTTGTCTCTTCTACGACCGATTGTTTCTCTTCAACGACCGGTTGTTTCTCTTCAACGACCGGTTGTTTTTCTTCAATGACCTCTTGTTTTTCTTCAATGACCTGTTTTATCTCTTCAACGACCTCTTGTTTCTCTTCAACGACAGATTTTGTCTCTTCAACGACAGGTTTTGTCTCCTCAATGACCTCTTGTTTTTCTTCAATGACCGAGTTTATCTCTTCAACGACCTCTTGTTTCTCTTCAATGACCTGTTTTATCTCTTCAATGACCTCTTGTTTCTCTTCAACGACCTCTTGTTTCTCTTCAATGACTGGGTTTGTCTCTTCAACGACCTCTTGTTTCTCTTCAATGACTGGTTTTGTCTCTTCAACGACCTCTTGTTTCTCTTCAATGACTGGCTTTGTCTCTTCAACAATCGGGTTTGTCTCATGCGTGTGTTTGATAAATAAACACTCATTGTATAAATGTGTCGAACACATACCAACATTCTTGTATTTTTCAACCGTATATTTATGCAAATTGTCATAAAATGATAAAAGTCGCATCGTCTTGAATTGAACCCCCATCGTAATCAACACCTCATTAAACAAATACATCTGTGAGGGCGGAATAACCGTTTTTATCCCATTATGCTCACAATTCAATACAAGTTCGCCGTACTGTTTTTTCTTTATAATCACATCAATGTAATTGTACTGCAACGAATGGTCGAATAAATGAACAATGCATTCCTTCAACATCTCATTTTCTGGTATGACGCATTTTATACCATACTCATACATCGGTTTCTCGTCCGTATCAAACCCATATAACGAAAACTTGCAGACGCAATTGTACCGAATCCCAAATATCGGCTCAAACAACTGTATCAAATGCAACGCGTTTTGGTGCTCTTTTAAATTTGTATCGACATCCTGTGGATCAGACGGCAACGTGCACAAAATATGATCGTCCCGTCGATCCCATCTCCAATACACAATCTTGCTCATTTATTACTAGTGAAATAAAACCACAACTTTAAAAGGTGTTAAAAAATATTTTTAATTTCTGTTAATATATTTATATTAACATGGATGAACTTACTGAAAACATTTTAAGACCTGAAACCCAAATATTAATTCTGAAAAACTTGTCAGGGTTTAAGATTACGCTTGCTGCAAAATATAATGGTCCCACAGTATATTATGGCACTGGTAGAACAGAAATAATGCGTCTTATAAAAGACAGGGCGCCTTTTGTTCGTATTACAGATGGTAGTGTAACAGAAGGCAATTTTTCAGATATTACAGAAAAAAGAAAAGGGTTATTATATATATTTCAAGATTCTCCAAAATCTGAAAGATATGGAGAATATGGAAAATGTCTATATACACTAATAGTTTCAGACCAAGAATCTATGTATGAAACCACGAGCCCCTTTAAAAAACATCGTTCATCCAAGAAAAAATCAACACGACGTAAAAAGCGTTCGACCAGAAAAACATCAACACGTAGAGTGTAAAAAGTTTTATATCATATCTACTTTTTTTTAGGATTTGTTCAACACAATTTTACTACAGATAATATAAAAAATTAGTTTTATATTAGTTAATGTATCAGTACTTTCAAACTCTGCGTTTCGATGTTTTTCTGGTTGAACGCTTTTTACCTGAACGTTTTGTTTTCTTATTCTTTGACCGTTTTTTAGAAACTTTTTGGTCTGATTGAGAACGTCGATGCTTTTTAAAAGCACTTCTTGGGTCCCCCTTTTCAGGGTCCCAAATTACCCACTCAGACTGGTCATCTCTGATCCTAAAACATATAAACCCATAATCTTCAATATCTTGTCTATAAACCATTATAGTGTCATCTGAAAGGTCGCCAGGCCACATATTAGTTAAAGTACCACAATTGGTTAAACGAGCGTCTGAGTCTATAGGAGCAAACTGGAATTGTTTTCCTGGAAAATTTACAATATCCATAATCTGCTTTGGGGCTTGCATATCTGTTAATATATTTATATTAACAGAAATTAAAAATATTTGAAAAATTTTTACAAAATATGTATATACCGATTTAATATTTTTTGAGTATTTTTCACATTTCACTTTGTATTGATCTGTATTTTAATACCCATCGCCTCCAACTCCTGAAACAACAACTTTGCGCAATACGGAATATTTGTCCTATTTACCTGCCCCGTCTTGCACATCCGACACGCCGTCGCCGACGACAAGATGTTTCCGCACTGCTCGCACACATTCACCTGATACGCATCGCTCATGTCAAAAAGGGTCTCCTGAATAAACGCCGCACCGCCATGGCTAATCAGCGCGTCGCGTTCCATCTCGCCCACACGCAACCCACCTTCACGTGACCGACCCTCGCTTGGCTGGTGATGCATCATTGTCACATTTCCTGTGGACCGTGAGTTGCCTGTCCACACTGCCTTCCCATTTCGTCGCACATAGAAACGCTGGTTTGGAACTTCAATGCATACGACATGACATTTTTCTTCTGTAAATAATTCAATATCAGGTGTTTTGGCGTCGACTTGCTTCTCCTTATTCTCCTTATATTCCACGCCAGCGTGCAAACAAAATTGTTGCAACTTGTCAGAATGTCTTGCTAAATGTTCGCGACGTTGAATCACGCCACGCATTTGCTCCCTATTCAGCCTAGCAATCGCTGGGGACGATTCGGGTTCGCCGGCCATTGGGTACCACAACGCATCGTTTTTGTAAATCATATGTTTGCCAACAAGATCTTCTGCTTTCACAAACTCAAATGGTGACTCCTCGGTTTTTTTAACCCACATACGGTGATTCCCAGTGACTTTTAAGTCGACCATAGACGTCCTAATCGTATACATTGGTCCTTCGTAATCTGGATAACTAAATGTATTGATTGGGCATTGATAAACAAGCACACCATCGTCATCCAATGTGGCGACCTTGTCATCTTTTGTCACGTCTAAAATGGGCTTCCATCCTTCCAATGTCAACACATCGTGATCGGTTGTCAAACAATGTATTTTATCGGCAACCATATGCTTTAACCGTTGGTAATACGTCGGGCCAATAAACAGCTCCGAGTCCAAAAACTCGCCCGTAAACCCGTTAAACAACTTTTCGTTGCCGTACTTCTGAAACCCGTACGCTTTTAACAAGTTTGAAATATTCTCGACCGGATTAATACTTTGATCTGTAAACGCCGTCGCGTCCCCAAACTTTCCATTAAGACTTCCTACTTTGCTGTACAAGCACTCAATAAGCTGTGATAATGTCATGCGGCTTGGCTGCGAATTGCTAACAACTATTCCGTGTGCGATGAAATTATTAAAAGTCTTTACATTGAAACAGTAGATAGGCTCTTCGCCTGCATCAACACGGCCAAGCACTTTCATATGAAATGTCGGGAGAACAGTGGCTTCCCGATCGACAATGTAAGTTTTGCTTGAAAACCAGTCGGCGCAACAAAGTTGTTCAATGTATTTTTTAAACGTAGGAAAGTGTTTATAGCTGAGGTGAAGAACGTCACTGGATCGATTATGTTTGCGACGGTTTCCAATTTGTGTTTTGCCATTGATGCCGTACGTATAATACTGGTTCAATGGAATGTTGTTTTCAAAATAGGTATCACGTGCATGTGCCAAGGCGTCTTCCAATGTCATGCCTTTTTCAAAGTACCTATTTGTTAATTTATAAATGTCTTCGGATTGTTGTTTGACACGCTGTTGCAATGACTTGTAGGATTTATAAAGCGTCAAGCGACACATTTTTTCAACACAATAACGCATGCCAATTTGTTCCACAAAGGCAAGCGTGTTTCTGACAATGATGTAAACAGACACCATATATTCAGAGATGTCGGAGTCAGACTCATCACACTTGTCAGACATATCAATATATTTCTGTGGGTTTGATTTGTGGTAGTACCGTTTTCTTTCAATCACTGCATCGACGTCAAATCGGTTGAGCAGGTCACACAGCTGTTGCATTTTTTGTGTAAAGTGCTTCTCGTATTTCACGGTTGAGGATTGACTAAAACGTATTTCTTGAACGTGCTCGCCTCTCAAATAAGGCGCATGTCCATCGCCGCCAAACAAACCCGCCAAAAATTCACGCACAACTGACTTTGGGCTTGTGAATAGAAAAGACGGCCAATTTGTTTCCTGTTGTGTGCGACGTCCAATAGTAATGCCTTCTAATTGTGTAACGCACTTTACGATTTCACATGGAAGATTGACAATAGATACCGTTCCCATTCCAATAGAAGACGTATTTGATCTAATTGTTGGAGACTTTCCAGTGAGCAATAAGATATCTTGTTTACATAACTCTGCATCCATAGAATGACCAAATGAAATAGGACAATTGCACGATCCGTCTCTTTTATCGATAGAAATGCATCCATCTGCTAGCAAATACCCAACAATTCGTGCAAAGGCCAGGTATTTTTCACGACTGTATCCAAATAAAGACCATCCCTCCCATCCCTTTTCATCTTTGCCCACCACATCTGGCACGCCCTCTAAACTCATCTGAATGGTATCTTTACCCAATTCGATATGTTGTGCCTCCACCCATCTGCCATCGCTTGTGTAAAACTTATGTCCGTATGTGCACCGAATCGTGCGCCCGTCTTCAAATGTCAATTTCACAATAGGTTTGACACCGCCACACCCCATGCTTACATTTTTACTTATTGTGATACCCGTTTGTTTATTGTGTGTCCACACGTCCTCGCCTCCTAAAATAGACATTTCTGAAATAGGCACAGACAACCCATTGCATAAAGTGATGGGCGTGTCTTTGGTAAAGCAGTGAGGATTCATCAACAAATCAGGGGTAATTCCCTCTGCTGTAAATGGCATATCTTCTTGGGGCAATAAAAGACCGCAGACGCCCTTCTGGGAACTGCGACTGTTTCCTGTCCAATACGGTTTGCCGTTTCGTTTGGCATAGAAAACGTTTCCAGGCACTTCGATGCAATACACTTTATCATTAAAATCCACCCATTCCTCTGTTTGTGCGTGTTGTTGGTGAATATGCCCATGATTTACAGTTGGCTCGTTTTTAGTAGTGACAATTGTCACCTTATAATTGTCAAAATTCGTGGTGATGATACGGCCATCTTTCATCGTCATTTGACCACCGGCCTTTCGTCCTTCCGGTAAATTCATATTGGCGCTCCACCCGCAATGCAGGGCCAAACGTTGGACATCTTCGGCAAGTTTAAAACTGCTTGTCCAGTATAGCCACGTAATGGATCCAGAAGACTTGCTACCATCGCCAAGTAACATGCCGTGCAATAGACACTTGCATTCTTCCTTTGAAAAATCCCACACGTAACTTGGCAACGTTTTGTGTGGCGCACCAACACTTAATGGCTTGAAATGTTTATACAGTTGTTTATTGTAAATAGACAGTTTTTTGCTAGATTCATGGTACGAATATGCAATATTCATTTTTTGCAATACTTCTGTTAATTTTGAATACACACGAGGCTTGTTTGCCGAAATCGTAACCGCCCCATACTCGGCTTTACCAGACGCCCACCCCTCCGCATACCAAATACCCAATAAATAACACCAGTCCTTTACGCTATAACTTGCTTCTGGATAGTATTCGCCATCATCAATTTGTTGGAGTGTAAAAACACCTTGGTCTGTCTTTGTCCATTCGCCGTTCTTTTTGTGAGACACACGCTTGCCAAATGTCTCATCGGCGCGAGCAAGTTCAAACGCTTTTTGATTTCGTTTCTTAATGAACAATTTGTGGTTGGGTGTAACAAACATATCCAATTGTTGTGATACAAGTTTGTACATTTTTCCCGTATAGTCGTATTCAAACGTGTTTAGTGGATAGTCGTACACAATCTCGCCATTTTGAAACGTTGCCACCTTGTCTTTTTTAGTGACATCCTTGATGCTTTTCCACCCATCGCCAGTCAAGACCGATGTCAACTCGTCGGTGCACGCACATTTGTCGCCCACTTCAGGAATCCGCATTTGGCGAATTTTTACTTTAACCATCAAATAGCCGTCTTCCCCTGGGCCCGACCAAATCTCGTCGACCATTCCTTCTTCGCCCGACGCGATGGCCAACGAAAAGTCCATTTTTTCTTCTTGCTCGTCCTTCTGAACTTTTGTCAATGTCTTGCCAACAATAATGTCGCCCTTGTACACCGGCACACCTTTTTTTACAATGCCATCTGGACCCAACTTGCTATAGTTCATCGCCTTGTTTTGCGATTTCAATGGTGGTATTTCGATCTTCTCAAAGCTACAATTGGTCTTTTTTTTTTCCTCGCACAACATCGTGCGGTACGCCGTCGTTACAAACATCCCCCTCTCCACCGATGCCTTATTTAATATCACAGAATCCTCTTGATTGCTTAACAGAAACCAGCCTTTAAATTTTTCAATTATTTAATTTGAAATTGTAGGCTTCTACTACTCGCATGTATCCGTGTTGTCAGACATTTACACGCTAATAATAAACACCATCACTGGTGGGTATAGACTATACCTTGAGCCATCATTAGACTTTTACATCTTCAAGCCCGCTTCCATCTAGTCGTTGAACCTTCTCCCTATATAAGCCTTTGCGCGAATACGTAGGAGCTTGGCTGCGGATTGTCCTTGTACTATTTTGACTTTTTACCGTACTCTTTGCGATTAACAAAGACCACTTGTGAGTTTCTCCACAAGTTTGGTACCAAAATAGCATTGATGATCACCGAAATCATCGACATGTTTTTTAAAATAATATAATTTGATCTCTTGATTTAATAGGTCTTGCAACGATAACTTTTTGCGTTTGAAATTTTTCAAAGCCTCAAGCGGACGCGTGTTTTGCCAGTTGAAACAGGTTTTGCGTTCATCGTAATCCAACACGTTGAACATCGAACAAAGAATGACATGATCTATATGCCAGTAAGTGCCATAGTTTTCCCAAGACATTTCTTCCGTGAAATTGTATTCAAGCCATTTGCGAATAGCATTACTTGAACATCCAACTAGGTCACCAATGCTATCGTGATAATATTCATAATCATCCTTTTGGGTATTCATATATTTACCAAAAGATGTTCTTAAATTATGAAAAAGTTTGAATGCTGGATCATTCTGTCTGCGTTCACGATGAGTTCTGGTTTGTCGTTCTTGGATTTCTTCACGGTGTTCAAGATTATAGACACGATTGTACGCATCTACTTCATCTTTATGTTCTTCTTTGTAACCCTTGTTGTATTCTTTGACATGTTCCTTGTTTTTCTGCTTGTACGCTTTACAGCGATCAAGCCTTTTCTGGCGACAACACGTTGGACACATTTTTGTTCGTTTATCTTCGGCTTCAAATTCTTCGTCGCATACGTTGCAATTAGTAAAGACCATGTTGTTTGTTTGTTTTGTAGAGATTAAATCAAATTATTTTTAAAAATCAATTTTAAGGAGTTTCCCGCAATTTGGAAACGTCGCCCGCTGACACGGACTTGCCACTATTTTGTAGTGACAGGGGCACAACCGAGATTTACCCCGTATAACATGTAATTGCGACGATCGGATTGCAACCCGTAAGCATATCGTCGTAATGCAACATTTTATTGTATTTGGTTTCGACTAACGGTTTCTGTGGATAATGCATCACGTGTGTGATGGTATCAAACCGTTGTCGATGCGAGAGGGCGTAGACGCCCAACGCTTGTTTCATCATGCTCGCCTCGTAGACCAAACGAGGGCAATTGTGAACACAAAAGTTGTCACCACAAATAAAACTTTGATTTGGCGAGTCAATTGTGATGTCGCATATTTCGTTTTCATGTGAAATGATCTTTGGCAGAATGGGCATAAACATCGTATTTTCTTTGACTGTTACCATAGTTTGCCATTCTTTAAATTCAACCCATGTCTCTTCCTTGGATTTTTTAAATTCAATATACCTCTGAAATTCATCCAATATGCCTTCAGCCGTATTCATTGAAATGCCAATCAATGTTGAATTTTCGTAAATATCCTCTAGTGGTTTCCATCCTTCGGATGTCATAAACTGGTGATCATACGTCGCCTGTATCTGTCTCCCATTAAATGTCGTCACTTTATACATTTTTTTTGACGTTTTAGCCCCATAGGTATGAGAAACTTTTGCAACAGTTTGCTTTTGTGTTTCTGGATTAAACGTAATGACTTTATCGCCAACAACGACATCACAAATCCGTTTTGTTGTGCCATCTGCCATGTATACAGGCTCTTCTTTGAAAATACACTGATTGTGTTCTGGGTATGGAATGACGGCCGAGCAGACACCCAGCATTGTGCTTGGGTGGATTTCACAGTAATTGTACGGCTGTGTCGAATGCTCGATCAAATCGGACGGATACATTGCAATCAAACTTGCTTCCACCTCATTGCTGTCAATGTACCGAATAATGTCATTTTCAATCAATTCCGTCCAGCTCATTTTCAAATGCTCCTTTTTCAATGTCGGGACAAGCGGGTGTGCCTCTTCGCCTTTCTCAACATTGATAAGAGGGCGCATAAAGCGTCCATGGTCGCAAAAGATGCGCAACTCGTGCTCTTCGGGTTCTTTGGTGATCGACACCTGATCGCTGAACAACTGCTGGTCGTATTTCATCCGGATTAGCTCGTCGTAACACTCGTCCAACTTGTCGGTGATTCCCAGCAAAATGCCGTTCACGTAAATCATATTCCAATTCTCGGTCTTGGCGCCGTCCTTGAAAAAATCCAATGTTGGCAAAATATGGTCGCATTGTTCGACCAGTTTGCGCACCAGCACCGCATTGCACCCCGTCGTCAGTTTGGCCAACAAGGAGAAATTTTTAATGATACCGATGCCTTTGCCTTCCGGCGACTCGACGACGTCCACGAAAAAACACTGGCTTGTATGGATTTGACGCACCTTGACATTCTTGCCTTCTTTACCAATCGGGATCACAATGCGACGCAAATGCGAAATCGTCGCCGGATACGACAACCGACTCATAATCTGACTGACACCCGTGCGCACATACGTGTTTTTCTGAGCACACCAATTGCCCGACGCCATTGGGCTTTTGATGGCCGGCGTGATACTGTTTGTGCGCGAAATAGCTGTCAAAATGTCCTGACGCTTTTCAAGGTACTTTTTCAAGTTGTCGCAATACCGTTTCAAGCACATTCTAAACAGGTCGCCAAGCAAGACGCCAGGGCCTTCGATGCGCTTGATGGAGACATTGTCACGGTCTTCGTGGACGCGTTTGCCCAGACAGACCCGAAACAGCTTGTTGATCATACTGCCAAGCAAAATGCCCTTCTCAAGATTGGTCGAGATGCCCATATGGGGAAACAGTTCGTTCTCAATGACTTGGGTGGTATAGTG
>Ga0114971_10001935_pt1 | contig 14201 bp, 5 predicted proteins | sample M_140625_MF_Meta_FD_87320 | JGI IMG/M metagenome (GOLD analysis project Ga0114971, IMG submission 87320) | Freshwater microbial communities from Lake Montjoie, Canada to study carbon cycling - M_140625_MF_MetaG | ecosystem: Environmental > Aquatic > Freshwater > Lake | place: Lake Montjoie... | reverse complement strand
CGGTTCGGTGGTGGATCTCAAGCTGCCGGCCACCAGCGCCGAAGCCCTGGTGCAGGAGGTGTGGACATGAGCCAGTCGCTGGGATCGCAAGGCGTGGGGATCAAGGAATGGCAGCGCTGCCTGCGCGACCAGCTTGAACCGGTGCTTTCCGCCGCTGATTCGGGTGCGGGCCTGAGCACCTATACCGACATGCCCTTCGGGATCTTCCTGTACCCACCGGAGGACGAATGGGAGCTCAGGGGAGAGCTGCGCGATCTGGTGATCCGTCTGGCGAACGCCGGCAAGACGGTGCAGCGCCTTTCGATGGCCGTGCTGCTGCAGCAGGCGATTGAGGCCGCCGGACTCTCGATGGAGGAGATTGCCGAGGCCGAAGCCACGCTGGGTCCTGTGATGGTGCGCGACACCCTGCGCGACTTGCTCAGTGGCAAGGCGGCGGGCTCGGTGCCCTTGGATGAACTGGTGGCTCAAGCCGTGGAGACCACCAAGCCCACCAGCAGCCACATCGTCTTCCTGGAGCGGGTGGGGGTGTTGTTTGATCTGCACCGGCCGTCGGCGTTGCTGGAGAACCTGCGCAACCGGTTGCTGCATCCGGTGGTGCTCTTCTACCCCGGCCAGCGGGATGGTCCGGCGGGGCTTCGCTTCATGGATGAACTGGATGCCGACCACAACTACCGCCCCAAGCTGTTCGCCTGACCATGACCACCCAAACCATTCGCGAACTCTTCTCCGGCCGTATCGATCGCAAGATCGAAGAGGTGATCAAGGTCGATCAAGACGACGTGGCGATCGTGCGCCAGGAGATCGATGAGTACATCCTCACCGAATCGATTGAGCGCAACATGCTCAAGGTGCTGGAGGGTTACCGGCAATCGGTAAACCAGCCCAGCGAAGCGATCGCGATCTGGGTGGCGGGCTTCTTCGGGGCGGGTAAGTCAAGCTTCGCCAAGTACGTGGGCCTGGCGATCAGCAACCGGGACCTGGGTGGCGAGAGTGCGGGCGATCTACTGGCCCAACGGGCCAACAATCAGGCGATCAAGGCATTGCTGGGGGCGATCAAGGAACAGATCCCTACCGAGGCGATCATTTTTGATGTCTCAGCGGATCGAAACGTGAATGCCAGCGAAGCACTCACCAAGATCTTCTACCGCAAGCTGCTCGATCACCTCGGCTACTCCAGCAGCCTGGAGGTGGCAGAACTGGAGATCGAGCTGGAGGAGCAGGGCCGCATGCAGGTCTTCCTTCACACCTTCGCCCAGCTCTACCCGGGAGAAGACTGGGCCGTCGCCAAGACACGCCTGCTGCAGGCGATGCCCAGGGCCAGTGCGGTGATGCACGCCATCGAACCCCAGACCTACGCCGAGAAGGACAGCTGGCTCAAGAACGCCCGCGATGAGAACGTGCCGATCAGCCCCATCAGCCTGGCGGAGCGCACGATCGAGTTGATGGGGCGTAAGCACCCTGGCAACCAGCTGATGTTTGTGGTGGATGAAGTGGGCCAATACGTGGCCCGCGACATCCAGAAGATGCTCGATCTCCAGGCGATCGTGGAGCAGCTGGGCATCAAGGGCCGGGGCAAGGTGTGGGTGATGGTCACCTCCCAGGAGAAGCTCTCCGATGTGGTGGGCTATCTCGACGACAACCGCACCGAACTGGCTCGCCTGCAGGACCGCTTCCCCTACAAGCCGGTGCTGGAGCCCTCCGACATTGCCGAAGTCACCAGCCGGCGGGTGCTGGGCAAGAGCTCTAAGGGGGAGGTGACCCTCACCGAGCTGTTCCAGCAGCACCAGGGCCGCCTGGCCACCCACACCAAGCTCGACACCAAGATCCGCTTGCCAGATCTGAACAGCAAGAGCTTCGCCGATCTTTATCCGTTGCTGCCCTATCAGATCGAGCTGATCATCCAGGTGGTGTCGGGATTGCGTCTCTCCGGCGGCGCCAGCAAGCAGTTCGGCGGTGCCAACCGCGCCATCATCAAGTTGGCCCAGGAGTTACTCACTAATCCCCAGAGCGGCCTGGCGGGTCAGCCGGTGGGCGCGCTGGTGACCCTGGATCGGGTCTACGACCTGCAGAGCAACAACATCGATTCCCAGTACCGCAGCAAGATTAGCGACATCGCCACAAAGGCCAGCCATCCTTTGGCGGTGCCGGTGGCCAAGGCGATCTGTCTGCTGCAGTTCGTCGATCAGGTGCCAGCCACCGAACGCAACGTAGCGGTGGTACTTCATCCGGCCGTCGATGGTGATTCGATCGAATCCCAGGTGCAGGAGGCCTGCCGCCAACTGGTCGAGCGGAATTTGATCCGCAAGGCGGCCGATGGCACCTTCAAAATTCCTACGCCCCAGGAGGAAGACTGGGAGCAGACCCGCAACCAGCAGGCGCCCTCTGTACCGGAGCGCAATGCTCTGCTGGCCGAGGCCCTGAAACTGATCTGGGAGCCGGTACCGAGCGCGGTATTAGGGGCTGGCGTCAAGACCTTCAAGGCCGCCCTCAACTTTCGCGGCGGTGAGCTGGTGAAAGGTGATGTGCCCGTGAAGGTTGAGCGGGTGGATGGCAGCGAGGTCTTGGCAGACCGCGTCGAGCAGCTGCGACAGACCAGCCAGCAGGAAACCAACACCTTCTTCTGGGCGATGCGTGCCAGCCAAGAGCTGGATCGGACACTGGGCGAGTGGTTCCGATCCCAGAAGGTGATCGACCTCAAGGGCAAGGGCGCCAGCGATAAGGGGCAGGTGCAGTTGGTAAGCGAGGAGCGCCGCAAGTTGGACGCCTTCCGCCACGAGGCCACGCGGCTGCTGGAGCAGACCCTGATCCATGGACAGGTGCTGCTCAATGGCGGCATCTGCGAGCTACCGGGTAACCCAGCCAGCGCAGTCGATGCGATGCGGGAAGCCCTCAAAGAAGGGCTGGCCAAGATCTACGACCGCTTTGCCGATGCGGAGGTGAGCCCCAGCGGCGATGAGCTCACCAAGCTGATCAGCGCCGACAACCTCAGGGGACTCACCGGCTCGATCGAGAAGCTAGGTATGTGCAAAGAGGATGGCGGCCAATGGGTGATCGACACCATGCGCCCTGCCCTGCAGGCGGTGTTGAACCGCATCCAGGTGAAGTCGGCCGGGTGGAGCGGCAAGGAACTGGGCGACCACTTCGGCGAGGCCCCATATGGCTGGACGCTGGATGCGGTGAAGTTTCTGGTGGCTGCCCTGCAGGTGGCCGGCAAGCTCAAGGCAACGCACAACGCCCAGAGTTTCGTGGGCACTGCCAACCCACAGGCACGGCCCCTATTCACGAACAACAGCACCTTCAGGGCAACGCTGTTCGCCGTCCACGCTGGCGTGCTCAAGCCTGAGGATGTGCTGCAGGCCAGCCAGCTGTTCCAGAAGTTCGCTGGCAAAACCGTGAATGGAGTTCAGCCTGGGCCTTTAGCCCGCGAGATCCGGACAAAAGCAGTGGGCGTGAATGCGGATCTCAACAGCGTCAGCCGGGCGATGGCGCCGCTGGAGTTGCCGGGCATCGAGGCCCTAGAGCAGGCCAGCGAGCAGGTGTCCACCTGGCAGGACAACAACGATGAGGAGGTGGTTCTGGCGTTTAAGAGCAGCGCCGAAGCCGTGAAGGAGGCCTGGCAGCGGGCCAAGGGGATCCAGGAAGCCTTAGAGACCCGCAGCGAAGACCTGCGCCGTGCCCGCCATGCCCTCAGCGCTCAGCTCTGGGGCCAGCTGGAGCAGGAGGCTGATTTGCCGGGTGACCTGCAGGAGGCCCAGGCCTCCCTTGAGGATCGGCTGCGGTCGCCCAGCTTCTACGAGAAGCTCGCGAAGATCGATCAGCTCACCAGAAAGCTGGAAGAGGCCTATGCGCAGAGGCGCCAGGCGGCCCAGCAGGTTCTATCCGCCCAGGTGCAGCAACGCCTGCAACAGCTAGAGCAGGCCTCCGGCTTCGGGATATTGGAGCCAGAGCGCCAGAAGCAGCTGCGGGCACCGCTGGAGCAGAAAACCACAGACGCTGAAGTGCTGGATCTAGTCCGCCTCCGAGATCAGCCGGCGATGCTCGAAGGACTGCTGCGCCAACAGGAGGAGCTCGCCCAGAAGTGGGCGTTCCCCGAGCAGGAGGTGAGGAGGGTGAGCGTGCGTGAGCTCTGCAGCGAGCCGTTTGATGCGGCCGGCCTGGACGACGTGCTCAACCGCATCCGCCAGCGCTGCGAAGAAGAGCTGGGCAACGACCGCAAGGTCTTGCTGCAATGAGGAGGGCCTGAACATGGAAAAAGAGCAACGCAAGCGCTTACAGAAGGCCACCCAGGACGCCCGCAGCCTGCTGGAGGAGGAGTTCGCCGGCCAGCTGCTGCAGACCTACGACATCAACGTGGCAGCAGGCCGCTGGAATGAAGAACCCGGCGCCCACTTGCAGGCCAAGCAGCGGCTGATCCGCGAGAAAGTCGTGGCCTGGATTGAGCACAAAGGAGCTCAGATCAAAGACCGCAAAGAGGCCCTGCTGCTGGCCCTTCGGGAGATGGCCTTCACGGCCCTGAACCGCTTTGTGGCGCTCAAGCTGATGGAGGCCCGCGAACTGGTGCGGCCCTGCGTGAGTGGTGGGCTGGAGAGCGAGGGGTTCCAGGAGTTCACCGCTGTGGCCCAGGGTCTGCTGGCGGATCAGGAGGGGGCCTACCGGCTCTACCTGGAAACGATCTTTGAGGACGTGAGCCGCGAGCTGCGGGCGCTGTTTGATCCACGGGATCCGGCCAGTCTGCTCTGGCCGAAGCGCACAGCATTGTTGGAGCTGCTGGAGATCCTCAATCGCCCAGAACTGGCCGAACTCTGGGGAGAAGACGAGACCCTCGGCTGGGTGTACCAGTACTTCAACGGCGATGACGAACGCAAGAGGATGCGCAAGGAATCGGCAGCGCCCCGCAACAGTCGCGAGCTAGCGGTACGCAACCAGTTCTTCACACCGCGCTATGTGGTGGAGTTCCTCACGGATAACACCCTGGGCCGCATCTGGTACGAGATGCGCCAGGGCCAGACGGGATTGAAGGAGCGCTGCCGCTATCTTGCTCGGCGGCCCAATGAAATCTGGATGCAGCCTGGAGAGGAGGCATCCGCGGAGGTAGTGGCTGATGAAGCCCTCAGCCAGGAGGAGCTGCTTCGTCAGCCGGTGCACATCCCCCACCGCCCCCTGAAGGATCCGCGTGAGATCCGGATGCTGGATCCGGCTTGCGGATCAATGCACTTTGGTCTCTATGCATTTGATCTCTATCTAGCGATCTACGAGGAGGCCTGGGAGATCGCCCAAGGTTCAGACGAACAGGCAAAGCAAGGAGAAGCCTTTGCTGCCTTTGTTGCCTATGCAGCTGGCTTTGATGACAAGGCAGCCTTCTTGCGTGAGGTACCCAAGCTGATCCTGCTGCACAACATCCATGGGATCGACATTGATCCCCGGGCCACCCAGATCGCCAAGCTGACACTCTGGCTGCGGGCGCAACGAGCCTGGCAAAACCAACAGCTGGAGGTTGCTGATCGCCCAGCAATAACCCGCTCCAACGTGGTGTGCGCTGAGCCGATGCCAGGTGAAAAGGAGTTGCTAGCAGATTTTGTCGATCACCAATTCCCCGAGGCAGAACGTGGTCTGGTTCAGCAGCTGCTGGAGGCAATTTTCGACAAGATGCAGCTAGCAGGTGAGGCTGGATCGCTGCTCAAGATTGAGGACAAAATCCGTGATGCCATTGATAAAGCACGAAAAGAATGGCAAGCGCTTGCTGTCCGACAAAAGGAATTGTTCAGCCCAAGCGAATTAGCGGCACTTGGCCAAATAGGCTCTTCTCTGAACACCGATCTTCAGAACCTCACTAAGGTTTTCTGGGTCGACATCGAGGAACGCATTTACGTTGCGCTGCGCGATTATGCCAACCAGGCCGAAAGCGGTGGTTACCAGCGCCGGCTATTTGCTGAGGACGCGGCGCAGGGCTTCGCCTTCATTGATGTCAGCCGCAACCGTTATGACGTGGCCGTGATGAATCCACCGTTTGGGCGGGCCACTGAATCAGTCTTTGAGTTAATGAGAAAGACTTTTCCTGCGTCATACATTGACCTGTATTGCTGCTTTGTAGAACAGATGCTGGGTATGTGTCCCAAAGGCAGTGTCGGGGTAATCACATCGCGATCCTTTCTTAATGCTGTGACGCTGGATGACTTTCGAGACAAAATAATACCGCGGGCAGCGCAGCTGATCGATCTAGGCCTCGGGGTCTTGGATAACGCGCTTGTAGAAGTTGCTGCCACAACCTTTGGACCAGAGGCGTCTAAGTGCATCGAATTGCTTGATGTCCAGTCTCACGAGAATAAGGCCGAAAAGTCCATGATCTATCTTCGCGGTTTTGCCGCGGGAGAGCTTCTTCAGGATTGCTACCTAATTGAGAAGGAGAAACTTTATCTCATTCCAAAGCATCAGATTCTGTATAAGTTTACTGACTTTAGCCAAAGCCTTGGTGCTACAACATTCGAGCCTGGCGTGGCAACTGTAAGAGCAGGGCTGAATACCTTCGACAACTTCCGCTTCGTTCGGTCTTGGTGGGAAATCGAGACGGCTAGTCTAGGGCGAGGAAAAACCTGGGAATTTTTTAGCAAAGGTGGTGAATTCGAGACTTTCTATGATGACGTACATCTCGTTCTCAATAGAGCTAATGATGGCGATGAGCTCGGTGCGGTAAATGAACTTCGAAACGGACAAACTGCCCAGAGCCGTCAGTCACATTCCCGTTATTATATTCCCGGACTTATCTACACGATACGAAGCTCACGGGGTTTTAACGTTCGCCACTTTCCCGCGGGCTGTGTCTTTAGCATAAAGGGTCCGGTGATCCAAGTGACTACTGATTGCTCGCTAGCGTTCTTGGCGGCATTTCTCAATTGCGAACCGATCCGAGGGTTCGTCCAACAACAAGCCAACGCAAATCAGTATATGCCGAGCGTACTGAAGTCGCTGCCTTGGATAAATCCTGACTCAAAATTGCATGAATCAGTTAGCGAGCTAGGGATGCAATCAATAGCATCGAAGCAGGGCTTCTATCTGTGCTGTGAGGAAAATGCATCATTCTCATCTCCTTTCTCAAATGGCGAAGCTTGTGTTTCGCTAAAAGTGATGGCGCGTAGACGGAAGCAAGGCGTGGCGCACGCAAACGAGGTGGTTCATTTGGCGAGTCGCGAAACGAGCGCACAGCTCTCGAAGTATTTTTCATTTCCCGAGATTGATTGGGAAGCAGAAGGCGTCCGACTGAGTGACCACGATCTTTCACTCTCTCCAGAGTTCTCGACTGAATCCTCACTTGCACATCGAATTGCCTCCTATGCGGCTGGCTGCGCCTTTGGTCGGTGGGATATCCGGCGTACGACAGGCGAGCAGGCTGGGCCTGAGTTGCCCGACCCATTTGCGCCGTTGCCAGTCTGTCCGCCCGGCCAGTTGCAGAATGAGCAGGGCTTGCCAGCCAGTCCGGATGACGTATCAGCTGCCTATCCCATCAGCATCCCGTGGGACGGAATCCTCGTGGATGACCCGAATCATCCGCTGGACCTAGAGCGCCGCGTGCGCGACGTCATCGAGATCATCTGGAATGGCCAAGAGGGCAGCCCAACAGCCGAGGCAATCGAACACGAAGCATGTGACATTCTTGGAGTGCAGTCGCTCCGGGACTATTTCCGCAAGTCCGTAGGCTTCTTCACTGATCATCTCAAGCGCTATTCCAAGAGCCGTCGGCAAGCGCCCATCTACTGGCCGCTCTCGGCCGGCAGTGAGAGCTACTCGGTCTGGCTGTATTACCACCGTTTTACGCAAGACACGCTTTACCGAGTGCTTAGTGACTTCATCGAACCCCGCATCCAGCAGGCCGAGCGCGAACAGTTCGAACTTGAATCCCAGAGAGCTCTTTCCGGTGATGTGGCCAGTCTCCTCCAGGAAGCGCAAACACTCCTCCAGGACTTACGGCTCCTCAAGAGCGAGCTGGATCTTGTCGCTCCCCTGTGGAAGCCCAATCTCAACGATGGTGTAATCATTAACCATGCCATACTCTGGCGCATCACGCCCTACATCCCCTGGCAGAAAGAGTGCAAGGAATGCTGGGACAAGCTGGTCAAGGGCGATTACGACTGGGCCCATCTCGCCTTCCATCTCTGGCCCGAGCGGGTGATCAAGAAATGCCAGAGCGATCGCAGCCTCGCCATCGCCCACGGCTTGGAAGAGCGCCTCTGGCAGGAAACCAACAAGGGAAATTGGTTGCAGCGTCAGGTGTCGGAAGTTGAGCTGCAGGCTCTGATCGCCGAGTACAGCAAGCCCGCGGTGCAGAACGCGCTTGAGCGCTTCCTGGCTGCTCCGCCCCCGGTGGCTGCCGCTCGCACCCGCACCCCACGGGCCGGGAAGACGTCCTCCGCCGGCACCACCCGCCGGCCTCGCGGATCTGCCCCTGCGGTGGATGCGGAAGCCTCCCGCCAGACCCTGCTCGTACTCACCGCCTCCCCAGCCGAAGGCCTCGGCAGAAACGCCATCGCTGATCTGCTGGATTTGGAGGCCGCCTCGCTCACGGCCGTGATCAAGCAGCTCAAGGAGAGTGGTCAGATCGAGCAGCTGGGGGCTGCCCGTGGGGCCAAGTATCGGCTCACGGAGCAGGGGCGGGCGGCAGTTGAGAGCCAGGCTGGAGAGGACGAATAGTCCTGATGACAAGCCCGGCCTCCACCTTTGACGTGACGCCCTTCCTCACGCAGGACGAGGGACAGCACTTCGATCGCAAGTCGCTGTTTCACGGCCCGCCCGAGGCCAAGAAGCCCCGCGACCGCAAGGAGGTGCGGGATCAGGTGGCGCGCTGGGTGGCTGGTTTCGCCAATGCCGAAGGAGGTGTGCTGATCCTTGGACTCGAAGACGACCACACCATCAGCGGCCATCACCTGCCGCCCACTGCGCTGCAGACATTGCTTGCCGTGCCCCAGGCCCGCTGTCAGCCGCCTCTGCTCCCGGGCTTCGTGGTGCCGCACAGCGGCCATGAGCTGGTGGTGTTCGACGTGCCGAGCGCCGATGCCCCCGTTCAGGTGACCGGTGATGGATTTCCGCTGCGCATCGGTGATCAGACGATCGAAGCCAGTGAAAGCAAGATCAAGGCCCTCAAGCTCTTGGGGCTGGTGGAAAGCCATGAAAGCCGCCCTTCCGCCCTGAAGCTTGCCGATCTCAACAGCGAGCTGCTGGCTAGGGCGCGCCAGGGGGCAGGTCTTGAGGCCTTCAGCGATGCCGACTATCTGCTCAAGCGCAAGCTCGCCGATCGACGTGGCTCCGAGCTGGTGTTGCGCCAGGCAGCCGAGTTGCTGTTTGCCCGCCTGGGGCCCGAGCATCCCAACGCCGGTGTTCGCGTGTTCCGCGTGGTGGGCACCGAGCGGCGCCTTGGCGCTGAGCACAACGTGGAGGAGCGCCCGCGGATTGAGGGCAACCTGCCGGAGGTGTGGCAGCAGGCCCTCAGCGTGATCGGCGGCCTCATGCGCCAGCCCTCACGCCTGGTGGGCAACCGTTTTCAGTCCGTCAGTGAATACCCCCGCTTCTCCTGGCAGGAAGCCCTGCTCAATGCCATCGCCCATCGCGACTACAGCGTGCAGGGCAACGGCATCGAGGTGTGGCTGTTCGACGACCGCATGGAGGTGGTGAGTCCAGGCGGGCTGCTGCCTGAGCTCAACCTTCAGGAGTTGCTCAGCCTCAAGCGCGTGCACTGCAGTCGCAATCCGCGCCTGATGCGCACCCTGGTGGATCTGGGCCTCACCCGCGATCAAGGCGAAGGGATCCCGCGCATGTTTGCCGAGATGGAAGACGCTTTCCTGCCGGCACCTCGGATTGAACCCACCCCCCGAAACCTCACTGTGGTGCTGGGCAACACCACCACCCTCACCGAAACGGACCGCTCCTTCGTGCAGCGCCTCGCCTCCGAGGAACTCACCCAGGAGGAGTTCCGCGCCCTGCTCCAGGCCCACCGACACACCCAGGTGGACAACGCCAGCCTGCGGCAGCTCATCGGGCTCGACACCCTTGGCGCCAGTAGGGTCTTGGGCCGCCTTAGGGATCGCTCCATGCTGGAGCTCCACCGAGCCGGCGCTCAGAGCTATTACACGCTGGCTCATGAATTGCTTCCTGCAGACCATGCCGATCGAGGGGAGCTCCCTGTGGATCGAGGGGAGCTAAAGGCGGATCGAGGGGAGCTGGCTGCAGATCGAGGGGAGCTCAAGACCGATCGAGTGGAGTCGCTCGATCCAGCAATGCAAGGTTCCATTGCGGGGATTGGCAAACGGCCGCGTAAGGAAAAGCTGCGTGAGGTGATCGCCCAGCTCTGCCTGGACCATTGGAGAACCAGTGCCTGGCTGGCCCATCACCTAGACATCAAAGTCCGGAATCTTGTAGATCGGCATCTTGGTCCGATGGTGAAGGACGGCACCCTGGAGCGTCGCTTCCCAGACAAGCTCAACCATCCAGAGCAGGCGTATCGCGCTTGCCAACTTCAGGGCACCCTTCTGCTCAACTCAACTCAAAACCCTGCTGATCGGGGGCCTGTGGCGACCGAAAGCGAAGTAGGAGCAGATAAATGCTGACAGCAGAAGCACCCAACAAGCTCCACCGCCGCCTCTGCCAGGAGCTCGCCAAGCAGCTCAGCGAGCATCGGGTGCTGCTGGTCTTTGATCCCGGCCAGCAGCTGCGCCCCTTCCTCGACGACATCGCGACAACCCCGTCCAGTGACAGTGAATTGGGAAGCCTCAGCCTTGGCGAGCAGCCGGCCCGCTGGCTGGCGGCCGGCTCCAGCCTCTATCAGCTGCGCAGCCAGCTGGAGCCCCATGTCTCAGCAGATCTGCCCGATCCTCTGCTCGTCTATCTGCCCAATCACCAGGAAAGCGAATCCCGCGCTGTGCTGCTGGAGCTGATCCGGGCCGGCTCCACCTTCGATATCCAGCTGGTCAACCGGGCCCGCTTCTTTCTGCGCGAGGTGCTGGAGCCCGACAAGGTGGAGCAGCTGCTCAAACAGCCCAACCTCACCTACCGCGACATCGCCCTGGCTCTGGAGCAGTCCGGCGATGGCGGCTTCAGCCAGCTCAAGGCCCTGTTTCAGCAGCAGCTGCAGCGCAACAGCTCCCCCGAGAACGCCGAGCTGGCTCGCTTCTGGCTGGCCTCCGAGGCCCTCGATGCCGCGATCACGACCAAGGGCTTGCAGGGCGAACTGCAGGATCTACTCCACAGCCGCTGGGGGCTGAGCTTCCCTGTCGACAGCTCCTTGGATGAGTGGCGCCAGCGGGCCCAGCGGGCCCTTCTGCTGCATGAGTTCCTGCATGACTGGCACGGCGATGAGCTCACCTCCTTCGCCAGACAATCGCTGCCGGTAGGCAAGGCCGCTGAGGAAAACGCCCTCACCGATGTGCAAGGCCTCCGCCGCAGTTACGCCGAGGCCTACATCGCCATCGCTTCCCGCATCGAAGCCGAACTCGAACTGCCCGAGCTGATCAGCGGTGAGCGGCCCGGCGTGCTCGGCTCGATCGACACCTTCGCCTGCGAAGAGCAGTTCCTGCTGCGCAGCGTCGATGCCTTCCTGGCCAAAGGCGACTACACCAAAGCCCAGGAGCTGGTGGCCGCTCGCCACGACAGCTTCTGGCTGGTGGGCCAACCCACGGATGCCCAGCAATCCAGGCGCCGCCTGCAATGGGATCTGGCCCGCACGGCTGCCGCCCTTGGCCTCGCTCTTGATCAGGCGCAAGCACAGCTGCCCAAGGCTGCCGCTCCCGTCGAAGCCTGGTTGGCCTATCAGGCGGAGATCGCCCATCCCGCCGATGGTCTGCAGCGGCGCCTCGAGCAACAGGTGGCCGAGCTCTCCGCTTCTGAGGTGGAAATCGCTGCCGGGCTTGAGCAGTTGCGCGGCCGCTACGAGGCCCTGCTGGAGCAGCAGACCCAGCGCTTCACCGATGCCCTACAGCAGGCCGGCTGGCTCATCCCCGGTGCATTCCCTCAGACGCGCATCTGGAGCGAGCGGGTGCAACCCGGCGCCGGCAGGGCTGTGGTGTTCTGGGTGGATGCCCTGCGCTACGAGATGGGCGCCACCCTGCACGAGCGCTTCAGCGGCTGGAGCCGCGAGCAGCTCACCGACCTCAAGCTGGAGATCGCCCAAGCCGCCCTGCCCTCGATCACGCCCGTCGGCATGGCGGCCCTGCTGCCCGGAGCGGAGCGCAGCTTCGCGGTGGCGGACATTGATGGCAGCACCTGCTCCGTGGTGGATGGGGTGCCGGTGGGCTGGAGCAACGACAAGGCCAAACGCTTGGCTCATCTGCAGCAGCGGGTAACCACGGCGGTGGTGATCTCGCTAGTGGATTTGATCCGCAGCAAGGAGGCCGTGCTGATCGAGAAGCTGGCCGGCAACGGCCCCGTGGTGGTCACCAGCGTCGGCATCGACAACGCGGGCGAGCGCGACACCGACGAGAACCTCGCCAACGTGCGCACCGACATGCAGCGCGAGCTCGACACCATCGAAGACGCCGTGCGGCGGCTGGCAGCCCTGCCCCTTGAGCATCCGCTGGAGCGCTTCGTGATCACGGCCGATCACGGCTTCCTGCATTTCCCCCTTGGCCGAGAGCCGGCCATGCGCATCGATCCTCCCGACGGAAAGACGTTCAAGTTGGAGCGCCGCTGCTGGCTGGGCCATCCCTCCGCCGTTAAGCCTCCCTGCGTGGAGATTCAGCCCGCTGCCCTGGGGTATGGGCCAAACGGTCTCTCGGTGGTGGTGCCCCGGTCCTCTGGTGTGCTCAAGGCCGGTGGCAGCCTCTGCTATCACCATGGCGGCAGCAGCCTCCAGGAGCTGCTGATCCCCTTGCTCAGCTTCCGCTGTGCTCCACCCGCGGGAGCGAATGAAGGTGTGGCTGGCTCAGCAACTAGCAGCACGGGCAAGGCGAAGAAGCAAAAGCCCTGGCCAGGAACACTCGTCGAGAAGGTCACCAACCGCATCCTGATGGTGCCGATCGAACTGCCTGTCGATCTGCTCAACCAGGGCCACACCCGCCAGACGGTGCTCGCCGCCTACGACTGCAAAACTCAAGAGCTGGTGGCAACCCCCATCCAGTCAATCGGCGCTGAACTGGATCGCGACACCAACCGCCTCACCCTCACCCCTGGCCAGTCCGCCACCATTGGCCTGCTCATTCCAGGCGACTGGAGCGGCAAGAAGCTCTACCTGGAGCTGCGTGATGCGGCCACCGACCTGGTGCTGCACAAGAGCCCAGATCTGCCAGTGGATCTGATCGGCTGATGGCTCCTGTTCTCTACCACTTGGGTTGCATCCCTCCACCACAGTTTGATTGGCAGACGTGATCAACAAGCCGCCCTGCCCCACTGAACACATCACCTCAGCCATCACCTCCTAATCCAGCCAAGATGAGCACCCCCGCCCGCGACGCCCTCGACGACAAGGTCAACCAGGTCTTCGCGGGCAAGTGCGTCCGCAAAGACCTGGTGCGGGCCGTGAAGGTCGGCGCCAACGTGCCGGTGTTCGTGCTCGAGTATCTGCTCGGCAAGTACTGCGCCTCCTCCGACCCGGCGGCGATCGAGCTGGGTATGGCCGTGGTGCGCGACACCCTGGCCAACAACTACATCCGCCCAGACGAAGCCACCAAGGCCCAGAGCAAGGTCAAGCAGAAGGGCCGCTACACCTTTATCGACAAGGTCAAGGTGCGCCTAGTCGGCAACACCTATGTAGCCGAGTGCGTCAACTTCGGCAGCAACAGCCTGCGCATCGCTGATGACGACGTGCATGCCTTCGAGCGACTGCTCACCGGCGGTGTCTGGGCCCAGGTGGAGGTGGAGTGGGATGAAAGTGACAGCAAGGCACCCTTCTCAATCAGCCAGCTAACGCCGATCCAGCTGGCCAGCTTCAACCTCGATGAATACCGCAAGCTGCGGACGCAGTTCAGCACCGAGGAGTGGATCGATCTGCTGATCCGTTCGATGGGCTACGAGCCCTCCCAGTTCAGCCAGCGGCTCAAGCTCCTTTTCCTGCTGCGGCTGATCCCCCTCTGCGAGCGGAACTACAACCTGGTGGAGCTCGGCCCCCGCGGCACCGGCAAGAGCTTTGCGGTGCAGGAGCTCTCCCCTTACGCGGCCCTGCTCACCGGCCCCACCACCGTGGCCAACCTCTTCGGCCACATGAACGGCAAGGTCAAGGGGATGGT
>Ga0114971_10001933_pt1 | contig 14206 bp, 13 predicted proteins | sample M_140625_MF_Meta_FD_87320 | JGI IMG/M metagenome (GOLD analysis project Ga0114971, IMG submission 87320) | Freshwater microbial communities from Lake Montjoie, Canada to study carbon cycling - M_140625_MF_MetaG | ecosystem: Environmental > Aquatic > Freshwater > Lake | place: Lake Montjoie... | reverse complement strand
ACCATTTCCAATCTTAAATGAGGGATGTGAATTTTAGGGCGAGCCTGTTTAAAGCCTATTAAATATAGGTGCGCAAAGGCAAGGCCCGCGAAGTTCGTATTCATCATTTAAGAGTGGAAATGGCATAATACCATTTCCATAAATAAATCTAACGCTTGCGTAATATTTATTAATTTTAATCTTTAATTAAAACCTTGATTTATCCAGATAAATCGGCGTTCTTAAACTAAATTTAAAATTAAAAATAATTAGCAAGTATTAGATTTATTTATGGAAATGGTATAATTTTGTATTTATGCTTCATAATTCTACTCTAGTCTAAAATTTCAAATAAAAATCATCCGTATCGCCCGATACAACTGATTTTTCTTTTAAATTTTATCCTAAAAATTATTTCGTCTAAATGCAAAGTTATTAGTGGAAAATGGCACAACATCAAAACCAAAACACTTTGAAAATAATTACTAAAAATTCACACGCAAAAATAAATCTTTTTCTTAAGCTTACAAACAAAAGGCCTGATGGCTTTCACGAAATTGAATCACTTTTTGCCTTTCTTGATCTTGCAGATATTTTAGAAATTTCTATCAGCGATAATTTTAATTTTAAAATAAGCGGCGAATTCGCAGATAACATTGACGTGCAAAATAATATCATCACAAAAATTTTAGATTATTTCGTTGAAACATTTAAAATTTCACGAAATATTAAAATAAATCTAATAAAAAATATACCAGTTGCAGCTGGTCTTGGCGGCGGTTCAAGCAATGCCGCTTATTTTATGATGGCACTAAATGAATTATTCTCACTTAATTTGCCAAAGAAAGATTTGCAAAAAATTTCTACAAAATTTGGTTCAGATATTGCATTTTTTTTCGAAGATAAAGCCTCTATTGTCAAGGGTTGCGGTGATTTAATTAGCGAATATAATAAATTTGACAATATAGACGCGCTGCTTATAAATCCTAAAATAAATTTAGTAACAAAAGATGTTTTTATGAAATTTTCTGATAAATTTTCATCTAAAATTTCTAACGAAGAATTACAAAAAAAAGATGTTTTTGATTTAATTAAAAATTTCTCGAACGATCTTACAAAGCCAGCAATATCAATCCTTCCAGCAATTCAAGAAATTTTAGATCAATTAAAAAATAACAACACAGAAATCTCTAAAATGTCAGGAAGTGGCGCCAGCTGTTTTGCAATTTTTTCTGATGCAATAAATTTAGAAAAAGCTCGAGAAAATTTAACAAAAAAATTTCCGAACTTTTTCATTAAAAAAGTAAAAATTTTATCAAATGTCGCGCATTAGTTTTGGCCCACAATCACTTGATAGTAAAATTACCAGCCTTTTAAAGCCGCTGTTTCAAGGCAGTAAAAAAGAATTTCTAATTATCAATAATCTTGTAAAAAATTGGGAAGAAATTGTTGGAAAAAAATATGCAAAACTTTGCTATGCAAAATCAATAAATTTTACAAAAGCTTCGGCAAATAATTCATCGCAAGCAAAGTTAACTATAGCCGTTTACAATTCGGCAGCAGGATTTTTCTTAGAAAATAATTCCGAATATTTGCTTGAAAAAATTGCCACGCTTTATGGCTTTAAGGCAGTTCATAAAATTATCATCAAGCAAGAGTCAAAGCAGCTTGAGGACTCTTTTAAAAAAGAAATAAAACTGTCGGCGCAAAATGAATCTTTACTACAATCGCAAATAAAAGATGTCGCAGATAAAAGTTTAGCAGAAACTTTAGAAAAATTAGGTAGAGATATTTTGCAAACAAAATAGTTATGACATAACGACTTTGTTTTTACGCCTACGCCGCACCTAAATTTTTAACAACTTCAATGGCCGCGTAAGTAATAACTGCAGAGCATCCGGCGCGTTTGCAGGCAATCAAACTTTCCATCATCGCTTCCATAAAATTGAAGCTATTATTTTGTGCGGCAAATTTTAGCATCGCATATTCACCGCTAACTTGGTACGCAATTAGCGGAATTTCAACTTGCTTCGACGCTTCGTTTATAATATCAAGATATGGCATTGCGGGCTTAATAATCAACATGTCTGCGCCTTCCAAAACATCTTGCTTAATTTCGCGGATTGCTTCTTTTGAATTACGAAAATCCATTTGATAAGTTTTTTTGTCAGAATTTTTTAAATTAGCAACAGATCCAACTGCGTGGCGAAACGGACCATAAAAATTTGACGCATATTTTGCAGCGTAACTCATGATTGCGACATCTTGAAAGCCTTCTTCATCAAGGGCTTGGCGAATTTTTAAAACTCTGCCATCCATCATGTCTGATGGCGCAATAATATCGCAACTAGCTTTAGCCTGCACCAGCGCTTGTTTGCAAAGCAAATCAACGGTTTTGTCATTTAGCACATAACCGTTACTATCAACAACTCCATCATGACCGTGCGACGTGTAAGGGTCTAGCGCCACATCGCAAATAACGCCAATTTCAGGAACGTGTTTTTTAATTTCACGAATAGCTAGGCACATTAAATTGTTAGAATTAAATGCCTCGCTTCCTTCGGCGTTTTTTAGCTTTTGATCGATTACCGGAAAAAGCATGACCGCACATATTCCCAGATCGCGCGCCACCCTAGCCTGCTTTACGGCTAAATCAATCGACAAACGATCAACCGACGGCAAAGATAAAATTTCTTGCGCAATATTATTTCCTTCAATCAAAAAAATCGGCAAGATTAAATCACTAGCATGAATTCTAGTTTGCGCAGTTAAATCGCGCATCCATGGCGTTCTGCGATTTCTTCTTAAGCGAGTAATTAAAAAATTTTCTGACATTTGAGTAATTAAAAAATTTTCTGACATTTTTTTAAAATTTATTTATGGAAATTATATTATTTATACAAATTTTATATCTCTCTACCGCCTTTATTTTCAACACTAAAATCACTTTTGTCAATTTTTGCTTTTCTAAGTCTATTAACTTGCTGAACATAGCTTAAATTAGATTCTGCGCCATCTTTAGCTTTTTCATGCTTTTTGCGCTGCTTTTGCGCATGAATAAAAGATTGATCGCGACTTGATTTTGATGAATGATTTAAATCTTGTTCGTCATGAATCATTTTTTTAATTTCGTCAGAACGCTTGTCCCACGTGTCTTCATCGGAAGTTCCCTTGTCTTTTTCCGCTTCAACGCCACCAGTTTCTCGATCTAAATTACGCTGCTGATTTCCCTCTGGCCTAACACCTTCAAGCTTAGCAAGCGCGCCCTTCAACAAAGATTCTAAATCTTGAAAAACCGAATCACGCTTTTGTGCAGCAGTTTGCTCTTTATCATCTTTTTTTATAAAACTAGGCTCGCCATCATCTTTTTTGTTGGTCGGTTTCAGATCTAAAATTTCCTTATCGTCTTTCATAATTAGGATGTTTTATTTTGTAACAATTATTATTTTTTACCACAAAATATCATAAAATACTTTACTTTTTAACGCGAATAATGCTGTAATTAATTTTTTATTATTTAGCTTTTTTCGATGAAAAATCTTCCAAATATTCTTACCTCTATTCGCATTTTTATCATTCCAATTTTAATTGCGGCATTTTATATACCAGGAATGGTTGCAAATATTGTTGCTGCAATTCTTTTTGCTATTGCCGGCATCACCGATTATTTCGACGGATATTTTGCACGCAGCTTAAAAGCGCAATCAAATTTTGGCAGATGCCTTGACCCAATCGCCGACAAGTTAATCGTCATAGTTGCTATTGTAATGCTAATTAGCTTTAGTAATCAAGATCCTTGGATATTAATTCCAGGATTAATCATAATTTGTCGCGAAGTTTTAGTTTCTGGCCTTCGAGAATTTTTAGCCGAAATTCGCATTAGCGTTCCCGTTAGTAAATTAGCGAAATACAAAACTATGGTCCAAATGGTTGCAATTACTTTGCTTTTACTTGGCGAAAAAGGCTCTATTTACGCAATATATTACTGGCTTGGGGGCGTTATTGAAATTGATACAAAATTTTTATTGGTAAGTATTATTACCGATATTGGAAAAATTTTATTTTGCCTTGCGGCCTTTTTAACAGTAATTACAGGATTTGCATATTGGCGCATTGGCGCAAAAAATATGTAAATTTATTTTTTCTTAAAAAACAAATAGCTTACAATTAAAATAACGCAAAAGCTTACAGCCCCAATAATTAGAATATGTAAATATTCTTTGATTAAATCTTGATTCTTTCCTATCAAATGCCCCAAAATCGCCAAAATAGATGTCCAAAAGGTCGATCCTAAGAAGGTATAAAAAATAAATTTTTTAATATTCATTCTAGCGACTCCAGCTGGCAAAGAAATAAAATGGCGAACTCCGGGAATAATTCTGCCAATGAAAACCGAAATTTCTCCATGGCTATTAAAAAATTTTTCAATTTTAATAATCGTTTCTGGCTTAATAAAAAAATATTTTCCAATTTTAAAAAGAATCGGACGTCCCGCAAAAGCAGCTAAATAATAGCTAAATACAGCACCAAGAACATTTCCAAAAACACCAATTATAATCACTAAATAAATATTCATTAAGCCTTCAGCAGCAGCAATTCCAGCCGGAATCATAATCACCTCGCTTGGCAATGGAACAATTGTGCTTTCTAAAAACATTCCAACAAAAATTCCTAAATAGCCAATTTCACTAATAAAGGCAACCAAAGCAGTAACGATAGAATCAAATATTGCGTGCAGATTTGTCATAAAATTATTTTGTTTTACTAGACACTGCTAGCTAAAATTTACAGCGTATCAAACTAGATACTTTTGTTGATGGTGCTTAAAATATGATTAAAAGCAGCAGTTATTTTTGAGAAATTATGACGCAGTTTTAATCGTCAAAATTTTTAGAAATCGATTAAAAATCATAACTGAATTCTTTGACCAATCCTTGAATTTGCTGCCTTGAAAGCCTTTCGACTCTTTTAGCGTCAATAATTGAACGAATTTTTTGGTAAGTGTTATTTAAATCATCATTAACCAAAATATAGTCATATTCATCGTGATGACTAATTTCGTCGCAAGCTTTTCTCATGCGGCTTTGGACGATTTCTTCAGGATCTTGCGCACGATTACGAAGTCTGCGCTCAAGTTCTGCAAGCGATGGCGGTAAAATAAAAATCGATATGACTGAAGATGGATTAAACTTTTCTTTAATTTGCCGCGCACCTTGCCAGTCAATATCAAAAAGCATTTCATTACCATTTTTTAAACCATCATCAATCATTTCTTTTGGCGTACCATATTGATTGCCAAAAACTTCAGCATATTCAAGAAACTCGTCTTCTTCAAGCATTTGCGTGAAAGTTTTTTTATTAACAAAATGATAATGCGCGCCATCAATTTCTTGCGGGCGCTTCGGTCTGGTCGTTACCGAAATTGATAATTTTATTAATGGATCATTTTGAATAATCATCTTACAAAGCGTAGACTTTCCAGCCCCCGATGGAGATGATATTATGATTAAAAATGGTTTATGCGAGATGAACACTTTTTAGAAAATTATATTATGCGAAAATTTTGCGCATCTTTTAAGTAATAACATTTCCCACTAATAATTATAAATTTAGGTAAAATAATTTAGAGGATGAAATTTTAAAGAAAAATCAGTCATATTAGGCGATGCGGATGATTTTTATTTGAAATTTTAGACTTAAATTACGAAGCATAAATTTATAATTATTAGTGATAAATGGTATAAGATGCGCAAAACAAGATTATTCGTCTTTTGCCAAACTGATGTCTGGAGCATCCGGAGCCTTCATGCCAACGACATGATAGCCAGCATCAACATGCAAAACTTCTCCAGTAACGCCAGATCCAAGTTCGCTTAATAAGAAAACACCTGCCCCACCAACGTCTTTTAAGTCAATGTTTCTGCGTAGTGGCGCGTTATATTCGTTCCACTTGAAAATTAATTTAAAGTCACCAATGCCGCTTGCTGCAAGGGTTTTAACTGGTCCTGCAGAAATTGCATTAACGCGAATATTGTCTTTACCCATATCCATCGCAAGATAACGCACGCTTGCTTCCAAAGCCGCTTTTGCAACGCCCATAACATTATAATGAGGCACAACTTTTTCTGCGCCATAATAGCTAAGAGTAATAATGCTGCCGCCTCCTGCTTTTTTCATCAAGTCTTCCGAGGCTTTTGCGACAACCGCTAAAGAATAAGCAGAAATATTTAGAGTGTTGGCAAAATTTGCTGCGCTAGTATCAACAAAGCGTCCGCGCAATTCTTCTTTATCAGAGTAAGCAATTGCATGAACTAAAAAATCAAGCTTGCCCCATTTTTTTTCAATTTCTGCAAAAACCGCATTCACCGATTCAAGATTATTTACGTCACAAGGAAAAACCATATCTGATCCAACTGAAGCAGCTAAAGGCTCTACACGTTTTTGTAAAGCTTCACCCTGATAAGTAAACGCAAGATCTGCACCATATTTTTTTGCTTCTTCCGCAATGCCCCAAGCAATTGAGCGGTTATTGGCCACGCCCATTATCAAGCCTTTTTTTCCTTGTAGAATCGTCATATTTAAATTTATTTAGGTTAACAATTTTCTTTATTTTTAACGAAATAGTTTAATTTGTTAAGTAAAATCTGCAATTTCAACAAAACTAATTTAAAAAAAACATTTAAAAAATAAGGTTATTAATTTATAATCGACAATATTAACTCTTTTATACAAGAAACACAATCAACTTTTTAGCAAATGAATATCGACGAAAAACAAAAAATTACCGCAGCTTGGTTTAAAAATTTACGCGATCAAATTTGTGCTGAATTTGAAAAAATTGAAGAAGAATATTTAGCATCAAATGCACCAAAAAAATTTCTTGATGCACAAAAATTTACGCGCAAAAAATGGCAGAGAGAATCTCTTGAAAACGCTGATGGCGGTGGCGGAGAAATGTCAGTCATGAAAGGAAATGTTTTTGAAAAAGTTGGTGTAAATATTTCAACAGTACATGGAAATTTTAGCGAAGAATTTTGTAAGCAAATTCCGGGGGCCTTAGAAAATCCTGCGTTTTTTGCCACCGGAGTTTCTTTGGTTGCGCACATGTCATCACCTTTGGTGCCAGCAACCCACATGAATACACGCTTCATTTGCACTACAAAACACTGGTTTGGCGGCGGCGCAGACTTAAACCCAATGTACGAAATTGCTGCCGATACCGCAGATTTTCACCAAGCCTTTAAACAAGCCTGCGATTTATACGACAAAAATTCTTACGATAAATTTAAAAAAGATTGCGATGAATATTTTTTCATAAAACATCGCGGCGTATCGCGAGGAGTCGGAGGAATTTTTTACGATTACCTAAATAGCGACAATTTTGAAAAAGATTTTAATTTTACAAAAAATGTTGGACTGGCATTTTTAGAAATTTTTCCAAAATTAGTAAGACGTCACATGTTTGAACCTTACAGCGAAGAGCAACGCGAACATCAACTAAGAAAGCGCGGATTATATACAGAATTCAATTTACTATATGATCGCGGCACAAAATTTGGCTTGATGACAGGTGGAAATCCGGAAGCAATTTTAATGTCATTGCCGCCAATTGCAAAATGGGATTGATACCATGAATTTTATACCGTTTCCCGCTAATAACTTTACATTTAGGTGAAATAATTTTGAGGATAAAATTTTAAAGAAAAATCACTCATATCAAGCGATGCGGATGATTTTTATTTGAAATTTTATACCAGAATTATTTTTCTAAATGTATAATTATTAGTGGAAATGGTATTATATCATAAACATTGCTAAAAATATGCCAAAATCTAAAATTCAATTAGCAGTTTTTATTTTTATCGCACCATCATCAAAATAAAAAAAATGCACACCTTTTTTTAGCAAATCAAAATTTTCAACCAAAATATTATTTTTATAAGCACAATTTGGAAGCTTATATTTTCTGGTCAAATTTATTATTACATCAAAATTTTTCTCACAAATTTTGTTAATTTCGCCGCGAGTTAAAATTACAAATATTGTCTTATTTTTACGCCGCAATTCGCAATTTTCTTCATTACAAATAATTCCTGCTTCATATAAAGATTCATCGGAAAATCTTTGAAAAGATTTAAATTCAGCTTCATTCATTTTTTTCATCCACAAGTCGCGCTTCTTTGAATGGCGCAGCTCTTTAGAAAATACCAGGCCATTTTTTTTATCGTAAAGTGCGAAAAATTTTCCGTCACCATCAATTAATAAATCTGGAGATTTTATAAAAATTAAAGATAGGAATGAACATAGAAAAATTAAGGCTCCGAAAGGTTTTAATTTGGCTGAAGATAGGCAGAAAATTAATCCTCCAAATATGGCTAAAACTAAGCCAAATTTTGGCATTTGTGGCAAATAAAAATGCGAATTTGTTAAATTGCTAACAAAATGCGCAATATCAAGAACCCATGTGATTGTAAAGCCCATCGGAATTAAAACCAATTTTTCTAAACCAAATGGCATTAAAAAAAATGATGCAAACCCAAGTGGCATTGTTGTAAAACTTGTCAGGGGAATTGCGACCATATTTGACAAGGCTCCGTAAAGCGCGACGTCTCCAAAATAATAAATTAAGAATGGTGTTGCGGCCAATTGCACAAAGCTTGAAATTAAAATCATTTCAATAAAATATAAAAATAATTTTTGTCTAAAGCTTGGTTGAGGCCTCTTAAATCCTGACTTAATCCATATTTCATGAAAGGCAATTAAAGATAACATTGCCGCAAAAGATAGTTGAAAACTGATTGAAAAAATATTGTACGGATTAAATAAAATTAACACTAAGGCCGCAAAACATATTGATCTTAGAGGATCAATTTTGCGATCAAAAATAATTGCCAACATTACCAATAAAACCGCAATAAATGACCGAACCGCAGGAACAGGTGCGCCAGAAATTTCCAAATAAAAATACGAACTTACAATGGCCGATGCCGCCGCTATTTTCTTAATGTCAAAGCGCAATGTTAAATATTCACTACGCGATAATAAAAAACGCATTGTAAAGAAAAAAATTCCCGCCGCTAAACTTAAATGCAAACCAGAAATTGAAATTAAATGCGCCAAACCAGAATTTCTTATATCGGTCATTGCTGGTTTGCCGATTAAATTTTGATTTCCCATCAGCAATGCAGCAGCAACGTTTCCCTGCTCTGACGGCAAAGCGGTAAGAATTTTTGCTTGAATTTTTTTACGCAGATTAGTAACAAAATCAGCAAAAGACGATGCTTCGGTTTTTTGCAGAATAATAATTTCTCCACTTGCCATTCCATAGCCGCCAACCCTTTTAGCTAAAGCGTCTAAGGCAAAATCAAAATCTCCAACAAATTCACGTTTTTTTGGCGGGGTAATACTGGCACGAAAATAAATTTCATCACCAATTTTTAAATTTTGTGGCACATTATGCATAACAACTGAAATCTTGCGAGGTGGCTTATAATAAAGCTTTCTTCCATCTTTTTCTATCCAATTCACCTCTTGATAATTTTTACTTTTATCTAAAAATTCTCGATCAATTTCTTGATATCCACCAACATTCATGAAATTTTTTAAAATATATTCTTCATCAATATTTTTTTGGCGATGGTTTTTTTTATTTCCTTTAAATTCTGACTTATAAAATACTGGCTTTGAAAGCAATAAATTAAAGCCTTCACGCCCATTCATTTTATTGGTAAATTTATTTATATCGCTAACCGAAGCCTTAACATCAACAAAAATTTTTCCAGTAATTTTTGTGTAATTATTAACGAATTTTTGATAAAAAAAACTTGATAAAAATCCGAAAAGAAAAATGGCGCAGGCACTGAAAATAAAGGATCTATAAGAATTACGATTATATAAATATCCACATAAAGCACATGAGAAAATTATGACGCAAAAAATTATTTTATAAAAACCAATTGTGCTAAAATATGATATAGATAAATATGCTGCAAGGCCAATAAGGACAGGAATCCACAGAATTAAGCGTTCAGATTCTTTAGCAAGAATTTCTTTTAAATTAGGCAATTTTTTGGTGAACATTTTGCAAAATTAATTTTAGCGCAAAGGTGGTGATTAAAAATACCATTTACCACTAATAATTATACATTTAGGCAAAATAATTTAGAGGATGAAATTTTAAAGAAAAATCAGTCGTATCAGGCGATACGGATGATTTTTATTTGAAATTTTAGACCTAAATTATGAAGCATGAATTTATAATTATTAGTGGGAGATGGCATAACATCTTCAACTTATAAATAAATCTAACACTTGCTAAAATTTTAATTAAGAAGGCCTATTTATCTTGATAAATCAAGGTACTAAATCAAAGGTTAAATGATGCAAGTGTTAGATTTTTTTATAAGCTGGATGGCATTACTTTGCGTATCCCCATAAATTTGCTTTAAAATTTTTTAAAATAAAATTTTTATGCGCTTCCAAATCGTCTTCTGACAAGGCATATTCGCGGGCGGGAATTATTTTTTTATCTTCTTTTTTTGTTTCAAAACTACCCTCTTCTTTCTTCGCATCGCTTTTTAACGAATCAAAAGATAAGCCCGCTTGTGCGCCGCCCATTAATTCAATATAAACATCCGCTAAAAGTTCGGCGTCAAGCAACGCGCCGTGTTTTGAACGTTTCGATAAATCAATGCCAAACCTTTTACAAAGCGCATCTAAAGAGCTTGGCGAACCCGGAAATTTATTTCTTGCTAGCGCCAAAGTATCGATTACGCCACTTGCTTGCAACGGTGAAATGCCAATCATTCCAAGCTCAAAATTGATAAATTTCATATCAAAAGCAGCGTTGTGAATTACTAATTTTCCGCCCTTGATAAACTCGAGAAATTTTTCTGCAACATGATTAAAAATTGGCTTATCTTTTAAGAATTCAGAAGAAATTCCGTGAACGCGAAAAGCCTCCATCGGCATGTCACGACGTGGATTCACATAGGCGTGAAAAACATTTCCGGTTTTAACTTTATTGACCAATTCAACGCAAGCAATTTCGACAATTTTATGACCATCGCGCGGGTCAAGCCCTGTTGTTTCGGTATCAAGACAAATTTCGCGCATTTTATTCAGTTAAATTATGTTTTGGCTGACAAAATGAACGAGAGGTTTGAGATTTTACAAAAGACACAACTTCTTTAACAATTTTTTCGCTAAATTCAGGCGATAATTCATCTAGGCGCGTCACGAAATTTTTTGAATTATCAGAAAATAATTTTTTAAAAAAGTTGCGCAAAGCGTGTATTTCTTCGCGCGGTAAATTTCTACGCTTCATGCCCACAAGGTTTAGACCAGCTAAAGACGCGCGCTCTCCCATTACTAGGCCATAAGGAATAACATCGGTTTCAACGCCTGACATGCCGCCAATCATGGCCGAAGTGCCAATGCGCACAAATTGATGCACCGCAGAAAGGCCACCAATAACAACATGATCACCAACTTCAACATGGCCTGCAAGCGTGGCGTTATTGGCCAAAATTACGTTATCGCCAATAATACAATCATGCGCAACATGCACCGCAACCATCAATAAGCAATTATTGCCAATCTTGGTTATGCCAGCACCAGTAATGGTTCCAAGATGGATCGTAACATGTTCGCGAATATTATTATTATCGCCAATTTTTAATTTAGTTTTTTCACCAGCAAATTTTAGATCTTGCGGTTGCAAACCAATTGCAGCAAAGGGAAAAATTACATTTCCTTTACCAATTTCAGTATCTCCGTCAATCACAACATGAGATTTAACAATTGTATTGTCGCCAATTTTAACATTAGCACCAATTACACAATAGGCCCCAATTTCAACGCCATTGCCAATTTGCGCCCCATCAGAAATTATCGCCGTTGGATGAATTTTATTCATTTTCATTAGATTTTTTTTTGTCAATAAACATTGCAGAAAAATTTGCCTCTGCAACCTTTTGCCCTGCAACAATCGCAATTCCAGACATTTTCCACACACTTGATCTAGCCTGCACCGTTTCAACATGCAATTCAAGCACATCACCGGGAAGTACTGGCTTTCTAAACTTTACATTATCAATAGACATAAAATAAACCAAACGATCTTTCGCGGCTTTATCATTAACGTCAGAATTTAAAGCCATAATAGCCGCAGCTTGAGCCATTGCCTCAACAATTAAAACACCCGGCATAATTGGATTTTCTGGAAAATGCCCAGTAAAATGAGGTTCGTTTATTGTCACATTTTTATAGCCAATCGCTTTCTTAAAAGGATCGGTGATCGTAACCTTGTCAATCAATAAAAACGGGTAACGATGAGGCAAGTCTTTCATAATTTTATTGATGCCTACTTCAATATTTACGTTTGTCATTTTTAAGTAAAATTTATAATTTTTTAAGTTTTTGCTTATGATGCAATTTGTCTTCAAAAGCAAGCTTTAATGGTAAAATACCATTTTCAAAAACAAACCTAACGCTTGCTTCTTTAGTTTAAAACCTTGATTTATTCAGATAAATCGGCGCTTTTAAACTAAATTTAAAATCAAAAATATTTAGCAAGTATGAGTTTTATTTATGAAAATGGTATTTTTTATCAAAAAATTAATATCTTCAATCCAATTCGCTGTGTTTAGAATATTTTCGATTTTCACAAAATGCAACAATGCTTTACAAAAGTAATATTTTTCTTGATTCAAAACTCTAGTAAGGCTTAAATGGTGGGCTTAAACGAAATATTAGCAAGTTTTTATATGACAGAAAATAAATTTAGCGGCGCCGAAATAATCATCCAAGCCCTTGTAAATGAAGGAATAGACACTATTTTTGGCTATCCTGGTGGCGCAATTTTGCCTTTTTATGATGCGCTTTTTACGCAAAATAAAATTCGCCACATTCTAACACGACATGAACAAGCCGCAGCCCACGCTGCTGAAGGCTATGCGCGCTCTACTGGAAAAGTTGGCGTCATTACGGTCACTTCTGGTCCGGGGGCAACTAATGCCATTACAGGCCTTACAGATGCTTATCTTGACTCAATTCCTTTAGTTTGCATTTCTGGCCAAGTTGCCACAGGATTAATCGGAACTGATGGCTTTCAAGAAGCCGACATTACTGGCTTGACGCGCTCTTGCACCAAACATAATTACTTAGTAAAAGACGTCGAAGATTTAGCCTATATAATCCACGAAGCCTTTCATATTGCGCGCTCTGGACGACCAGGACCAGTATTAATCGACATACCAAAAGACGTTCAAAACAACAAAACAACTTACGGCGGCAAAATAACAATCAACCGCAAATCTTTCCAAACTAAACCATATAATACAAAAGTTGATCACCTGCAAATCGTTGCGGCCGTTGATTTACTAGCCAATGCTAAAAAACCAATTTTCTACACCGGTGGCGGAATAATTAATTCTGGAGAATCTGCCAGCAAGCTTCTAACCGAATTTGTGCGCATGACTGGATACCCCATCACCAATACTCTCATGGGGCTTGGCGGCTTTCCCGCAAGTGACGAACATTTTATTGGAATGCTTGGAATGCACGGCACATATGAAGCAAACATGGCAATGCATGATTGCGACGTCATGATAAATATCGGCGCGCGCTTTGACGACCGCGTAACTGGACGCGTTAATTCTTTTTCACCAAACTCGAAAAAAATCCATATCGACATTGACGAAGTATCGATTGACAAAATTATTCCAGTTGACGTTGCAATCACAAGCGACGCATCTTCTGCCCTTGAATTGCTTATTAAAGAATGGCAAGATCGCAAATTAAAATCTCGTCAAAAAGACATCGAGCCATGGTGGGATCAAATTAAAAAATGGCAAAGCATTAAGTCACTTTCATATGAAGCAAGCAGCTCTACAATCAAGCCAGAATATGCTTGCGAGCGCTTGAACGAATTAACAAAAAAAGATAAACCCTATGTTTCAACTGATGTCGGACAGCACCAAATGTGGGCCGCTCAATATATTCAATTCGATTCTCCAAAAAAATGGCTAACTTCTGGCGGCCTTGGAACTATGGGCTACGGGGTTCCGGCTGCGATTGGGGCGCAAATTTCTCATCCAAATTCATTAACAATTTGTATCAGTGGTGACGCGTCTTTCATGATGAATATGCAAGAATTAAGCACCATCAAACAATATAATTTGCCTGTAAAAATTTTTATTCTCAATAACCGCTACATGGGAATGGT
>Ga0114971_10001928_pt1 | contig 14220 bp, 14 predicted proteins | sample M_140625_MF_Meta_FD_87320 | JGI IMG/M metagenome (GOLD analysis project Ga0114971, IMG submission 87320) | Freshwater microbial communities from Lake Montjoie, Canada to study carbon cycling - M_140625_MF_MetaG | ecosystem: Environmental > Aquatic > Freshwater > Lake | place: Lake Montjoie... | reverse complement strand
CGGAACTCCAGCATGTCCTCTTTTGGGAGATTCTTAAAAATCACCAAGTCATCTAGCAATTCATAGACCGCAACATCGATTTGCTCTTCAAAATTTGACCAGTCTATTGGTTGTTCTGTGATGGGATTCAGGAATAGTTGATTCTCGAGCCAAGAAAGGCGATTGTAGGACGTTGCGTGGTCGAATGGCAGATCGTATCGGGCAATGTGTTCAAAGGGCGTTTTTCGGGCATTGCGGAGCTTTTGAACCCTATCATTGAGCTCGACTATCAAATCAGGGAATTCATCGCTAAAAAACAGTGGAAGGTGAACAGGAGTTGAATCGAGGGAGGATTGAATACTTGGAATTGAAGGATCAGGTGAGACTTCAATAAGTGGATCATCTGATAACCCGAATTCTGATTCATCGAGATTCAGTAGTTCAAGGTTTGGATATTCAAAAGCAAGGCTAGCTTCCGCAGGTCGAGCCAACGGCGAGATCGAGGAAGTCTTATTATCACTTTCAATCTCATTTCCTAATTCATTTCTTTCTCTTTCTATCTGTACAGAGGAAACTGTTGCGTTTGGCGACAAATCTATTGCGTTTGACGACACCACTGTTGCGTTTGGCGACACAACTGTTGCGTTTGACGACAATCGATTTTGCTCATTTTCACGATCATTTCCAGGGTCATTCCGACCTCGATCAAGGGTATAAAATCCTCCTCGCTCATTGTGTTCAACGAATATCCTAGTCGATTTCAATTTTGAGATTGCCTCCTGCACAGCCTGACGTCCAAACGGCAAGATCCCCGCTTTTATATCATCAATAACGTTGTCGCTTTTTCTCGGGCTGGTCAATTTTACTGCACTCATTTCACCATATATCCGCCCAGTCTGATCAATGACAGGGTTGCTCACGTTTAGAGGCTGTGTTTTGAATTCGAGATTGCGAACAAGCACAGCTTCAAGGATTCCATGCTTTTTTGCATCCTCAACATAAACACTCAAATATCGAGGCTTCTTGCGCTGCTTACCATTGGCGTTGTTGAAGTATTCATCCATCAACTTACTGCTGATTGAATAATTTAACACCTTTGTGCCGAGTCTGTAGACCTTGAAGTCCTTGGGAAGTGCCTTTTCCAAGCGCCCAATTGCCCTGTGAACGGTCGCTTTGTCGATCCACGGCAGATTGTCCTGAATTTGTTCAAGAGACCGATAGACCGCATTCTGAACCCTGCTGCCCGCAAATCTCCTGCTTGCGGCTTTTTTCCAGGATTGTAGATATGACAAGATGAACGCACCCGTAATGTCAGGCTTCTTAGCTTTCAGCTTTTTTTGAACCGCAATGGCTAGATCTGGGTTGAAGAATCTGAGGGTCTGCTCTTCAGCTCTTTCAGGATATTGCTTTTCAACGATCTCTTCTGAATCTGATTGAGGAGATGGAGATTGTAGAGCATAAAGCCCATAGCTATCATTTCGATCAATAGATAAATTTTCATTTCCAAAGTGGTAGGATTTTTGTATAATTGGCATAACAGAGTTGGTATTTAGAGTTCAGTGAGCCCCAGGATGTGAGAGTCTTGGGGTTCTTTTTTGTCTTTATAGGGCTATTTTCCATCGGTTAATTCAAAACTACACTGGCACTCACTGCTGCGGTGCTTCCATTTTCGAGAGTAAGCGCTATCCCCTCTTCAATAATCACTGCATCAACAATCTCCTCTGCCCTGATTCCATGAATAGCGATTAAATTGGGAAGATAGTTCAGAATTTCAGCGCAGTAGATCTTCGATGAGTTCAACAATCGTCCTTTTGATTCATTCAATGCCACATAAACGAACTCCTGTAGCTCATTCCCTGATAAACCTAATGCTTTACCAATCCTAGTAGCCTGAACTTCACCGATCTTGCGTGAGTCGTTTTGAAGCCCGGACACTAAAGTTTGAGGCACACAGGCACGTTTTGACAGTTCCTTGCCCTTTAATCGAAGCGCTTTTCTTCGTGTAATAATTTCGTGTGATAATCTTTTCATATACACTAATAATCGCTAAAATTCGGATGTTTGTAAATAAAGATTACACTTTTAGTGGATTTATTTTGCAATCTAACCCGGAATTTTATATAATCATCATATGAAAGCTTAAATAATCATGAAAATAGAACTCGAAAACATCACATCATACACTGTTCCCGCTGGAAAATATCACGTCGTCTTCTCAAAACTCTCTGAAAAGGTCGATCCTCAAACAGAAAAAACAACACTTCGGATCACATGGGATGTCCTGTGGCCGAATAAAAGCTATTATCAGTACAAAATCGCTAAAAACTATCCGTTTGAAGATGGTTCCCGCACTGAGTTGATCGCTGATCTGGTAAGGATATTCGGAGATGACCTAGCTTGCCTAAAGGATGAAGATGGAAAGCTCGATACTGATAAATTGATAGATCAAGAGGCAGATGCGGTTGTCGAAACGATTAAAAACGCTAAATACGCTAATCCGCTTTCAGTAGTAAGTAGGCTGCTCCCCTCTGGCACATTCAAATTCAGTGAAAAAGCCCTGTAGGATCGACGTGTAGGCAAATGCTATGAGCTACCTTGATTTTGAACGCGGGGTCAGTGCTGAGTCCATTCGCAGGCAGCGTGAATTTGAGGCAGCTGAGCGTCTGAAGGCTGCCATGACAGAGCGCTGGAGGGAAAGTGAACGGATTCTCGGTATCCTGCGCACGATCGGCTCAATCCCGGAGGACATTGCCGGCATGGAACAGTGGTTCAGCCGAGTGCGTAAGCATGGCTCAGAAACGGCGCATGAGCAGAGAACCCCGAATGACTGGTTCCAGATGAGATTTCCTGAGGCTGTACGGCAATTTGGACGAGCGTTTTTCAATGAAACCAAGCCGAACCTTCATGGCGCTAAGGTTGAGATTCCGCTGATTCTCAACGAGGATTTCTTCGCTGCCGTACTCGCAGGTGAAAAAAGGTTAGGGCATCGAATGGTCCATTGTCCTGGTGACGGCTTTTGGTTCTACGACCCGAGAGTTGATGCCTTTTGTCCCACAAGTGACAGCAAGGTCGAGCTGCTCCTTAGCAACTACCTTGTAAGATGCGGGGAAGCCTTGGAACCTTTCACCGAGACGAGGCTCTTGCTCACTGAACACAGACGCCCTGCGGTATTGAGTCGGATAGTGAACAAGGCAAAGACCGTGCTGGAAGCTGATCATCGATTCTTTGAAGGAGCCAATGGTCAAACCCGCTGCATCGAAGGCAAACGTGTCCTGGCATTGCTTGAGCCCTCGCCAAGGCTGTTTATCAAAAGCACAGTAGCGCGGCAGGAAGGTGCCTTGATGAGCGCCAGTGAGGCCTATCTTGCCTATGCGGTTTATTGCGATCGTCACAATCTCCCCAAGGCTGAGTATTCGGTATTCAAGGCGTCTGCCGGTGAACTGATCTACGAACGGTTTCAACTACGCCTGCGCCACGACATCAAGACCGACACGGGAACCTCGACCCATGGCTGGAAGCACGTTGCGCTTTTGCCTGAACACATCGAGCGCTCTGGGAAAGCCGTTGAGGCCGCTTAAAACCAAAGCCGAGGATCAAAATGGTCCGTTTGGGCCGCAGAACGAAACTTAGAGGAGGAGTTGGGCCGTTTGGGAGGGCTTTATCATGCTGTAAAAAGCGCCGATGGCGACGTCGCGACGGCTGTTCTCTGCTTCATTTCCTCGCGACTCACTGCAATCGCTATTGCCCGCTTGCGCAATTCCTCCAACACACGCAGCTTCTCAGCTACCGGACGTGCCGCTAACTGCTTCCTAAATGCTTCTTTACTCTTGATAATCTGCGAGATTTCAAAGGTCATAACTCAAGAAATTGTTGTTCAAATTTTTTCCAAAGCTTTAGGAGCGCATGGCGTTCAAGAACGTGCTGGAAGCGCTCTACGTCCAGGATGCCGGATTCTAGGAATTGCAACAGTCGCGCTTTGTCTTTCGGACGGCCTGTTTGCAGGGCGATCGCAGCGAGATGTTCCGCAGTGAACACCCTTGTTCTTACTTCTTCAACATTTACCTCAACGGCTTCCTCAAGCGCCTCTTCTACCAGTGGACCCGTTGGGGGCAAAAATTGAACAGGCCAATCCGAGATGATTAAGTACTCGCCCTCGATGCGTGCCCCTCTCTCAGTGAGATATTTGTACAAGGGCTCTGGGCTTATCAACAAACTCCCCGTTCGGGGCTTAAAGGAGATGAATATGTCTATGTCTAGAGTTGCAACTGGCTCGAGGTAAAATGTTGCGCCCACAGCGCCCCCTATGGCGTACCGGTCAATAATGCCATCCACTGCCATCGCATTAACTTCTAACAACACGTTTTTTAGATTCATCTTAGGCGTTTTCGAAGTTACTGCGCTGAGCTGGGGTGCTTTTGCGGTTTCCCGTCAACCATTGAGCGCGGCGGTCTTACTCCTTTCGCGACCCTAATCACACAACATAAACAGACTACAGCACCGGCAACATCGCTGCAGCCTTTTTTAAGGCGTCCTGCCCGACGTGTGTGTAGTGGGCACTCATTTGCTCACTGTCATGCCCCACAAGCTCCATCACGGCGGCTTCCGGTGCGCCCGCCTCCTTCATCATGGTGACTGCCGTGTGTCGCAGGCAGTGAAAGCTTAATTCCCCTGTCACACGAACTCCTCCACGCCCACCTTTGGAGGCGCCTTTTTTGTGTGAAGCCTTCTTTCGGAGTCCAGCTTTCGCAAGAAGATCAGCAAACTGATTAGAAAGAGTCCCACTCCTCCCCTGCTTGTCCACGACTGCAAAAGCGCTTGGGTGAACTGGGGCATCCCTGCCCTCCTGAGCCATTAGCGACTCTATGTGTTGCTTCAGTGGGGTGGCGATTGGCAGCACCAGAGCCTTATTTGTCTTCTGAGCTACCAAACGGATTTCGCTTTTCCTGAGGTCCACGTTGCCCCATTTGAGTCTTGCGATATCCCCAAGCCGTTGGCCGGTGTAGAGCCCGAACCGAATCATGCTTTTCCACTCACCGTCAGCGACTGCCATCACGGACTGCAATTCCGCTATGGTGAAAGGCCGTCGCTCCTTGATTGTCGCCCTTTTTGTGGCGCTCACAAATTCAGAAGGATCCTCCGTGATCACCTTGTCCTGACGAGCGGCTCTAAAGAGCATGCGAAGACACTTCAAGTACTGGTTAACAGTTCTTGGGGTGAGCCCCTTTGCCTCTTGATTTCGAAATCGCAAAAGATCATCTGAGGTGATCTCCGTCATGTCTGCGTCTGCCCTTTCCAAAAGAAACGCAATGAATTTCGAGACCGTCTTTTTATAGGAAACCGACGTTGCATTCGACACCTCGAGCTGCTTCCGATCCAACCAAGCTTCAGCAAATGCCCTGAACGTTTGGGTGGGGAATTCCTCGCCTGTGATTTCTCGGTGCAACTCGGATATGACATCCCTGACCTGCTTTGCCGTGCGTCGTTTCCGGGTAGCGGACTCATAGGCGTCTGCAATTTTCTGCGCCTCCTTGCGGTTAGTGGACTTGGTACTACGGTTTCGGCGCTTGCCATTCACGTCGGTGAAACGGGCCATGAAATATTTCGACTCGGGATGTTTCCAAAGGAAGGCCATACCCAAGACCCTAACTAAGACCATCCAGCTATGTCCACCAATATCTCAGGATATGTAAGTGCCTTGATTTGAACGAAAGCAAACACCCATGGACGCCGAAATTCGTACCGGGGGTTCGAATCCCCCCCTTCCGCCACTTTCATTATCAGGCAGTTACCGACAATGTTGCTCTGCTGCAATATCAATTGAAGGCGCACTCTTGGGATCTATAACAGGCGTCGAAATCTATTTTCGTGCCACCAGCGCGACCCTAAATCCAAAGTGATTACTGCGGTATTCTGGGCTCCTATAGTAACGGAAGGCAGCCCGACAGAAGGCCGCGCCGCCATTCCACGCGCCGCCGCGTCGAACCCGATTGACACCGAAACTCGGGCCCTGAGGATCCACGCCACCTAAACGCGTGTCGCCATACCAGTCCTTGCACCACTCCCAGACATTCCCGTGCATGTCAAAAATACCCCACGCATTCGGTCTGTATTTGCACACCGGCGTGGTTTTCCCAAGGTAGGGCCCTTTCTTCGTATTATTGGGATAATGATGATTGCCGTCAAAATTCGCCTCGACGCTCGTAAGGCTGTCGCCAAAACCAAACACCGATTGAGTCCCAGCACGGCACCCGTACTCCCATTGCGCCTCGGTCGGGAGTTCCAGGTGAAACCCTTTGGGAATCTCAGCCGAATCGCTCACCATGTTGACAAAGTTTTGCGCATCTCCCCAAGAAACACTGTCCACAGGAAGCGTTTCCCCGCGAAAGTGGCTGGGATTTTCACGAAACACCGCTTCAAACTGCGATTGAGTCACCGGCGTCTGCGCGATCCAAAAGCCCGTCTTGAATTGCACACGCACCGGCACTTCATCCTCGCAACGCTTTGGTTCCTCATTCGGACTGCCCATGTGAAAGATCCCTGGAGGGCAGAACGAAAACCTGATCGGTTCGCCGCCCGGCAGTTTCAATTCGAGCGTTTCACCTGCGGCATCGTGAGGGTCGTGAACGCCCACCTCCTCGACGCCGATCTCTAAAACGATGGCACCTGCCAGCGCGAGTTCAGCTGAAGTGGGGGCGCATGCGAGTTTCTTGAGGAGGCGTTTGCGATCTCCTAACCGGGCGACGCCAATGAGTTGCAGGTCAATGTCCGTGAGTTCACGCAGCAGATCGTCGTCGATGCCCTCCGCATAAAAACGTGGCATTAAGTCGGCCAATCCCAGCCCAGTTAAAATCGCAAGAAGTTGCGTAGACATGCACTTTTTCTAGATCTCCCTCCATACCTCAGCAGGCCATGAAGACAAATAAGTCCTTTTCTTGTGAAAATTGGGTGAATCCAAACACACATCAAACTGCAACCATCTGTCTGACCCACTCGCCGTCGAGCGCCTCAAGCTTCATCCATCAAAACATTTCGCCTCCGCCCGTCACCCGCTCAATCCACAACAACCTCTGCAACTTGTAAGAATAAGCAGTCAATATCGCTTGCTCGCGCTCACTTAAACGCAACTGCGATTCGGTGAGGCATCCGACTTGTAAAATCGATCATCGACCACGCTCTCAAACGGGGCGCCTGATGAATGAGATAAAGCCTAATCCGGCTCCGACTATCCCCGTCACGATCCAAAAAAGCGATTGGCGCTCCGCTAAAACACGTTTCGAATTAAAAAGTTGCGTCTCCTCCATTTTCTCGGCTTGTTCCCCAGCACAAGCGAACTGTAGGTTCGCCACACTCGCGACGAAAGACGTCTGTAGTTGGCTACAACGATTCATCAACACGTCGGTTGCTTCCTGCTTCTCGCCTTTTTCCAAAAGACGCGCCGCTTTATCCAAAGCTTCATTAAATCGCTGCGAACTATCCAAGGTGCCCTCGAGAGCATAAGTCACCTTCGCTCCGTGAATTGCAAATTTCAAAGCCTCTATCGCATCAGTAAATTCATCCCTGATGGCTTTCAGACGAATCAAAGCCGAAGGAAGTGCCTCGGAGTCAGAGTACATGACAATAGCCCCCTGCAACAGAGACAAAATCTGTTCGGCGGGAAGTGACTGAATCCTAAAAAGCGCTCCCTGGACGTTCACCGAATGTTCGAGAAAATCACGGTTGAGCTTCTCGAGAACATCCATCTGAGCGCCAGTGATTCTGTGTTGATAGAATAAACCCGTCAAACTCAGGACTGTTTGAAGTGAAAAACAAAGGACCAAACGCACTCGGACGGAAAGGTTTCTGAACATAATTAGACGAGAATGATAATGCGTGGTCCTTAGTTGAGACTTTTGAATAGTTGTTTTTTTCTCAAAAGAAAGCCTTACCGTTTAACGTTCACGTGACGCTCTGTGAGCAAGTCGAAGGAAAAGCGCGCCCCCGGGAGCACACTTTTACATTTAGAAGCGTCCAAATTAATAATTTATCTAGTATCAGCCTGAACAGCTCAAGAGATCACAATCGGCGGCGATTGGAGTCAACGAAAGTCGCACTCCTGTTAAAGTTTTGGCAAATTTAATAGGAAACTTTGTTATCAAACTTCTTTGGTGAGATCCTGATGGGGTGGACACACCGCCCGCTGCGCTCAAACCTTCCGAACAGGTCGATCCCCGAAATCGCGCTGAAACTAGGATTAATTCCCGAAGTTTCCCCGCGCTCCAAGCGATCCTACTCACCATTGTGGCCACCGTTTTACTGCTCGGGGTACACCACTGGTGGAATCAGGCGCGGACTTGGGAGAAAACCGACAACGCCACGATTGTCGGGACGGCCCATCAGATTTCGTCTCGGACTTCAGGCTCTATCTCAGAGGTCTTGGTTCTCGACCACCAGCCTGTCAAAGCAGGCCAAATTCTGATAAAGATGGACGATGGCGATGAACAAGCCGCTCTGAGTCGCGCGCGCGCTACGCTCCTGCAAGCTGATGCACAAATCGCCTTGGCTGAGGCGAATTCCAGCAAAGCCAAGGCCGACTTCGCGCGCGCCTCCGAACTGATTAAGAGCCGCGTTTTTTCCATAGCCGACATCGATACTGCCCGCGCCGCAAAGGACGCAGCCGCCGCTGCACTCGCTCTGGCCGAAGCGGGAAAAGACGTCTCGTGCGCTGCCTTGCATGAAGCCGAACTTCAACTTTCCTACACGGTGATAAAAGCGCCAAGCGACGGGCACATCGGTGCCAAAGCCGTTCAGACGGGTAACCGCGTCTTTCCCGGACAGCCGCTCATGGCCGTGGTCGAAGACTTTTCGTGGATCGTTGCTAATTTCAAGGAGACACAAGTCTCGAAAATGCAACGCGGCCAGCGCGCGGGTTTTGGTAACAATCGGCATGGCCTTCTTCGGCGGGAGCGCCCTTCTCAACGGCTGGATGTCCCACGACACTGGGCGCGATCAGCTCATCGTTTCGCAAGTCATGCGGGCCATCGGGCAGCCTCTCATTATGGTACCGCTCACCTCAATCGCCACTGCGGGAATCGAGATGTCCCAAGCGGGCAATGCCTCCGCACTTTTTAATATGATGCGAAACTTAGGCGGTTCGGTCGGCATCGCCCTGGGGGGCACTTTGGTGAGTGTGCGCGAACGTTTCCACAGTGCGCAACTTGTGGAGGCCGTGCAAGGATACGCGCCCGCCACCCAGATGCGACTCGCCGAACTGAGCGCCTCTTTCATGCACACAGGCAGCGATGCCAGCACTGCGATGCATCGGGCGTTATTCGCCCTGCAGGCAACGATCCGTCGCGAGGCCTACGTGATGGCTTTCGACGACTGCTTTTTGATTCTTGGCTCCGTACTGGTTGCGAGTTGCGCCACAATTTGGTGCTGTCAGCGCGCGAAGGCGGAGCGGCCCGGTCCCGCTCACTAAAGGGTTCAAAAACCCGCCAATCTCCATCGAACAGCGCCCGCTGCTCGATTCTCAAGTCCCATCGCACTAAAAGATTTCACCACCGCGCAAGACCTGATATTGCCCTAAAACTACCCATTGGGAGTGTAGCCTGCAGAACGCCACGCGCAGTTCAAAATCGAATTCCTCAAGTTTTTTCCTTATGCCCGAAAAAGAAGGCCAGATCAAATCTTTACTCCCTTACGACACCAGCAGAGGAGGTCAAGTGATTACACAAATTGACCTTTCCGTAATTGATACCAATCGAAAGAGTAAGTTATACAACTACGCCACTGCCAAAATGGACGACATTAAAAGGCAATATGAAGAAACCATTGCCTTGTGGGAATGGAATGAATTCGTTGACTCTTTTAAAATTGGATTCGAGCCCGTCGTTGGAAAAACCTATTATTTATACGAGGCGAGCACAAAATTCCTTTCGATCTTAAGTCCGACTGAATTTAGAAAAGAATGCGTCGGAATTACAAAACTGAATAGCGATGGGTATTGGGAAAAAGTGAATATTTGAATAATTCAAAACACTTCACCAAACAATATCTCGACGCAAAAAATCCGAGCGAACCGGTCGTGAGGTATAAGCTCTGCCCCGCCTACTTTAGGGAGGCCATATCGATGGAAAAGCGATACTTGACGTCAGACTTGCTCATCCGCTCGTAGGCCTCATTAAGGCTCTGAATCGAGATGACTTCGACGTCGGACGTAATGTTGTGCTCACCACAGAAATCGAGCATTTCTTGGGTCTCGGCAATACCACCAATCAGGGAACCGGATAGGGTGCGCCGCCCGAAGATCAGCGAGAAGGCGGAAACGGTGAGAGGCTTCTCGGGAGCACCGACTAGGGTCATGTTGCCGTCGTGCTTAAGCAGGTTGAGATAGGCATTAATGTCGTGCTCAGCGGAGACGCAATCGAGGATGAAGTCAAAACTTCCAGCGTGCTTTTGCATTTGATCGGGATCATGCGAAAGCACGACCTCATCCGCGCCCAAGCGTAAGGCATCGTCCTGCTTATGAGGCGAGGTCGTAAAAACCACAACGTGGGCACCGAAAGCATCGGCAAGTTTCACGCCCATGTGTCCCAGACCGCCGAGACCGACAATCCCCACCTTTTTTCCGGGACCAACTTTGGCGCGCATCAGGGGCGAGTAAGTGGTGATTCCAGCGCAGAGCAACGGGGCGGCCCCAGCAAGGTCGAGGTTGGCCGGGATACGCAGAACGAAGTGCTCGTCGACCACAATGCTGCTGGAGTAACCCCCGAAGGTCACTGGAGCGGTGCCGTGCTTGTCGGGAGAGTTGTATGTGAAAATGCCATTCGCGCAGAGGTTTTCCAAGTTTTCCTGGCAGCACGGGCAGCTTTGATCGGAGTCCACAAGACAACCGACACCGACGGTGTCACCCGCTTTATACTTGGCAACCTCGGAGCCGACCTTGACCACGCGACCGACGATTTCGTGCCCCGGAACACACGGATAAGTAGTTTGCATCACGCTACTCCACTCATTGCGCGCTGTATGCAGGTCTGAGTGACAGATACCGCAAAAAAGAATCTCGATCTGCACATCACGCGCAGTCGGTTCGCGTCGAGGGATAAGCGTGGAGGCCAAGGATGAAGTCGGACTGGCAGCGGAGTAAGCTTTGGTTTGGTACATGGCTAGTAAATTAATCGTTGAGTGGAGCGGAGAGGTCTCACTCCGTTTACGCCCCAAAGGGATGAGCGACAATTAGAATGAGGATCTTACGGTTTGGGGGTCGCAAAGATTCCCTGTTGCGGATACATCACTGGCAGTGATACAGCGACATTAAGAGCATCCCCTTCCCTGTCTTACCCAAGAAGCCGCCTCGCTTTTCCCCAAAGCCACTCGAGGAAATCGCCCCTCTATTCGCCCGCCTTCAACGACCTAGCCGACGCCTCGCAGCTCGATTCCTCGAGCCCACTCGGCGCACTCACCCGAACTCCAGCCTCTCACCATCATGAAGTTACCAACCCTTCTCGCCACACTCCTGCTCGCGCGGCTTGCCGCACTTCACGCTGCGGATGCTGGCGATCCATTCGCCCAAGTCCTCGACTGCAAGCCGCCCGTTATCACCAAAGAATTCCTCACCCCGCCTCCGGGCATCACGGTGCGACGCGTGCTCTACCGCATCCGTGACAAGAACGAGGCCTACGCCGTCATCGCGATTCCAAACACTCCCGGCAAGCACCCCGGCATCCTTGTGCTGCACGGCTCTGGTGGCAACGCGGAGGAAGAAAAGGCGATGGCATGGGCCCAACGTGGCTACGTCGCCATCGCCCCTGACATGCCCGGCCTCTACAGCCCCCTGACTCGCGGCGACCTGCCTATGTCCAAAGGCTACGCCGACGGACGCTACTCGATGCAGCCCGATACGACAAAGAGCGTGATCTTCGACGGAATGCTCGCGGCGATGAAGGCCCTCGACCTCCTGCGCTCCCTGCCCGAGACCGACACGGCGAATGTCGGCGTCGTCGGCGTCTCGTGGGGTGGCACGATGACCACGATGGTCTGCGGCCTCGCCGGCGACAAGGTGAAGGCCGGCTTCGCGATCTGGGGCTGCGGTTTTTTTGACGTCGGCAATTGGCGCGGCGGCAAACCCAGTCCGAACGCCAAACCCGGTGCGCTCTACGCCAACATGACTCCCGAAGAACGCGATCGCTGGCTCCGAGACCTCGACCCAGGTCGACGCGTCCCAAACATGAAAGCAGCGTTCTTCCTCGCTGGAGCGGCCAACGACTTCTTCGGCTGGCCCGAGGCGGTGCAGAAGACTCTCGACGCCATCCCAAGTGAGAAAAACCATTTCTACGCGCCCAACAGTAACCACAAGGCGCTCATTCCCGGCGGCACCGGCTTCGAAGGCGTCAAGATCGACCCGAAACGCCCGCAGCTCATCGGCAGTCGCGCGAATTGGCTCGAAATGGAAGTCCCGTATTTCGAATATCACCTCAAGGGCATAGGGAAACCCCTGCCAAAGGTGACCCTCGAAAAGACCGACGACGCCTCCCTCGCCCGCTTCAAAGTCGACGCACCGCACGCCCTCACCAAGACCGAGATCTACTGGGCAGCCCCCTTCCCGAGCGAGACGCTCCAAGACCCAACCCTACTCGCCAAGGCCGTCGTTGAGCGCAAATGGAACGCCGTCTCAGCCGAAAAACGGGGCGAAGTTTTCGAGGCTCGCATCCCTGCAGAAGCCGCCCAATGGTTCGTCCTCGTCTCCGATGACCGCCCCGTGTCGGTCTCCAGCGATCTAATCACTCTTGGCGCTCAATAGACGTTACCGCGTCTCTTTCAGTTTTATGGATGATTCAAAAGACCTCAGCATCTGGGAGCGCGGAGCCCCAGCTCCGCAATGCCTGTCTGAGCTTTTGGAGCGTCTAAGCGGAGCTGGGGCTCCGCGGTCCCAGGAAAGACGGAGCAGTTTTCTGCTAGATTTGGTATTAGACGTTGAAGGTCGCACTTCCACCTCGAGCCGGACAGGCTGGCATGTTTCACCCCGCTACAATCGCCATCGAAGGTCCGGAACAGGCCGTGCAAATGGAGTCCATTCCAATTCCCGCGCGAGCCCGCTACCGGTGGGCAAAGACACTCAATCAGCCAGCAAATTTTTCCAAGTAGAACGTCACAGATAAACACCCCAAAATGAAAAACCGATTTCTCCTCCCAGTCCTCGGACTTCTATTCACCCTCGCCTTCCCCATCTTCAGCGGCGCTGAACCAAGCGACCCCTTTGCGAAATGGGAAAAAGAAATCTCTCAACTTGAACACGTCGACCAAGTTCAGGGCATTACCAAAAACGCCATCCTTTTCACAGGCTCCTCAACCATCAAACGGTGGAAGACCCTTGCACAGGATCTCGCTGGCCGAGTGGTGCTCAACCGTGGCTTCGGTGGCTCACAAATTTGCGATGCCACTCACTTTGCCGAGAGAATTATTTTTCCTCACGCACCCCGGATGATCGTGCTCAGGGCGGGCGGAAACGACCTTCATGCGGGGAAGTCGCCGGCGCAAGTTTTTGAGGACTTCAAAGCGTTCGTAGCGACCATTCAAACAAAATTGCCGACGACGGAAGTCGTATACCTCGCAGCTTGTCCCAGCGTCGCCCGCATCACGGAGACGCAGCCAGGTGAACAACTCAACCAGCTCATCCGCGAATACGCGAAGTCGGTGCCTCACGTGAAATACCTCGATGCCTCGAAAATCTCGCTCGGCGCCGACGGACTTCCCCAAGAAGACTTGTTTGTTGAGGACAAACTGCACCTCAATGCCGAGGGCTACAAACGGCTTGCAGAGAAAGTCCGAGCTTTTTTGGACAAGGAATTGCCACTTCAATAGGCCGCTGACTCAGGCCTAATCAGCCCGCTTCTGTGCTGCTGCGCAGTGAGTTGCGCCTCCTCCTTTGTGTTGAAGAAATACCGCCGCCGCCGCCCCGTCGGGGAGAGGCTCTCGGGGATTTCCACCTTCCATTCGCTTTTTGGGGCCCAGTTAATTTTTGTCGGTTTCAGGGACGGCGTATTCGCTATTATTTTGATTGCCGCATATTGCCCGAATTCTCCGAAACGCGACTCTCAGCTCACTTACCAGAATATCCGCATTCATCGGAATTTCCGCGCGTCCCTTTTTCACAAAAGACGCTTGCCAAAAGGTTTCGACCCGCTGATTCTGTCCGCCCTCTTCGTCGGGCCGTAGCACAGCTTGGTAGTGCGCTTGAATGGGGTTCAAGAGGTCGCGAGTTCG
>Ga0114971_10001926_pt1 | contig 14224 bp, 5 predicted proteins | sample M_140625_MF_Meta_FD_87320 | JGI IMG/M metagenome (GOLD analysis project Ga0114971, IMG submission 87320) | Freshwater microbial communities from Lake Montjoie, Canada to study carbon cycling - M_140625_MF_MetaG | ecosystem: Environmental > Aquatic > Freshwater > Lake | place: Lake Montjoie... | reverse complement strand
CTGCCGGTGGGCGATGCTTCCTCCGCCGTGGAGCGCTGCCAGCAGGCCCGGGGTGACCAGATCCTGCTGAAAATCTGGCGACGGAACGGGGAACGCTCAGGCACGCGTTTTTTAAGCGTGGACAACACCAAACAGGAATCCAGTGCCAAGTGAGGAGCGGTGGTTTGGTTTTCGGCTGGTTTGATAGGATTCCCCTTTGAGTTCCTTGCGCAGTTGACCGCGATGCGCGGGGGTTCAGGTTCCTGACAGTTTCCGGTTTATCTCCCTTCAGTTCCTGGCTTGGGGTGATTTTTTCTCATAGGGATAAAAGAACGATCTGGGAGCGTTCTGGCCGGCCGATTCTCTCGGCCCGCCACTTTTTTTCAGTCTGAACTTTGACAATGGCGGGCAGGTAGGCACATTCTTGGGCGATTAAAGAGTTATGTCCGTACAATACAAAGACTATTACCAGACCCTCGGCGTGCCCCGCACGGCCAGCGATGAGGAGATCAAAAAAGCCTTCCGCAAGCTCGCGCGGCAATATCACCCCGATGTCGCCAAGGATAAGAAGAAATCCGAGGAGAAGTTCAAGGAAATCAACGAAGCCTACGAGGTTCTCGGCGACCCCGCCAAACGCAAGAAATTCGACGAGCTCGGGGCCGATTGGAAATCCGGCGCGGAATTCCGTCCGCCCCCCGGCAACGGCGGATTCGGCGGGCAGGCGTTCCGCGGCGGTCGGCGCACCCCCCCTGAAGCGGACTTTGAATTTGGCGGCACGGGTTTCAGCGATTTCTTCGAGCAGATGTTTGGGGGCGCCCGGCGCGGCCCGGGGGGCTTCGGCCGATCGCAGGGTCCCATGGGCGGGGAAACGGCCGAGCGCGGCAATGACATTGAAGGCGACATTTTGGTGACGCTGGAAGAGGCCCTTCGCGGATCCGTGCGCGAAGTCAATGTGCGGCATCCGGTCGGACGCACCGTCAAGACGGACACCCATCAGGTCAAGATCCCGCCGGGGGTGACTGAGGGACAAAAACTGCGCCTCACTGGGCGGGGCGAACCCGGGGGAAACGGAGGCGCGGCGGGGGACCTTTACCTGCGCGTCCGGATTGCCAAACATCCCGAATTTGAGGTGGACGGACATCACCTAGTCCACGAGCTCGACCTGGCGCCCTGGGAAGCCGTACTGGGCGGGGAGATCTCTGTCCCCACGCTGGATGGCCCGGTGAAGATCAAGCTTTCCCCCGGCACCCAGAGCGGCCAGAAGCTCCGGGTGCGCGGACGGGGCCTGCCGCAGCGCGACGGAACCCGTGCCGATCTGATGGTCCTCGCGCGCATCGTGACTCCCGTGAAGGTATCCGATTCGGAAAAGAAATTGTGGGAGCATCTCGCACACGAATCCCGGTTCCATCCCCGCGATTGAGGTTTTCACAGCGAGGCGTCTTCCCGGGCAATCGGGCGCCATTCACGCCGTGAACCGGGTTTAATTCTAAAATAGGAGTTCGCGCCTGCAAGGTAGGGTCCAGCGCGCTGCGCTGACCTCGCCCGCGTTGAGCGGGAGTCTGGAAGGGGCCAGGCGGACGCCCGCAAAAGTCCCTTCCTCGCCCGATACGGTGCGGAGGCATCGCAGCCCGATGCCATCTGCCCACTTGGTGTTCAAGTTGAATCAAGCCTCAGTTTTTAGGGCTGGCATTTTGGCCTGCGGTTGCATCACTTGCCGTGCGTGCTATGTTGCAGTGGCGACGGAGCCGATGGTCTTAGCGGGTTATCCAACCTGCGGCCAGCTCGAAGGCGCCGTGGTCATTGGAAGGCGCGGGTGCGAAGCCCGCGCCGTATTTTTTATTTGTCTGACATTCTGATTGTCGCGCCGGCGGCGGCCTGATCTAGTCCGCTGGAGGGAGGGCGAGGCGTCAAAGGAAGGCCTTATTTTTTGAGTGAACTGGGTGGTGGCACCTCCCAAGGCAGTGCTCCAGAGAGATTGGTTTTTTTCTGCTTGTGTTTCTGGGGGGGTGTGAATAATGGTTGACGTGCTCCATGATCTGATTTTCCTGCTCATTGTGGCTGTTGTGGCTTATGTGGTGTCTCAAATCTGTTTTGTGACCTTCAAGCCCGAGCGTTTTGAATCCAAGATGGACTGGTGGAAAGCTGAGGGAATCCTCATCTTTTTGATCGTGAGTGTCGGGCTGGTGCTGCTGGGGCTGGCGCGACATATGTTCCACAGCCTGCGATAGGTCGGGTTCTCTCTTTCTCCGGTCACTTTATTTCTTCTCGGTATTGGAAAAACATCGGGATGTTTCAAGGCCATCGCCAGAACTGGTGACAGCCCATTCCCAGTCCACTGTGACAGAATTTGATCAGGCCCTTGTCGCTTGTTTCTGAAGCCCGTTCCGCGGGCCGCCTTTTTTCCCTTTGGGAATCGGCTCCAAAAGCGTTTTTAACAATGTGCTGGGAAATATTTTTGATTCGGGTGCGCGCTGGATGGGTTCCTGGGGTGCGACTGTTCCAGTGCAGAAAAATCAAATAATTTTGCAAAAATGAATGAGGCTATATTTTAAAAGTGTGCTATCAATTCTTTTCAAGCTCAACACATGAATTTTTCAAATCCGCGCAATGATTGTTTTTGGCCTGTCAGTCCGAAAATCAAGTGCTCGTTAATTTCTAAAGGGGGATCTGCCCTTCGGGGCGCCGGTCGGAGGGGCTTCACCCTGATCGAGCTGCTTGTGGTTATCGCCATTATCGCCATTCTGGCGGCCATGCTGCTGCCGGCGCTGTCCAAGGCCAAGGAGCGGGCGCTCCGGATTAACTGCATCAGCAATCTGAAGCAGATTGGAATTGGGCTTGTCATGTATGCTGGCGAAAGCGATGACAAATTGCCGCCGAATCGTGTGAATGCAACCAGTGGATCGGTGTGGTATCCCTATGAAATCGGGCGGATTGCCTCGGGCCCGGCTCAAACCTGGACGGATGGTCCGCATAATCTCGGCTCTCTGTGGGCGACCAAAATCATACCGGACGGGAAGGTGATTTATTGCCCCAGCAGCAAGCGATTCGATGGGAATTTCCGTTATGAGACGTATGCCGAAGTTTCTGCCTGGCCCTTTGGCCAGAACACGGCTTCCCCATTGTACAATGGGGGAATCACCCGCGCGGGCTACACCTATTTACCGCAGAAAAAAACCAAAGAAGTCGATGGCCGGGGTAATCCGTTGCCTTATGCCAGCATGGGCCAGACCAAGGTCAACGGCGTGACTTATAACCTTGTGAAAATGTCTGAAATCGACGTGAACAAATCCATGGGTACGGACTTGGTTTACAGTAGCGCCGCGGATGCCCAGCCCCATCGCGATGGGGGAGTGGGTGGATTGAATGCCCTGTTCGGTGATGGTCACGTGCGCTTTCAAACTCAGAGGGCTGTGCCTCAGGCATGGACAGGTGCTTTTGCCGACTGGAGCGCCTTGGACTGCATTGGAATCAGGACCATCATGGACATGTGGCAGCCATAAGTTGACGGCCCACCTCAACCGGGAACCACCATAAATGTCAGTAAAAACGAAATTAACCCCCTACCATTAAATGAAACAATACCATCGTAATAACCGGTTCGCCGCGGCTCTTTGGGCCCTGTTGATTGTGCTGTTCAGCTATTTGCCGGGTGCTTGGGCGCAACCCACTGTCACCACGACCAATCTCCCGGCCTATGAGTCCTTTGCGACCAGCTACACGGAAGGGGAAAATTTGGGCGCAGTGGCTTCTGCTTCTTTATTAAATTGGCCAGCTGGCAATAGTGCTAGCAGCAGTAGCGCAAGGATTTTTCAGGCTGCCGCCTTGAGCTATCCCAGTCTATTAACGGAAGTGACCAATACCTCCCGGGGGCTTAAAGGCGGGACCGGCACCGGTAAAAATAGAAGTTTCTTTTTTAACCCCGCCGTTAACACGAATGCGAATAATGTCCTGTACGCTTCCTTCCTTTTTAGTTTGCAGACCAACAACCCTGCTGCGCCGCGTTTGTTTACCTGTTTGAGTTCCGGTTCTGGCACCGGTCCGACAGTAGATGCCGGCATTTACATCGATGCCGCAAATCACCTGCTGGTTGGAAAAAACACCGCCATTTCGGCAACCGCCCTGCCATCCACGGTCAGCCCAGCCACCTATTCAATCACGCCCAGCAACACTTATCTCGTGGTGTTGCGCTATAAGTTTAATGCCGGCAGCAGCACCAATGACGAGGTGGCTTTGTGGATCAATCCGACGGCGTTGGGTAATAATGCCTCGGTGCCATCGCCCTCCATTGTGACTACCAATGGGAACGATACGGTCTCCACGCTTAAAACCATAAATTATTTGGTGCCTTCCACCGGGCTGAATTCCACGTTTCCTTTTTATATCGACGAAATCCGCATTGGCACCAATTGGGCCGATGTCACCCCGACCAATTCCATCGCCGGGACACTTTATACCGTTAGCGGGGGCGGCAGCGGCTGTGTGGGGGACAGTTTCCCAATCAATCTGAGCGGGTCTGATGTGGGCGTGACCTACTTGCTTTATACCAACGGGGTCTACTCCGGTTTTAGTACCAATGGCACCGGCTCAGCGATCACGCTGGGTCCGCTTTCTGCAACCTGCACCTACACCCTGTTAGCCACCAACAGCCTCACGGCGGGCGTGAGTTGGATGCCCGGGAACGCTGTCGTTTCCGTCTTATCGGTGCCGACCCTCTCCGCACAGTCCGGATCGGTGGTGGCGGCCACTAACAGCACGATTCAGTTCTCCGTCACCTCCGCCGATCAGAACATCATTTACCGATGGTATCGCAACGGCAGCCCCTTGTCGGATGATAGCCATTTGGGAGGATCAAGCTCCTCGATTTTGACCATTTCGCCTGTGTTGGCAACGGATGCCGCCACTACCTCCACTGGCTATTATTGTGTCATAACCAACACCTGTGGTTACCGGTGTGTTTCTGCCACCAACGCGCTGACGATTCAGGTGGCTAACAATCTGGTCTGGCAGGGGACACCTACCAACCTGTGGGATGTCGCCGCCTCGACCAGCTGGACCAATGGCGCGGGTTCGGCAGTCGTGTTTAATCAGGGCGACAACGTGCTCCTGAATGACTCGTACCAGAATTCCGCATTGGTGCTGGCCAGTCCTTATCTGAGTCCCGGCACCGTTACCTATAATGCCACCACGGCAATGAGCATGGGCGGTAGTGGAAGTCTGTCCGGGACCAATTCTTCGCTTATTATCAATGGCCCCTCTGCTTCCAGCCACCTTAGCATTACAAATGCCAATAGTTACGGTGGTGGTACGGTGATCAATGATGGCTGGGTGACGGTATCCAAAACCAGTTCTCTTGGTACCGGTGTGATCACTCTGACCGGCACCGGGTTGACTCTGCTGGACGGGGTGCCCGCTGGCGGCGCCAACGTAGGTCTTCCCGGGCTCAATGCGCTGGCAGACAGCACGCTCACCTTTATTGGCAGCGGGTCCTATGCCTGCGTTGTTGTTGGGCCATTGACGGGCACATCCGGAAAAACCCTGACTCTCAAAAAAACCACTGCAACATCGTCAGATAATTTCCGCCTCTACCACACCAACTTTACTTTGGACTGCAACCTTGTCCTGGACCTCAACTCGGCCGGGCGGCTGGCCCCCTACAACAGCTCCGGAACACAGGTATATAACGGCGTGATATCCGGCACGGGCGCCTTGTTCACGCGCAATAGCGGGGGCAGCATCCTCTTGAATGGAGCGAACACCTACTCCGGGGGGACCCTTTTAAGCCTCGGGACTGTCGGCGTGGGGGTGGATTCAACCAGTGTTTCAGGGCCTTTTGGCGCCGATGCTAATTTGGTGACAATGGAGCTTTCCGGAAATGTCACTCTCTTTGCCAGCGGCGGTTCACATGCCGTCGGTAATCCGCTGACATACCGCACCACCACCAACACTGCTGCCTTGATCTTCACCGGATCCAACCAGTTTGTCTGGAGCGGCACCATGGATTTGTCTGCCGTCACTGTGGATGGCCCCGCCACGAATCGCACGATTCAGGTGGATAGCACCGGTCCGGTCGTCTTGTCGGGTGTCATTGGCGATCAGGGGTTGGGTTGCGGACTCATTAAAACCGGCAGCGGTGTTTTGTATTTGGATAATGCGGCTAACACCTATTCCGGTTTGACGACAGTTTCGGGTGGGCGGCTCGCTGGCTCAGGAACCCTTGTAACCCCAGTGACGGTGGGGACCACCAATGGCGGTGTTTTGGGTGGGGGTTCCGCGGCCGCCATCGGCACGTTGACAGTCAACAACAACGTGACGTTTTCCTCTGACAATGGAGGCGCCTATTTCCGCGTCAATAAATCGCTTTCCCCCGGGCAGTCCAATGACGTGGTCTCAGTCAGCGGCAGCCTGAATAATCTCGGCAGTGGCACTGTGACCATCACCAACCTTGGCCCGGCCCTCGCCATTGGAGATAAGTTCACGCTATTCAACAAGGCTGTGACGGGCGGGGCAGCTTTCACTGTGACGGGTGGGGGCATGAATTGGAGCAACCGACTCTCTTTGGATGGAAGCATTGTCGCCCTGTCGGCTGCCAGCACCATGGCTACCAACCCCACCAACATCACCTTTAGCGTCAGCGGCAGTGTCCTGACGCTATCCTGGCCGGCGGATCATCTGGGCTGGTATCTCCAAGTGCAGACCAATTCCCTGAGCACGGGGCTCGGCACCAACTGGGTGTTTGTCCCCGGGTCCAGCAGCGTGGTCACCACCAACTTCACTGTCAACCCGGCCAACGCCTCGGTGTTCTACCGGTTGAAGAGTTCCAATCCCTGATGCTTAGGCAATTTAAGTCTTAATCGGCGGCGGGGTGCTGAAAGGCGCTCCGCCGTCCTCCATTAATCCGGTGAACATTCTCTCCTCAGCACTCGTTGACCGTCTCCTGTTCAAGGCCGTGTTGAGTCGTTTCGGCTCAGGGATCGCCGCAGGGCTGCTGCTGTCGCTGGCGGTTGCCCCCGCCGCCACGATTGTCTGGAACGGGCCGGCGACAACCAATGCCTCGCTGTCCTGGTCTTCCGCCGGCAATTGGGCGGGCGGGGTGCCGGGCGGCGGGGATGACGTGAAGTTTTTTGATGCCGGGGCCATTCCCGGCATCAGCAATGTCAACAATACCGTCGATGCGGGGATGCTCAGCTCGGTGGGCTCAGTCCAGTTCGGGAGCACAAATAATTTCCACACCACCCTGATCAGCACCGGAGCCACACTGCTGCTCACCAACAGCGGCGGATTGAATATAGTCACCCCTGGCGATGCGAACCAAGGGGCTGCGGCGGCTTCCGTCCGGCCTTTGACAAACTGGGCGACACTCACCGGCGCGGGTGGCAAGCTGGCAATCAGCAACAGCGCGGCCAGCCTGGTCGTCAACCAGGGATCCATCAGTAACATTGCCAAGTCATTCGCCGTGCTGGACCTGTCCGGGCTGGATACGTTTTCGGGCAATTTCAGCCGCATCGGCATCGGCACGATCACCTCGCTCAATCCGGGGAGCACGGCCCAGCGTGAGGCGGGCGGTTTGTATCTGGCCCGGACAAATTATCTGACGCTGACCTATGCCGATTCTCTGGCCAATTATCTGACGTCGGGCAAAACCAACGCCATCGAATTGAGTCGCAATCCCGGCAACAACGGCGGCGCGGTGAGCTTCCTTTATCTTGGAATCAGCAATGTCCTCCAGCTGGACAGCCTGGGGGCGGGGCTGGATAAGTCGGGCAATAATTCCACGCCGGCCAGCGGCGTGGTGGCTTTCAACCCGGGCTTCACGAATGCAAGCCCGGTGGCCATCTTCCGGGGGGTGGCCGGAGGTGTCAGCCGGGTGACCTGGTGGTCGGTGGGGGACGGCAATGCGAGTTCCTCCACTTCCAATGGCGGCCGGGGCACCAATGATTTCAGCAACGGAACGGTGGATGCCCTAATCAATGTGCTGTCGCTGGGCCGGGAATGTGACGCGGCCAACACGGGCTGGGCAGGACCGCACGCCGGCGTGTTCACGTTCACGGCGGGAACGGTGGATGTGAACACAGTCTATGCCGGCAACCAGGCCTTCAACCGGCCCACCAGCGTGCCCGCCAGCTCCGGCACCCTGAATGTCAACGGACCCTCCGCCTTGCTTCGCGTCAACAGCGCCCTTACGCTGGGCTACACCACGGTGCCCTACATCGCTGGAAGCGGGGGCAGCGGAACGAATGCCTGGCGCACCTCCGGCAATCTCATCGTGAATAACGGGGGTAAAGTCTGGGCCAACGCCGTGGCCGTGGGGGCGGCGAGCGTCACCAACACCATCAGCCTGAACAGCGCCACGCTGATTGTCAGCAACGCGCTAGCAACCAATGCCTCCGGACTCTTCCTGCTGGCCACCACCAATTCGGTGCTGGGGCTGACGGCACCCGCCGGCGGATTCCGGGCCGGCCTGATTCAGACGCTGACGACCGGGGGCGCCACCAATGTCATCCAAATCAACCCGCCGCCGGTCTTTTTTGGATCCTATCCGGCGCAGTGTGTGCTCCTGAAATACACTACGCTGGGTGGCGCGGGGTTTAATTTCGGTTTGACGAATCCGCCCGGTTGGGCTCCGGGCGCGTGGCTTTCAAACAACGCGGCCAACGGGTCCGTGGATCTGGTGCTGCCCGCAGATCCCCGTCCGGGCACCACTGCGCCGGCCAACTACAGCGGCAGTCCCGGTGATAATCCCACCTTTGCAGTGACCGCTTCGGGGGCGGCGCCCTTGGTGTATCAGTGGTGCAAAGAGGGCGTGCCGCTGGCGGACGGCCCCACCGGCAACGGCTCCACCAACGCCGGGGCGTCCACCGCCACGCTCGTCATCCAGAATGCGCAGCCGGCGGACAGCGCCAATGCCTCCGGCTACTCGGTGGTGGTCACGAATCTGTATGGCGCCATCACGAGCAGCCCCGCCCTCTTGCTCATCAGTGCGGGGCCGGGTGCCCCGAGCCTGACGGGGCCGTTCAATCAGACGGTGATTCAGGGCGGGGTCGCAACTTTTTCCGCCACGGTGTCCGGGTCTCCGGTGCCGACGCTGCGCTGGCAGACCGGGGGAGGCAACATCCCCGGTGCCACGGCCTCCACTCTGCAGGTCACCAATGTCCAATATCCCGCGAACGATCAGCAGGTGTTTACCCTTATCGCCTCCAACAGCGCCGGCAGCGCCACCCGCAGCGCCACCCTGACAGTGATTGTGCCGCCGGTTGTGACCGTGCAGCCGACCAATCGGATGGTCACCAATTCGCAGGCGGCCTCTCTGACCGTGGCGGCCACCGGGGTGCCGGCGCTGGCGTACCAGTGGTGTAAAAACGGCGTGCCGATTTCTCTGGGCGACAATGGCACCGCCCGGAGTGCCACGTTCAGCCTTGCCAGCGCGGGTCCCGGTGACGCAGGGGTTTATTCCTGTGTGATCACCAACCTGGCCGGCGCCACCAATAGCGCCAGCGTCACTCTGGTGGTGGCTTCCACCCTGAGCATTGCCGCGCTGGGACCGGACAACGGCCAGACGGGTGCCTGTTATGACACCCCCCTCCGCATCGCCTTCAGTCAGTCGCCGGCGCTGGGGACCAACGGCGCCATCAGGATTTTTAACGCCACTAATAATATCACGGCGGTGGACATCCTCGATCTGGCCGCCAATGCCGCGAATGGCACTCAGCCGCACAGCCTGTTTCCTGGCGACAGCCAGCCTTTCAATTATTATCCGGTTGTCATTACTGGCAGTACCGCTTTGATTTATCCCCACGGCGGCGTGATGACGTCCAATCAGGTCTATTATGTGACCATCGACTACGGCGCCTTTACCGACGCGTCCGGCGCCTCATTTGCCGGCATCACAGCGACCAACGTCTGGCGGTTTACAACCAAGCTCTCCGGCCCGGTCAATCCCGTCAAACCCGTGGTCGCTGCGGATGGCAGCGCTGACTTTGTCACGATTCAAGGCGCGGTGGATTCGCTGGCCGTGAACGCCGGCGGCGCTCGCCGGACCATCACCATCAAAAACGGCACCTATTTTGAAATCGTGAACATCTCCGGCAAGACCAACGTCACCTTCTGCGGGCAGAGCCGGGAGGGGGCCGTCCTCTCTTATCCGAACAATGCCGGCATCGCTCCCGGCGGCACCACCCACGCGCGGATGACCCTCAAGGTGAATGCCAATGACATCGCGCTGGATAATTTGACCATATCCAACAGCACGCCGCAGGGCGGCGGGCAGGCCGAGGCCCTCATGATTGAATCCTCCGCCCGCCGCTGTCTGGTCAATAACTGCGAAATCGTCAGCCGCCAAGATACCCTTCTGGCCAATGTGAATTCCTCCCAGGGCTATTTCTACAACACAACCCTTTGCGGGAACTTCGATTTCATCTGGGGCGGGGGAAACCTCTTTTTTGACCGATGCACCCTCCGCAACATCTCGGGTACCGGCAGCGGTCAATTGACCGCCGCCCGCACGGACACGGCGGCGGTCGCCAGCACCAATTTCCCCTGGTTGAATCCATCCGGCTCCTACACGGCGAACGGGATGTCTTTTGTTAATTGTACGTTCCAAGCCGATCCCGGGCTGGGCGGGGTCACTCTGGCCGGAGCCAACGGCACCTCCAATAATCTGGTTTCTTGGGTGTCATGCCGCTTTGCCACCAACTATGTCACCCCGGCGGCGTCCCTGTTCAACGGCAGCTTTGTCTTCTGGCAAAACCAGAATACCGATCTATCCGGCAGCAACGCGCTGGCTTTCTCCAGCCTCAGTACCATCGGAGTGACCAATGGAGATCCAAGGCTTTTAGCGGCTACTAATGTCACCGCCTGGTTTTATGGGTGGACTCCCAAACTGGCGCCCAATATCACAAACCCGCCTGTGGCGCAGGCAGCGGTTCAGGGTCAGGCGGCGGTTTTTGGTGCGGGCGCTTCGGGCCTTCCCGCTCCCGCCTATCAGTGGTTCAAGGATGGAATCAGTTTGCCGGGCGCCATCGGGACCTCCCTGCTGTTGTCCAATGTTCAGAGCGCGGATGCCGCAAGCTATTCCGTGGTGGCCAGCAACAGTTCCGGCAGCGTCACCAGCGCGGCAGTGAGCCTGACGGTCCAAATCACCAATCTGCTGGTCGCCTTTCCCGGCGCGGAAGGGGCAGGGGCCTTCACCAGCGGCGGTCGGGGCGGGGATGTGTATTATGTCACCAGCCTGGCCGATACCGGGGCGGGTTCGTTGCGCACGGGCATTTCCACCGCCCCCGCCGGCGGCCGCACCATCCTGTTCAAGGTCTCCGGAAACATCGCCCTGAATTCCACCCTCACGATCAACATGCCCAACCTGACCATCGCCGGCCAGAGCGCTCCCGGCGACGGTATTTGCATCCAGGACGAATCCTTCAATATCGCCGCCAACAATGTCATCGTCCGGCACCTCCGCACCCGCTTGGGTACCAACCATCTGGCCGAAGCGGACGCTATGTGGATCAACTCCGGCACCAACATCATCGTGGATCATCTGTCGGCCTCATGGTCCGTGGACGAGACCCTCTCGGCCAGCCGCGAGATTGCCAACCTCACGGTCCAGAATTGTTTCATCACCGAGTCGCTTCAGAATTCAATTCATATCAAAGGCGCCCACGGCTACGGCGGCATCATTTCCTCGGCTTTTTCATCCACCTATTCCTATCTCCGCAATCTCTACGCCCATCATGACAGCCGGAATCCGCGGGTCGGGAGCGATTCCCAGGCGGGTACCCTCCGCCTGGATTTCCGCAACAACGTGGTCTATGACTGGGGGTTCCGCGCCGGCTACTCGGGTGCCACCAACGAGAATGCGGAGATGAATTACGTCGGCAATTACTTCATCGCAGGTCCCTCTTCCAGCTCCACCCCGGCTTTTCTGGGCGGCGGGGAGACCACCGGCATCTACCAGTCCGGTAATTTTCAGGACACGGACAAGGACGGCTTGGTGGATGGCGTGAACACCGGATGGTCCATGTTCTCCGGCATCTACACCGCCACCAACGAGGCCTATGCGGTGCCTGCCGCCACCACCGATTCCGCAGCCGCCAGTTACCAGAGGGTGGTGGCCCTTTCCGGGGCGATGCCTTGGCGGCGCGACACCAATGACCAGCGCATCGCGCGCACCGTGCGCTTGCAGTCCGGCCTGCTGGTGGATTTTGTCGGGGCCTCCAATCAATCGGCTGATTATGTGACCAACAGCCTGAGCGGCACTAATTACATCGGGGTGCGCGGCTGGCCCGCGCTCGCTTCCGTGACGGCGCCGGCGGACGCCGACAGCGATGGGATGCCCGACTACTGGGAGATGGCAGTGGGCTTGAATCTGAACCTGGCCTCCGACCGCAATCTCACCAACGCCTCGCCGGGGTACACGCGCCTGGAGGAGTATCTGAACTGGCTGGCGGATGCCCATGCGCTGTGCAGCCGGAACGGCAGTGTGGACCTGAGCCTGCGCGCCGCGACCGGCGGCGCCACGAATCTGACTTACTCCGTCTCCAGCGGCAGCAACGGCAGCGTCAGCCTGCTCGGGGACGGCTACACCGCGCGGTTCACCGCCGCGCCCGGCACGAATGGAGTTGCCAGCTTCACCTTCACCGCCGCCGATCCGGTCGCGGCCGCCAGCTTCGGTCCGGTGAGTTATGGCATCCTGATCACCACCACCAATGCGCCCAACACGCCGCCCACGCTGGCCACCATCTCCAATTATACCCGGTTGGCCGGTGCCACCCTGGTTTTCACCAACCAGGCCAGCGATGCCGATTTGCCAGCCCAGACGCTCACATTTTCCCTGCTCAGCCCTGCTGCTGGGGCCACAGTGGCCACCAACAGCGGCGTGTTCAGCTGGCGACCTGCCATGGTTCTGGGAGGGTCCTCCAACACGTTCCGGGTCGTGGTGACGGACAGCGGCGTGCCCGCCCTGAGCGCAACCCAGGCTTTCGGCGTGCGGGTGACCCTGCCCGCCAACCCCGTGCTTCAATCCGCCGGATGGACTAATGGATTATTCTCCCTGCGCGTTTCGGGAAACGAGGGACCGGATTATCGCCTGCAAACCTCGACCAACCTTCTGAACTGGGCCGACGCCACCAATCTCGTGTCGCCGACGCTGCCGTTTCTCTGGACCGACCCCGGTGCCATGAACGACAAGCAGCGCTTCTATCGCGCGCAGCTGGGCCCGTAATCCGGCCTTATTTTTATGATGAAACGGATCTTGTCCCTCGGCGCCGCTCTGCAGATCGGCGCCCTCTTCAATCCCTTGAGCCTATCCGCCGCCGATCCGATGCCGGGTCCTGTTAAAGTGCGTATCATCCTGGTCGGGGATTTCACGGTCACCGACAACGCCGGCTGGGGGCTGGGGTTCAAGCAATTCCTGAACACCAACGCCGAGTGCGTCAACACCTCTCAGGGCGGCCGCAGCTCGGAAAGTTTCCGGCGCGAGGGGCGCTGGACCAATGCGCTGGCATTGAAGGGGGATTATTATCTCATCCAGTTCGGGCACAACAACGAGCCGGGCAAGCCGGGGCGCTCCACCGACATGCCCACCTTCGTCAGCAACATGCTCAGTTACGTTGAGGAAGCCCGGGCCATCGGGGCCATACCGGTGCTGGTCACGCCGCTCACCCGCCGTCAGTGGGACAAGGAGCACCCCGGGAAAATCAAATCCAGCCTGGCGCCTTACGCTGAAGAGGTCCGGAAGATCGCCGCCGCCCAAAATGTGCCCCTGGTCGATTTACAGGCGCGCAGCATCGAGCTGTGCGAGGCGCTCGGGCCTGAGAAATGCCTGGAGTTCAGCCCCCTGAAAACCAATAGCGAGGGGAAGGCAAGTTATGACGGCACGCATTTGAATGCGGCCGGACATGTCCTTTTTGCCCGGCTGGTGGTGGAGGAGTTGCGCCGGGCCGCGCCGGAGCTGGCGCCGGTGCTGCGCGACGCGCCGGCGCGCGGGAATCCCGTCACTACCGAGTTCCGATATGACGCCGTGGTTTCCGCGGACGGGTCTGGCACCCATGTGACCGTTCAGGAGGCGGTGGCTGCCGCGCCCGAGAACGGCGCCCGTCCCTTCACCATCCTGCTCAAGCCCGGCATCTATGAGGGACAGATCCTCATTCCGAAAAATAAGCGCAACGTGCGGCTGATGGGCGAGGAGTTGGAGAACACCCTCCTCACCTATGGATTGAATGTGCAGGAAACCAATGCCGGCACGGATCGGAGT
>Ga0114971_10001925_pt1 | contig 14227 bp, 9 predicted proteins | sample M_140625_MF_Meta_FD_87320 | JGI IMG/M metagenome (GOLD analysis project Ga0114971, IMG submission 87320) | Freshwater microbial communities from Lake Montjoie, Canada to study carbon cycling - M_140625_MF_MetaG | ecosystem: Environmental > Aquatic > Freshwater > Lake | place: Lake Montjoie... | reverse complement strand
GGGTACAATAGGTGATTCAGAGGGTACAATAGGTGATTCAGAGGGTACAATAGGTGATTCAGAGGGTACAATAGGTGATTCAGAGGGTACAATAGGTGATTCAGAGGGTATAACTGGTGGCGGCATACCTGGTATTGGTATAACAGGACATAAATTTGTCTTAACATCAAATACATTTGTTAATTCAAATTGTGATGTAATTTCTGACTTTTCAGTATCAATTACACCACCAATATTATTACTATTAATACACCATCCACCAACGGGACATATAATATTATTATTATCTTTATCTTTATAAGAATAAGTAATTATAGTAGATGTATTATTAATACCTGGAATGTTACATTTAAGAGTCCGTGTTTCAATATTAGAACTACCTACTTTTTTAATATATTCATTATCTAATGCAACAGATCCACATTTATCTGTATAAAATTGTTGATTAACATAGGTTAGTTCATCATATGAAAAATTACATGTGTTAACAGGTACAGACATTTTCTTTATATATATATATATATATATAATAAATTAAGATAAAATATTAAATATTTCTAAAATAAGAGATTCTAAATGTAATGTTTGACGTTTTCCTTGATTAATTCTAACATCAAACTTTGAAAATGTATTAATAATATTATATTTTATTTTTAAAGATATGTCTGATTTTAATATATTTTCTAATAGATAACATACTAATTCATTAACATCAATATTTGACATATATATTTGATAATTTAAATTACGAATATAACTCAAATTTATTTTTCCACTAAATATTTCTTTAATAATCAAATCACCATATTTATGCCAATTTAATTCATCTTTAATATAAATATTATGACGATAATACTCTAATAACCATATACCCTGTTTAATATCATTATTCGCATTTTTTGACAAATCATTTAACCTAGCTATACTCATTTTAATATTTTCCAATGTAGATATATGAAATAATGTTTTAAATACATCATCTTCTGTCGGATTATTAACTGTAATTAAACTACATCTGCTTTTAATTGGTTCTATTATTTTATGTAATTGATAACATATAAATATAAATTTACAATTTCCCATATATTCTTCCATTGTTCTTTTTAATGCATTCTGAGCTTGTCTAGATAATTTATCAATACAATCGATAATTACTATTTTATAATGATTATTTGAATGTGTATTAACTGTTGTAATTTGTGCAAAATTTTTAATAATATCTTGTAATACATATTTATCAAATGCTGAATTATTAGGTTTAATTATAATATGATACATACTTTTTTCTAATAAAACTTCATCAATTTTATTAGCATATGCATTAATATGAAATGTTGCCATTTCTGTTTTAATGTTACCATAAATTTCATTTATTAAACATTTTATTAAACTACGTTTTCCTGACCCATTCTTACCATAAATAATTAAATGTGTTAAATTATTTAAAAAATCTGGCTTAAATATATTATTATATGTATCATTATTAAAAATAATATCTTTTTTTGTATTAATAATGTATTTATCGATTAAAAACATTACTATTTAATGTTTTTATTCTTTTATCTTTATTATAAAATAATATCAATTTTATTTATTTAAATATTTCATATATATTATGAGTAAACAATTTCATTATGGCTCACATATTGGTATATCAAAAAATGGTATAATTGGAGCAATAGATGAAATAGTAAAATATGATGGAAATTTCATCCAAATATTTATTACCAATCCAAAAGGTAGAAAAACAACTAAAAGAAGTAATGAAGAACTATTAACTATAAATCATTATGCAAAATATAATAAAGTAAAAATAGTTATTCATGCTCCTTATTTGTTAAATTTTGCACATGAGTTTAAAAAAGATTCATGGGGTATTACCTCTTTAATAGATCATTTAGACGCTTGTTCTAAATTGGGTGCTATCGGAGTAGTAGTACATACTGGTAAATATTTACATTTAGATAAAAGTGAAGCAATAGAAAATATGTATCAAAATTTAAAATATTGTTTAGATAATAGTCCAGAAAATACAAAAATATTATTAGAAACACCTTGTGGTCAAGGTACTGAATTAGGTGGAAGATTAAAAGAATTCAGAATTATTTATAATAAATTTTCTGAACAAGATAAAAAAAGATTAAGAATATGTGTTGATACATGTCATGTGTTTGCAGCTGGTTATGATTTAAGTGAACCAAGTAAAGTAAAAGAATTTATAAAAACATTTAATACAATTATTGGATGGAAATATGTTGATTTAATTCATTTGAATGATAGTAGAACACAATTAAATAGTAAATTAGATCGTCATGAATTATTAGACGAAGGTCATATTAAATTAAAGGGATTAAGCATGATAGTAAAATTTGCATTTAAATCTGGAATACCATTAATATTAGAAACTCCTGGAGGATATCCAGTTGAAATACCAATTATTAAAAAAATAATTAATTAAAATATTCTAGGATATATATATATGGGAAATTCTAACAGTACACCAGAATCAAATTTTACAGAAATTCAAAAATTAAAAAATATATTAGCAACAAATACTGAATCATTTAATGGCGGTGCTGGTGGAGGTGGTGGAGGTGGTGGAGGTGGTGGAGGTGGAGGTGGAGGTGCAGTAAGAATACCTCCTCCACTAGTTGAGTCTGCTACATACATACGAGTTACAAATAATGAAGGAGGAAAGGTATTACATGATTATAATGGAAACATATTAAATTTAAATACAGTAGCAAATGGTGGTTATAAATTAGTACCCTTATCTGATTATAATAAATTAATAGACATAAGATCTAATCTTACTCATTTTATTCATGAAATTCAACATTTAGATAGAAAGATTAGAGAGTTACAAACTATGACACCTGATGATCCATGGATTGCAGAAATGTTATTAGCTACATGTCAAAATAATCCAGCTACAGTTGATGCATTAGTTACTAAATTATTAGAATGTTTTACAGATTAATTAATTGTACCGTGATATTAGTATAATTATTTTCTAATTTTAATTTATTAAAAAATTGATTCAAACTAATATTTTGAATTTCTGTTTCTAAATATTTAAAATTTTGTACCGTACTAGTATCTAACATAATAACATCCCCATTTTCTTCAAATTGATTTGGTTCTAATTTAACTACTTTTGCTTTCTGTAAATAATATACATCTTTTATATGAATATTATTTTGTGGTTTATGGTGTAAATATTTATGTGCAAACATACTAACTAAATTAGATTTATCACATAAATACGCCTTAATATTAGGATTTAATGGTTTATTTTGTAATTCAAACTTACCAAAAATTAAATAGTGCATAGAATAAAAATTCAAAAAAAATTTTGAATTTTTACTTAAAAAATTCGATAATTATCATCTAATAACCTCATATATAGATGATTTAACAAATAGTAGATAAAAAAATACAGTTTTAATTGCGGTATAATTCTTATCCAAGAATTAGATATATTAAGAAAATTTGGATTGCAGTATGATTCTTAGACAAGAATCAGAATCTAAAGAATAATTTGCTGAATGTATTTTTTGCTAATATAACCAAAAAACTAGAAATAAAAAAATTTTTTTTATAAATGATTGCTGAAGTTTTTTTAATATATTAACACTATCAAAATACCGTTAGAAACTAAGGTTAGTTTAGAAACTAAGGTTAGTTTCTAACATTATAATTTATTAATTTATCTTTATATTTCTAATTAAATATGAAATATATATACATTTTATTGCCGATATGATATTCCAAATACTATTATAATATTCATAATTCTCCAAATTAATTATATTAAATATAAATACAATTAAATTTAATATTAATATTCTATTGTTATTTAATTCTTTATACCATCCAATATCAAATAAAAACCATATTGTAGCAAAATAATAATCCATTATCATTAATTGATATGTATTATAATAATGCCATAACATACCGTGAGGTGCCAAATTTAAGAACTATTCTTTTAAGAAGAGTTCTTAAATTTTTAGTGCACAAACGCTACTAGTCAAATTTGCCAGATATTAAGTACGGAGTACTTAATATCGGCATTTGACGGTACTAAAAGTTGTTGATACCATTATAACATTTGAATAAAGTCTATATATGTATATACTTTGATAATTTTTATATATTGGAATAATTGCTAAATAGTGTAAACTAGTTGTTAATAACAATAAGGATGTCATTTTATTCTATTAAAAATTATTATAATAATAAATTATTTTTCAATTATTTCTAATTCTACTCCTAATAATATCATACATTGGATCATCTAATTGTTGTCTTAATCCATCATATGGTGTTTGAACTTTAAATCCTTCTTTAATTAACTGTTTAAATATACTAGGTGACCATCCACTATACATTAATACCCCCTCTGTGTTTGCTTGTGCATGAAATTCACCTGCCGTAGCTCTAAGATTCCAAATTACAATACGGGGCATTTTATATCCTTGATCTTCACCAAACATATCTTCACCTGTACGTTTAAATGATTCACGAATCATTTCTATATGAGTTTGAAATGGAGCAGTTTTTACATGATGTCTATAACTATTACCAGTATAATATGAATTTTCATTTGAACTACATGCTGCATCCCAACACATATCAGTAAATACAATTAAATCAGATGGTGCTTGATCTAATGGAGTACGATTCTTTTTAAGATCACTAATAATAAGTTCCATTGCTTTTTGAAAATCAGTACTTAATCCATGACCAAGCGAAGATTCTGCTAATATATTTGCTTTATCATAAATATCATTAGATTCAGGAAAGTTAATCCATTTAGGTGTAGAATCAAATGTCATTATTTTATTCTTACCTGATCCAACACAAATTTCTGAAAATAAAATACCTAATGATGCACTAACTAATTTAGGATCACCATTCATTGATCCAGAAAAATCACACATTGCAATCATATTTTTAAATACTCCAGATGTTTTCAAATCATCACGTATCATTTTCCATTGTGCACGATTAATATTTTTTTCATCTTCAGATGCATTTAAATTCATTAAAATATTTTTATATATTTCACTAGGTAATACAGTATTAACTGCATTAACTTTAGCTTCTTTAGTTAATACTTTTTGCATATGATTTCTAAAATTTTCTGCACATTTAATTCTATCTTGATCATCTGGATATCTAGGTTCTTGACTATTTTTCTTTTGATTCAAAAATGCAATTTTATATTTAGCAAGCGCTCGTCCAGGTACATTTTCAGGTTTAATATCTGCCCATTGTTTTGAACATTGTTTAATTTCAATAGTTTCAATATATGTATTTAATGGCACTATTTTTTTACGATACAATTTCATACGATTACTAATATTACCTGTAGGAAATAATATATTTGCTAAATGTTTAACAATATGTGGCTGACGTGTTTGTCTTGGTATCCATTTTGCTAATAATGAAATACTATTATTTTCATTCATATTTTTCTCATCTTCATCTAATTGTTTTAATACAATATTTGTAAATTTATCAACTATTTGATTAAATACTGGTTCATCCCACATTTTAAAAATATCATCCCATGATCCATAATGAGGTATTAAATCAAATAGATTATTCATTATATGTGGTTTTTCTTTAAACAAAACTTTAAACATAATTCTACTTACATCACGTTCTCCTGATCCTCCACGAATATTACGATTCATAAATGCAAGAACAAATGCATCTTCTACTAATTTTTCATATCCAGGAATCAATACATTAGAACAATATAATATTTTTTTTAGACCATCTTCAATAATTTCTTCAGATTGATTTCTAACAAGTAATACAGATAATGATACTCGTGGATCACCTACACCATCGTAGGTGTATACATCTGATCCTTTTGTACCAGTTGTAGTAGCCATTAATAAATATTATTAATATATCTTTAAATACTTGTTAGAAATTGTTGATTTCTATAAAGTCTAAGTTTAGCGTTTGGAACTTCATGGTATTCTATAAATACGGTACCGTCAAATACTATAAAGTTAAGAATCCCATTTGGGGTTACTTTAGTATTTAGCGGTATCCCCTTTTAGGGGGTACTTAATTTCGGCACTTCACGGTACTCTGATACTTTACATTATGTATAATTATATTTCCAACAACTAATCCAATTACCGTGAGGTGCCAAATTTAAGAACTCTTCTTTTAAGAAGAGTTCTTAAATTTTTAGTGCACAAACGCTACTAGTCAAATTTGCCAGATATTAAGTACGGAGTACTTAATATTGGCATTTGACGGTATAATAATATATTAGAATATATTTAGAAAAATATATTCTAATATATATGTGGAAAATTTTTTTGGTTTAGATCGCATATTTAATTATTTCAAACCACCACCTTCGCCGCCGCCTCTACAGTTAACTAGTATTAATTATATATCAGTAAATAATAAATTTTATTCAATAACATTACATTTATTAGATGATGATAATAATATAGTTTCATCAAATAATATTTATTCAAATGATAATGGGTTTACAATCATTGCAAAATCATGGGAATCAGATGGTACAGAATGGAAAGAATTTGGTGATGGATGGGGTGGACCTGGAAAACATGGAACTGGTTCATCATTTAAGTGGACTCAAGGTAATAAAGTAGCATACTCACCAAATAATGGCCATGGATTTAGTGTACCTGTTGGTACATCTACTAGAATTGAATTAGAAATATTTAATTGTAAAGCATCTATTACTTTAAATATTATACCACCCCCACCACGACCACCATCACTATCACCATCACTATCAATCTCAAATCAAAATAATATCTATAATATTGATTTTGATTTACCACAAAACATTTCAAAATCATCCCCAGCTAGTTTAGAATTAATTAATTCTACAACAAATCAATCAAATCCTAAAAATATCCCAGCTCCAAATACTTTAATTGATGATTATAAAATATCTAATAAGAATCCAACATTTCTTGCTGAATCAACAGGAAGTGGTTCATCAACTGATCCTTATAAAGTGCCTGATTTAATGCCTAATACTAATGTAATTCTACCGTATATTGTAGATGGAAAAACATTAAAAATAGATAATTCTATAATTGTAAGAACTAATGGTAAACTTACTGTAACAATTAATAATATATCAAAATCTTATAATATTGGAGATTCATTTATAATTAATGATAAAATATATAAAGTAAATGCAATTGAAGATTTTAACAATAATATAATTGAACATTTACCAGGTATTTCATTAACAGTTACATCTGTACCACCAGTAGTAACAAATAATCCTACACACATATATGATTATATATTTTATTTATGTTATCCAGTATCATTTCTTGGTGCATTATTTTATGGAATAGTATCAATCATAAGTGTAGATCCTTCTTCTATTCTTATAAATAAAAATTGGTCAGTTGCATTTAATGTATATGTTGGTTTATGTGCAATAATGTCTGTATTTATTTGGTTTAATTATCCTAATTTTATTTTAGGTAAAGCATATAATCAAAAATCTTATAAAAAATCTTTAAGATAATTTTATTTTATAATTTTTTTCTTATTAGGGACCACATCTGTTTTAATTTGTTTTGTTTTAACATTTGTACTACTTGGTTCATATTCTTTTATATATGCAATCTTAAATTCTTCTAATTCTTCTAACCAAATTTGTTTCTCTGATTTAGAATCTAATGTTATCATTTCAGATTCTTTATTAGCAATTTTTTCTTTTAATTCTTCTATCTTTTCATATGTAAAACTATGAATTGGCATAGTTAATAAATAATCATATTTATCGTCTCCCATATTAGGATATTTCTTCTTAACTAATTGTGCTATAATTTCTTCACGCTTTTTACGGTTAATTACTATTCTATCTTCTAACACATCTTCTATAAATTTCATTTTATATTTTAATGCATCTAATTCTTGTTTATACTTATCCAAATAATAATTCTTTCTAGTAGTATATGCATCTAACCTAATTTGATAAAATTCTTTTAATATATCATTTACATTATGATATTTCTTAATTTTATCATCTTTATCATACAAATGCATATTAGTTATGCTAATTTTCTTTACTAATTTAAATTTTTGTATTAATTCTTTTTCTTTCCATTCATCTGATTTTTTACCATCAAGAGTAATTTTAAAATGAATGTCTTCATCTGTATTATTATTTACAAATTTAAGAATTTCTTTCTTTTCTTCTAGATCATTTAAATATTCTTTATACGGCGATGTCCATATTCCTACTGGTAATTCTGTAATAATTATATCATTTGATACTAATTCATAATTACCTTTAATAGAATATGTTTTATCATCCTGACTAATTTTACCTTTAAATCCATGAAAATACGGTTTTAATTCTTTTAATGGTTTATCTTCCATCATACATTTAATATTATCAATCAAATCTAATGGATTATATGGCAATACTTGGGTACTAAATCCAGTACCAATACCTTCTGCACCATTAATTAAAATCATAGGTAAAATAGGTATATAATATTCTGGTTCTACTGGTGTCCCATCATCATCTAAATAATTTAAAATAGGATCATCTTCTTCCCTAAATAATAATCTTACAATCGGATTTAAATATGTAAATATATAACGGGGACTTGCTGCATCTTTACCTGTCAATCTTGTTCCATATTGTCCAGATGGCATTAAAATATTTATATTATTTGAACCTACAAATCTTTGTGCCATATTAATAATTGCCATATTTAAACTTTGTTCACCATGATGATAACATGTTTTATCACTAATAAAACCTGTTAACTGTGCTACTTTAATTTCAGAATTTTTAGTAAATAATTTTCTTAGTATAGTACCATATAAAATTTTCCTTTGACTTGGTTTTAAACCATCAATCATTGATGGAATACTACGTTTAATATCTTCATTTGAAAAATGAATTAATTCTTTATTCACAAAATCATTATATGGTACTTGTTTAATATCAGGTGTTAATATTTCATTCTTATTATAATTCATTAACCACGATTTACGATCATCTGCCTTCTTTTTATCAAATGCTAACATAATTGCTTGATGGCATGGATGATCAATTTCTCCAATTAATGGTTCATCTGAATCTTGGTCAGCAATTTCATTATTGTCAGTTTGATTAATTTCAGGTCTCCATAAATAATGAATTAATTTATTTTCTAAATCAGTAAAATATTCTTTACCTTCTTCACGTGTACTAGTACCTAACCCTTTGTAATATTTAATGTGATAATTATTAGATGCAGGTGTTTCCTTCCATTGTGTATAATCAGTTAAATTATAAAATATTTTTGCATCTTTGCCTTTGGTAGCTTTTACAATTGGTGTTGATAAACAAGTAATAAATCCATCTATTTTTAATAAAGAAGGCCAAAAATATTCAAAAAAGTTAATTAATAATCCTTTAATATGATAACCATCTACATCTTGATCGCACAATGAAATAATACCACCATAACGTAATTCAGATACATCACAAATTTTATTTTTAGATTCCTCTTTTTCTGTTTTATCATCTTGGCCTTCTTTAGCTTCTTTACCAGAATTTACATAAATTTTACCATGTTTTAATCCCAAAATCTTTTTAAGATTAATAATTTCTTCATTATTTAATAATTCTTTTGGTGTTGCACCACGAACATTTAATAATTTGCCTTTTAACGGAAAAATACCATATTTTTGATTACCTACGACAGCACGACCACTCATTGCTAATGCTTTGGCTGAGTCTCCTTCGGTTAAAATTAACTTGCACATTTTAGATTTCCTAGTACCAGCCCATTCTGCATCTTCTAATTTAGGAATACCTTTAATTGCATTAACTTTCTTACCGTCAGTCTTTTTCATTAATAATGTTTCTTCTTTGAATTTAAGAAATTCTAATACTACATTTAAAATACCACTTGAATTAATTTTTTTAAGAACTTTATCTGATAATTTACATGCTGATCCAAATTCATTTTGTTTAGTCTTTAACGTTTCTTTAGTTTGACTAGTAAATGCAGGATTTTCAATAGTACAATTTATAAAAATCATATAATGATCTTTAATAGTATGAGATTTAATCTTATTAACTGCATCTTTATTTTTCTTAAGAATTTGTTCTTGAATATAATCAATAATTTGGTCATTTATATAATCAACATGAGAACCACCGTGATAAGTACAAATATTATTTACATGTGAAATATGTTCAAAACCACCATCTTGACGATATACAAAACTAATGTCCCAACGAGGTTGCTTTTCTGATATAATATCTACTTCAGTTTCAGCATCAAAATATAATTTAATATAATCATGAAATGTTTTAATTGGAATAAGAACATCATTTAAATATACATTAATACCTTCTAATGTACCTGCTAAATCATATACTCGTTTTTCAAATAATCCAATCATATCAGGAGTTAATTCAGTAATTCCAAACTTTTCAAAATCAGGTTTAAATATAATCTTGGTGTAGCTTGCTGGAACTGTTTTAAGTTCTGTAATAACAGGTTTAGTTCTATTAGACATATTATCAGTAAATTCTTGATAAAACTTGCGTTTACGTTTTGTGTCGATTGTTTCAACAGAAAAGAATGTAGAAAAGATATTAGTTAACTTAGCACCATAACCATTACGACCACCCGTAATTCTCTTCTCAGTATCGTCATAGTTAGTTGAAGTTAAAAGTTCACCAAAGACAAGTTCAGGAACATAAATCTTGTATTCTTGATGAATTTCTACATCAATACCAACACCATCATTGTAAACACTAATCATATCTTCATTAATAGTAACTTTAATATTCTTACATGTCTTATCATTTTTAGTATGATCACTTGCATTTACAATAATTTCATCAAAAATCTTGTATAATGCAGGAACATATTGAATTTCTTGTTTTATAATCTTACCATCTTCATGAATATATAATTTATCCGTTTGTAATTTAATATCTCCAACATATGTATCAGGTCTGGTTAAAATATGTTCTAACTGAGTCTTTTTTTGATATTTTTTCTCTAATGCCATTTTTATTATATTTTTAATGTTATATCTTTAAATAAATAATTTTCAATATTATTTTATACATTTGTATATTTTTTTATCATTGATATTCAATAATAAAAAAATTAACGTTTTTTATCAAAGGGTTATGGGTTATATAATAAACCCTCTAATTTCATTTATTTCTTGTCTTAATTGATCTAAACTATTACCACCATATTGATATCCGCCACGTGGATCTGCTTTATACATTGGATTGTCACAAAAATCATCATTTACTTGTTGTCTTAATTTAGTTACTTCTTCTTCTATAACTGAATTTTGGGATGTTAATGTAGGAGCATATTTTCTAAAATTATATGAAATTTCTGATCTACTATTCTCTAACCATGAACTACAACTAAAATATCGTATAACTGAAATTGATAATTTAATTAAATCTGGAAAATAATTTGTTTCAAATTCTTTTTGTAATTGAACATATTCTGCTTCTAATGCCATAATTACAAAAAATATTTGAGGTAATGTATTAGCATATTGAAAATTATCAAGTAACCAATTTTTAATATTATTACCATATTCTTCTATACCATTATCTCCTACCCACATTAAATTATTATAAATAAATGAATTAATAATAATAGTAAATTGTTTAGAACTTGGATCTAACCACCTAGATGTATTTGGATCACCTGAATAATATTGTTCTATCCTATTAAAAAAATCATATATTAAACTAGCATTATCTTCATTATATTTATAATTAGGATCAATTAATTTATATTTACGTACCCATTTACTTTCTCCTGATTCTGGATTAAAATAATAATATTCATTAGTTTCGGTATCTTTTTCTAAATTCCAAATACCTCCTCTTATTGAATTTATATGACCACCTTTTATATTATGATTAATTTTTTCTGATTTTTTGTCTAACTTACATGTACTTGTACAATTTAAATCACCACCTGCTTGGGTATAATAACTATGTAATGATTTATTACTACTTCCTCTAAATGATAACATATCATTATATATAGTAGGTGCAATATTTTTAATAACTTCATCTACAGATTGACATATACTTGTATATTGTTTTTTAGGACACATAGACGTTTTCCAATTTTCTTGTGCAAAATTTTTTAATTGATTATATAATTTAATATATTTACTATTATTGGTACATAATTGTTTTGTATATTCATCATTTTTATTACCACATAATAATTTGTTTTGTAGATACATATTTTCTATAGTACTAATTGAATTTTCAAATGTTTCTAAATTAAAATTTTTTGAAACAATAAAATTTTTAATACCATATTCTCCTAAACCACCTTTTAATTTATACTTATCTATTTGTTTATCTATTTTTTTAGACAAATATGGTGAATTTTTTTTAATTATATTTAACAAATCATCACCACCAGTAAAATCTTTTAATGATTTTTTAACTAATTTTTTGTAATAACCTTTTATCTTATCACTAGTAATACTATCACCACCACGTATTTTATTTCTAAGATATTTTCCTTCTAATGCTTGGATATATTGAGGAATATCTTCATACATTAATTGTTTACCACCATTAAATACATTTGTTAATTCATTTAATATAAAATTTCTTTTTTTTATAATATAATCATCTTTTGTACTAGATATTATTTTATATCCACCTTTATGAGATTTATTAATATCTCCTATATAGATTGATTTTAATATATTATTATCCATAATATATTAAAATATTTTTTATGCTTTAGATTTTTTGGATTTTTTGGATTTTTTAGATTTACGTTTTCCTCCATATAACATCATGCTACCATAATCTACAGAACGTCTAGATTTTTTAGATTTAGATTTTTTGGATTTTTTAGATTTACCACCTTCTTGTTTTTTAGGAGCTGATTCGGAATTACCGCCATAATATCTATCAGGGGGAGGATATTTGGGGCGTCTAGGGCGGTATGATGCGTCTTCATAACGATCCATTTTACCACCATATCCGTATGCTGACATATTGAGATCATCCATTCTTTCCCCATTATTTACACGAATATATCCACCCTCAGTCATAGGACCTCTGCATCCTTTTGCTCTTGCAACATCTGGATTAAGTAATGCACCATTTGGTATATTGCATCCACCTGTTTGATTTACAACGCTAGTTATATCTCCACCTCTCATTGACCGTTTAGATTTTTTAGAACGTTTTTTTTTTCCACCTTCTTGTACTACAGTGCTAGTTGTGGAACCACCTCTCATGGATTTTTTAGATTTCTTGGATTTTTTAGATCTACGTTTGCCACCTTCTTGTTCTACAGCGTTAGTTGTAGTACCACCTCTCATGGATTTTTTGGATTTCTTAGATCTTTTAGATCTGCGTTTGCCACCTTCTTGGGCGACAACGCTAGTTGTAGCACCACCTCTCATAGATTTTTTGGATTTCTTAGATCTTTTAGATCTGCGTTTGCCACCTTCTTGGGCTACAACGCTAGTTGTAGCAGCTACTTCTACATCACCACCTCTCATAGATTTTTTAGATTTCTTGGATCTTTTAGATCTACGTTTGCCACCTTCTTGTACAACGCTAGTTGTGGCACCACCTCTCATGGATTTTTTTGATTTGCGGGATTTTCTGCGTTTACCACCTTCTTGAACCGCACCACCTTTCATGGATTTTTTAGATTTGCGAGATTTTCTGCGTTTGCCACCTTCTTGGGCTACAACGCTAGTTGTGGCAGCTACTTCTACATTACCACCTCTCATAGATTTTTTTGATTTGCGGGATTTTCTGCGTTTGCCGCCTTCTTGAACCGCACCATCTCTCATGGATTTTTTAGATTTGCGGGATTTTCTGCGTTTGCCACCTTCTTGGGCTACAACGCTAGTTGTGGCAGCTACTTCTACATCACCACCTCTCATGGATTTTTTGGATTTCTTGGATTTTTTAGATCTACGTTTGCCGCCTTCTTGTACTACTTCCGCACCACCTCTCATGGATTTTTTAGATTTCTTGGATTTTTTAGATCTACGTTTGCCGCCTTCTTGTACTACTTCCGCACCACCTCTCATGGATTTTTTGGATTTCTTGGATTTTTTAGATCTACGTTTGCCGCCTTCTTGTACTACTTCCGCACCACCTCTCATGGATTTTTTGGATTTCTTGGATTTTTTAGATCTACGTTTG
>Ga0114971_10001923_pt1 | contig 14230 bp, 4 predicted proteins | sample M_140625_MF_Meta_FD_87320 | JGI IMG/M metagenome (GOLD analysis project Ga0114971, IMG submission 87320) | Freshwater microbial communities from Lake Montjoie, Canada to study carbon cycling - M_140625_MF_MetaG | ecosystem: Environmental > Aquatic > Freshwater > Lake | place: Lake Montjoie... | reverse complement strand
CAAAGATTAAAAATTGCTGAAGATTCTAGACTAAGAGACTTACAAACACAATTAGATTTAGGTGAAGTTGAAGGTGCGCAGATGGCGGCAAGAAATGCTCAAGAAATGGCGGCACAAGCAACAGCTCAAGGATGGGAAGGAGTTACAAGTGCGGCAACACAGGCTGCTAATTTAATCCCTTTGTATGCAAAATCAGGTGCAGACTATACAGTAAATAATGGAAATCCTGTTTCTTCTAATTTTGATAAAAGTGTAATGTCTCCAATTTCAGGAGCTTATGATGGAAAGAATTATCATCATACTAATGCTTTGGGTATTCCAAATATGCCTACTACAAGCTCAATTGGCGCATTTAATCAATCTTTTGGAAATCAGATGCCTACTACAAATGCAATGGGTGCATTTAATCAATCTTTTGGGAATCAGAAGCAAGGAAATCTTGTAAATCCTTTTTTATTATATCCTTAATATATGGCAACATTTTATAAATACCAAGAACGTGACCTTGACAGCCAAGTAAATTATGCTGACGTTGGCCTTGGTATATCAAATTTAATTACGGACCAACTTGCTACAAGGAAGGCAAAGAAGGAGGCGTATGACGACCAAAACAGGGAATACGAGAAGTATGCAAAGCAGTTCCCTACAGGTGGAGACGTAGGCGTTAATAGTTGGACTTCTGCATATTCAACAGATATGACACAAAAAACTCTTGAGCAGTATAGAGCATTTAAAAATGGGCAGGTTTCGGAAAGGGAGCACGTTGAGTTCATGGCAAATATGAAAAATAGCACTGAGTCAGTGTTTAATGTTTCTCAGGTATTTCAAGATGCATATGCATTGAAAATAGAAAGAATGAACTCCGCTGACCCCAACAAGAGGTCACAAGGCTTAGAGCCGTGGCTAATGGAGCAAAATGAAAATTATTTAAACTATGCGGACACTAAGCCTATTATTGACAAGTATGGTCAAGTACAGCTTACGCGAAAAGGTAAGGATGGAAATGTTGAGTATTTAACTCCCGAACAGTTAAATAATAGAAGCAAGGCTCAATACAACTACTTCAATTCAGACGCTGAATTAACAAGAATGGAAGCGGGACTTGGTCAGGAAATGATTCAAACTTTAAAAGCTGCAACTGTAGGTAAAGTAGGTAGTATACAAGACATACAAGACAAATCAGTAAAAGCAGGTTTTGATAAAGCCGTTGATGACTACATTAACTCTTTGGATGCCCCAATTAACATATCTTCTGTTTTAACGAATGACATTGGGGGCGCTTATATGAATAATTTTACTTATTCTATAGACGAAGCTAATGCAGATCCAAATAAAATATTATTGAAAGTACCTAAGGGCAGGGAGGGAAATCCTGAGCCTGACTTTGCATCTACAGAAAATGGAAAGAAGCAAGAAATTGCTGCTAAAGAATGGTTGAAACGACAACTTATAGAAAAAATAGATAGAAAAATAGGAGTGGACCAAACAAGTGCAGTGGGCTACAGGTCATCAAGTAATAGTGATGGCGGAGGCAAGAAAGTAGACACTACGGCAGTCACTCTTTGGGATCAATTACGTTGGGGTAACATTAAAGAAAAAAATCAAGCGGCACAGTCATTGGTTCAAATGAAGTTTGATGATCAGCTTATGGCAATTGATTTCACTAAGGAGGGTAATGTTACATTAAAGTACAATCCTGAATCAGGTATCGCAGACAATACAATAACATTAAAAGATAAGACTCCATTAGAATGGGCGCAACTAGGCGTTGAGACACATGGAATTAAAGACATGAATAAAGTTGCAGAAATAGCAGGCACAAGTTTTAATAGGCCTTATAAATCAATTGGTGTATGGAAAAAACAGAATGGTAAAATGGTACTAACAAATCCTAACGATTTTACTAAGGCAGGACATTCAAGAAATTAAAATTAAACAACAAAAAAATGCGTAATAATTCAAAAAAAATAATTACAAGAGATAGTTGGGGTAGACCGGAGGGGGATGAATGGTTTGGTTTTGACCCTGAACGAAAGGAATACACTGAAAAACATTTTACATACGAAGACAAAAAGGCTAGATATAAAAAAAAAAATGACGAATGGTTTGTAAGTAGCGAAAATACAGATGGATTTGTCCCACTAAAAGACCCAAAGGGAAGTAGAGCTAGGGAGCTAGAAAGAAATGCCAAGGAAGTCAAAAGAATGTCATCCTTTGAAGCATCTGAAAAAGAATCCGCTGAAGAGATAGCTAAGATAAGGGACTTTAGAAATGTAGTTGAAAAAGGCTCTGAGATATTTACAGGATTCCCCGGCAAAGAAAAAAATCAATACGAGTTTCGAAATGGGAATTGGTATGAACCAAATCCTGAGGTAGAAAAAGCAATTAAAAGGGCCGAGGAGGACTATGTACCAATATCTAGAATTGGTGGCGGAACAATGACATCCCCCACAGGTATAGGTGAAGACTTTTCAAGTGAAGCAAAGTCAAAAAGATCTTTAGATGCAATTAAAGACATTCCAAAGACAAGAGTTATTAAAGACGATGATCGAGTAAGGGCATTAAACAAACAGTTCGGTAAGAATGCGTCCTTAGATGAAGACTACGAGACGTTTAGCAACTACGACAACAGCCGTGAAAAAAGGGATAATAAGTATAGAGTAAAAGACGGTTCTTGGGAACGATTGGTAGGTGGAGCAGAAGAATGGTCTCCAATAGAAAATGAAGGCTCTATAGGAGCCCTAAATAGACGATACGGCAAGAATGTTGAAGTCCCTAAAAAAGTAAAGATAGAAGAGGCAAGGGATATATCTCCATTTTTAAAAATAAACAAAAATTATTTATCACAGACTGAGGAGTCTGCAATAAAGAAGTTATATAAAGACTTTAATAATCTAGGATTTGAGTTTGAGCAGGAAGGAATGCTTACCGACTATATAAAAGTAATTCCAAAAAATAAGGACGTAGCACCCATGACGTTTTCCTTTGATGATCCAAAGGGGTTAGATGCCGCAAGGCTTAGACAATATTTACAAAGTAATGCAGAATATGACAGCAACAATAGTCTTGTAAATGAAATTAGAAGTAATGTTCGTACCAATGCATTCAACAAAGCAATTGGAGAAGATGCAGAAGTAATTGAGGGGTCTAGGGCTGACAAAGTTGGGGTGTCTAAGTTTATTGACCACAACAACGAGTACTATGAATCTAAGGAATACAAAGATATTTTTAAAAAATTAAACTTTGTAGAACAAAAAGAGGAAATAGAGAGGCGGCAAATGGAAAACAAGCCCCTTGAAAACAAAGATATTTTTGGAGACTTTGCCGTATGGGTTGGTCTTGTTGATAAATACCAAGGGACACCGGAAGACCTTAAAAAATTAAAAGAATCAGAAAAAAAATTATACAACAGTGAGGAGTATAAGGTTATTTATGCAAACAAAAGAGATGAATACATAAAAGAAAAAAAGAAAAACAACGAAAAACTTTTGGATGGATATGAAATCGCACTAGATAGTCGTGACCCGAAGAAAATAAAAGAAGCAAAAGAAAAGATTGAGGCAGGAACTTTTGTGGCTACTATAGGCAACAACATTAACTATGTAAGTAAACAGCAGCAAGACTATAGTGACGAGATTAAAAACCTTACTAAATCTTATGAAAAAAATCAAGATGATTATAGGAATAGAAAAATAAGTGCTGAGGTATACCAAGACAGGTATGAATCTTTAGAATCAAAAAGAGACCAATTAAAAGTTGTTGCAAAAGAAATTGATACCGACCAAAAAAGAACAAAAAGACTTACAGGAGAGTATATCACTGAAAAGGCTAAATATGGCGGATTTTGGGGTAACCTTGTAAATGAATTTATTGTATCAGCAGACAAAGTAGCAGAGCTTGGAGTTAAACTAGACCCCAACCTTGCGGGAACAGAAAGGGTTAAGACATCAAAGGAGTCTCAAATAATCACCCCTGAAGAGATGAAGTACTACAAGTCTGATGCTTTAAGAAAAGGGGGGTTTACTGAAGAGGAAATAAAAAATATAAAAGCTAATCAAGTAAAACTAAAAAGTATTCAACAGAATGAAAGAATGCTTATAGAGGCATTTGGTTCTGACTTAACAACTGAAGAATCAAAACAAAATTTAGGATTTTTTAAACAAGCACTAATTGGTGTAGCCGGATCATTGCCTGCAATGCTTACGAGGGCTATACCTGTTGTAGGACAAGCGGCTGCTTTTGTGTCTTTAGCTGACTTGTCTATGTCTCAGATTGAAAAAGAGATGCTTACTGACCCTGACTTTCAAACCACTACTGCATTTGACAGGGCCAAAGTTTCTTTGCCGTATGGTATTGTCATGGGAGCCCTTGAAAACTTTGGTCTTAATAGGTTAACTAAGGGGCAGTCTTATTTACTAGGCAAAGGCATTTTAGGTAACATAGCAAAAACTTTACCTGCCGGTGCAACTAGAGAAGTACTTGAAAATATAGCAAACAAAGAGGTAAAGAATTTAATTGGGAAAGGAGTTTTAAAAGTTGTTGCGGGAACGTTAGCAGAAGGTGAGACGGGAGCGATCCAAACATTTGCTGCTGACATTGGAATAAAAAAGGCATATAATTACTTAAGGGCTGCTTATAACACAGAAGAAGACTTAAAAAAATTAACAGGTGGTGAGGCATTTTCTACCCCCAAGACCTTCATGGAAGGCTTGTCGGCGGTTGGTGAAGGAGCACTAGCAGAAGCAATCGGTGGTTTCGCGATGTCTACAGTGATAGTGAACTCTCAACTATTAATAAATGGGAATCTGTCGCTATATAACAAAGAAGACTTAAATTTTCTTGAGGACTTTACTTCTGACGAACAATTTAAAAAAATTATTGTAGCAGACTTAAAAAATAAAATGATACAGGGCACCATGACAAAGTCACAGGCCGAGTCAGCACTAAATGACATTGACTTAGTGGCAGGTGTTTTTAATTCAATAGATGAGAATCTACCTGAAATTGCAAAGATGGAGGCCTTTAATTTAATAAATAAAAGAAATAGACTAGAGAAATCAATTGAAGGCAAAGATGAGTCGTTAAGTAAAAGTATAAAAGAAGAAATAAAAGAAATTAATGACAAGCTGACGAAACTACCCTTAAAAGTCCAAGAATTTAACGGCAAAGAAAGGTTAAACGTGTTAGAGAAGGCGCTGAAAAGAAAAAGAAAAGATAAAGACATAATAATTGTAGAAGGCAAAAAAATTTCAAGGACAGAGGCTGAAACAGAATACAAAGACTTAGATGAAAAATTACAGTCTATTATTTCAGAATTTAATGCACCTGTGGTTGAAACAGCAGACACTAAAGTTGATATAGAACTTAACCAAATAAACCAAAAACAAAAAGATGCCATTCAAGAGCAAACAGCAGGTCAAGTACCTGTACAGCCAACAACCGCAGTTGGCGAAGAAGTGGTCCAAGGAGAACCCACAACAAAACCTCAAGTCCTTACCGAAGAAGGTAAAGCCGAAGAAGAAGTAACTCCTTCTGAGACTACAAAACAGATGACTAGTAATGACTATAAAGTCATTTCTAAAAAAGTATTAGATGACAAAGAATTAAATACTGTTAGAGCTTCATTAAGAGCCTCGTCTCCTGATTCTTTTTCATTAGAGATTTTAGATGCTATAGCTAAGAAAGAAAGCATAGACACAGGTAATGATGAATTAAACCAACAGATTGATGATGCCATAGAAAATGGACTGTCAATAGGGACAATAGCTAATTTAATATTAGAAGATGATGTCATTACAGAAGGTAAAGGAATTGATTCAAAAAGAAAAGCTATTGACTACGCTTTAAATATAGGAGGTAAAGGAACTATATTGAAATCAGGTCAACAAGCCATTACCGAAGAAGGTAAAGCAGAAGAAAAAGTAACTGCCTACAGAGCTGAAGAACAAGCTGAACTCCTTAAAGCCATACCTAAAATAGAAAGCTATAAAGTAAATGGCAAGATAGATAAAACTAAAATGCCGAAAACTGTATTGGCTAAGTACAATAAGATATACGACAAGTATGATGCGCTAATCAGTCCTCTATTAGAGCCTGTGGTTAAAGTGAAAACTCCTTCTAGTAAAAAAGAAGGCGATGTTCAAGAGGTTCCTAAAACCGAGAAAGCCGCCTTCAATGAGGGTGTTAAATCAGTTCAGCAAGCTGCTCAAGAATACAAAGACAAAATTACTGCAGAAATAAAAGAAAAGCAGAAAAACTATCAACCTGAAAGAGGAAATACTGCTCAACCTAAACTTTTTGAAAGAGTATCAAAAATGATTGCCGATGCTTATAAGTCTATTAAAAATGAACCTACAAAGCAAGAGGTTAAGGTGGCTTATGATGCTTTTGTTTCTGAAACAAAAAAGCAATATGAGTTTATAGTAGCCAAGGGATTGAAAGTAATAAGACATCAAGAAGCAGGAGAGCCTTATTCTAATTCAAAAGAAATGTTGCAAGACATAAGAGAAAACAACACTCTTAGGTTCCTTCCTAACGAAGTAGCATTTGGTCAAGGCGATGTTGATGTATCTGACAATATCGGACTACAGCCAAGTGGTGTAAAATTAGAGGATGGTTACGAACTAACAAACTCTGAAATGTTCAGAGTAGTTCACGACTATTTTGGACACGGTATATTAGGAAATCAATTTGGCGCTATAGGAGAAGAAAATGCCACTCTACAACACCTTGACTTATATAGTGATGTAGCTGCCCCTGCTGTTATTTTTCAGACAAGAGGACAGAACTCTTGGGTTAATTTCAGTGGAGTAAATGCAGAGGCAAATCAGTTAAGAAAGGAAGCAAGAGAACTTAAAAAACAAGGCAAATTAGAGGAGGAAAACATACTTTTGGAAAAGGCAGAAAAAATGTTTAAATTTGCAGAACCTAAGATAGCTATATTTCCAACAAAATTTAATTTCAGAAGATATGAAACAGCAAGAAGAATCAGTGAGCAAGAAGATATTAACTCAAGACCAAATAGAGGAGTTGATGACTTACCCGGATTATTGGAGAGGTACTCTAAGAAGAGCAGCGGAACAAGGGGAGTCAATAAAAGAAGTTTACGAGGAACTAAAAGAATTGGAGTATTTGATGTAAATGTAGTCGCTGAATATACTTTAGATGATGCTATTAATGAAGGCATCAAAAAATCATTTCCTGTTTTCAAAGGAGTTCAAAAAATATTTGAAATAACCGATGGAGACACTTATCGAAAAATGATGGAAGAGTCTCTTAAAGACAATCCATTTGCTGCATCTGTTACTGTTCATACCGGAGAAAAATTCAACGGAATGAGAATGTTCGTAACTGAAGATGGCTCAACAGGAATAACACTTACTAAAGAGGGTTTCTTGGGAGGTGCATTCTCTAATCCAAATGCGAACAGACCTCAAAATTTAGCTCAACTTATGGTAATTGGTATTAAAGAAGGAGCAACTACTGCAGAGGCTTTTGACACTGTTCTACCTGACTATTATTCTAAATTCGGATTTAAGGCTGTTTCAAGAACAGCATTTAATGAGCAGTACAAACCAATGATAAAAAATGGAGATGCTGTAAAGGATTGGGATTTTAAAACATACAAAAGATTCAATAACGGAAGACCCGATGTAGTATTCTTCATTTACGATGGCGGAAATAGAAACACAATCGAGGAAAGGTTAGGTCTATTTGATTTATATGAATACTACGAAAAAGAAAACACTGAGTCTTTTGATAAAGACAGCTACGAAAAAGCTGAAGAAGTGATGAACCAACAAGCTGTAAAAAGGCTTGAGTTTGAATTGGACATCAATGAATCAGAAGCGCCTATAGCCACTAACCAAGGGATTTCCATAAAAAACAAGTCTGCTGTTGACAACATAAAAACAAAAACAACAGACAAAGAAAGAGTCAAGGTTATTGAAGCTGCTCAGAGGGCTATTAAGACACTACAGTCTGTACTTCCAAACTTTGACATTGTCATTCATGAGAATGAGGAAAGTTATGCTTCTTCTATGCGCTCAATGAATGCGCCTACAGATTCTGCAGGTAATTTTTCTTATGTTCAAATGCCGGATGGTTCATACGTTGGTCGTATTGATATTAACCTAAATAAAGCAGATGCTAGGACTGTTGCGCATGAGGTAGCTCATGGTGTCATGTTAAAAGCATTTGGAGACAATCCTGCGCTATTTAAAAGATTCAGGGATAGGATTGCATCAATCTTAAAGGAAAGCACTAACAAGGCTCTTATGGACTTTGCTAATCAATATGTAGACAAGGAGACAGGCAAGTTGTTGGACGTTACATACGAGGAGTACCTTGCTGAGTTAACGGCAGCGTTGGCTGCCGAAGAAGGAAATTTATCAGCAACTACACTACAGAAGATTGCAACACTAATCAATGCGATAGTTTCTAAGATAACCAACGGCATGCTTAAACCCTTTGAGGACGTCAAGGACACCAAACAAGTCGTTGATTTCTTTAAAAATATATCAGAATCAATTCGTAAGGGAGAGGCTATTAATCCATCTGATATTGCTGCGATACAAGAAGGGTTATCTGTTCCTATTGGTAGTCCCACTAATATAATAAATAAAGCTACACTAGCTAATCCATTAATATTCCCTAAAACTCCACTGCCATTATCATTTGTTACTGAAGCAGATAAGATTGATATCAATGCTTTAATCAAAGAGATTGTAGAGAAGAAACTAAATGTTTGGTTTTGGATGGCTGACCAATTGGGTCGTGGTAATTACTACGATGCTGTTATTGGCAATGAACATTACTTAGATGCGGGACCAAGTTTTGCATTAGACCCTGAGAATAGAGATAAAAATATTTTATGGGCAAGTGGTTTAGCTGATAAGACATTACAAAGTCAGATAGACAAAGCTGATTACATATTCTTTATAAGTGGGTCTCCTGAAAAAGCAAAGTTATTTAATAGGAGAGTATTGGATTTAATTGCAAGCAGAGTCAACAAGACGTCTGATTTCAATTCTTTCAAGGAAGCTATGAACAACTTTAAGACAGAGACAAATGAGTTGAAGGATATTAAAAATGCTTTAGTTAAAATTAATTCGTTTGAGGAGTTGGCTAAGAGTCCAAAAAGAAAATCTTTCTTAATTGCAATTGATAATGTTGGTAAAAATAAAACAACACCAAAAGGTTCATTGAAAGAGTTATTAGGGTCATTCAATGTATTCATAGACTACAATGAATTGAGAGATGGTTTTTACAGAGAGAATGATTTTACGCAAAATGACATTATGCTTGTTGGTAAACCAACAGGATTAGGTGGTAATGCTCCGCATTCAACATACGAGACTGCTATTCTTGGAGAAGTAGTTGGTGTTCCTGACGTTAAAATAAACTCTTGGGACATAATGCCACAAGCATTAAAAGACAAGTATCAGTCAGTAATAGGAGGAAGAGAGACTAAAACTAAGGCTATGCAAGCTAAAGTTATTGCTGCTGAAACAGGTGTAGTAAGGGGTCTTGAGGCTCAAATAAAATCCAAGTCACAACTTGCTAGTGATGGCAAGGGAGAAACTGAAGCAAAAAAGATTACAGAGTTAAATAAAAAGAGAGACTCAGCTCAAAAAAATACAATAGGTAAAAACCCAAAACTTGGAGACATTACAAGTGACCTAGGACCACTACTAAAGCAGGTACTAAACATCAATGCAAAATTAATACCGGAAGATGTATTCGAAGACTATAGAAAAGTAATAGAAATGCTTTCAGGTAACAGAAGAATTTTAAGTCCTGAAAATAGAGCAGAAATAGAAAAAAAATTAAACAACATTATTAGAAGCATTGAGTTCAGCAACAACAAAGCTTCTGACTTAAAGGGCAGGTACGATGACTTTAAAGTAAACAATGAAGACTTAGACTACTCTGATTCAATAAAAAAAATGTTGGAGGATGGTATAATCAGCAAAGAGGAATTTGATTTTATGAAAAAATATAAGTCAAAGATAATCGAAGCGGAGGTCAAACAAAAGATGACTAAGGAAGAAGACGAGGATGAGAAAGAGGAGTTAATTGCTGAGATAAAAGACACTACGGTAACAACAGATGAATTTAAAGGAGACGAGTTTAGATTAGAAAGGGACTTCGTCAATAAGTTTATAGAGACATTAAAAAATAGTGACCTTGAAGGTTTAAACAATAGCGACTTAAATGACTTAGTTAAAATAATTTACAACATAAACAATGGATTTGTAAATCATGCTGCATCTCAAATGCTAATAAAATTAGAGTCAAATATTAAGGAGGCTACATTAGTGGAAGCTATTCCCGACAGCTACGGAGGTGTTGTTAGAAGAATACAGCAGTGGCTTAGAACGCTTGACGTAAATATAGCTAACATTAAGTTAAGGATAAAGAATGACAAGTATGGTGTAGGTTCTAATTCTTTGTTTAACATAGACGAAATGTTTGGAGACTTCAAAACAAAGAGAATATTTAATTCTATATTTAATGAATCTGCAAAAGCTCAACAAACCTACCAATCTGAAATTAAAGATGTCCAAGGAAGGTTAATTGAAGCAGAAAATGCTGTCTTTAATTCATTTAAAAAAGATGGGAATGCTTTAATAAAGTCTCAAATGAAGTCGATGCTTTACATGATTCAACTAGAGTATGAGTCAAATGAAGGCAGTAAACAAACTAGACCTGCGCTTGCGGTCTTAGATGCTGTAATTGAATTCGCAAAAATAAAGGGCGTTACTGAAATGAGCAAACAAGACTTAAAGGTAATGCAGGACATTAAGAAAAATTTTGTTGTAGATGGTAAGATAGATATTGACAAGATTTTGTCATCTTTTAATAAGGCTGAAATTTCTGCATTAAAAGTGATGCAAAGTATAAACGAAGAGATGACAAAAAAAGCTACTTTTACGTCATATGTAATAAATGGAAGTCAACTTAAACCATTAAAAAATTATGTTCCCCAAATGGTCGCTCAAAAAACAAATCAAGAGACCATTGACGAACAAATAGACAGAATAAAAAATAATATTAATCCGGGGACAGAGTCAAATAATTTAATAGAAAGAAATGACTTCAATGAAAAAAATGTATCCCCTGTTATTCTAAATCCTTACTTTGCTATTAACCAAAGTTCAAAGTCACTTCTTATCAACTACCACTTAGCAGACCCAATAAGAACTGCAAGGATGACTTTGAAAAAAGCAGAGCTAAACTTAAAAGAAAATAAAAAAGATTCAGAGGCAAGGGAAATGCTTGAGGTTATATCTCAGTCGTATGAGACAGCATTAAATGACCTACTATCTCAGAATTTCGGTCAAACAAATAAATTTATTGACGCACTAGCCAAGGTAGGGTACAGTTCAATGCTTGCAAGTGCCCCTAGGATGTTTTCTGAAGCAATTTCAAACACATTTTTTGTAATGACCAACAATCCTGTAGACTACAGTGTAGGGGCTTCAATGTATGGAAAATTGGCCTTTGGAGTAGATGGTAAAAAAGTTTTAACTAACTTAAATAGTAAGGTAACATCAAGAAATTATTCAGAGGCAGGAGAAAATAGTGCTATGTTTGACTTGTCTGCCTTGACAAATAGGATTAGTAGGAAAGGAAAAATGGACACCATTATTGTAAACGGAGTGGTACAGGTGTACGACAATTTCCTAGGGCGTTATGTAAATCTTGTTTCATTGGTTGCCAATAATGTGGTATCCCAACCCGATAAGGTGATGATAAAACCTCTTTGGTTTGGATCTTTTGCTCGTAGATTTGAAAAAATAACAGGGGAGACGATTGACTTCAATAAGATTATAAACAACGACGAAGAGTACCTTAATAAATATAAGGATGCCCTTAGTAAATCAACTGATTGGGCTGACTCACAAGTAGTGCTTGCAGGGGCAAGTACTAATCCTTTTATGGGGGTCCTTAAAAATGTTTCTAGGGAAGATGATAACTTATATGAAACGGCTGTCAAAAATTTTAATCGATTCATGAACAAGTTCATGATCAATGAATACTTTACCATTAGAAAGGGTGTCTTCGCAATGATTGGGAAGGGAGACATTTCAAGGGAAGACGGACTACTTCTTTTGGCAGCAGCATCGCAAAGATTGTTTTTATATGGTATCCTAACTAGACTGTCTTCAGAAGTACTAGTCTTTGTATTGAGGGGTACATTTAATAATTTTGCTGACATGGCGTTGGGCATTGACGACGACGATGAAGAAAAAGAAGTAGAAAAATTAAAATTAAAGTATGATAAGTTTGATGATAAAAAAGAAAGCTACAACAAGACGTTAGAGGAAATGATGCTCCGAAAAATAATCAATAAAAAAGAATTTGATTTAATGCAAAACAACAAGGACAATATACAAGGACTTGGAGAATTTTTATCTGAAAAACCACTAACAGAAAGAGTAATGCAGTCAGTTCTTGGTTCTGCAACAGGAATGATACTTGGAAGAAATTACGGTAATTTTACTAGAATGTGGCAAAATTATCTTGTAGAACAAGTAAATAAAAAATACGGAGATGATTTAGGAATTTGGGATGGTGAGTATGACCCATATAAAGACGCCTTAGCATATAATCCTTTTGAGGGTAAAAAAATAGATGAATCTACAGATCTACTTACTATAATATCAGGACCATATGCCCCCCACCTTAATTTTATGACAACACTATTGAAAGCATCTAATAAAAGTGAACCAAAAGAAGAGAGGACTATACTTACAAGAAAAAAAGAAAGGTTAAGATACTTTATTGAAGGCTCAGGTATGTTAAACATGTTGCCATTTTATAAGGACTTTAGAAAGTCAGCAATGGACTACGTCTACAAAGAGGTAAAAGTTGAAAAACAACAAGAAGTAAATTTAAAAGAAAAGAAAATAGATATTTTAAAGAACATTGAAGCTGATAAAAATAATGAATACGAACCTGAAGACTTAAAGCATTGGATAAAATATGTAGAAGATCCTGACTACAAAAAAAAATATGACGATAAGGAAGAGAAAATTGTCGATGGAATACTAAAAGAGTACGGATATAAAACCAAAACAGAATTTGAATACGAAGACATAAGAGGTTACAAAAAAGAATTTGGAAATTATTCCGACTACTCAAAAGAAAGAAAAGGTAAGTCTAAGATAGAAAACGAGTTGGACGATAGGATTGAGGCCTTTAAATATGGCGAGGAATATAATAAAAGTAGTAGAAGTGGCCGAAGTCGTTCAGTTTGGGGAAGAAAAAAACGCTCAAAATGGAGTAAATAAATCTAAAACCTGATGTACTTTAAACATTTTTGTTTCTCGTAGTAGGCCATAATCTCCATGTCGTTGGTAGACTTTGCTCGTGGAGTTCTACCACTAAATTTTATTTGACCTACTAACTCATTCAGCTTGGCGTAAATTATTCCGTCTTCACAGGCCCATATAAGGACAGGGTTTAATCTTTTTTCAGATAACTTCATGATTTTCCTTACGGCAATAGGAAGTGGGTAAGCCTTATTTATTGTTCTTATCCTACCCTTTACCTCTGCGTAAGCTATTAGGTTATTTTCTTTGTCAAAGACCTTGTAGTCAATGTCAAATTGGTCTAGCTTTTGGAACGAACCACCGAATATGTCTACAAATTTTTTAATAGCAACTTGTTCTCTTCTTAAGTCTTCTTCTACTTCAAAAATCGTCATACTCTATTGATTTGAAAATTAATCTTAACTCTGTCATTAACACCCTTATTTCTGCCTTCGCATCTTCATAGTCTCTGTCGGACAGTGCTTCAAATAAAACAACCAAGGAGTCCTGTTGGATACCAATTAGGTATGCAATACGATTGACTCTTGCCTCTTCTATTTTTCTTTGCTCATTCATTAGATACCATTGAACATCTGATTTATTTTTCTTTCTATAAACTCTTCTTTTCCAACATGAGTTCTTTCGGCAACTAAGTTAATTATTTTTTTAATCCTATTGTACTTTTCTTGAACTTTTATTATTTCATTTCTTTCAGAAGCAAGTTTATTAACCAAAAACTTTAACTCTACAACCTCATCTTTTAATTCATCGTATTTCATTTGAGGTAAAACCACATCTAAATTATCTATATAACAATTCTTACATTCTAAGTACTTATCACTTAATTCTATAGATTGTTTTATTAAGACAGACGCTTGATTAACGTAATAAACTATTGTAGAGTGGTCTTT
>Ga0114971_10001920_pt1 | contig 14249 bp, 9 predicted proteins | sample M_140625_MF_Meta_FD_87320 | JGI IMG/M metagenome (GOLD analysis project Ga0114971, IMG submission 87320) | Freshwater microbial communities from Lake Montjoie, Canada to study carbon cycling - M_140625_MF_MetaG | ecosystem: Environmental > Aquatic > Freshwater > Lake | place: Lake Montjoie... | reverse complement strand
TGGGATCGAATACTGGGCCAGGGCATCTCCGGACTTGGCGTCCTCAACAATGACCGTCGGGTGGAGGTCTTCCTTGTGCTCAATGATAACCATGTCCTCGGAGCCGGTGGTCTCATCGACCTCTTGCTTCATGGTCACGCCCTCGATGATATCGAGGAACCTGACCAATCCCGCCTTCTCCGAGATGATGGGCACATTGTATGCATCCCACTCGATGAACACGTCGCCCTTCTTGACCATTCCACCATCGGGAATGGAGATAATGGAGCCGACCACGATGGAATGCGTGTCGAGTTCCTTGCCGTCCGGAGCGAGCAGGCTGACAGTACCGTTCTTGTTCAGAACGATGTTGTTGCCATCGCCCAAAGGCACGACGCGCAAATCATTGTACCGAACCTTCGAATCCTGCTTGGCCTTGATTTGAGGCTGCTTGTAAGTACCGGTGGCGACGCCGCCGACGTGGAAGGTACGCATGGTGAGCTGCGTTCCCGGTTCACCGATGGACTGGGCTGCGATGATGCCAACGGCTTCGCCCTTCTTGACCAACACACCGGTTCCCAGATGGCGACCATAGCACTTGGCGCAGATGCCTACCTTGGTTTCGCAGGTCAACACCGAACGGATCTTCACCTTCTCGAGACCGGAGCGGTCAATCGAGCGGGACTTGATCTCGTCGAATTCCTCGCCAGCGCAAATCAGGCGGTTCTTGAGGTCGGCGGGATCATAGATGTCTTCGGCGGCATAACGGCCGACGACGCGCTCACTGATCTTCACCACTTCTTCCTCGCCCTCGTAAATCGACTGAACGGAGATGCCGGCGCTCGTGCCGCAATCCTCGTCGCGAATAATCACGTCCTGCGCTGCATCGACCAACTTACGGGTCATGTACCCGGAATCGGCAGTCCTGAGCGCAGTATCGGCAAGACCCTTACGGGCGCCGTGCGTCGAGATGAAGTACTCCAAAACGGTCAGACCCTCGCGGAAGCTCGAAAGAATCGGCTTTTCGATAATCTCACCGCTCGGCTTGGCCATCAAACCACGCAGACCGGCCAACTGACGGACCTGTGCCTTGTTACCTCGGGCGCCAGAATCCACCATCAGGCTAACCGGGTTGTACTCCTTCTTGCCCTGGTTGGCGTCCAACGTCTTGAGCATCACCGAACCGATTTGATCGGTACAATGGGTCCAGATATCGACCACCTTGTTGTAGCGTTCCTGGTTGGTGATGACGCCCTTCTTGTGCTGCTTCTCGACCTCACTGATCTGGTGAAGCGCCTCCTTGATCTCCTTCTGCTTCTCAGTCGGAACGATCATGTCGTCGATACCAATCGAAACACCTGCACGGGTCGCCTGCTCGAATCCGATTTCTTTCAGCTTGTCGAGGGTGGTGACTGTGCGCTCGTGGCCGACAGTCTTATAGCAGTTGAGAATGAGGTCACCCAACTTGCTCTTGCCCACCACGATGTTGGCGAAGCCCAGCTCGGGCGGCCAGATCTCCGAGAAGATCACGCGACCCACGGTGGTCTCAATGACGCGGTCGGTCGCATTGCCGTAGACCGTCTTCTTGCCGAAGTCCGGATTCTTGAGACGCACACGATCGTGGGTCTTCAAGGCACCATCCATCTGGGCGAAGATGACTTCTTCTTTGGAACCGCACAGAACGATGCGTTCGCCCTCCTTGCGGGCCTTGCGCGGTTCGGCAGTGAGGTAATAGCAACCCAGGGGAATGTCCTGAGTCGGCGTCATGATCGGCTTGCCGCTCGATGGGCTGAAGATGTTCAGCGGCGCCATCATGAGGAGGCGGGCCTCCAACTGAGCTTCGACCGACAGCGGTACGTGCACGGCCATCTGGTCACCGTCGAAGTCCGCGTTATAGGCGGTACAAACCAACGGATGGATTCGGATAGCTTCGCCCTCGATGAGGACCGGCTCGAACGCCTGAACCGACAGACGATGCAGTGTTGGTGCGCGGTTGAGCAGCACAGGATGCCCGCGGGTCACCTCTTCGAGGATATCCCAGACCTCCTTGGTCTGACGCTCGATCATCTTCTTGGCAGAGCGGACCGTGTGGACGTAGCCGAGTTCTTTGAGGCGGCGAATGATGAAGGGCTCGAAGAGCACCAACGCCATTTTCTTGGGTAGGCCGCATTGGTGCAGCTTGAGCTCCGGCCCGATGACGATGACCGAACGACCCGAGTAATCGACGCGCTTGCCCAGCAAGTTCTGGCGGAAGCGGCCCGACTTGCCCTTGAGCATGTCAGACAGGGACTTCAAGGCGCGGTTGCCCGCACCGGTCACGGCGCGACCATGGCGGCCGTTGTCAAACAATGCGTCAACTGCCTCCTGCAACATGCGCTTCTCGTTCCGGATAATGACTTCCGGAGTCTTGAGCTGGAGCAGGTTCTTGAGACGATTGTTCCGGTTGATAACCCGGCGGTAGAGATCGTTGAGATCGGAGGTCGCGAAACGTCCGCCTTCGAGCGGCACCAACGGGCGCAGATCGGGAGGAATGACTGGCAGCACCGTCAGGATCATCCATTCCGGACGCATCACGGACTTGGAGAAGCCCTGGAACAGCTTGATGCGCTTGGAGATCTTCTTTCGGTTTTGCTTGGACTTGGTCTCCGTCATGGCGACCTGGAGTTCATCCACGGTCTTGTCCAATTGGAGATTAGCCAAAGCACCGTGAACGGCCTCGGCGCCCATCTTGGCAACGAACGCGTCGTTACCGTAGGTGGTTCGGGCCTCGCGGTACTCGTGCTCGGAGAGCAACTGGTGAACCTTCAACGCAGTGCTGCCAGGGTCGATGACCAGGTAGTCCTCGTAGTAGATAACACGCTCCAAGTGGCGGGCCGTCATATCCAGCATCAAACCAATGCGGGACGGCATGCACTTGAAGAACCAGATGTGGGAAACGGGCACGGACAACTCGATGTGGCCCATGCGCTCGCGACGGACGCGGGCCAAGGTCACTTCGACGCCGCACCGATCACATACCACACCGCGGTGCTTGATCCGCTTGTACTTACCGCAAGAACATTCCCAGTCCTTGACAGGACCGAAAATGCGCTCGCAGAAAAGACCACCCTTCTCGGGCTTGAATGTGCGATAGTTGATGGTCTCGGGGTTCTTTACTTCACCCTTCGACCAGGAGCGTATGATCTCCGGCGAGGCGACCTGGATCGCGACGTGGTCGACCAGGTTAACCTTGTCTAGGCCCAGCAACTCGCGGGCAGTGTCCTTGGAGCTCAACATAGTTCGTGTGCGTTCAGCAGATGATCGAAAGGATTAGACAAAGGCCGCCAAAGCATTCGAGGCGGTTTGAGGGGCGTCAGCCGGGTTGGTGTAGCCCACTTTGATGTCGAGGCCGAGAGATTGCATCTCCTTGACCAAAACATTGAAGGATTCAGGAACACCTGCCTCGAGCGAGTTGTCGCCCTTGACGATGCTTTCGTAGATTCGGGTACGACCCTGAACGTCGTCGGATTTCACGGTCAGGAGTTCCTGCAACATGAAGGCCGCGCCGTAGGCTTCCATTGCCCAGACTTCCATCTCGCCGAAGCGTTGACCGCCGTACTGCGCCTTGCCGCCCAGCGGTTGCTGGGTGACGAGAGAATACGGGCCGACAGCACGGGCATGGATCTTGTCAGCCACCAAATGCCCGAGTTTGAGCATGTAGATGTAGCCAACCACGATCTCCTGATCGAAGCGCTCGCCGGAACGACCGTCATAGAGGTGCACCTTGCCGTGTTCGGGCAACTTGGCCTCCCGGAGGTAGCCACGGATTTCCTTCTCCTTGATGCCGTCGAAGACCGGGGTAGCGATCTTGATGCCCAGGAGTTTGCAAGCCCAACCCAAGTGGGTCTCGAGCAGCTGTCCGACGTTCATGCGCGAAGGCACGCCCAGCGGGTTCAGCACGATCTCAACAGGGGTTCCGTCTTCGAGGAACGGCATGTCCTCTTCAGGCACGATCTTGGCGACGACACCTTTGTTGCCGTGGCGTCCGGCCATCTTATCACCCACCGAAAGCTTACGCTTCGAGGCGACGTAGACCTTGACCTGCTTGACGATACCGGAATCGAGCTCTTCACCGGCCTCGACGCGATCCATTTCCTCGTCGTGCTGGCTTTGCAGTTCATCAAAGCGCTTTTTGAACTGGCTGATGATCTCGCTGATCTTGTTACGGATCGGCGAAGGGTCGATCTCGATGCGATCGTACACATCTGCCAACTTCTTCAGCAGCGTCTTGGTAATCTTGCGATTGGCCGGGATGATGATCTCGCCTGTCTCACTGTTGAGAACGTCGAGCGGGATCTTCTCACCGAGAAGAATGTTGGACAGTGCCTCCGTGAGCTGGTCGAGCAGTTCGGACCGCTTCTGCTTGAAGCCTTCCTCGATCTCCTTGGCCACCCTACGAGGGACGTCCTTGCCATCCTTCTTCCCAACGACCTTGTCGCTGTCCTTCTTGGAGGACACCTTGACATCCATGACGATGCCGTAGGTGCCTGAAGGAACCTTCAGCGAGGTGTCTTTCACGTCAGCCGCCTTCTCACCGAAGATGGCGCGCAGAAGGCGCTCTTCAGGAGCCAGTTCGGTCTCGGACTTGGGTGTAATCTTACCCACTAGGATGTCGCCCGGCTTGACCTCGGCACCGACGCGGATGACGCCATCAAGACCCAGGTTCTTGAGTGCTTCTTCACCCAAGTTAGGGATATCGCGGGTGATTTCCTCAGGCCCGAGCTTGGTATCACGAGCCACTACCTCGAACTCATCAATGTGGATGGAGGTAAAGATGTCATCCTTTACGATCTTCTCAGAGATCAGGATAGCGTCTTCGAAGTTGTAGCCGTTCCAAGGCATGAACGCGACCAGCACGTTGCGACCCAAGGCAATTTCGCCTCCTTGAGTACACGGACCGTCGGCCAGAACCTGGCCCTTTTTGATGGATTCACCCTTAGAAACCAGAATTTTCTGGTTAATGCAGGTGGCCGCGTTGGAGCGCATGAACTTGCGAACCGGATAGATCCAGACGCTGTCCTCGGGGGCATGCTTGAGCTTTTTCTTGCCCTCTGGGATTTTGCCATCCTTCGTTACGATGATCTGGTTACCGGTGACACTGGCTACCTTGCCCGCCTCCTCAGCGATGATCACCGCGCGGGAATCTTGAGCCACCCGACCCTCGAGACCCGTGGCCACTAGCGGAGCTTCGGTCACCAACAGCGGAACGCCTTGGCGTTGCATGTTGGAGCCCATCAGCGCGCGGTTCGCGTCGTCGTGCTCCAAAAACGGAATCAATCCGGCAGCCACAGAAACCAACTGCTTCGGGGAGACGTCCATGTAGTCGACCCGTTCGGGCTCAACGTCGATGAAGTCGCCCTTGCAGCGGCAGGTGACACGGTCGCCGACAAAATTACCCTTATCATCGAGCAGAGAATTCGCCTGAGCGATGACGAAGCCTTCTTCACGGTCACCGGTGAGGTAATCCAACTGACCCGTCACACGCCCCTTCTCGGCCTTGCGGTAGGGTGTTTCAATGAAACCGAAGTCGTTGACTCGGGCGTAAGTCGCCAAGGAGGCGATCAAACCAATGTTCGGTCCTTCAGGAGTCTCAATCGGACAAATACGACCGTAGTGGGACGGATGGACGTCGCGAACCTCAAATCCAGCACGGTCACGGGAGAGACCCCCAGGCCCGAGAGCAGACAGACGACGCTTGTGCGTCAGCTCGGCCAAAGGATTGATCTGGTCCATGAACTGACTGAGCTGGCTACGACCAAAGAAGTCGCGAACCACCGCTGACAGGGCCTTCGGATTGATGAGCTTCTGAGGCGTCATCGTGTCGAGGCTCTGATCAAACAAGGTCATGCGCTCCTTGACCAAGCGCTCGGTACGGGCCAAGCCCACACGGCACTGGTTGGCGAGCAATTCGCCCACGGTCCGGATGCGGCGACTCCCCAAGTGATCGATATCGTCAACGCTTCCCTGCCCCTTCTTCAGGCGCAACAGGTACTTAGTTGCCTCAAGGAGATCGCGACCACGCAGGATGCGGTCCTCGCCATTGTCCTTGAAGTTGAGCTTCTGGTTGATCTTGTAGCGACCCACCCGACCGAGATCATAACGCTTGGCATCAAAGAACAAGCGCTTGATGAGGGCCTTGGCGTTGGCCGCAGTGGGGGGATCCCCAGGCCGGAGACGACGATAGATATCCTTGAGGGCTTCTTCGGCGTTCTTGGTCGGATCCTTCTTGAGGCACTTGATGATGATGCCGTCATCCACCGAGGTATCCACCACGCGAATCTTGGAAACTCCCAAGTCAGCGATCTGGCGGACGACGGCTTTGGACAGCGGTTCGAAAGCACGGGCCACAACAATGCCGCGATCGACATCCAGAGCGTCCTCCACGGGAACCATGTTCTGGATATCTTCGATCTTCTCGGCATCCTTTACGGAGACGTCCTTGATCGAATAGAACAACTTGAGGATGTCGCCATCGCTACCCAACTTGTCCGGAGACGTCTTCGGATCGGCGTCAAACTTGGCCTCTGCCAAGGTGAACAGCGCCCGGAAGAATGTGGTGGTCAGGAACTTTCGACGGCGTTTCTTGCGGTCCAAGTAAACGTAAAGCAGGTCGCTGGTGTCGAACTGGGCCTCATACCAAGATCCCCGGTCCGGGATAATCCGGAAGCTGTGGAGGGTCTTGCCATTCGGATGTTGGGTTGTCTCGAAAGCCAGACCCGGCGAACGGTGCAACTGGCTGACGATCACACGCTCGGCGCCATTGATAACAAAGGTGCCTTGGGGTGTCATAAGCGGGATCTCGCCCATGAATACCTTCTCCTCCTTGGTGCCCTTCTCTTCCTTCAAGAGGAAGGTAACATAGAGCGGTGCTCCGAAGGTTAAGCCCTCACGGAGACACTCCAACCAATCGATCTTCGGCTCCTGGATGTCGTAGGAGTGGAAGTCTAGGACTGTCTTACCGTCGTAGCTTTCGATGGGGAAAACTTCGGTAAAGACCGCCTGCAACCCGAGATTCCGACGTTTGGACGCGGACAGGTTGGACTGAAGGAATTCGCGATACGAGTCGAGCTGGATCTCGATCAGGTTAGGGGGGGCGATGACTTCCTTGATCTTGCCGAAATTAATTCGCTCGGATTGTTTCGTTGCCATTGCGACCTCGTGACTCGGGGATTTCTGCGGCACCTGCCTTGAGACTGTTTTCGCCATAAAATACAATACGACGAGATCCGGTGAAGGTTCTTTCAACTTCTCCGGAACTCGTCCTACTGAAACACTATTTCAAGCCGTACAAAACTGGTGACCTATGACTTAGGTTAACCGAAAGCGGACACTGCTGACGCCACTTTGCCGAGACCCTGAAAAATTCAGATCTCCGGCAGAGTGGTGATAAAAAACAGATCCGCGCGTCGGGTAACCTTACAGTAACACCCGACGCACGGATTGCAAAATTACTTCAGCTCAACCTTACCACCAGCCTCTTCGATCTTCTTGGCGGCGGCATCGGAATCAGCCTTGTTGGCACCCTCGAGCAACAGCTTGGGAGCGCCTTCGACCAAGGCCTTCGCCTCAGCCAGACCGAGACCGGCCTTGACCTCACGGACGGCCTTGATCACACCGATCTTCTTGTCGGCGGGAACCGAAGCGAGCCACACATCGAAGGTGGTCTTGACTTCAGCAACAGGAGCAGCGGCACCGGCTGCCGGAGCAGCGGCAGCGGCCACCGGGGCGGCGGCGGTCACGCCCCACTTGGTCTCGAGAGCCTTCACCAGTTCGGCGGCCTCGAGAACGGTGAGCTTGCTCAGTTCTTCGACGATATTATTGATGTCTGCCATGGTATTTTCTTTTATTTCGTCTCGTCGCCAGAGCGGCCGCTCCGAATTAGTCCACTGCCTGTGGACCGACGATTTACTATTGTTTTGTTGAATTTCGCCCAAGCACTGAGCCTGAGACGAAGAGAGGGGATAGCCGAAGCCGAACGACTAGGCCGATTTCTCGGCGTAGGCTCCGATGACGCGGGCAACCTGGGTTCCAGGAGTATTGATCAACGCCACGAGCTTCTGAGCAGGCGCTTGGAGCAGGCCCAGAATCTTGCCCTGAATCTCGGGGAGCGGGGGCAGATCTGCGATGACACGCACTTCTTCGGCCGAAAGCGGCTTGTTGCCGAGCACACCGAACTTGAGCTTGGGCTTGTCGAACTCGGCCTGGAAGGCCTTGATGACCTTTGCCACGGCGGCGATGTCCTTGTTGCCGGTGACCGCGGCCACCTGACCGGAAAGCATGCCAGACAAATCAGCCAAACCGGCTTCCTTGGCAGCGATGCTGAAGATGGTGTTCTTCACCACGTGAACCTCACCGCCGGCCTTGATCAGGCGCTTGCGGAGTTCCGTGAATTTCTGAACCGTCAGACCCTTATAGTCGACGACCAGGAAAAACGGCGAGGCGTTGAGGCGGGCCACATATTCCGCCGAGATGAGCTTCTTTTCTGCGCGCATGGTTGTTGCAGTAAGGGAAGTTTAGGTTAGGCGGAGACGAATTCCTTGAGTTCCACGGAGACCGGAGGGCTCATCGTCATCGACAGCGTGACGCTGCGGACGTAAAGACCCTTGACGCTCGACGGACGGGCTCGATAAACGGCCTCGACCACGGTGCGGGCATTCTCGGCGATCTGCAGCGGAGAGAAACTGGCCTTACCCACGGGAACGTGGATGTTGCCGGCTTTGTCCACCTTGAACTCGACGCGACCCGCCTTGACCTCACGAACAGCCTTGCCGGTGTCGTCGGTGACAGTTCCAGTCTTGGGGTTCGGCATCAGGCCGCGAGGTCCGAGAACCTTACCGAGCTTACGCACTTCGGTCATGGCTTCGGGCGTGGCAACGGCGACATCAAAGTCAGTCCAGCCCTCAACGCACTTCTTGATCATGTCCTCGAATCCGACAAACTCGGCACCTGCGGCGCGGGCGGCATCAGCCGGTGCACCGGGCTTCGTGAACACCAAAACGCGGACAACTTTGCCGGCGCCATGGGGCAGCGGCGTAGTTCCGCGGACCATCTGGTCGGACTGCTTTGGGTCAACCCCAAGGCGGAAGGCCAGATCGATGGTCTCGTTGAACTTGGCTTTCGGGAACTTGGCGAGGACCTCAACAGCGGCGTCGAGGGGGTAGGCCTTGCTGGAGTCCACGAGGGACAGGGCCTTCTTATAGCGTTTGCTAGGCATTTTGGTTGCGGTTCATGCGGACCGAAGTCCTCCCGCGTTGATTGTTAACCTCAGGGTAAAATCGGTTTCACCGACCGAGGAGCGGTCTGTCTATCGGAAAAGACCCACCCCCGTCAAAAGAATTTCAGCGCCAACGTCATCTTTCTTTTCCATGCTGTGTCCATGGAGTGGTTGGCTGGCTCAGGATTGATGTGGATCGAGGGACGTTTTCTGGGGATTGAGTGGCATGTCTGGAAGGTGGTGGGATGGATGGGTAACGCCATCTTTTTCAGCCGTTTTATCGTCCAGTGGTATGCCACCGAACGCCAACGACGTGTCGTTGTTCCGCAGGCCTTCTGGTGGCTGAGCCTTGTGGGGTCCTTGATTTTGCTCAGCTACGCGCTCCAGAGACGCGACAGCGTCTTCATCGCGGGACAGGCCTTCTCTTGGATCCCTTACCTCCGCAACTTGTGGATTCACCGAAGAAACAAGTTGTTCCAGCTCACCTGCCCTGCCTGCAGTCGTCTCAGCCCCTCTCACTACCGACACTGTCCGGACTGCGGTGGAGCCCTTTTCGGGGCCTCGGACAAAGGAAACTCCAACCAGGACTCAGTCCTTGCCAAAGGCCATTGAGGAATCGCAAAGCGGTGCCATTACCGTCGCCTCCGCTGTCTCCGCTGCCTCCGGGTACTCGAAGACTTTGCCCTCGAAATTTCGAAGAATGATCTTGGTGGCTGATTTGCGCAAAATGTAGCCCGGATTGACCGGAATTTTGCCACCGCCACCCGGGGCATCGATGACATACTGCGGGACAGCGTAACCGGTGGTGTGGCCCCGCAGAGAATCCATGATTTCCAACCCACGCGACACCGTGGACCGCAGGTGGGAACTCCCTGAAATGAGATCGCACTGGTAAATGTAATACGGGCGGACCCGGCACATTAGAAGCTTCTGGACCAGCGCCTTCATCACCACAGGTTCGTCGTTGACGTGGCGCAGCAACACCGACTGATTGCCCAAGGGGATACCAGCATCGGCCAGTCGCCCCAACGCCTCGCGGACTTCGGTGGTCAGTTCTCCGGGATGGTTGGTGTGGATGCTGACAAAGAGCGGGTGGAACTTCCGGAGCATGGTACACAATGCCGGTGTGATCCGCTGCGGCAGAAAAATGGGAATACGGGTGCCGATCCTCAGGAATTCGACGTGGGGAATAGCCCGCAAGCGGCCCAGCAAATACTCTAGTTTTTCGTCGCTGAGGAGCATTGGATCGCCGCCACTCAACAGCACATCTCGAATCTCGGTATGCTCGGCGATGTAGGCGATTTGGCGGTCGAATTCAGGGTGAAAATCGTAGCCACTGGCGTTGCTCACCAGTCGGGATCGGGTGCAGTAGCGGCAGTAGGCCGCGCATCGGTCGGTCACCAAAAAAAGGACGCGGTCGGGATAGCGATGCACAAGGCCTGGCACCGGCGAGTGATCGTCTTCGCCGACCGGATCCAATGTTTCCCACGGGGCGGTCGTGGTCTCCTCCAACCGCGGAATAACCTGACGGCGGATGGGGCACAACTCATCGGAGGGATCGAGTAAGTTAAAGTAATACGGGGTGATGGCCATCGCCAACTTCGACTCCCCGGCCAGAAGCACTCCGGCTCGCTCCTCTCGAGTCATGCTCGGCAACAAGCGCTCCAACTGGTCAATCCGAGTGACGCGGTTCTTGAGCTGCCACTTCCAATCGTTCCATTCCGCGTCCGGGACTGAGGCCCAACTCCCCTTCCCTGCGGATCGGAACGTTTTCAAGGTGAGCAATTGTTCCTGATCTTCGGGTGAACCGTCTTGAGAGGGGAGGGATGACTCCATGAATGCGTCAAGTTAGGAGGGGGCTTCGTAGAGTCAAGGACACGAACGCGGTCCGAGCGTCAGTCGCCCCCCTGCCTGAAGCCGATGATAGGGCTGCAGAAGGGCCTGGCATCGGGCTTCAAAGTCCGCGGGCGAGGCCGTATTAAACTCAAACAATTCGTAGTGGCACGGGACCACGGCGCCCATGCCCGATTGATAAGCCAGTGCGGCAGCCTCATGGCCCCAGAGATTGCCCGCGACCCGGCGCTCGGGAGATCGACCGTTAATGGGCAGAAAGGCGAGATCGATCCGGGCTTCTCTCAAGCAGTCGACCATGCCTGGGAAGAGGACTGTGTCGCCCGAATGATAAAGAGTCCACGAACCCACCCGTATGATGAAACCCAAGCAAGACAAGCGACCCATCGGATCGCAGTCCAACGCCTCATGGGCCGCGGGTACGGCTTGAATTTGAAAGGGTCCAACGGTCGCTCTTTGCATCGATCCAGTTCCCGCGGGCCGGCCGGGGGATGGAGCGTCTAGGCCAATGAGCGACTCATGTGACAGGCCAGAGCGGGCCGCGGCCAAACTGCGAATGGCCTCGGGGAAAACGAGCCGCAGGCCCGGGTTGGAGCGGGCCAACGGGATGAGTGTTTCCGCATCGAGGTGATCGGTGTGGGCGTGAGTGGCCGTGACGAGCCCGACACCCGAAATGAGGGAGGGATCGACCACCCGTTCGGTCATGCGCACATGGGGCTTGTCGGTGGCGGCGTATTTGCTCGTCAGGGAATCGGAGAGGTACGGATCGAGCAGCAAGCGCTTCTCGCGCCACTGGACCAAAAATCCGCTCTGCCCCAACCACCACACATGCAGAGACTCGGGCGCCGACTCCCCGGCCCGGTCTAGGTCGGCCAAAAACACTTCATCCTGCTGGAGAGGCAAGATCATCGCAGAAACCGAGATGGACGCCGAAAATTGGGGTTAATATCCACGATTCAGAGAGTTTTACGCACCAGCGCCGCACCGGCACACAGCGCCTGCAACTTGCGTCGCGCTGCCCAACGGGCCGTCTGACTCAGTCCGCAATCCGGAGCCAAAACCAACCGGTCTGCCGGCACATATTCTAGGCACCGACGCACGCGGGCGGCGATGTCCTCCGGCGTCTCGATGTAGTAACTCTTCACGTCGACAATGCCGACGGCCACGTCGCGATGCCGCGCCACCTGCGCGATCAACTCCAATTCCGAGAACTCCCGACTGGCCATCTCCACGTGCATCTCATCGCAGTGCATGTCGAGAAAGGCAGGAAACAGTGGCGCTATCTGCCGCGGACCGATGGCTCGTGCCTTGTAGTTGCCGAAGCAGAGGTGCATGCAAACGCGAGTCTTACCGGTGACCGTTTCCACCGTCCGGTTGAAGAGATCTACAAACCGGCGGACCTCTTCCCGGTAGCCATAGCAACTCATCGAAGGCTCATCGACGCTGATCTCGCGACATCCCGCGGCGACCAACGCCTCCAATTCTTGGCGTACCAGGGGCAGGAGAGCTTCAGTCAGGGCCCAACGGTCCGGGTAGCCCAAATCGGCGTTGGGCAAGAGGCGACCGGACAGCGTGTAGGGACCGGGAATCGAGGCCTTGAGCGTCACCCGACCGGCCGCACCCAGTTCGCGGGAGACGGTCTCCAGGCGCCGGTATTCCTCGACGGCTCCCAGTCCGCGAGGGGCCTGCAATGGAGCCACGACCGCATGGCGTCCCCGTTGGTCATGAGCAGGCGGGCCCCACCGACGGGGCGAGGCTGACTCCAGATCGATTCCCTGGAGGTAGCCGTAAAAGCTGAGATTGAAGTCCAACCGGCTTTGTTCGCCATCGGTGATGACATCCAATCCCGCAGCCAACTGATCCTTTACAGCACAAGTGACCGCATCGGATTGCAGTTCGCTCCGGTCCTCCGAACCAAAGCGGTCCAAATGTTGCGAGGCATGCTCCAACCAAGCCGGAAACGGATAGCTGCCGATGACCGAAGTTCGCAGTGGGCACTGATTCATAAGGTGGAGAAAGACACCGTAAAAAAGGAAAACTCTCGCAACCGATACGGCTCAGTCGAAAATCACTGTCCGGTTGCCCGCCAAAAACACGCGGTCTTCAAAGACCAATCGGAGCGCCTGCGCCAAGGCAAATTGCTCGACATCGCGACCGGCTCGGACGAGATCCGCGGCGGCGTGGGTATGGTCCACAGGGATCACCTGCTGGACCAAAATAGGACCTGCATCCAGGTCATCGGTCACCAGATGAGCCGTGGCCCCAATGACCTTCACACCGCGCTGGAAGGCCTGATGGTAGGGCTTGGCTCCCACAAAGGCCGGAAGGAAGGAATGGTGGATGTTGATAATCCGCGACGGGTATTGGCCCACGAAATCGGGCGACAACACTCGCATGTATTTGGCCAAGACAAGGAACTCAGGCTGGATTTCGTCGAGAATGCACCGCACGGCCGCCTCGTGGGCCGCACGTTCCAACCCCTCGGCAGGAACATGATGGAAAGGCACCTCAAACTTGCGAACCAGGTCGCCCAGCACGGCATGGTTGCTAATCACGGCCTCGATCCGGGCATTGATGCCTCCGAATTGATGGCGTATGAGCAAATCTCCCAGGCAGTGGTGTTCGCGGGAGGCCAACACCACGATCCGCTTAGGCCCCGGCTGCGCCAAGCGGACCTGTGCACCGGTCGGTAGACTGGACAGGGTTTCCGCCACGAGCTGTTGCCCAGTCGCGGAACCCTCAGGACCATCGAATTCGGTGCGCATGTAGAAGCGCCCCGACGCGGCGTCTACGAACTCCTGATTACCAACGACGTTACAACCATGGCGGAGCAGCACACCACTGATGGCGTGCACCAAGCCCCGTTGATCCGGGCACTCGACCAGAAGGACCGCCATGGTTGAGTGGGTTTAGTTCCGACGACCACGCCCACCTCGGCGATTGCCATTGTCGCGGCCACGATCTTCACGTCCGAAGCGCTCGCCACCCTCCGAACGGTCCGAACGGTCCGAACGGGGGGCAGGAGCCGGAGCTTGACCGTTCTCGCGCAACCAGAGACGGCGTTCAATGTCATCCATCCGGTCCCAATTGGCCGGCTTGGGCACCTCGACGGGAGCGCCCCCTCCGGAGGAGGACTCAGGGGCCGACTCAGCCTGGGGCTGCGGGG
>Ga0114971_10001919_pt1 | contig 14251 bp, 15 predicted proteins | sample M_140625_MF_Meta_FD_87320 | JGI IMG/M metagenome (GOLD analysis project Ga0114971, IMG submission 87320) | Freshwater microbial communities from Lake Montjoie, Canada to study carbon cycling - M_140625_MF_MetaG | ecosystem: Environmental > Aquatic > Freshwater > Lake | place: Lake Montjoie... | reverse complement strand
CAGTATTTGAGGTCCTCAAGGGCTGATACTACGGTTCTTCCGGATTGTGAATAATCAGCATTTATGGTAAGTGCTTCGCGATTGAAATCATCGATGATATTCAAGATTCGAACCTTCCTTCCATTCATCAATGTATCGTGCATGAAATCAATGCTCCAGGTACTGTTAATACTATTTGGCTGAGCTAGCGGCTCTCTAAATCTCGCGGGGAGTCTACGTTTGTGCTTACGTCGTTTGTTCAAATTCATCAGCTTGTACACCCGTTTTACTTTCTTGTGGTTCCATACATATCCTTCATTTCTAATGCGATGAAAGAAGTATGGAAAACCTCGGTTGGGCTTATTCTCAACCAGTTCATTCAGTTTGTCGACCACCTCAGAATCGTCCTTCTTACTTTGATAATAATACTGCGATTTAGAGAACCCTGTTGTTTTGCAGGCCCTGGTAATACTCACTTGGTGGTTCTGTGCCAAATAAGTCACAACTGTGCGTCGGTTACCAGTGCCTACCACTTTTTTGAAAGAACGTCTTTGAGCATTTTGTTGTCCAAAGACACATCTGCATACATTTGCTTGAGCCGCTGATTCTCTTCTTGGAGTTGTTTCAGCTGACGTAGATGTTCACCGCTCATGCCAGCATACTTCTTCTTCCAATTGTAGAAGGTCTGTTTGTTAATGCCAAGTTCACGACTAATGTCCATGACAGATCGGCCATTTTCTTCTTCTTTAAGGGCTTTAACGATTTGACCCTCGGTGTATCTGCTTTTTTTCATTTGACTGGGGAAATTTCGGGGTTTTTGCCGAATTTTATCCAGTACGAATTTTAGGTCTACTTACATATCACCAAAACCTTTACCAAAAACGATAAAGAAGATGTTTTTTTGCCAAGAGTTGCGGGGTGGACATATCAATTTGGGGAATTACAAGCCAACTGCCAATTCCACGCATCTTTCATCATGGTTTCCAAGTTGCGCCTCGCCTTCCAACCCAGGACTTCATTCACTTTCGTTGTATCTGCCCAAACAGCAACTATGTCTCCATTTCTGCGGGGACCAATTACATGAGGTACTTTCCTTCCTGTTGCACTTTCAAAGGCGGCGATAACTTCCAATACAGAATATCCTTCCCCGGTGCCAATATTAAAAACTTCGAAATTACCCTTACTTGGATCTCCATCCTCTACTGTATGTTCAGCGGTTTTATTCAACAATCTATTAATTGCAGCAACATGCGCCTCCGCCAAATCCATCACATGAATGTAATCTCTGATACAAGTACCATCAGGGGTATTGTAATCTCCTCCATGAACAGTTAGTTGAGGTCTGATTCCCGCAACAGTTTGGGTTAAATAGGGAATCAAATTGTTTGGCACACCCAAAGGCAATTCTCCTATCAAGGACGATTCATGCGCCCCAACGGGGTTAAAATATCTTAGACATTGAACATTACACCAATCATTATCTTTAAGTATTACTTCGCCCATTTGTTTGGTGGCACCATAAGGACTAGCTGCGGCTCGAGTTGTGGTTGATTCTTTTACGGGCACCTGTTCTGGCTCACCATATACCGTACAACTACTGCTAAATACCAATTTGGTACAATCGTATTGTTTCATGACTTCCAATAAAGAAATCAAACCAACTACATTGTTGTGGTAATACATTAAGGGTTCATCAACACTTTCACCGACAGACTTATGTGCAGCAAAATGAATAACGGCCTCAGGCTGATACTTACGAAAAGTATCATTCATCAATGACTTATCATTTACATCCCCTTGAATGAATTCTGGTGTGTATCCAATTAGTTTTTCAATTGCTGATAACACCTCTATCCTTGAGTTGTGTAAATTATCAATGATTACTGGTACATAACCTGCCTCATGTAAGCAAACGATGGTATGCGAACCTATAAAACCTAAACCACCTGTAACCAAAATATTTCGTTGCACAATTACTCTTTGTTATTTCCTCACCCTATCCCCAAACCCTTTACCAAATACTGTAAGGAAGATGTATTTGAAGTAGTGCCAAAAATTGAGGTGGTCAATCATCTTGGCGTCGATTTCTGCCAAGAGTTGTGGGGTGGACATATCAATTTTATTGATTTGTGCTAATCCGGTAATTCCAGGACGAATAGCGTAAACCCCTCTCTTTGCGCGTTCTTCAATTAAATCTAATTGATTATATAGATTTGGACGTGGTCCCACAAAACTCATATCACCAATAAGTACATTGAATAACTGTGGGAGTTCATCCAATTTGGATTTACGAAGAAAAGAACCCCACTTAGTTATCGCACTCACCTGAACCAAATGCGTCGCCACCGCCTGAGTGTTTACGTGCATAGAACGCAATTTTAATAATTGAAACGGTTTTTGATTGACACCAACACGTACTTGCCGAAACAAAGGCGAACCTGTATCAAATAAACCAATTAGTAAGAGTACAAGTATAACTGGGCTCAAAATAAGGAGACCAATAAATGAAAATAGGATATCAAAGATTCGTGTCATCAGTTATTGGAATGATTGGAATGTTTTAAGCAAACCTTCTCTACTCGAAACAGGAAGTGGCTTGCCAATAGCATTCATTAACTTTTTATTGCTTACGACATATGAATCCGTAAGTTTCTGCAAACGCTCTTCATTGAGCGGCAGTTTAAGAACATTTCCAATTTTGGCGCTAATCTCAATCAATCTTTTAGAAATGTTCCAAATTCTGGGCTTCCTATTTTGAGATTCTGCTAATATCGAAATCACCTCATTCGTAGAAAGTGGAATATCGTCAGCTACATTGTATACACCTGAAGGAATATCTTCTCTTTCAATGAGTTCTTTGAAAACGAACATTAGATTATCTATACTACAAAAAGAACGCTTATTTTCAAATGCACCAAGTGGCCAAGGAATTTGCATGGATGACAATTTAAAAAGTAAGTTCAAATTCCCTTTATTGCCCGGACCATGAATCATGCATGGCCTTAAAATATATACTCGCTTGCCTTCAGGAATCTCTTTTGATAAAATGTATTGTTCTGCTAAGAGTTTGCTCTTACCATAATGTGTAATTGGGTTCGGAACAGTTTCTTCAGTTAATTCTCCGTGGACAACATCTGCCACAGCTTTAACAGAACTAAGTGTGATAAATACTTCGGCATCTGATGCCAGAAAAGCATCAAATACTGTTTTGGTTAATTCGGTATTAACCTGGTAGTATTCATCGGCATTTGATGTTTTCTTAAGGTCATGAGCTTTGCCTGCAAGATGGACAATAATTTTCGCATCTTCAAAATAGGTTTCATTACTTCTTGAAGAAAGCTTTACAACTTCACTTTGAAAATACTTTATAAATGAGGTTCCAACAAAACCTGATGATCCAGTTAAAAAGTTCATCTTCCAAAATCGTCTTGAACTCTAACAATATCATCTTCATCAGAGGGATTATTTACATCTGTATGTTGCCAAATTTCAGCAATAACAGCATAATCATCTAAACCTATCAAACGGTGACGCTCTCCTTGTTTTAGTGTTATAGTATCTCCAACATTTAAGACATCGATTGATCCTTCTTCGTCACTAATACTTCTTTTTACTCCAGCTTGTCCGCTAATGACCCTCCATATTTCAGCTCTTCGGTGATGGTATTGCCATGACAATCTTTTTCCAGGCGATACAACTAATATCTTAGGGCTTAATTTGCCAGAAATTTTCAAACTCGAAACGTCTAAACCTTCAAAGTAATTATTAGCAAATTTTTGCGCTTGCTCTTCACAAATGACAAAAAACCCACCCCAAGGCCTGTTTGTATCCAATGAAGTAATTTTTAATAGATTTGCTTCTAATTCATTTTTAATTTTATCGAGAATCATATTAATCTCATTTAATGTGACCAATCAAAATCTTTATTTTCCCGCTATCAAACCTGTCCCTAATAAATTTTTAACAGCTGTAAGTACCCTATTTTTCGAACTGAGTTAGATTCGATTATAAAATTTTAGGTATGAATTCCTAAACATTTGCTAGGAATGAGATTATTTAAGGATTGATGGGGGGGGCGAGGTTTTTGCCAAATTTTACACAGTCTGAATTTTAGGTTTACTTACAATTTCCAAATACCTATTATTTGAATATCATATTAAAATTTAGCAGTCGTTAGCTCATTGTGAGTATCCCTAATTTTAATTTCATTTTCGAATAAACCCCCACCATTTAAACAAATACTTGGAATATACCATTACCTTATTTGTATAAACATTATTCAATCTACAAGCCTCAACAATTTCATTATTCAGACAAAGAATGCTTTTAATCCCTGATGTACTTATACCTCCAACTCGCATTTTTACCCAAACATCCATTACATACCTGTATTTTAAAGAATGCGTTAGCATAAACCGCAATAATAACTCAAAATCACCAGCAATTTTAAAGTCTATTCTATAACAACCATACTTTTCAAAAACCTCTTTTCGAGCATAGAAACTTGTGTGAGCTGGTTGAATACCATACTTAAACATCCAAGGTTTAAATCTCTTTGATGAGTAGTACCTTTTTATTGTTTTTGAATCTGAACGATCAACAAAAACAACATCTGAATAAATTGCATCAACAGATGGTTCTTTTAAAAAGACCTTAACTACCCTAGTTACTACATCTGCATCCGCAAAGAAATCATCAGAATTCAAAATACCTATTATATCTCCGGTAGCTAATCCTATGCCCTTATTAATGGCGTCATAAATACCTTTGTCTGGCTCAGAAATATATTTCGATAATTTATCATGATAAGACTTTATTACTGCCATTGTGTTGTCATTTGAATTGCCATCAACGATAATGTATTCAATATCTTGATAGGACTGACATAGGACAGAATCTATACAATGGCTGAGAAATAATTCAGAATTATATGTTACTGTAATAAGGCTTAGTTTCATTATAGACCACGGCACCTTTTCATCCAGCTCAACGTTTCACGAACACCTTCTTCTAGATTGTAGCGTTGCTCTGGAATAATTGCTTTTGTATCAGCTAGTAATATTATTACATTATCAGTTGTCATATTCTTTATTCGGAAGGTGTATAATGGAAAAGGGATTCCTAAAAACATTAACCCATCTCCTATCCAACTAATTAATTTAATTATTGAAAATGGGATAGATATAACACGAGTATTCAGTTGCGATGCTATAATATCTGCCCACTTATGGATATTAATGGGTGCTTCATCACCGATGTAAAATGTTCTTTTGTTAACAAGCAAGCTGTTCTGAAATAAAAGCTGATTGATCTGATACACTGAATTATAAATAAAACCAAATGTCTTTGTTGAGGCCTTCCCTCTAAACTTGAAGTAACGTCTCTTTAAAATAAGATCGAAAAAATTTTTATACGGCGCCTTGAAACCCGGGCCCCAAATAGATGTTGGACGTATAATTATCCATTCATACTTGTCAATATTTAATTCTTTTATCCGTTTCTCCATTAAGACTTTACTTTCACCATAAAGGTTCGGCGGACAATAATCATCATAACTAATGGGGTTATAACCGACCTTACATACGAGCATACTTGATGCAAAAATAACACGCCTAACTGAAGGACAATTATCTAATACTTTAATTAGATTCTCCACACCATTGAAATTGATTGAATAACCATTAATATCATTATTCTCTTTTATATCCGTCCTGGCAGCCATGTGTAAAACGTGGGTTGGCATAAAACCCATAATCTCACGCTCCAAGTCTTTTATGTTCAATAAATCAGTAATTCGCCAACTAGAATGTGACATACCATCCGGTGGCGCGATTATATCTAAATTCAAACATTCATACCCATTTTTAAGATAATAATCAATTAGACTACCCCCTATGAAACCAGATCCGCCTGTTACTAAAATTTTTACTTTTGACATTTAATGATTGGATTAAATTAGTAAACTTTATTCGATTCAAAACTCTTTGGGTAAGATATCTGATAGACCCTAATTACTGATAATGACAGAATTTTTAAATGTTCGTAAAAGTAATTGTATAAATTAAGCTAAATGCAGTGGTGTAAGCAAATATTTCACCGAGGTAGAGGTTCAAAAGACAATTCTGTATTTACTCTATCTAGTAATATGTCATTTAGTCTATAAATGAGTAATTTATTATAAAAATCTAGTACACAATCATCTCTAAAGAAATCACGCAATCTGACATCATTTAACACTTTTAAAAAGTCAGCCTGATCGTCTATTTGAAAATAAAAGATATTTCTACTTTTAAACTCCAAAAAAGCTGGTATATTAGAAGCTATAACGAATGTTTCATTACGCAAAGCTTCTAGTATTGGCAAACCAAAACCTTCGTATCGAGATGGAAAAATGAAAGCTAAAGAAGATTTGTATAAAGCTACGAGTTCGCTATTTGTCACTATGCCGGTCGCAATAACATTGTCACTTGATTTATGGCGATCACCTGAGAGGACTAAAGTTGGTAAATTAGTATTCTCATTAAAAATTTTTATGATAAAATCAAGATTTTTATGAGGTCTATTATTACCGCAATAGAAAAAAAAGTCCTTATGCTTTAACATATACTTTTGAACAATAGAATAATCCGGTAAGAAATCTAAATCTGAATCCTCCGGAATATGAATTGAATCCATAGCAAAAACCCTTTTAACATCATTACGAGTAGTTTCTGAAACCGATACTATGTGGTCCGAATTCTGAAGAGATCTTGATACAATAAAATTAAAATAATGCCTTTTCATAAAAGCAGACATTAAATTGTTTCCAAAAAATCCATCAACCAATATATACATAAGATCGTGTACCGTAATTATACATTTTACACCTTGAACAGGCTTAAAAAAGCTTGAATAGAATGGCGAGTGATATAGCGAAAACGTGAAGGTTGCGATGAACTTATGAAAGTAAAAAAAATCTAAAAGGTTAAACGGTTTTAACCTACAGAAGATAATTTTACAATCAAGATAATAAAAAGACGGATCATTAGTAATTAAAGAAACATGTAATTCACCAAATCGCTCTACATAATAATCGATTAAAAATTTAGTATATCTCGATATACCTGTATTCTTTTTACTATCAAACAATCGACAGTCAATTCCGATTGTTTTAATGCTATTAATCACAAACTTCTATTTTTATCTTTTGACGTGTATTCATGGCTTTCGTATAGAACAAAACCAATTAATTTACCCTTTAAAATAAAAAAATTCTTTCTTACCCTAATTAGCAACAAGACTTTAAGCATACTAATTAATATATAATAAATAAAACGTAACTTAAATGTCAATATTTCAAAATGTTTTCTATGAAATGCACCAAATCCCAAGGCATATTTATAATAACTTTGTAAAGAAAAAATTTTGTGGCTATCAGGGTGATATATGATAAAGCTTGGGAAATAATAACCTATGTACTGTTTATCTAAAAGCCTTACAAGAAAATCAGTTTCCTCGGCAGCTCCAAATTTCGAACCCACACCAAATTGTTCATCAAAACTCAAATCTTCTAATATTTTATATTTTACAAAAATTGTAAAGGAAATAGCACAATTGAAAACATTACATAATTTTATTTGCGTTTCTGAACGAGGTACATTTAGATACTTACCAGAACCGTCAATCGTTGTTGTAGCTCCTGTTATTATATCAATATTAGGATGACTATTAAAAAGATTATGCAAATTTTCCAAAGTACTATTTTGATAAACACAATCATCATCTGGAAAACACACGATCTTTCCAGAGACATTTTTTAAACCAATATTTCTCGCGACGCTCAAACCTTTCGTCCGACTATGTAAATATAATAAGTTAAATTTTGTGGAATAATAATTACAGATTTGCATCACATTATCTGTATCATTTTGATCTATAACAATTACTTCAAAATCTTGATAGGTTTGAGATGATAACGATTCAAATAGTACCTCGAGTTCCTTTGTTCTGTTCAACGTTGCAACGATCAATGAAAATCTCATAATTCATGCAAAATTGAATGATAAACGTTAAAATCAGAAACTGGACTCTTTAATAATCTTAATAAACTAAAAAATACATAAGCAAAAAATATTGCTGTTACAAAAGGGCGATATTTTAAGAAAGTGCACTTAATAACAATAGGAATTAAAACTACTTCAAACAATTTAAAATATATTACTATGGATGAGAAAATTAAGTATTTAGAAAATATAATTAAAATAAATATTGATGTAGCGTAAAGACTTAACATATTTTCAAAGTAAATATGTTCTACAAATTTATTTCTAAATCTTATCAAGTAAAGGACGAAGAATATCCTTAACATCAGACCTAATTCAACTACTGTGCTATCGTAATTATACACTGAAAAAAAATAGCTTACAAACTTTTGATACGCAAATAAATTAATCTGATAACTTATTAATAATTCATTATAATTATTGAAAAATACTGAAAAAATTACTGAGATTGTGAATAGCCTAAAAAAAAATTTATTAGTTATCTTATAGGTGTGTAGAAATAAAAACGGAATCGCGAATATCGCAGAGACATGAATACTTATCGCCAGCAAAATAAATAATAAAGCCGTATAATTTTGCTTCTTGAAACTTGTATAAAATGAATAGAAAACTAACGAACAGGCAAACCCTCTTCTAATAGCTCCCATGTCATCCAATAGAAAAAAAAATACAAAATAAATAACTATGCTAAAAATCGGATAGGGACTCAATTTCGAAATTACGTATGATTTTGTTAACACAGAAATCATACAGAAAATGAAAATAAAGAATTCAAATGACTGAAAAAGCTTATTGACGATAAAATTGAACCACAAATAACCATATTCCGTGAAAAAACTTGCCCAGTCTTTAGTTACAATTACTTCGTTGAATATACGTTGATAATTAAAATAATCACTAGATATTGCATAGCGTAACCCTCCGAATAGAATTAAAATAAATACTGCTAAAATAAATGCAACGTTTTTATTTGCCTTCTCCTTTAAAAAATCAAAGACTGTTAAACAGGATAAAGAAAAAAACACAATCAGATAATACACAAATACTTTATTTAAATGCTTCTAAATACTTATCTGAAACAGTTTTAATATTATGTTTTTTAAGAATATCGGCACTAATCTTTTTACGATCAAACACGTGTCGTAACTCTTTTACATTAGGATAAGCATAATCGATTATATATCCATTCAGACCAATTTGAATAAGTTCGGAAGCGCCTCCTAAAGTTTCATTAGATAGAAGTACAGGAAGCCCACAATAATTCGCTTCGATTCCTACATTAGGGAATCCCTCATAATTTGAACAAATTAACAGAAATTCAGCCCGAGCCATATATTGATATGGATTCGATACGTCACCCATAAAAATGATATCGTCATGATAATCAGAGTCCTTGGCAATTCTCTTAACTTCTTCAAGCAATGGCCCATCTCCCAGTACCACTAATTTATAATTAAAGCCCAGCTCCTTAAATTTTGAATGGAGAAGAACAGCTCTGTCTAGTCTTTTATTATAATCAATTGTTCCAACAAATAAAAGAAATCGATCACTTTCATGTAACAGATATACTTCTTTGGAATTATTAAGATAAAGCTTATCATCAATTGACTGATTATCAATAGGATTTGGAATATTTTCAATCTTACTTCGTACAATATTATAATTCTCAATTAAATCTTTTTGCATTGCATGAGACTGGACGATAATTTTATCAAAAAGTTGATAAAAAACCCTATAAAATATCTTCACACTCCTCCTCTCCAATCTTAAACTGGGAATACTACTTTCCCTCGCAAAAAAACCAACCTTCGGATAAAATAAAGCATAAATAGCTAATAGAGGATTAATTTCTCCAAAAGCTGAAAAAACTACATCGGGCTTTAGATCTGCCATTGTCTTCATAAACACAAATGGCCTTAGGATTAGTTCTCTGAACTTAGAGAGATACAATACTCGTATATTGATATCATCAGAAAGATCTGATTTTAAGGAATAATCATTGCTATTCAAGAGAATGATTGTTACAATATGCTTTCTTAGATTAAACTCATTTGCAAGATTTACAATGACTCTTTCGGTTCCACCACGTCTTAAATTTGGTAAAATAATTATTATTTTTAATATTCCAGAAAATTCCATTACAAACAAGTTCTTCCGCTATAATACTTCTTTAAAATAGTATATACATCCGAATTAAAACCTAGAAAAGCGTTTGCATTTGCCAACGCTAAAAATTCTCCATTAGGTATAGCATAATTCAGTTCTGAATTAACAAAAATCTTAACTGATACATTTTTTTTTAAGATCAATTCAAATTTAGCTAATAAATCCATCATATCAATTCTATTCTCAAAGGCTATGTCTAGTATATTATAACTAGAATCGCTCACAATAATTTTCACGATTTTAGGAAGATCCTCCACATCTATTAAATTACGAGAAGTTCCCTTAAAAACAGGAACCTCTTCTCCGTCTAAGATCTTTTTAAAAAGAAAGTTTGTCAATTGGAATGGGTTCTTCGAGTAGCCTACGATATTTGGCAGTCTTAAAATCAGGAAGTCTTGACAACATGATCGGATGAGTTCTTCCATACCAAGTTTGTGTGTTAAATATGCGCTCTTCTTTTCACTATAGATGCTACAAGTGCTAAAATAAACTAGCTTTTTTTCAGGATGTTCGTAAATCAGTTTCAATAACAACTTCTTCTCTCTATCATACTGTAACTCCTGTAATTCTGTTGAATTCGATACACCTGATGCAAAAATTACGCAATCATCAAAATATAAATCTGAAACTAAAAACGATTTTGCTATGAGTCCATTTCCAATTACCATACAATTATTTATAACGTTTCTTCGATCTGTTTACTTATACTTTGAATACTAAAATCTTTTGCCCTTCGTATACTTAGCTCTGAATATTTCGCATGCAACATATCGTCATCCAGAAGCTGTTTAATTTTTGAAAATAGTGAATGTGCTTCTATTTTTTTTGACAACAAACCAAAGTCGCCATTTCGTAATATTTCTTTTGGTCCAAAATCACACGGGGTTGAAACTACAGGAATTCCTAAGGCGAGTGCTTCATTAATTGATGTCGACAATCCATCAAAGCGGGAGCTACATACAAATATTTTACTCTGCTTAATTATAGGATATGGATTTGACAATGTTCCAGTAATAATTACATCCTCCTCATAAATAAGGTTATAGGTATCAATTAAGGTCTTTAATTCTGTTTCCTTTTCTCCTCCACCTATTATAACAAGGTTAACTTTATAACCATTAAATCTAAGTAAGGATAATGTCTCGACTAGAATATCAAAACCCTTCTGATGCACTAATCTACCCATCGTTACTAAGTATGGCATTAGATAATTAAAAGATCCTAATTGAGGAAGCGGTTTTCTAGCTTGTAAGGCTAAGGAATCAATATCAATTGGGTTATTGCATTTGAAAACCTGATCTCGATCAATTCCTATATTATTTAATAAATCGTTTTTGATTCCATCAGAGATTGCAATTAGCTTATTAAATTTTCTTGCAAACGTACCGTCTCTATACTTCTCAGAATCCTTAATTAAATTGAGGTTATTCTGAATCCATAAATATTTTTTCTTTCCAAACTCAGTATCTGAAAACCAGTACAAATCCTGAACGAAAATAAAACCATATTCAAATTTACGAAATTTCGGAAAGGCAAAAGAAAATAAACTAGGGAATTTAAAAAATATGCCCTTTTTAATACGCCTTTTTATTTTATACAAACACTTGCCAACTAAACTATAGTGTTCAATACTTTTATTCCCTTTATACAAATAAGCAATTTTTATACCCGAATCCAACGACGCCAGTAAATCCCCTTCATGTGAAATTAAAAAAAGTTCGACATTATACCGATGGTTTAGTCTCCGATAAAAATAATTGATGTAGTTTAGCAGAACCTTTTCTGCACCACCTGTGTTTAAACTACCTATTACGAAAACTATGCTTTTCATTCAGCTGACTCTCTATTATTTCAATATATTTTTTTGCAAAATCTAAATGATTTACAAAATCTGCATTTTGAATGTTCCTTTGAAATTCTAAATATTGTGATGGATTGTATAATTTTCTAATTGCGTCAACAATTTGCTCAGTGTCATATGCATCCACGATGTATCCAAACTTACGTTTCTCAACTTCTCGATCATGAATTCTAGATACAATTACTGGAATATTTAATTCGAAGAATTCTGATACAACTCTATTGTAAGCATCTGACAAGCTTAATGCAATACCAACCAAGTTAAACCGCTCTGACAACAATAAAAGTTTCTCTTTGTTAAATTCGGCAACAAATATAATATTTGAAGTGATTAACGACGGATTCTTTTCTATAAACTCCCGGATATCTCCATCCAGTGGGCCTAATATATACAGTTGATACGCAGCTGGTAATTTGGACCAAGCTTCAATCAGTCTGTGCGTTCCTTTAACAAAAGAATGGCTAGCGAAAGACACATATATAATCTGTTTTTGACTTGAAAATATTCTACCGCTATCAGACTTACCCTCCAGCCCAAGTTCGTTAATTAGAATTTGGGATGTAACCCCGTTCGCTACTAGTAAATCCTTTTGATTCTTAGTATAGACGATAATTAAATCAGCATATTTAAAAGCATTTGCGTAGTCTTCCACCGCATGAGTGTTCGTATAGATACTATCTTTCCCTATACCGTATGCCAAATACTCTTTTATTAATATATCGCGTGTAAAGAAAGGGTGTTGTTGATCCGCCTCAATTATTATATATTTATTGGTATATTTTTTTAAGTTTTTTACCAAGCTTAAGGGCCGATTTTTTAAGATTACAATAGATGAGTCGTTGTCTAAAATTTTCCGTTTGAAGATCCAACTATAAAGTTTTTCCCCAAACAGATAATTGTAATACCCGGGATAAAAGCTGCGCAAATTAAATCGCTTATAGAACCAGTTAGGAATTAGGGGAATTCCTGAAAAGATAATATTATCAGACAATCTATACGGCAACAATTTTATAGAATCATCGAGAGCATAAAATGCGTACTTAATATTATTTGATTCCAATTGATCTTTAAGAATCCGAAGTTGACATGCTTTATATCCAGTACCCGTTATTGTGCTATAAAAACAAAGTGTAACCTTCCTATTCATAAATAGAAATCAACATCGAATCTTTTGAAACTGCTAAAATATCTGCCCCATGTTTTATTAGTTTATATTCTTTCATCATTAGTAAGGTTACACAGGAATCCAGTTCTTCTGAACTTAATTCAGTGTATTCAAAATTTATTAATTTAGGATATACGCCGGCATCAATAAAACTTTTCACAATTATATAGTCGAATCCTTCAGTGTCAACTTGAAGAAGACTCACATTGGAAAGATTATACTTGGATTTTAAATATTCAGGGGTAAATACAGGTACGATAAGCTCCTGTAAATACTGTTCTGTATTATCCTTTTTTGCCCTATTTCTCAAATCCGCTATTCTGTTAGACTTCATCGTTGCTAAACCATGGTAAAAATTTCGTTCGTAATCACCAGGCTTAAACCTAACCAACTTTAGTTGGCTATTCGACGCTCCGAGGGCTATATTTTCGAAATTAAGGTTTAGATTGTCTTTATAAATATTTTTAACGATATCTAAATACTCGACCATCGGTTCAATCAATATACCTCTAACCTCTTTGTTCAAATCAATGAAATCTCTCAAGGGATCATTGAGACCCCCCCCCCCTTGGAAACCAAGATTCGCCCCAACTTGAATAAAATTAAAATCCTCTCCAAGGGTGTTGTGTAAGTTTTGTACAAATGGCAACAAGATATTGCATGAGTCAAAGTTGTCTTTGGTGTCTTTTGAAAGACGATATCCTAAACTTTTTAGAATTCGCGAAAAAATATATTTGAATGTCATTTAATTGATTTATTTTGGTTAGGTACACTGCTGTCCTAAACGTTTTTCAAGTATTACAAATTTAATTGATTTTGGTGGTCTCAAGCGTTGTAAAAATGCATTTTTCGATTTTGACCCCTCTTTTATCTAAGTAAACAGACTCAATTGGATATTTTCGGGCTCCCAATGGGTGTTTTTTTCGAAGGGTTTGTTGATGAATTGATTCAGTTCAATTTTTGCAAACAGATGTAAGCGCAGCGCATTGATCAAATTGGACAGGTGCCATTTGTACTTGGCCATTTGCTGTAAGGCTT
>Ga0114971_10001916_pt1 | contig 14253 bp, 12 predicted proteins | sample M_140625_MF_Meta_FD_87320 | JGI IMG/M metagenome (GOLD analysis project Ga0114971, IMG submission 87320) | Freshwater microbial communities from Lake Montjoie, Canada to study carbon cycling - M_140625_MF_MetaG | ecosystem: Environmental > Aquatic > Freshwater > Lake | place: Lake Montjoie... | reverse complement strand
GTTAACACCTAAATCTTTAAATGACATAAATCAACCTAACAAGACATGATGCGCGTCTTGGTGTTGATTAGAGATTAAGACTCGCAAGACCTCTGAAAATACAGAGGTTGGATAATAGATAAAGTATAACCTAGTTTAACTACACTAAATACCAACTCATTCGAACTTACTTAAAAATTCCTTTTTTCTTTCTAAATATCTTAAATTTGATTTAGAGCCAGGGAATATGGTTCTTTTTTCTAAATCATACCGATCCCATCTCTCATCAATTAAAGTAGGGCTTCCACCTTTAATACCTAGTTGCATCGGAACGACTGCACTAAATCCATTTTTGTTTACAAACCAAGCCGCCCACATAGAAAAGGTAGAGTTACTTGCAATTAATTTAGTTCCTTTGCAAAGCAAACTAAAACTCTCTAAATCACTCAATCCAGATTTATTATCAATGACATTATCTGCCCTGTTAAATAACTCTGGATAATAATTCTTTGCTTGCATAAAATCTTCAGTAAACAGCCATATTTCATTATTGTCTGTTAACCCTAAATGTTTAAGTGAGTCTAGAAAATAATGCTCTGGCAATATGGAGTAAATGTTAGGAAAATGTAAATAATCTCCTATCCGGACATGAACAAATATCGGCTTGCTCTGATCTGATGCCTTTACTAAATCATTGAAAATAGAACTTGGATTCTTTAACTTAAAATTAAAATTAGAATTATGCTCATTTATGAAGTCTGCGTAGAACCAATCTTGAAAATATCCAGAAAAAGTTTGACCTTCTGCAAACCTAAATTGAGATTTTGATTGAGTATCTTCATCAATTATTCTTTTATTTAACTGAAAAAAATTCCATACTATTTTATTCAATAAAGTATTTGATTTTTGAATAAGTAATTTAGATAACCTACTACTTTTAAATTCTATCTTAAACCCATCAAATATTAAATTAGTAATTTCCATTCTTCTGGATTTATTGCTGCCAAAATGTATTAGCGAATCATCAACTATTAATTTAGATTTTAGTCGAGCACTAACGGCGAGCCCAAAGGCTAAGGCAAAGAGTTGGTTTCCTATTCCCCCAATTACTTTTATTTTTATATAATTTTTCATCATTTAATAACTCTTTTTGTTAAATTCACTCTATAATGAGAATTAGTACTAATCATTATCTGCTATTTCTAATTTTATTTCTTAAAGACTGCTCTTTGTTTAATAATCTTATTGCTCTAAAACTTGAAATATTCAAGGCTAGTTTTGGTGTTGATGTAATTAAAAGTTGATTTATTTTTTTCATTAATTTATTATTATGCATATTTTTTGACAAATAATATAAATCCCTAAGCATCAATAATTCTCTTTCGCGTGTATAATTGTGTTGTGTATATAGTTGCTGTACGGTTTCAAAATTCTCTACTAGCCCTAAAATATTTCTTTGATTTATCCCTATCTCAGTTAATAACTTTCTAGTCATTTCTTTAGATTCAACTCGTCTTTTCCCAGTAATTGAGTCTGTACTAAGTCTGTAGTGCAGAAGAGTTTTTGGAACAGAAACTAAATCTCCGATTCGACTCATTCGCAGCCATAGCGATAAGTCTTCTGCCGGAAAATCGATTTCTCTGTAACCTCCAGCATTTATTACAGCTTCTTTATTGAAAATGATTGAAGGGTGTGCAGTTCTTTGACTTGAAATAAGTGAGACAGACACGGCGTCAGCATCTATTGCGGATGGTATAGTACCTAAGTAATTATATGATTCTGAAAAAAAATCATAATCTGTAAAAACGCCCACTGTATTAGCTTCAATTCTTTTTCGCTGTTCTCTAAACCGGTTACATTCATACTTATCATCTACATCAGCTCTAGCGATCCATTCATTTAGTGATTCAGTGATACCAATGTTCAATGCACTCACAAGTCCAGGGTTAATATTTTTTAAGTATCTAATTCTACTATCGTTACTAACTTCTTTTAAAACAATATCCTTGGTGCTATCTGTTGAAAAATCATCTACGACTAAAATTTCATCAGTGGATTGAATTATTTTTACTAAATTATTTAAAGATTCCTTCACATACTTCTCACCATCTTTAACCGGTAGCACAATTGATAGATTTTTACTCATTTTATCTTTATGCATTTATCTGAATAGATTAAAAACTTTATATGTTTTAAATTTCCTTAAGACTTGAATTATTTTTCTTTCCAGTGGCGTAATCTGATTTATGGTTTCAATTTCTCGATAATCAACTAAAATGTAACTAAAGATTTCTTTTAATTTTGATCTAAATTGAGGTTCACTTAGGCCGCTGAAATTATAGTTTTTTCCGTTCACTGCAAGATAAATATTATATATAAATTCATCATTCTTTTCATTTTTATATATTGTTAAAGATTTTTGCAACTTTCCCAAACTTTCACCTTTTTTTTCTGGATAATAACTAGAATTGGCAATCATCTCAGTTGAAATTCCCCAAGATCGATAGAAATCTAGTATTTGTTCCGTCGTCATTGCGAAATTAAACCATGTCTCAACAAAGCGCAAATCATTCCAAATTAAAGAAGTCAAACTTATCTGATTTATAATTTCTTTAATTTCAAAAGTTTGCGAAAATATTGACAAAATCATTGTCCATTTAATTATCTGATACTGATCGAAGCTAACTTTTCTGAGATCTATAGAAATCTGATTAAGAAAACTATCTCTACTCTCTAAATTTTCTTTGATAATCCATGGAATTATAAGCTCTTCTAAAATTCTTCTTAACATTAAAAATGAATCTATTTCCCAATTCAACTTTAAGTAGGATTTCTGTTCTTGCCCAATATGTTGTCTATAATTAACTATTGGTATTTCAATACGTTTGACGTCACCATTGCAAGCTGCGGTTAACCAGATCCACCAATCAAATGCAGTTATAGTTAATGGATCATACTTATTAGAGATAACTGACCGTCTAACCGCGGTGGCCGGCATCCAAAATATAGAATCAAATAGGAGCCTTGCAATTAATTCTGACTTGTTTTTAGTAATTGGAGGTGTATACGAGAAAAGATTTGATTTTCCATTCCCATCAATAGTTTTGGCACCAAATGCAATTAGAGAAATATTTGGTTCCGCTGTGTGACATGCTTCAATTAAACTAATAATTGATGTCGTAATTAAAACGTCATCATCTCCTGGAAAAATTAAAAATTTACCCTGAGCCTTATTAATCAGCTGAAAATAAACTGACGAACCTCTTTTATTTTCAGTATTATTTGAAAATTTAACATTTTCTGCATTTGCAAATAAATTTAAAATGTCACTAGTTTTATCAGTACTTCCATTATTAATCAATACAACTTCTAATTGTTTTAAATATTTATCTTCTAAAGAAAAAATAGAATTAAGCAGTTCTGATAAATATGACTCACGATTATAAGTGAGAATGCATATACTAAGTACTGGAACCATGTCAGAAATTATATATGAATCCCGAATTTTGATCGAACTATTCCACTAATTCTTCGCAAATATCTGCTGCTAATTTTTTTAGCACATCGTAGCAGTACCATTTTTTTGAAATTGAAAGAATTCTTTTTTGCTGCTCTTGCATAATTTCAAATTGTTTTTCAACTGGTAAAGCTTGAAGTTCTGTAATCTCTTTATTTATTTTATTCGAATTTGGGCTAATTTGGATAGCTGCGGCGTCAGGGATTCCATATCTACTAATTCTAGGGCCAACATAAATCACTATAGCATTTGAGGCAAAGGCGTCAAATAGTTTTTCGCTTATATAATCCATAGAATTTTCTAGGACAACAACTATCCTATAGGCATTTGCTGTTACGAATTTGTCTAAACTCAATCCATGGTAATTTTTTTGAAATTTACCTAAATATCTGAAGGATTTAATACTAATTAAGTAAATTGGGGTACGGACTAAACTACCAAAATAATGACGATAGCTATAAGTTTTTTTTAGATTCCATTTAGCACCGTACAAATCCATTGTCTGTTTTTTAGCTGTGCGCACAGCAAGTTGTCTTCTTAGAGTATACAGCTCGCCTTTTGTGGCTGAAAATTTATTTGCTAATATCATTACTGCTTTATTTTGCCTTTTATTCCAATTGTCTAATATTTCAAATTGTTGGTTTAATTCTAATTGTGGCCAATTAAAGTATCTCGTTTTAAATTTATTTGCCCAGTCAAGTGATGGAGACCAAATAATTCCGTAGTTATTTAACACTTTTTTTGAATGTCTTTTATAATCATTTATTTTAGGTTCCCATAGGATAAGAAACATTCTATGTTTGGGAACGTTACTATTTTCACACTCTTTGACTGCAATTTTTGAATGAGAATTAGCAATTAGCGCGTCGACTTTTGCGCCATAATTAGAATCGACAATTTCATGACCTCTATTTTTTAATTCATTTACAAATTCCCGCCATGGTCCATCTGATCCAACTTTCATATTAGATTCGCCTAAATGTCCAACTAACCTAATTCGCATTATCCGACCTCACTAAATCAAAATAGCCGTAAAACATTCCTGCTAAACTTTTTACGCTCTTTATTGGATCTTTAAAAATAAATATAAATAATAAAATTGATTTCCCAAAATTGCACCAATGGAAAGCTGGTTGATATTTCTTAGTGGATATTTCTTTAACAATATAATATCTATTTCTGACCCACATCCTGTAAAAATTAAAATAGTTAGGCCTTTCCTTCATGGATTCGGTATGTTCTAAATAAACTTCTGCATTTACAAGTAAGGACCCTGATTTGCTTGCTTTAAGCGAGAATATGACATCTTCACCCAGTGATTGCCCAAACAAGCGCGTATCAAAACGAACTTCTTTTATTTTTTGAAAGTCCCATAAAGCACAGCCAATTAACCATTGTGATCTAGTTATTTTATTTGTATTTCCTTCAAATTTGACTGGTACATTAACTCCGCTTTTTAAAACAACTCCCTGTTTTTTTGAATCAAGTAAAAATATTAACCGAAAAATTGTTGCTAATTTTTTACTGCTGAAATTCTCATTCTTTTTAGAATTTATTGCAAGCCCGGAAACACCTGTGGCGCTATTTTTAATTAAAGTGTAAATTAGGTCGTTGAAATATTCTTTGTTAGGTATTACATCATCGTCCAAAAAAGCTAATAATTTACAATTTTCTTTGACTAATGACATTCCAATATTTCGCTGAATTGCGGCAGATTTTATATCTGTCTGAACATAATTAATTTTTAATTTACTAAAGTGATATAAATTTTGAAATATATTGTCGGATGAATCAACTATAATAATTTCATCAATGACCGTTTTTATTTTAACTAATGCATGTAAGAGATTAGTTAACTCGTTATCTCTATTTTTGGTAGGAATTATTATTGTAAGCATTTTTCTACTATGATTTTAATTCATCAGCAAAATATTTAATGGTTCTTTCTAGGCCTTCTTTTCTATCAATATTAGGAGACCATCCAAGTACATTTTCTGCTCTAGATATATCGGGGATTCTAGTAACTGGATCATCTGAAGGAAGTGGAAGATAGATGATTTTGCTCTTTGATTCTGTTAAATTAATTATTTCTTTAGCAAGATTTTTCATGTTAATCGGAGATGGATTGCCCAAATTAACTGGATCAAAACAGTTTGGTTTAAAAAAAAGTTTAATAATTCCATTAATTAAATCATCTACAAAACAAAAACTTCTAACTTGTCCTCCATCGCCGTAGATTGTTATGTCTTTATTAGTTAGTGCTTGAACAATAAAATTACTAACTACCCGACCGTCATTAATTGCCATTAGTGGGCCATATGTATTAAAAATTCTCGCTATCCTGATGTCTAAACCATGCTGCCTGTGATAATCCATAAAAAGAGTTTCCGCTGTTCTTTTACCCTCATCGTAACAAGATCTAATTCCAACTGGGTTTACATTACCCCAATAGATTTCGGATTGTGGCGAAATTTTCGGATCTCCATATATTTCTGAAGTAGAAGCTTGTAAAATTCTAATTTTCTTTATATTTGCTAATTCTAATAAATTACATGCTCCTATAACATTAGTTTTAATAGTATGAACTGGATCTTTTTGATAAAGTGGAGGGGATGCAGGGCATGCTAAATTAAATATGCCGTCGACATCAAATTCTTTGTATTCAATTATGTCGTGATTAATAAATTTGAATTTTGTGTATTTTTTTAAATTACTTATATTTTTTTCACTTCCGGTAACCATATTATCAACTGCAGTTACTTCATGGCCCTCGTCTAGAAGTCTCAGCCCTAAATTTGAACCTAAAAATCCCGCACCGCCGGTTATAAGTATTTTCATGTATTTATAATATCCAAACTCACCTATTTTATGTTAAATCCCGAGTAATTTTGCCTGAGAATCAAAATCAGGAATTTCGGTTCGAACTTTACTGAAAGAACCAAAGGATTTAATTTCTCCGTTATCTAAATACACAACGGTATTTGATTTTTGCACTGTACTTAAGCGGTGGGCAATAATTATAATAGTTATATCCCCGGCTAAATTAAAAATTGATTCAGACACATCTAACTCTGTTTGACTATCAAGCGAACTAGTTGCTTCATCAAGAATCAGTATTTTTGGTTTGGTAATTAGAGCTCGTGCAATTCCAAGTCTTTGTCTTTGACCCCCACTAAGTTTAGAGCCTCTATCTCCAATTAAATTGTCTAATTTTTTAGGTAATCGATTAACTACGTCAAATAACTGAGCAGTTTCTAATGCCCACCAAATTTCTTCATCTGAAATTTCATTAATTTCAAAGCCCAGACAAATATTTGATCTTATGCTTCCGTTTGATATAAAAATATCTTGCGGCACATATGAAATAGCTCCTGGAAATTTACGAGACACGTTTGAAGATTTGATGCCAGAAATTGTAACTTCACCTGTATTTGGTGATAAAACGCCAGTAATTATATCGACTAGAGTGGTTTTACCGGATCCAGATTTTCCAACTAAAGCTACTATCTCGCCAGGTTTGACTTCTAAAGAAATATTTTTTAACGTTTCGCTTTCATTCGCATTATACGTAAAATTTATATTATTTAAACTAATTTTCGGAATGAAATCTTTATGTATGCTGGTGAAGTTATTTACTGGATCTTTTATAATATTTTTCTCTTTTAGGGTCTCAATTAAGGAAATGGTTGGTATTGCAGAACTTGAAGCGGCTTTAATTGAAATTGAAACCTGTTGGATCCTTAAAATTGCGGGTGCAATGCGTGTGCTAGCAGCCAAGAAAACAGAAATAATAGCAACAGATCGTGCAGCATTATTTTGACTAAAAGTCACGGCACTAATTAATAAAAACCCAATCACTACCGTTACTTCTAAAACGTATTTTGTGATTGTGGGCAAAAAAGCTAACTCCGCTTGATTTCGTGCGAGTGCTTTTTGCGATTTTCCTATTTCGTGCGCATAAAAAGAACGACGGCCGCCAATGACTGCTTCCCGAAATGAACCAATGATTTCTTGAATCATTTCAATACTTTTTATAGACAAATTCATTTGTCTAGTTCCTAAATTTTTCGCTCTTAAATGTGTGGCCTTATACAAAATTACAGCAATAGTACCAAAAATGAACACTGTAAGAATTGCTAGGTTTGTATCCACATAAATTAAGCCGACCAACATTACTAATAATAAAACCGTATCAGCGGTTATAGAAATAGTCGCCGAAATTATTCCATTTGTTATATTTGCAACTCCGCCAGTTATAATATAAACATTTTCTTGTAATGATCTTTTTTGAATTTCTTGATGGGACTGGCTTAAAATTTTATAAATTAGTTCTTTTGTTATTTCTGAGCCACGATTGCCTAAAAAAAACATTGTCCTTCTTGTTAGGTATATTGTTGAAACAGTTTTACCTATTAAAAGAGTTGCAGCAATTACACCTAGAATTCCGACTTGTTTCGCTAACCCAAAGTTATTTATCTGTAAAAAGTTTAGTATTGCATTTACGCGATCACCAGTTGGGCGTGAAGAGCTACCATTAATTGTCATCGCTCCTATCATTCCAATAACTGCTACGCCTGCTAGATCTAAAAAACTTAAAGTGATTTGAATTATTATGAGTAATATAACTTTAATTCTGTCTGAAATAGCTAAAATATTTAAGGATCGTAGGACTATATTGTTAGAAAAGTTGTTTATATTAAATTTAAATTTCATTAAATATTTTATCCCTGGATCTATTCACTGTATTCCAGTAATTTTTGAATTTCAATTTTACACCTTTGTTCTGCTGTAGATGTTTGGTTAATTACATCCTTCCACCAAGCTACCGTATCGACTATTGCATTTGTTTGTGTCCAGAATGGCGTCCATCCTAGTTTTTTTCTTGCGAGTGTTGAGTCTAATTCTAATGTTTCTGCTTCTAACTCATTAGATTTTTTGTTAAAAACAACTGTAGATTCACTCTTCCAAAATTTAGTTGCAATATCTACTACATCTTTAACTTGCAAACTTTTCTCGCTAGGCCCAAAATTTAATATTTCTAAATCACTACCTTTTAAAACATTTTCAATCATCAGTAAATAACCCGCAATTGGGTCTAAAACATGCTGCCAAGGCCTAGTACTAATTGAATTCCGAATTACTAATTCGGAATTTATACTAAATGCCCTAATCAGATCGGGCATCAATCTATTTTCGGAATAATCGCCTCCGCCAATTACATTACCGGATCGGACTGTTAATAATTTGGGTCCATTATTCATTTTGCTAATTCCGCGCCAGGCAAAAATAACATTTTCGGTTGCTACTTTACTAGCGCTATAAGGGTCTTTGCCTTTGAGTGGGTCACTCTCTAAAAATGATTTACCTAATCCTGTATTTTCGTAAACTTTATCAGTTGTAGCAGTTAAAATAATTTGTGTTGAATCATTCTTAAATGCAGCATCTAATATATTTAGGGTTCCATTTACATTTACTTCAAATGTATATTTTGGATTTTTGTAAGATTCTAATACTAAAGATTGTGCTGCTAAGTGAATTATAATTTTCGGTTTATGCGCCCCAATAAACTTATTAACAAGCTGCGAGTCTCGAATATCAATAAACTCTTCTTTGATTTTTCCGGTCCGGGCGGTTCTAATGAAAAGTGATTCTGGGTCTGGTGGCAGCGATAATCCAATAACCTCAATATTGAGCGACTCTAAAAGAAGTGTTAGCCATGTTCCTTTAAAACCTGTATGCCCTGTTACCAGAATCGGCCCATTAATCGCTGGAATGTGAGATAATTCTTTTAGCTTCATAATGTCAGAATACATGAATTTAGTAATTAAAGAGAACACAATAGGCTGGAGATAAGTGGAAAAAGCAGGAAAAATAATTTCAGAATTGGTGGCAAAAGAGTTTCTTGCTAGACACCCAGTTTCAAAGTTTATTCCTAGCCAAACACCCATACCGGTGACTGGAAAATTCTTCGGAGTTGAAGAGATAGAGGCTGCCGTAAATGCTAGTTTAGATTTTTGGCTTACCTCAGGGCCTTACACTGAAAAATTTGAATCTGACTTAGCAAAAAAAGTTGGAATGCGACATTCATTTATGGTCAATTCCGGCTCTTCTGCAAATCTTCTTGCTTTGTCATCACTGTTAAGCCCTAGAATGGGAGAGCGGCGATTAAATACCGGTGATGAAGTAATTACTGTTGCGGCTGGTTTTCCTACAACGGTAACTCCGATTTTACAAAATAATTTAATGCCTGTTTATATAGATATCGATCTCGAAACTTATGTTGCAAATGATAAACAATTAGAAGCAGCAATCTCACCAAAAACTAAAGCGATAATGATGGCTCACACTTTAGGCAATCCATTTAACTTAGACTTGGTTGAGAAATTAGCTAAAAAACATAATTTGTGGTTAATAGAAGATTCTTGTGATGCTCTGGGGGGAACTTATAAAAGTAGAAATTTGGGTTCTTTTGGTGATTTTTCCACATTTAGTTTTTATCCAGCTCACCATATAACAACTGGAGAGGGTGGCGCCGTACTTGTTAAAAAAGCTGCGCATAAAGTAATTGTCGAATCACTTCGTGATTGGGGCAGAGATTGTTGGTGCGCATCGGGTTGTGATAACACTTGTCTAAAAAGATATGAGTGGCAACTAGGGAAACTACCTAACGGATATGACCACAAATACATATATTCTCATCTTGGTTACAATTTAAAGTCTGGAGATATACAAGCAGCTATTGGCCTAGCACAACTAGACAGATTAGGTGCTTTTGTTAAGAAACGAAAAGACAATTGGGCATATCTATATAAAAATCTAAAAGAGTTAGAAGATTTTATTATATTACCAAAACCAACTGATCATAGCGATCCATCTTGGTTTGGTTTTGCAATAACAGTTAGGGAGAATTCACCAATTTCTAGAAATGAGTTGGTAAAAAAATTAAATGAAAAGAAAATTGGAACAAGATTACTTTTTGGCGGAAACCTATTACGGCAGCCGGCGTTTATTGGTACGCCTAGAAAGGTTATTAGTGATTTAAAGAATTCTGACCTTGTTATGAACGATACTTTTTGGCTTGGAGTATGGCCAGGATTATCCGAAGAAATGTTAAATTATGTTATCGACAATATTTACTTGTTATTTGGAGTTAAAAAGTGAAAGTAATCATTCTAGCGGGAGGATTGGGTACCCGTATTTCTGAAGAAACTGAAGACAAGCCAAAACCGATGGTTTTAATTAATAATAAGCCATTGATTTGGCACCTAATTAATATTTTTACAAAGCAAGGATTAACAGAATTTATAATTGCAACAGGTTATAAAAATTATGTAATTAACGATTGGGTCTTAAGTCAAGAAAAATACAATTTTTTACATCGATTGAACATTAAGGCATTAGACACTGGACTAAACACCCAAACTGGGGGGCGTATCGCTCGTTGCATGAAAACTGTCAAAGGAGAAAGAGTTCTGGCTACTTATGGCGATGGTCTTGCAAACGTATCAATACCAGCCTTGATTGAATTTCATGAGTCTCATGGGAAACTTGCTACCGTAACAGCCGTCAGGCCTCCGGCTCGTTTTGGAGTACTGAACATAATTGATGGTGAAGTTGAACATTTTGGAGAAAAGAATCAATCTGATTCTGGTTGGATAAATGGTGGATTCTTTATTCTAGAACCAGAAGTTTTAAATTATATTAATTCTGACGGTGAACCTTTTGAAACTGGAGCTTTACCGAGGCTGGTAAAAGAAAAACAATTAATGGCTTACCAACATTTTGGATTCTGGCAACCAATGGACACTTTACGTGAAAAACAAGATCTTGAAAAACACTCTACTGATTCTCCTCCACCCTGGCTTAATGATGTATAATTAAAAATTATGTTAAAGTTTTTAATTGAATTATTTTATGATTAATACTGAAACCCTATCTGATAGATACTCAAGTTGGAAATTATTTCTTCAGAATTGCGAGGATTTAAACGACGTAGTAACCAGAGGTAGTTTTTTTGAAGTCGAGAACAAACTATATTCTTTAGTGCCATTTTCAGGTATGGATTTGTTGAATGACGAAAGAATAATCTCTTTAACCCAATGGAGAGATGAAAATCAATTTGCTTACCCGACCAAGTTTAAAGTTTCTGAAGAGCAAACAAAAAAATGGTTAGAAAACAATATTCTTCTAAATAGCAGAAGGGTGATGTTTTGGGTTATTGATAACTATTTTAACTTGTTGGGCCACATAGGCGTTGTATTAAGTGACGAGAACGAATTTGAAATAGACAATGTTTTAAAAGCTTCTAAGAATATTAACGGTTTATTTTCAGAAGCACAAAAGAAATTAGAAATTATTCTGCAGCAAGAATTTAACCCGAGTGAAATTTTTTTGAAAGTTCTTAATTCAAATTTAAAAGCAGTAAATTTTTATGAAAAATTGGGTTATGAAATTATTGACAAAGTGGATATGAAATGGGAACATCATGAAGATCGTGATGTATTGATTCCTGGTTTTCCTGCGGATGATATTATAGTTAAGATGAAGAAAAATTTAGTTGATTTAATTGCAACTCCTAATCAGATTCTGACCGCCGGACCTTCAATATCAAGCAGGGAGATAGTTTATGTTGGTAAAGCAGTTTCGTTAGGTTGGAATCTGCATCATTCAAAATATATTAAATTATTTGAAGAAAAGTTTGCAGAAAGTGTAGGTTCGAAATATGCAATGGCAACGAGTAGTTGCACCGGCGCGCTTCACCTTTCTTTGTTGTCTCTGGGAATTGGACCAGGCGATGAGGTTATAGTGCCTGATATAACTTGGGTGGCTACAGCTTCAGCGGTTGCATACGTCGGAGCAAAACCCATATTTGCAGATGTAGATCCGGTCTCGTGGAATATTACAGTTAAATCAATACAAAAAGTTTTAACAAACAAAACGAAAGCCATTATCCCTGTGCATTTATATGGATTTGGTGCTCCTATGGTTGAAATAGATAGTTTTGCAAAATCAAATAATTTATTTATTATAGAAGATGCTGCTCCAGCTATCGGAACTGAAATTAATGGAAAATTTGCTGGGACTTTTGGGCAATTTGGATGTTATAGCTTTCAAGGTGCAAAATTATTAGTTACAGGTGAAGGTGGAATGCTTGTAAGCAATGATGAAGATTTGATAAAGAAGGCCTGGAAAATTCAGGATCACGGAAGAAGGCCGGGTACATTTTGGATTGAAGAGCTAGGTTATAAATATAAAATGAATAACATAACAGCCGCATTAGGTTTGGCTCAAATTGAAAGAGTTGGCGTTCAAATCGAGAAAAAAAGAGAAATAAATTTCCTGTATCGAGAGTTTCTGACTGGTATTGAACATCTATCTTTTCAAGAGGAGCTACCTAACACTAAATCCATTTGTTGGATGACAAGTATTCAATTCAGTAAAATAAGTGGATTAGACATCGCTTTGCTTGCAAAATTCCTTGGAGAAAATGGTGTTGATACCCGGCCAGTTTTTCCAACAATACACTCTTATCCAATGTGGAACGTTGATGTTGAAAACCCCGTATCAAGTTATATTAGTTCAAATAGTATCAATTTACCAAGCGGAGTTGCACTTACGCACGGTTCGGTTAAAAAGATATCTAATTTAATTCTCGATTGGATCAAAGAAAATGGAAAGTAGTTACTTATTAGAAACTGCCAATAAAGCACGAGTTTCTGTATTAAAAATGACTCAAAGTGCAAAAGCGGCGCATGTTGGCTCAAGCCTCTCTGTTATTGATATTGCTGTGCAACTTTTCAGCCGAATAAGTAAAAAAAATATTAGCGATCAAAATCGCGATATTGTTTTGGTTTCGAAGGGACATGCTGCTGCGGGTATCTATGCAGTTTTAGCTCATTTAGAACTAATACCATTTAAACATATTGATGAATATTGTAAAAATGGTAGCGCTTTAGGAGGTCACGTAACTTCAACTAACGCTGAAATTTTAGAGCTCTCAACTGGTTCGTTAGGTCATGCATTGCCATTTGGAGTTGGTAGGGCTTTAGCAAAAAAAAGAAAAGGGTTAACTGGAACTGTGTACGTTATCTTGTCTGACGGTGAGTGTGACGAGGGAAGTAATTGGGAAGCTGCGTTACTTGCTAGTCATTTAAAACTAAATAACTTGGTAGCAGTTATTGATAGAAATAAATTACAGTCTCTCAAAGGTACTGAGGAAACTGTTGCTTTAGAACCGCTTAGTGATAAGTGGGAAGCGTTTGGTTGGTATTGCACCAAAATTAATGGGCATGATTTTAATGAATTATCTGATGTAACACATCCATCTAATATAAATTCACCACGCGTTTATATAGCTGACACAATCAAAGGTCGAGGGGTTTCCTTTATGGAAAATAATATGTCTTGGCATTATAAATCCCCGAATATGGAAGATCTAGAAAAAGCACTCATGGAGCTTGGTAAGCCTTGAGAAATACATTTATTAGTAATTTAACCGAGCTCGCGAGTATAGATGAATCTATTTTTTTGGTTGTTGGTGACTTGGGATACGGTGTTGTTGAAATTTTTGACAATAAATTTCCATCACGGTTTTTGAATGCTGGCATTGCTGAACAAAATATGATTGGACTATCAGCTGGTTTAGCCAAAAGTGGATATAAAGTTTTTGTATATTCGATTGCAAACTTTCCTACACTAAGATGTTTGGAGCAAATTAGAAATGATGTTTGCTATGGTGATTTAGATGTGACGATAGT
>Ga0114971_10001914_pt1 | contig 14256 bp, 9 predicted proteins | sample M_140625_MF_Meta_FD_87320 | JGI IMG/M metagenome (GOLD analysis project Ga0114971, IMG submission 87320) | Freshwater microbial communities from Lake Montjoie, Canada to study carbon cycling - M_140625_MF_MetaG | ecosystem: Environmental > Aquatic > Freshwater > Lake | place: Lake Montjoie... | reverse complement strand
TTATTCATGCACCAAAGAGAGTTGCAGGAAGCAGGGAAACAAATAACTGCCAAAGTTCTCCTTAATACATTTTTAGGTGTAGGCGAAAAGCAATGGAGTTTGGTAGAGTTATTTCAAGAACACAACGATAACCTCAAACAATTAATTGGCAACGGATTTTCTCCCCTCACATTACAGCGATATGATGCTGCACTAAAACACATCCGCAACTATTGCACCGTTCAATACAACAATGAAAAACTACCTTTAACGGAGGTTAACAACAAGTTTATCACTGGTTTTGACTTCTATCTTAAAACCGTTGCAAAATGCCAGCATAATAGTTCTATGAAGCACATCAAGGCATTGAAGAAAGTTATTCGTATTGCTATAGCAAGTGATTACATCCGCAAAGATCCATTTGTAAATTATCGCATTACACAAAAGAATGTGGAGCGTGAATATTTAACACAAACGGAAATTGATGCAATCATAAATAAAGAGATAACTATTCAACGCCTGGATGTGATACGTGATTTATTCATTTTTGAATGTTATACAGGTTTTGCTTACAAAGATTTGGCTGCATTAAGAAAAGAGAACATTGAAATTGGTATTGACGGTCATAGATGGATTGTTATTCGAAGAGGCAAAACAGGTGTGACCTGTCGCATCCCATTGTTTCCAATTTCTGAAAATATCATTAAAAAATATGCATCACATGCAGAGGTTATTATTACAGGTAAAGTACTCCCAGTTCCTTCAAATCAAAAAATGAATGCGTACCTAAAAGAAGTTGCTGCCATTTGCGGAATAGATAAAGATTTACATACGCATTTGGCACGTCATACGTATGCGACAACAGTCACATTATCCAATGGTATCCCTATGGAAACCGTCAGCAAATTACTTGGCCATTCAAAACTTCAAACAACTCAAATCTATGCTAAGGTTGTAAATCAGAAGGTTGAAGATGATATTGAAATGTTGAGAGCAAAGCTTGGATAAAGATTAAAGGCCACTTTCGAGTGGCTTTTTTTTGTTTTGTTTATCTTTGCAAATATTAAACAAATGACATTGCTCAGAACATATTGTGAAATTAAAGATTTTCGAACATATCCTATATTCATCGCTTCGCCCCTGGAAGCAAGACTCTATTAATGAGCGTGACTATAGTCATTTTTTAAGAACAAGTGGTTTCACCATTCAAAAAAACTCAATAAACGAGTTCAAAACAGCATTAAATTCTATTTTCCCAAAAGAAGATTTTACAAAAAATGATGAATTTGATTTATATGAGCTGAACGATGATGCTACACGCATCAATATTGTTTCACCGCTCGTTCATATAGATCTACCAAAAGCACAGAATACAAAGTGTCGTTTCTACTTCTACTTAATTACAAATGAAGTAACACGTCTTACAGACTTGTTATATCAACTGTATTCGGGTCCTGCTTCGCAGGGCGACAAGACTTATGTCATTAATAACGTATTGGCGCAAATCAAGCACCTAATTAAAGAGATAGCAAAAGAATTTCAAGAAGGAAAACACAGTGAAGAAAGTATTTACATTCTGCAAATACTTCGTCTTTCTTTAGTGCGCTATTTATTAGAATTGGAAAACTTATTTTCGGACATCCTTAAATCACCTCTTACAACAGATGAAGAATTGTATTTTGATTTGTTGGATATAGAAGAACCAGAAGAGCCAATTTATACCTTTACAAATCACCTATCTTCCATTACTTCTACTTTGGAAGAAAAGGAAAACAACAATCTTCCACCAAGCGATAAACCATCTTTCAATTTCAATGGTGACAAAGCCCGATTGTTGAATGTAATTACTCAGTTGAATAACCAAATCGAATTACTAAACGAAGACATCACAACTCCTCAACAAATGGTTGATGTGCTTACCGCAAGAGATTTAAACCAATCTCTCCCGAAAGTTCAATTCAATACAGAAACGAAACAAGCTCGTTATGTCATTGACAAATTGAGTCCATCATTTTCAAATCTTACATTATCATTGATTGCCAATTGCAATCTTTTCTTTTCTAAAATGGGTACATCAATCACGAAATCAAACCTAACTTCTTCAAAACACCACAATCCAAAAAATAAAGAGATAATAGACGTAATTTTTCGCTCTCTCTAATTTTTTTCATTGACTTCATTGACTTCAATCATTGACCACTCAATAGGTCAATGTTTTCGCGTGCTCGGTTGCTGAATTTTGCTTCGATAATTATTTAATAACACTTTAATTCGTTGCATTATGAGTTTAATTACAATCGAGTCGGAAGCCTTCCAAAGACTTATGAAAAAAATGGAAGAAATTGAAAGCAAGTTAGACTTGCAAAAAGAGAAAACACCATTATCTGAAAAATGGTTAGACAATCAAGATGTGTGTCAATTACTACATGTGAGTAAAAGAACACTTCAACACTATCGAGACGCAGGAGTTATTGCCTACTCTCAAATAGGGTCTAAAATCTATTATCGCGCTGCCGACATAGAGGAACATTTGAAGAACCATTACAAGTCTAATAGTAATGGCAGTATTAACCTTTAAAACCTGAATATATGAATGACGTGTCATTATTTGAGCAGTTTACAAAGGTTGTTGAGAACAAACCACTGTCAGAAATTATTAAATCAATTCAAAATGGAACTTACAAAGAAAACGTGGAGCCTTTACGCACGGCTTTACAAGTAAATCAACAAGATTTGTACGACAAACACAAAAAAAGCCTTCTTGCATTTACACCCTCAGGTAAATATGTAGGTGGCAGAACAGCAGATTGTTTAGTGGCATATAGTCACTACCTTGTTTTAGACATTGATCACATTACTTTTGAACAAGTCCAAGAACTTAGGGAACAAGCAACCGAAATACCTTTTTCGGTTGCTGCCTTTGCCAGCCCAAGTAATGAGGGGTTAAAAATCATTGTGGGTGTTGATACAGATGCAGAGGAACATACATTGGCTTATAAGCAAGTTTCAGCGTATTACTCTGAAAAACTGAATATCCAATTCGACCCTAAAAATAAAGACATTACACGCCTTTGTTTCGTGTCTTATGACCCTGATGCGTATCTAAATCCTCATTTTGAGAATTTCAAAGTACTTGTAGAAGAAATAAAACCAATTCTAACCAAACTTGAAGTCGTAGCAGGTGATTTTTCACAATTGTTCAGTGAGTGTATTCAGTTTACAGAGCAGAAAGAACACTATGTTGAAGGCAACCGCAACAACTTCATTTACCTACTGGCATCTAATTGCAACAGGAAAGGGATTCCACAAGAGGAAGCACAAGAAATGATAGTGCAACAGTTCGATTTATCACACACAGAAATTGAAGCATCTATAAAAAGTGCATACAATCATCACGCGCAAGAGTTTGGTTCTTTTGCTAAAGCAAAAACAACCATTAAACTGGAGGAAATAGACAAAGAAGATTATTTAAAAAACTCTCCTGTTATTCCGCCCGGTATCTTCGCTACCTTGCCCGATATTTTAAAGGAAGGTGCAGAAGGTTTCAATGATGTGAGAGAAAGAGATGTTTTTCTTACAGGAGCATTATGTATTTTGAGTGGTTGTTTACCAAACGTATCTGGTTTGTATGACCAACGCATCTATTTCCCTAATCTATTTGGTTTTATTATCGCCCCTGCCGCAAGCGGCAAAGGTGCGCTCAATTCTGCTAAAAACTTAGCAGACCGTGTTCACGATAATATGCGTGAAATATCAGACGAAAACAGAAAAGAGTTTGAAAAGGAATTGCAAGAATACAAAACTGCTCTAAAAACACGTAAGAAAGACGACCAAGATGAATTGGAAGAACCAAAAGAACCAAACTTCAACGTGTTATACATTCCTGCCAATACAAGCAACGCAAAAGTACTTTGGCATTTGCAACAAAATGATGGCAAAGGGATAATATGTGAAACAGAAGCAGACACAATGGGTAATGTGTTCAAACAAGAATGGGGAGGTTATTCGGATATGCTCAGAAAAGCATTTCATCACGAAAAAATATCGTGTAGCCGTAAAACCAATAACGAATACATTGAAGTGAAACAACCTCAACTGGCAGTTGCCCTTTCGGGCACTCCCAATCAAGTAGGCAACCTTATCCAATCTGCGGAGGATGGTTTATTCAGTCGTTTCATTTTCTATTCTTTCAAAACAGAACAAAAGTGGCGTGATGTGTCTCCAATGGCGGGTGGTGTGAACTTAACAGCACTTTTCGAAAAACTCGGAAAACAAGTTTTCGATTTATTCGGCTTCCTTAATTCAAGCCCTACTGATGTGCAGTTAACCCCAGAACAATGGCAAACAATAAACAAAACATTCGCCAAATGGCTAATTGATGTAGCTATTTTCACAGGGGATGAAGCAGGTAGTGTTGTTAAGCGTTTGGGGTTAGTGTTTTTCAGAATGTGTATGATATTCACTGCACTCCGCAAATTTGAAAATGGAGATATGGATCCTGCTCCATATTGCACAGATGAAGATTTTGAAAATGCCTTAGTATTGATAAATGTTTACCTCGACCACAGTTTATTGATGTACAATAACCTGCCAAAACAAGATGATGCTCAAATATTCAAAGGAAGCACCAACAAATTAAAGTTCTACGAGCAACTACCCAATAAATTCAAACGTGCAGAAGCAGTTGAGTTAGGAAGTAAACATAAAATATCACCTCGAACAGTTGATAATTTGCTGAAAAAGTTACAACCTCATTACCTCATTTCCGAAGAATATGGTGTGTACACTAAAATAAAATAAGTGAGCGAAAATATCGCCCACCACAGTAAACCTGCACTTTGCGGGTTTCGTGGTTTACAATTGTTGAAAAGTCAGTTACAAAGTAACTGCATCGTTTTGCTTCATTTTTCGTTTGTTTATTTATATTTGTCACTTATTGTCAAGTCAAAAATAGTTGAATGAACAAGTTTGGAGAAATCATAAGACAACGTAGAGAAGAAAAAGAATTACTACTGCGGCACGTAGCGGCTCAACTGGATATTGATACCGCAATGCTAAGTAAAGTGGAGCGTGGCGAACGAAATGCCAAACGTGAACACGTAGTAATGCTATCGAAAATATTAGAACTCGACAATAACGAACTGCTTACCCTTTGGTTAGCAGATAGAGTGTATGAAGTAATTGGGGATGAAGAAGTAGGATTAAACGCACTCAAAGTAGCAGAAGAACAAGCAAATTATAATAATATAAAGAAATAAAATATGGATATCGCATTTAAAGACCATTTAGAAAAACTCCTTTTAAAAGACACTCGCCTTGTTGACGACCAGGGTGAATTAAAAGGGAATGTGGTTAAAAAGTTCGCAAACGAATTAGATGAAACAATTATTGGATATTTGTTAGAGGACGAAAAAACCCGTAACCACTTTTTCTTAAAAGTTAAAGATGTGTATGTTTTCAAAACCAATGATTTCATATTCTTTTTGGAGCAGAATAAACTGGATAACAGTTTTACAAAATACGCCAACACAATAGGTCTTACACTTAATGGTAAATTCCTTAAAGACAATACCGATATAGTATTAGATTTTCCCTACAAGGATTGTATTTTAGAAGGAGGGCAAAGCACAGAGGAAGGTTTAGATTCGTATTATGAGTTTGACACAGAACTTTCTGCAGATGACAAGAAAAAAGGATATGAGCCTAACCAATACAACGAAAAACAAGCAAAACGAAAAGAAATTTTCTTTAACAATATAATTGCTAGAGACGAAATTGATAGGCTTTTAGAACCTAAGGCATTTGTTAATATCAAATCCTTTTCTTCTATTGAAAGTGTTAAGCCAAAAAAGTTTACAAGAAATAAAGAAAATATCATCACTGATAATTTAATAATTAAAGGCAATAATCTTCTTACTCTTAGTTCATTGGTTCTTCAATTCAAAGGTAGAGTTAGATTTATTTACATTGATCCACCATACAACACAGGTAGCGATAGTTTTATTTACAATGATAATTTTAACCACTCATCTTGGTTAACTTTTATGCTAAACAGATTAGAGTTAGCGAGTAAATTATTAATGTCAGACGGTGTAATTGTAGTTCAATGTAGTTTTCACCAATTCGCATATTTAAAGGTTTTAATGTGTGGCCTATTTAAAAATCACTTATGTGACTTTAATATTCAAGTTAGGCATCCCGACAGAGCTCTTACCGGTGATAAAGAATATAATGATATAATTGAATACAGCCTCGTTTTTTCTAACGATTTAAGTAGAAAAATGCCTTTTATAGAAGTTGCAAAAGATGTCAATGAATATACTTTAGATATAGAGTTTAATAAAAATGCAACTCCAGAGTTTATTGATTGCGGTGATAAAAAGGTAGAAGTATATCACCCTTCAATGTATAAAGTAGTAAAAAAACCTGCAAACAAGTCCCTTTACAAAAAAATCACAGTCAGAGGTTCTATTCGAGAGAAAAATAGTAGCGGAAGGTTTTTTGTAAAGCATTTAGAACCATTAAAATACCCTTCTGAAACACTATTTAAAGTTCCCGATATGGGTGATGATGCAGAAAATTGGAGATATTTTTATTCAGCACCTGAGGGTAATAAAAATGGAGGTTATTTTCAAGGTATGCCAACAAGTTCGGATATAACGAAAAAGAAATATCCTAATTTTTTCAATTTTGAAAAAGAATATAACAACGTCTCTGATCAAGGTGGTGTTGAATTTAGAAACGGTAAAAAACCAGAAGAACTTCTTAAATTCTTTATTGAAATATTCACAAACAAAAATGATATTGTTCTTGATTACCACACAGGTAGTGGTACAACGCCAGCAGTTGCAATGAAAATGGGTCGTCAATTTATAGGCTGTGAGCAAATGGATAATCAAATTGACTTATCTATTAAACGTCTTTGTAATGTAATTAATGGAGATAAAACAGGAGTATCAGGCGCTACAGGTTGGCAAGGTGGCGGTTCATTTATTTATTTAGAATTAGCTAAGAATAACGGAAAGGCAAAAGAATTGATTGAACAATGTAAATCCTTTGATGCATTAGTGAAATTATTCGATACGCTCTATTCTAAATACTTCCTTCATTACAATATTCGTATTAAAGATTTTAAAGAGACAATCATTAAAGAAGACCAATTCAAAGCACTTTCATTAAACAAGCAAAAGGAAATGTTCTGCCGAATGTTAGACAACAACCAGTTGTATGTAAATCGTGATGAAATGGAAGATAAACAATTCGGTATTTCAAAAGAAGATATTGCCTTAACAACAGATTTTTACCAAATAAAAGATTAAGGTTATGGCACAAGACAAATATTTACACGAATACTTACCTGAGAAGTTAAGAGAGTACCGAATTAATTTTTCAGACGTTCCAGAATTTATTCAAAAAAACATTCGTTTTCCATTTTTTGATTGGCAAAAGAAAGCATTAGAAAATTTCTTAGACTATCAAAAAGTAAAGGAAATTGAAATCCCACAAGAGCCAACCCATTTATTATTTAATATGGCAACAGGCACAGGTAAGACCTTATTAATGGCTGCTCTTATATTGCATTATTACGAAAATGGGTATCGTCACTTTTTGTTTTTTGTAAACCAAAACAATATTGTTGGTAAAACAGAGGATAACTTAACTGACCCAGCACACAACAAATATTTATTTTCAAATCCTATTGTTATCAACGACAAGACCATTAATGTCAAAAAAGTTGATACTTTTTCAGATAATACTGAGGATATTGAAATTCTATTTACTTCAATACACAAATTACATAATTCAGTATATCAAGTAAAAGAAAACAGCATATTTCTTGAAGATTTACAAAAAAGAAATATTGTAATGTTGGCAGATGAAGCCCACCACTTAAACTCAGACACTAAAAAGAAAAAAGGTCAATTGGATTTGGAGGTAATTACAGAACTCCCTGAGAATGCAAGTGCAGAAATGATTGAAAAGAGTTGGGAACATACTGTCACAAAATTGATTTTACAAAAAGAAGGTGCAACCGATTCAGAAGCAAACAAGAATGTATTGTTAGAGTTTACAGCAACTGTACCAACGGATGAAAGTGTAGTTAAAAAATACATCGATAAAACAATTTACAGGTTTGAGTTGAAAGACTTTTTAAAAGCAGGATACACCAAAGAAATCAATCTTGTTTCTTCTTCTTTTAATAAAAAGCAACGTGTACTTCAAGCATTACTCTTTAATTGGTTTCGTTATGAAATCGCTATAAAAAATAACCTACCCAACTTTAAACCAGTCATTTTATTCAGAAGTAAGTTTGTTGATGAGAAAAACCCTGAAAATGTTCAAGAAGATTATGATTTTTTCAGAGAAGTAATAGACAATTTATCACAAAAAGACTTTGACTTTCTATCTAATTTTGAAATAGAGCACGTAGATAAAGTCTATGAAATGGGGCAAAGTCGTATTGTAGATATATCTAAATACATTGCAGAAAATAAATTAAACTACTCTTCAATAATAACCTACTTAAAAGATGCTTTCAAGGATAGCAATTGCATTATTACTCATTCCAAGGATAAAAAGGCAGTTGGTAGACGTGCCGAGGATAAAACAACGCCTGAGCAAGATAAATTATTGAATAGTTTGGAAGATAAACAAAATCCAATCACAGCAATTTTTACTTGTCAGCGTTTAACAGAAGGTTGGGATGTACTTAATCTATATGACATCGTGCGTATGTATGAAGGTCAAAATACAGGTGGTTCAAACAAAGGTGCAGCAGGTAAAAGTACTGTTTCAGAAGTACAGTTAATTGGTAGGGGTGTTCGATACTATCCTTTTGTATATGAAGACAAAATTCGCAATAAAAGAAAGTTCGATAAAGCACTAAATAATGAGTTAAGAGTATTAGAAGAATTTTTCTTCCATAGTGATAAAGACGAACGATATATTGCTGAATTAAAGAAAGAATTAAAACGTCAAGAGTTATTACCAGAAAAAGACAAACAACTCAAAATATTTGACATTAAACCCGAAATAAAAGAAGATAAAAATTCTTTCTACCACAAGGTAAAAATCTATAAAAACGACCGTAAACCAAACCCGCATAAAAAGAAACGTTCGCTTGAAGATTTAAAGAAAGATTGGGAGTTTGAATATAAAATTATTGAAAAATCAATTAGCGAAACCACTGTTAATTTTGAAGACAAGGCAGAAGATAAAACACGTTTAGAAACAGCCACCAAAGAAGGCAGGACGCTAACTCCAAAAATCAATGAAGTAGAAAGACATATTCTATACAAGGCTTTAAATATTCATTCTAAAAGAGATCAATCTATTCTCCGTTTTAATAAACTGAAAGAAGAACTGGCTATTGAGCAAATGGATGATTTATTCAAAGATGAATTTATTGGTGATATGAAATTAAAAATTTCAGTTCCTTCAAAATTCAACATCTTCTCAGACATTCCAAACAATGAACAAGTTGCAATTTTAACTGCGTTTTTCAATCAATTCGCAGAAGCACTCAGTAAGATTTCTCATCCGTTCATAGGATCGGAATTTGAGGCTGAAAAATTCAAGACATATTACGAAATTCCTAAAGCTATTTCTGTTGTAGAAGACCCTGATAGCAACGATTTAGAAAGAGAACTAAAAGACAAAGATTGGTACTCTCTAACTTCGTTTTATGGCACTTCAGAAGAAAAAGGGTTGGTGAAATTTCTCAAAGAAACAATGGACAACTTCAAAGATAAATATGAAGACATTAATCTATTGAGAAACGAAGAGGTTTATAAAATATATGATTTTGATGAAGGAAGAGGATTTATGCCTGACTTTTTACTTTTCCTTAAATCAAAAGGAAAGAATATGTATTATCAAGTATTCATTGAGCCAAAAGGTTCACAATTCAAAGATGCGGCAGGTGGTTTTGAAAACAGTAAAGAAGGATGGAAAGAAAAATTCCTATCCGATATTTCAAATAAATATGCTGGTAAGTCAATACTTAAATCCGAAAACAAAGAATACAAATTAGTTGGCTTACCGCTTTACAACATATCTGCTTCCTCAAACTTTAAAAAATCTGTAAATGAACACTTAGAAATAGACATTTAATATGCCAAATCAAAACCTCATACTTAATATGGTCACATTCAACCACCCGGTTGAAGTGAAACAATTCGGTTTGTTCCGTAACGATTTTAATGGTAGTCAAAGACTTCACAAGACTTTATGGCCAAAAGAATTAGACGAAACTCACCCTGAATTATTGAATGAGGAAGAATTGGAATTTCTATACACAGATTTTGAAACAGCAGAAGGTGCAGACTTTTTAGTAAACATTAATTTAATCGAAAATAGAGCCTTCTCAAAAAGGTATTACACCAAACTTATTAGTTTGCACTTTGCAAAGATTGCAGACGTCTCCAATCCTAATTTCGTTAAGGATGTGGAAATATGGTTTAAGCATAATACATCAACCAATCCAGATTGGTCAGTTTATAGCAAGTTCACTTTAAAAGTCAATATTGCAAGAATAACAAAGCAACCCGAATTACTACTTTCTTATGAGGGTGATACACGTGTCTTAAATAAACCAATTTTAGAAGTAGATGCAGATTCCACTTTATTCAAATGGGTAATACACAATGGCATTAGGTATCAATACGAAAGCCTTGATACAGCAATCAAATCAGACATAGACAATATTTATCCAGTTTTAAATAATCCGTTGCGTTCTGCTTTAGAGTTAGAAACAAGTTTCAAACGCATTCCAAACAAATACAAAAACTACTACGAACACATTAAACATTTCTTTGATAACTATATCAATACAGATGAATTTAAACAAGTCATTCCGTTGCTTGATGAAGATTTTATCTCAGTAAAAGACATTCGTATAAAACAAACAAGTAAAGGAAGCAACAACCTAACATTTGGAAAAAAGAATGGAGTTGAAGGAGTTGATATAAATCCATATATGGGCATCCTAAAAAATGGCCCATATTCAACAACACCGCTTTCACACGTTAATATGTTTTTTGTTTTTCACGAAGCAGATAAAGAAACAGCAAAGAAACTTTACAAAGATTTTAAAGATGGGATAGGTTCTTTTCCAAGTCTGGAAAAGTTATTGAGCACCAAAATAAATATTGCTAAAGAAGACCACGTTGTTTTCAACAACATTAACAACCCAATCCCCGAAATTAGAGAACAATTAAAAGCAAGAGACTTCCACCAAAACCAAAACTACATTGCAATCTATCTCACGCCAATCACAAAGGATGAAAAAGACCCTGTAAAGCGTGAATATTATTTCCGAATAAAAGAAGAACTACTAAAATATAGCATTACATCACAAGTAGTAGAAACAGAAACGGTAAATGACAAAGGTTTTAATTTCAGTCTTCCAAACATAGCAATTGCAATCCTTGCAAAGTTGCAAGGTATTCCTTGGAGATTAGACAGATCAACATACAATGAATTGGTAGTTGGTGTAGGTGCATTTAAACCAATCAACTCAAAACACCGCTACATTGGTAGTGCCTTTTGTTTTTCAAACAACGGCTTATTTCAAGGGTTTGAATGCTACACAGACAACGACACATACAAATTAGCAGGTTCAATAAGTAAAGCCGTTAAAATGTATGCAAATAACCATTCAGAAGTCAAAAGATTGGTAATTCACTTCTACAAACAAATGAGTAGAAAAGAGTATGAACCAATAGAACGTGAACTCAATAATTTGGGCTTAGACATTCCAATCGTTATAATCACCATCAATAAAACAGAATCATCAGACATTGTTGCATTTGATAAAAATTATGACGGCTTAATACCAATAAGCGGAACGTATATCAATGTTGGTTACAATCAATTCTTATTAAATAACAACACCCGATACACAGGCACGCCTTCAGACAAAATTGATAGTTACTCATTTCCAGTAAAACTGTCAATTCGTAGCAATGATAAAACAATAATGGAGGATGCTAAAACAATCAGCAACTTAGTTGACCAAGTTTACCAATTCAGTCGTATGTACTGGAAATCCGTAAAACAGCAAAACCTCCCAGTAACAATAAAATACCCCGAAATGGTAGCCGAAATCTTCCCTCACTTCGAAGGAGAAATAATCCCATCATTCGGAAAAGATAACCTTTGGTTTTTGTAGGCTATGAAAATACGCCCCTCTTAGATTAAAACAAATCAAAAAAAAAAGGACTGCTGTCGCAATCCTTTCCTTTTAACATTATTTTGTAGTTAAGCAGTTAAAACAACTTGTGCTATTTTTTCCTGTGACTCTATAATTTTTCTTTGATTATCAAATCTGTAATCTTCAAGTGTTTTTTCAACTTTTGATATTATTTGATTTTTCTCTTGATCTTCAATGACAGTAACTTTCACTCCCTTGTTAGCCAATCTCTCTATGATAATGTCAAATTTGCTCTTTAGTTCCGCCATACCTATTATTTTAAATTGTTACTGTAACCTTTAAAGGGGTGCAAAGGTAACGAAATTGTTTTAAATTGAGTTAAATTATTTGCAATATAGTTATTTTCTATTAATGCAGAAATTATCCCAAATCTTTTTGGCTCTGTTGCATCAAGAATCACCATTCCGTTTACTAAACCCTGTAATATCAAATCTTTATCCGATAATTCTGTTACCCAAATAAACTTAGGCATTGAAATGCTAAGCAATAATTCTTTAACAGTTTCATCTAAACTTCCATTCAAAGATATTTCATTCTTAAAAGACCTACTTGAGGTTAAAAAAGTTTTTATTAAGATGTCTTTGTTAGCAATCAAACCTAAACTATCCACCAAACTAATTGCGGTGCTCCTTGCTTCGCCTGCTTCCATATATATTTTGGGATATAATGGAACAATAAAACTCGTTATTTCACAACCCAACCATTTTGGATTTGTATAATATGATGCAGGCTTGTCTAAAGTAGTTTGTCTATATGGAGGATAATTATCATCAATAAATACGTATTCGAAATTTATATCTGCGAAATCATAAACATTGACATTGTTTGATATTTGCTTATAAATAGATAAATCATCTATCTTTTCTTTAGTTAAGTTACTTCTTCCTATTATATTCAGTGCGTGCCCAATTCCTTGTGTATTTTGCATTGCACCAACAACTGGTATTCCCGATTCAATATAAATTTTCAATAACCTTTCAAAATCATCACCATAAGGTGCTTTTGCATATATCTTTACCCCAAACCCAAATTCCCGTAATGCAAATGATATCTGTCCAGCAGTTAACCCTTTTGAAGGTATTAGTCTTTCAAAAGAAAACTTCCCCAAAACGGCATTAACTTGTGATGGTTGATAAGGTCTATATTCAGGATATTTGTTTCCAAAATATTCCAAAATAGACCAAACTGTTGTCTCAGCACAAGTTATTGTTTCTTGATCCTGTGATGAATGGGGAAAACCTTTTACATCCAATTTTAATCCGTTAACTGTTGCTGTATAGTTTACTAAGCAACAAATTACATCGTTACTTTTAAATGCCTTAGGTGAAATCACATTTCGCCCAATAACGAAAGGATAAGTTGGTCTTAAAATAACAAATCCTAAGTATTTTTCTTGTAATTCATTATTCTCGTTTATGTTTCTAAAATCCTCCTCTTTTACTTCAGATTTAAAAAATGATAATCTAATTGTATCTCGTGGGTAATCGTCCCTTTTTGATGCGAAGTAATTATAATATGTATCTCGATACATTTTATCAACGTAAGGATGCTCTACATATACATATAAATCAACTTTTAATTCAGAAATAAAATCATTAATTGTTTTAAGGCTATTCGTCAGATTAATATTCTGTATCCCATATCTCTTTTCATAAATAATTCTTAATACATCAATTACTTCATTTATCTTCTTTATATCGGTAAATAATGGCTCCATATTCAAAATTTTCAATGCAAAGATACAATCTTATATTTCCATTATTCAATTATTTACACATTTCACTCCCCACGCACTCCCCAATGCTTCCAGTAGGTTCATTTCGTTCGTACCTCTCTACATTCACCCACTTACTGCACCGCACAGGTAGAGCATATCTTCGCTCGTTCCTCTCTCCGTTATGCACTACCTTTTTGCCAACACACTTTCCCCAACGAAGGAAAAGTTGTCTTCGTCCTTCTCATCACAGCTTCAGAAAACATAAAAACAAGGGTATAACAAGCGGTTCGTCAAGAGTATGCATAAATGCGTTTTTTGCCTCTCACGCCCTTGTTTTTAGCGTTCC
>Ga0114971_10001913_pt1 | contig 14257 bp, 12 predicted proteins | sample M_140625_MF_Meta_FD_87320 | JGI IMG/M metagenome (GOLD analysis project Ga0114971, IMG submission 87320) | Freshwater microbial communities from Lake Montjoie, Canada to study carbon cycling - M_140625_MF_MetaG | ecosystem: Environmental > Aquatic > Freshwater > Lake | place: Lake Montjoie... | reverse complement strand
TTAGATGCCATTAACCATACTTTCGATCTAAAAGCAAACTCTTTTCAGGAAGTGTCAGCTTCTCTCTCATACTGCTTTGTGAATACCCGCGACATGAGATTTAGCATGGGAACAACAGGGAAATTACTTTTGGGTCTGGGTAGTTTTAATATTCACAACAATGGTGCTAAACTTCAGGCATATGGACATGATTCGATTCGTTTGAATTCTTCCGATATCAAAGTAACGTACACGAATTTTGATTTTTTAAGTCAAATATTAAAGGGGGTAATATTTGGAAGTATGCCCAATTTGAATAAAATTTCTGGATTTGGATATGGGCTAGATGTAGGATTTGCCATTGAAGTTGGTGAAAATGATGTCCTTCAGAATAAAAAGAAAAAATTACATACTAAAAATTACAAGTGGAAAATTGCGGGTGCGGTTTTAGACTTAGGCCATATCAGTTATCCGTCAAAAACAACGGGATACTCAATAACAACTTCAACTCCAGTAACATTAAACATGCAGGATCCAGCATTTTTGTATGCAGTGACCCAGGGTTCATCCGGTGTTTTTAATTACGTAACTGAATTTGCAAAACAAAAAGGCGTATATAAATCTATTGAAGAAGATGCCGTGATTGATTTGCCTACAACCATTCAATTACAAACGGATTTTCAGTTGGTTAAATACATTAATATTGCAGCGCATTGGCAACAGAGATTGGCTTCAGTGCAACAAAATATTATTTTAGGGAATAGCAGTTTGGTGGTTGTGCCTAGAATTGAAACGAAATGGTTCGAAGTTTCTACCCCAATTTCTATTTACGACAATTACAGTCAGTTTGGGTTTGGCGCTTTTGTTCGTGTAGGACCAGTTTTTGTAGGAACTGACAATATGCTTAAATCGCTAGATACAAAATCACATTCTGGTATGAATATGTATTTTGGTATTAGTTCGGTATTGCCTTAATTATTCAATTACTTCAACATCAACAAAATCTCCGTCGTCATTGTTTTTGTTAATCTTGCTTTGACCTGAATTGTCAGGTGGTTGAAAGTTAGAAGAAACTTTATTCATGAAACGGTATACGAAAATGATACCCAACAGGTTTACAGAAGCAAAAAATATCCAAATATAAGTTACGGTATCAATCCAAGATTTATCTTTAAAAAGCCAAATGAAAAATCCGGTATACAACTGTCTGATAACCCATTTTTTTAATTTGGCAATTTGAATCTGTTTGATATTTTTAGCCGCATTTTGGTTTTCATTTGGATTGTTTCCAAATGATCCAGATGAAAAATTAAATTGAAACATTATTTAATCTATTCTAGTAATTTTGGCACCTAAGGCATTCAACCTTTCCTCAATTCGCTCATAACCCCTATCAATTTGTTCAATGTTGCGTATGGTGCTTTTCCCTTTGGCACTCATGGCGGCAATCAATAAGGCTACACCGGCTCTAATATCCGGAGAAGACATGGTAATTCCTTTGAGTTTGGTTCTTCTATCAAGTCCAATTACGGTAGCCCTATGCGGGTCACAAAGAATGATTTGAGCTCCCATATCAATTAAATTATCTACAAAGAACAATCTGCTCTCGAACATTTTTTGATGGATTAAAACAGTTCCTCTAGCTTGAGTAGCAGTTACCAAAGCTATGGATATAAGATCTGGTGTAAAACCAGGCCAAATTTGATCGGAAATGGTTAAGATGGATCCATCAATAAAACTATCTATTTCGTAGTGTTCATTTTCAGGAATATAAATATCGTCGCCACGAATTTCTAGCTTAATGCCCAAACGTTCAAATGTTTTGGGAATGATTCCCAACATATCAACCCTGCAATTTTTGAGGGTTATTTCACTTTGGGTAATGGCAGCCATACCAATGAATGAACCAATTTCAATCATATCTGGCAAGCATCTGTGAACGCAACCGTTCATAGAAGTTACACCTTGAATAATAAGTTTATTTGATCCAATGCCTTCAATTTTTGCTCCCATTGAGTTCAACATGGTGCATAATTGTTGAAGATAAGGTTCGCAGGCAGCATTATATATGGTTGTTTCACCTTCAGCAAGCACTGCGGCCATTAAAATATTTGCTGTTCCTGTAACCGAAGCTTCATCCAAATGCATGAAGCAACCTTTAAGTTTTTCTGCTTGAACCCTGTAAAAAGTTTGATCTGCAATATATTCAAACTTGGCTCCTAGGTTTATAAATCCCTCAAAATGAGTATCTAAACGTCTGCGGCCAATTTTGTCGCCACCAGGACTTGGAATATAGCCTTTTCCAAAGCGTGCTAGGAGAGGGCCAACAATCATAATTGAGCCACGCAATGCCGCACCTTGCTTTTTGAATTCGGCACTGTCTAAGAATTCTAAATTTACATTATCCGCTTTGAAAGAGAATTTACCCCTTTCAAGTCGATTGGTTTTTACTCCTAAATTCTGGAGAAGTTCAATCAATTTAAGAACATCTCTTATTTCAGGAATATTATCGATAATTACTTCCTCCGAGGTAAGTAAAACCGCACAAATTACTTGTAGAGCTTCATTTTTAGCTCCTTGAGGAATAATTTCCCCTTTTAACTTGTGGCCACCTTCAATTTCAAATACTGCCATGAATTTTAAAATCTACGGTAATTTTTACCGCGGGTTTGATTTTTCTTATTGTTGTTACTATTGTTGTTGTTCTTGTTGCGATTAAATCCTCCGGTATTATTGTTATTGTTTTTGAAGAATTTTTTCGGTTGGAAATTACTCGCATCTACAGATACCGTAATTTCAGAACCCTCAAGTTGCAATTGACCCTTCGATAATATTTTCAAATGTTCTGCAATTACCTCATTGCTTAAATTTTCATTGTTCCAAATTTTACAACTGTTGTACATGAAGGAAGCAATTAAATTCACCATTTCTTGGCGCAATTCAGGCTCTTGCATTTCTGAAACTTTATCAACCATCATTTGAAGGTTGCGGCCATAAAATCTAAAACGAATATTGGTAGTAGGATATCCAATGGTTCCAGGTTTTTTTGATTTTATTTCCGGACTAGGAGTTGGGTATGGAGAATCAACATCCAATTGGTATTGTGCAATTTGGAAAATATGTCCCCACAAAATCTCTTTGTAGTTGGCTTGAAGTTTAATTTCAGGATTTAAGGATGCCATGATATTCACCAAATTGTGAACCCATTGTGTGCGCTTATCTTTGTCGGCAATTGATTGAATATGTGCAACATATTCCTGAATATGGCGGCCATATTCTGCAATTCTCAAATGGTCTCTTTGAGTATTATAATCACTTTGAAGGATTGTCATTTTTGCAGTTGCAAATTAAGTATTGATTTGTGTAAAATTATAAAACTTTTAGATACTTTAAATGTTCATTTTAAAGATAAATCTAATATGAAAGCAAAGATAATAGAAAATTACATTTTGCATTACAATAGAAGTGGGAAAATGCCAGTGAGTGTTTTTGCGTTTTGCGAAACAATGGAAATGAATGAATCTGATTTTTACAACGAATTCGCAGATTTCAATTCACTTGAATCGCAGATATTGAGTCAAATTTGGACAGATTCGCTTCATAAAGTACAAGCACAAGAATATTATGCAGAATGCTCAAGCAATGAAAAATTACTTTCTACGGTTTACGCATTTGTTGAAAATCTTAAGAACTATAGAAGCTATTTGTTATTGAAATTCAAAGATTGGAACAATCCACTCGATCATTTGTCTTCTATGAAAGGATTGAAAAAATCATTTTTTAGCTATTTAGAATCCTTGGAATTTGAAAACAAAGGTATAGGTGTGCAGCAAGTTGATAATTTACTTGAAAAAGGAATGTACCATGCATTGTTTACAAATCTATCTTTTGTATTTCATTTTTGGTTAAAAGATACGAGCCAAGGATTTGAAAAAACCGATGCTTGCATTGAAAAATCATTTGCTTTAAGTTTTCAATTGATTGCCAATAATTCCTTATCTACTGCTTTTGATTTTGGAAAGTTTTTGTTTGCTAACATCAAATGAAAACCCAAGATAAAATACCGAGTACTAAATTCGAAAGAGCTGTAAAATTAGTAGGAACCGGTGCAAAAATTGGAGGTAATTACCTCAAATATTACGCAAAAAAAAGCATTACTGGTAATTCAGATAAAACAGATCTGCACGAGTCGAACGCTGAAGATATCTATGATTCGTTAAGCAATTTAAAGGGCAGTGCGCTCAAAGTGGCTCAAATGTTGAGTATGGATAAAAATATCCTTCCTAGGGCATATACTGAAAAGTTTGCACTTTCTCAATATTCTGCGCCGCCAATGTCACCACCTTTGGTTATCAAAGCTTTTACAAACTCAATTGGCAAATCGCCCTACGATGTGTTTGATGAGTTTCAAGCAAAATCTTTGGCAGCAGCTTCTATTGGACAAGTTCATTTGGCAAAAAAAGATGGCCACCAATACGCAGTAAAAATTCAATATCCAGGTGTTTCCGATTCGATTAAAAGCGATTTGAAAATGGTTAAGCCCATTGCAAATGCAATGTTTGGCTTGTCTGAAAAAGAAATGAAAAAGTACTTCCAAGAAGTGGAAGATAAACTCATGGAAGAAACAAATTACCATTTAGAATTAAAACGAGGTGCCGAAATTGCTGATTCATGTTCACACATTGAGAATGTAGTTTTTCCAAAATATTACAAAGAACTAAGTGCCGAAAAGGTATTGGTAATGGATTATTTAGAGGGACTTCATTTGAAGGAATATTTGCAAACCAATCCAACCCAAGAAGAAAAAAACAAATTTGCTCAGGCTTTGTGGGATTTCTATGAATTTCAATTGCATACTTTAAAATCAATTCACGCGGATCCTCACCCTGGTAACTTTTTATTTACAGCTGAAGGGAAAGTGGGGGTTATCGATTTTGGTTGTATAAAAGAGGTGCCACCTGATTTCTATTATAGTTATTTTCCATTGTTGCTCACAGAGGTTCAAGAAAATCCTGAATTAATTGCAAAATTAATGAAGGAAATTGAAATCATTTTCCCGGGAGATAATCAAGAAATCGTAGATGAATTGACGGACGCATTTGTTAAAATGACAAACCTTTTGAGTACGCCATTTAAAACGGATAAATTCCATTTTACCTATGAATATTTAGATGAAATTTATGCGATTGGAGATGAAATTTATCAAATTCCCGAGGTTAGAAAACCAACACAACCAAGAGGAAGTAAACATGCTTTGTATGTGAACCGTACTTATTTTGGTATTTATAGTATTATGGCAGATTTGAAGGCCGAAATTTATACAAAACCAAGCAATTGGAAAAATGATTTATTAAAGCATCACAACTTGTTGTGATGCTTTAATAATGGATTGTGAGTTATATTTTTACGTCTAAAGTAAACAATATGGCTCTTCCATCTGATGGCATCACTCCAGGGCCAGGGTATCCACCCGCTCTACGAGTGAAATATTTCGCATTTGTTAAATTGTTAATGGCAAATTTTATGCTAATGTCTTTTTTAAGGTTAACTTTTAAATTTAAATCGCAAATTGAATATTCAGGAATGAGTCCGTTTTGGGCATTTGTCGAGATCCCAACAGTATTTAAAGCATCATTGAACGTTTGTCCTACATAGCTGTATTGGAATCCAATATTGAATATTTCTTGATTTGTTTTATCATTCAAATAGGCAAAATTAATTCCAGTTCTGAGGATATTTCTAGGTGCATTTTCAATGAAGTTGTTTTTGATATTTTTGGATTCATTCAACCCAGCACCATTTTTGACAGACAAATTAAAGTCTTGATAACGGGCGTCATTAAATGAATACGAAACAAACAATGGCATTTTAAATTTCTTTTTGAGGGATGTATGGGCAATTGGGTCTATTTCTATTAATGCTTCTAACCCGGCAGTGAAACTATTTCCAACATTCGTTTTTAAGGTGTATGCTTTATTATTCCCATCGTACAGAGAAAGTCTACCCGCTCTGTTGTTATATTGTAATGCAAAAACACTTGCATCTAAATAAAACCACTTTCCAATGAGTCCTCTAATTCCAATGTCTGAATTAATTCCTGATGCATCTTTCAAATTGGCATCTATCACTTCTGTTCCTGGAACAGCTTGCATGTCTGAAAACAATATAGGTCTGTATGCTTGATTGATATTTCCATACATCTCTAATCCATTGTTTAGATGATATTCAAGTCCAAATCCCCCAATAAAAAAATTCCTTTTTTGAGCAGGCGCAACAATATTAATTTCTGTACCATCTGCATTAAATCCAGTTCTACCAGAAGCTACAGAATATATGTTTTCGTAACGAACACCGGGTATAATCAATAGTTTTTTTGAAACTCTAAAAACTTGTTCAAGAAAAACGCTGTGATTTTTCGTATCGAAGTTAAATTCCCCAGGGAAAACAAAATTAGAGTTGAAGTTATGATCGGTTCCGGTGCTTCCAATTCCTTTTTGAAATCGCTCTGTAAAACTGGTGAAATATCTTACACCCGCAGTGAATGTTTGTTTCTGATTGCCAATAAAGTAATTGAATAAATAACTTGCCTCAATGCCACGATTGTGATATTTGTCAATAGCCAATTCTCTCGGTGCATATTGAAGTGTTTTGGCATTTATCGTGTCTGGAATATCAATTGCTTTGGTAAAACCAACGCTTTTGCGGTCTGCATCCATTCCAAATGCCATGATTTGCAATATTTGGTTGTTATTTATTTTCCAATTGAATTTAATATTTCCAGTAAGCCAAGGAGTTGAAAACCAATTTCTAAATCTCGTGCTTTTTGTAATATCTCCAGTCATATCTGCATCCGTTAAACCACCTGGTTGCTGACTGAGCATATTGTAATTGGTAAAATCGAATGCAATATCTATTTTCTTGGAAATTTGATATCCCCCAGAAAAATACAATGTTTGGGTATTGTAAGCACTGTTTTTTCTATATCCTTCTGCTGAACGTCTATCGTAAAATGCATAATAATAGAAGTTGTTTTTTCTTCCACTCACTGCCAAAAAATTGTTATACAACCCAAAACTACCAATGGTTTGTGCTGTCTGAATAGATATAGGTTTTGATTCAGATTTCCCATCTCGCATGATATAATTGATCATGCCACCGAATTGAGGACCAAATTGCAATGCTCCTGCACCTTTAATGATTTGGATGCGCTGTATTGCTTGCATTGGCGGATTGTAATAGGCTTCGGGATATCCATAAGGATCGGCGGCAATGTCGGCACCATTTTGACGAATGTTGAATTCCCAACTTCTATTTGGGCTTAACCCGCGGGTTGAAATTCCAATTTGAATGCCAGATCCATCGCTTTCCCAAATATGCATTCCTGGAACTTTTGCCAAAATTTGGCGCATATTGTTGTTCACTACAATGGTATTTAAATTATCGAGCACAATGACGGCATTTTTTTTACCGGCATTAATTTTGGTACCTACAATTTCTGGCGATGGCAGTACATCTCTTTTGCTTTGTTGCCCCACCAACGATATTTCTGCCAAATATTCGATGTGGTTTTTAACCGTGTCATTAACAGACTGACCTTTCGCAACTCCAATTATTCCACAAAGTCCGTAAATGATAATATTTCTAAGCATCTTATTTAGATTGATTATAATTAAGCGCAAATCTAAATTTTATTTAGAATAATTACAAATAAATTAATATTTTCTTTCTTTCCAAATGGTTTTGGTTGGTAAGATAAAGAAAATGGTAGTTCCAATTGTGATTAAAAACATATAAAACTCATATAAAATATGCTTTGTTAGTGATTGACTTGTTTGTCCTAACAGAGCATAAATTTTGTTTATTTGTATGGTTTGTAAGGAAAATTTAACAAACCAAAACAGCAGTCCCAATTTTACGTTGAAAACCAATAAAATTGGCATAACAAAATAAAACAAGCCATAGATTCCAAACAATAACCACCAATACCATGGCAATTCCTTACCGCCACTTAGCCAACGCTTACGCTGATGAAGCAAAGGGATAAATCCTTCAATTTTGTCTGAAAAGGCCAATACCTCAGGACTCATCACGTTGTTCCATTTCCAGCCTTTTTTGCAAATTTCAGAATACAGTTTATAGTCTTCAGTTATAGAAAATTGTATTTCTCCATATCCTCCAGTTTCCCAATAGGCTTCCTTTTTCATAATCATGTTGTTGCCAACCGCAGTGGCAGGAATTCCAGAAAATGAAATAAGATTCAACAAGCCCATAAAATAGGCCCAATCAATTTCTTGAAGCCAACCCCAAACACCATCGCTTTTTACCATTGTGGTGCCACTGGCAACACCCATTTCAGCCGATAAACTCCCTAATAAGCCCAAAGCCCAATTCGGATTGACTTCCACATCGGCATCGGTAATTAAATAAAAATCGCCACTTGCAAATTTGTCTAATTGCGCCATTACTCTGGCCTTTGCTTTTAATCCAGAGTCATCGTCAACAATGTCAACCAGTTGTATTTGTGCTTTTTTTTCGCTATATTCAAATGTGTCTGAACTGTATGAATCAATAAATGCCAATACCAAATCCTTGGTTTTGTCGGTACTTTGATCATTTCCAACGAGGATTTGAATTTTTTCTTGGGGGTATTTTAAATTGATGAGCGATGTTAAACATTGCACAATATTTTTTTCTTCGTTTCGGCAGGCTACCCAAATGCTTATTTCTGGTAAATCATTAGAAATGACTTTCCATTGTTCTTTTTCATCCGCATAATTCTTGTAATGAGAATAAACTTGGTACCTAAACAAGGAAAGTGTTTGCCAAATTTGAACCAACAAATACAGTGAAACTAAAACAATTAAAATATTTACAAACATTAGGTTATGGGTTTAAATTGAAATCCTCTCGCCAACATATTTTCAATATATTTAGGTAAGATTTGATTTAGTTGTGCTTGGGCTTTTAAACTGTCATGAAATACAATGATACTTCCATTTCTCGTTCTTTTAGAAATCTTCGTTAGGCTTTCGGCACAATTGAGATTTTTGTCATAATCGTAGCTTAAAACATCCCACATAATAATTTTAAACCCTAAATCAATAATTGATCGGCCTTGTTTTTTTGTAATCCTTCCGTAAGGAGGTCGAAATAAATTGCAATTGTCGTGATTCAACAATTGCAGTTGGCATTTCTCTACATTTTCAATGTATTCTTCTATGGGGGATGTCCAACCTTTGATGTGATTATAAGTGTGATTTCCGATTGAATGTCCCTCACTAACAATACGCTCCATTACTTCTGGAAACTTATTTGCGTTTTCACCAACTGAAAAGAATGTTGCTTTAATCTTGTTTTTGCCTAAAATATCCAGCACTTCATTCGTAACAATATCATTAGGTCCATCATCAAAAGTTAGGTAAATGGTCTTCTCAGTTTTAGCCATTCGCCAGTTATAGCGATAAAAAAAACGTTGAATAAAGGATGGAACCCGATAATAATGCATAGAAGGAACAAAAATGATGGATTTTTTTGAGGATTGCATCATTCGATGCCTTAAATTTGCAATATGTCTCAAAAGATAACTTTGGTTGGCGGCGGTTTAGCTGGTAGTTTAATGTCGATTTACTTGGCTAAAAAAGGGTATGATGTTCATTTGTATGAAAGACGTGGCGACATGCGCCTTGGACAATATCAAGGGGGTAGGAGTATCAATTTGGCATTGTCAACTAGGGGAATTAATGCTTTGAGCAAAGTTGGGTTGGTTAACGATATTTTAAACATATCGATTCCAATGAAAGGCAGAATGATGCACAGCGTTGCAGGTGATTTGGCTTATCAAGCTTATGGCAGAGAAGATCAAATGATTTATTCTGTATCAAGAGGACAGTTGAATATAAAATTGTTGCAATTGGCCGATCAATATCCGAATATTCATATGTATTTTGATCACAAATGCACCAATGCCAATTTAGAAACCAACGAAACCACCTTTGTGAATGCAGCTGGAGAAATCGTTAAAGACAAAGCGGATGTGATTTTATCAACAGACGGTGCTTTTTCAGCGGTTAGAGATGCAATGATTCGTTATCCCCGATATAACTTTTCTCAGACCTACGAAAATTACGGATATAAGGAATTAGAAATAGTACCTGCTGCAAATGGTGGATTTCAAATGGATGTAAATAGTTTGCATATTTGGCCACGCAGCAGCTTTTTGATGATTGCATTACCAAACCCAGGTGGAAACTTTACATGTACTTTATTCATGCCTTTCGAAGGGGAAGTGAGTCTTGAAAAACTCAACACAAAAGAAGCGGTAACGTCATTTTTTGAAACTTATTTTCCTGATACATTATCTATGATGCCGAATTTAGTTGATGATTTCTTAAATAATCCGACGGGTAATTTGGCAACAATGCGCTGTTATCCTTGGGTTAAAAATAACGTTGCTTTAATGGGAGATAGCGCCCATGCAATAGTGCCTTTTTACGGACAAGGAATGAATTGCTCATTTGAAGATTGTGTGGTATTAGACCAATGTATTGATGAATTTAATGGAGATTGGACAAAGATTTTGGATGCCTATCAAAAATCGAGAAAACCCAATGCCGATGCAATTGCAAGTTTGGCTTTACAAAACTTTATTGAAATGAGGGACTTGGTAGGTTCTCCTGAGTTTTTACATAAAAAACATATTGAACACGACTTAGTAGTTTTGTATCCTGATAAATTCAAGAGCCAATACGAAAGAACTACCTTTTCAAATGAAAATTATTTAGACGCGCTCAATTGGGGTGCTAAAAATGATGCATTGTTAGAACATATCATTTCTGAAAAGCTGGAAGATAAAGTAAATGATGCTCAGTTTATGGATCAATTATTTGCAAAAATGCTTTAATTATTTTTTTGGAGCATTTTTGTTGACTTCAACCAGGCTATCAATATAATCAGGATTGTAATTGGTTTTATATTGCATTTTCTGAGTGAACTTTTTTCCGGTTCTTCTGTGGTATTCTTTATTTGGTTTTAAGATTGCGACATAGGCCCAAATTGAAATTCCGGTGATAATCGTGAAGAATATAATGGCAACTGCCAACTTTTGTTTTTGTTGTTTTTCCATGATTTAAAGAGGAGATTGTATTTTTAATTCAGCAGATAATGATTCAATGTCTTTACAAACAGCATCCAACAACGGAATGCCATTTTTTATTCTTTCATGAGTAAGAAGGTGTTCTATTTCACCGGGAATTAAAACAGGATTTTCAGAATCTATAGACACAGTGTTTTTAAATGTTTGAATCCATAAGTCCATGTTCTTTTTTGTGGTTTCCTTGTCTTGGAAACCGTCCATATCCCAACAACCAACAAAATGTCCTATTCCTGTTCCAGGTTGATTTGCTATAGGGTCTAAAAATGACACAAAGGGTGGTACCCAAGGTCCAAAATTTGCCCCAGTTAATACCCCTGAAAATATATCTACCCAAGAACCTAGTCCATATCCTTTGTGATATCCACCGTTTTTATCGCTACCCAACGGGAGTAAAATTCCACCGTTTTTCAATGCCTTGGCGTCGGTTGTTGATTCACCATTATTCGTAATTGCCCATCCCACAGGAATTGGGTTGTTATTTCTCTCCGCAATTTCAAGCTTTCCATTTGCAGCAGCAGCAGTTGCCATATCGAGCACAAAAGGAATCTCATTTAGGGTAGGAACAGCAACGCAAATGGGATTTGTGCCCAACATTCTCTCTTTTCCACCAGCCGGGGTAACTAGCGGACTTGCATTGGTCATTGCAAATCCAATAAAATCTTTTTCTAATGCCATCATTGCATGATAGGCTGCAATACCAAAGTGATTTGAATTTGAAATTCCTGCCCAGCCACTTCCATATTCAGCAGTTGCTTCCATAGCCAAGTTCATGGCAAATGGGGCGGATAATAAACCAATACCACCGTCGGCATCCACATGAATCATGGTTTTTTTTCTGTGATTCACAGTGAAATTCGGGTTGGGATTAATTCTTCCATTATGGATTAACCTTACATATCCACTCAATCGGGCAACGCCATGGCTATCAATTCCTCTTAAATCAGCATCAACCAAAACATTCGCACTGAGTTGTGCATTTTGGGCAGAAAAACCACAAGTTTCAAAAACGGTGGCAATCCAATTTTTTAGTATATCTGATTGAATAATTATCATTTTGTTACTTTCAACCATTTTTGAACGGCACCTTCCGTTAACCAATAGTCGTTTGTTTTTTGATTGGCATTCAATGTTATAGCATATTCAATCTCGTTGAACCCTTTAAAGTTACCCATTAATGATCGTAATAAACCTCCTCGACTGATTACGATTTCTACCGATTCAGGTCTTCCAAGTTTCATCCAAGTTGCTTCTAAATCGTTATTTATACGCACTCCATTTAATGCAATGATTTCATCATTTACATTCAATCCCAAATCTAAAGCTGGACCTGGATTTCTAACATATTTCACAATTGTTTTACCATTGGATAGTTCGCAATTCAATCCCCAGTTGAATTTATTTGCCTCAACTTTTTTGATGTCTAATTCTAGATTTTTGAAAATTGATGAATAATCAGGAGCTTCTGTTGAAGCTAACCATTTATTGAAATCTGCAGATAAATCAACGCCCGCAACTTTGTTGCAAACATTCAAAAAGTCTTCATCCGTGTAACCCATTCCATCTTTTACTTTCCCTTTTTTCGTATTCAAATAGAAGTCATTATACAGCGATTTATATACGTCATCCAATGATTTTTTACCATTGGTAGCTTTTGCAATGGTCATGTCTAACAAGGCACCGATGATTAATCCTTTGGAATAGTAAGAATACGAATTGTTTTTTGAATTTTCTGAGGGACGGTATTCCTTAATCCATGCATCCCAACTCATTTCATGAAGTGTAGCGATTTTGCTTCCCGCTCTGTTTTCGTGATTATTTACATAGTTAAGAAGTGTGTTTAAAAAGTCTTGACGACTTACATAACCAGCTCTCATGAGTGCCAATTCATCGTAGTAGGAAGTGATTCCTTCAGCAATCCATAACGATTTGGTATAGTTTTCATTGTTGTAATCAAATGGACCCAAGGCAATTGGTCTGATTCTTTTCACATTCCACAAATGGAAATATTCGTGGGCAACCAAACCTAACAATCCTTGATAACTATTCGGATTTGCATATCCAAAACGCGACATCATGAGGGTAGATCCGTTTTTATGTTCTAAACCGCCACCACCGGCTTCTACATTTTGAACAATGAAAGTATAGGATTTGCAGGGGTGAATTCCAATAATATTCGTCATGGTTTGACAAATATGTTGCATGTCTGATTTGAGTTTTTCAATATTTGCATTGTTTTTGCCAACTAACGCAACACGGTGCTTGATATTTGAAACTTCGAATTCAAATGTTTGGAAATTACCCAATTGTACCGGAGAATCTACCAATTCATCATAGTTTTCGAATTGCATAAATAACTCATTGGGAGAATTTAGCATAGGTTCTTGACTAATTATAGACATTGGACTTGCCGCTGAAATCCAACCAGCAGGAGTAAGCACTGTGAGTTCACCATTGAGTTTTTCTTTCCCTTCAACAAACATTAAAACCGAGGCCATATTTAAAAGCGCTTGATCTGCATCAATAAATGAAGTTCTAACGCTTAATTCAAAGCAATATACTTTGTAACGAAATGAAATTTTATCTCCTTTTTTTGTAGGGATAGACCAAGTGTTCTTGTCTGTTTTGTTCACTTCAATAGCCCTGCTGTTAACGTCGCAACTTACTGTTTCTACATTTTTCGCAAATTCACGAACCAAGTAACTTCCAGGTGTCCAAACAGGCATACTAATTTTCATATTGCCTTTTTCACTGGCAATGGTTTGAATAAGTACTTCAGCATAATGGCTTTTAGGGTTTGGAATACGAATTTCGTATTTTACATTTTGAGCGTCGATGTTGGTCATTGATAAAAATAGAATTACTATTAGAAAAAGTGCTTTTTTCTGCATCTTGCAAATTTCATTCTTTTTGCTCAATTTATAACGGAAAATTTATGTGAGTTTTTTTTCTTATCTTTGATATTATGAAAAACAGGATAGTTCTCTCAATATTCATTTTAGGCGTATTTTTTGTTTCATTAAATACATCTTGTAAAAAGGAAACAACAACAACAACAAATAAAGATACAACTTCAGTTGATACAACGAAAAAAGCTACATATTTAGAGCAGATGTTTGAATTGTATGT
>Ga0114971_10001911_pt1 | contig 14258 bp, 9 predicted proteins | sample M_140625_MF_Meta_FD_87320 | JGI IMG/M metagenome (GOLD analysis project Ga0114971, IMG submission 87320) | Freshwater microbial communities from Lake Montjoie, Canada to study carbon cycling - M_140625_MF_MetaG | ecosystem: Environmental > Aquatic > Freshwater > Lake | place: Lake Montjoie... | reverse complement strand
GCGAGCCCCGCGATGCCAGTGGCGGTGATGGCGACGCCCAGGGCGGTGCGCGCACCATAGATGATGCGTGACAGGAGATCGCGTCCCAACTGATCCGTGCCCGCCCAGTGCGCGAGGCTTGGGCCTGAGAACTTGTGCATCACGTCGATCTTGAGCGGATCGTAAGGCGCGAGCCACGGTGCAAAGAGCGCCATGATGACGAATGTGAGCACGATGGCACCGCCCATGACACCGAGCGGCTCCGCCATGAGCGCGCGCCAGACATTGCGCTTGCCGCTAGCCACGGAGCGTGTCCCGGACGCGCGGATCGAGCTTGGCCATCAGCAGGTCGGCAAGCGTCACCACGGTGAGGTAGAAAGCCGTCATGAACAGCACACAGCCCATGACCACGGGGAAATCGCGCTTCTGCACGGCGGAGGTGATGAGCGTGCCGATGCCCGGCCGCGAGAACACCGTTTCGACGAAGACCGCACTCGACAGGATGGACCCGAAGCCCACCGCCACGATGGCGACGACCGGCACGATGGCAACGCGGAGCGCATAGCGCAGCACGATCTTCGCTTGCGTGAGGCCGAAGGCGCGCGCCGTGCGTACGTGGTTGGCCGCCATCACCTCCAGCATCGAGGCGCGCACGAGCCGCGCGAGATAGCCCACCCAGGTGATGGCGATGGCGGCGGCGGGCAGCACCACGGCGCGAAATTGGCTGCCCCAGTCACCCGCCTCGCCAGCGCCGATGGCCGGGAACCAGCCAAGCCACACCGCAAAGACAAGGAGCAGGTAAATCGCCACCACGAAGGACGGGATCGAGATCATGCTGACTGAGAGCACCGCGAGCACCCGATCAATGGTGCGGCCCTGCCAGACGACGGCGAGGCAGCCCAAGCCAATGCCCGCGATGAGTGCGATCGACATGGCCACCGCACCGAGGAACAAGGTGTTGGGGAAGACCTCGGCGATCATGTCGGTCACCGGGCGCTTGGACCACACGTCATAACCGAGATCGCCCGTCAGCGCGTTCCTGAAGAAGTTCCAGACCTGCACGTAGATCGGCTGGTCGAGGCCCATGCGCACCATGAGTTCGTGCTTCAGTTCCGGTGTGGCGCGGGGGCCTAAGGCCAGCGAGGCCGGGTCGCCCGGCACCAGGAAGACCATCGCATACATCGCCAGCATGACCACGAAGATGATCAGGACAGCAAGGCCGATGCGCTTGATGGCATAGCTCAGCACGGCTTCCCCTCAGCCTCCCTGCTTCGGACTTCGGCCTTGTTCAGACCATGTCGCGCGCGATGCGTTTCTCATGCCAGTGCCGTTCAAAGACCGTTTCGCCATTCTCGCCGATGGTGAGTTCCATCTGGATGATGAAATGCGTGGCATCGCAGGTGAGCCTGCCCTTGCTGCGGTGGGTGATGGTGGCATCGGGCCGGACCATTTCCACGTCATATTCGGTGATGAGCGTTGCCGACAGCGGGTCACCGTCGATGATCTCGTAGCGTGCAAACGCGTTTGACCGCTGCACCTGGCCGATGTCGTGCATTTCCTTGGAATAGGTCCAGCGCGGGAAGTCCACCACCATGCGGCCTGACAGGAGGTCGCGCACCACGCGGCGCGGGTGCGTCTGCTCCACCTCATGGCGGGTGACGGGCGGCAGCGGGGCCATTTCCGGCGGATCGAAGACGCGGAGCTTCGCATCATCGGGGCTCGGGGGGCGGACGGGCAGGTTGAGTGCGGTCTCGCCGCAGAACACGTTGACGGTGGCGAGTTCCGGCGAAGGCCAGGCCACCGGCCAGTAGGTGGTGGAGATCGACACCGCGATGCGGTGGCCCGGCGGGAAGGCATGCGCAATATCGTCCATCTCGACCACCGCCTGGGCGCGCTGGCCCGGCACCAGCGGTTCCGGGTGCTCATGGCTGTCGCGGTGGGTGAGGTTCAGCAGCCCATAGGTGACGCGCGTCGAGCGGCCATCGGGGGCGACGTCGTTGAGGCGGGCACAGACCAGGGCCTGCGGCTTGTCGGATGAGAAGGACAGCGTGATGGTGGGCGCGCCGAGGATTTCCACACGCTCGGTGAGCGGCTCCGAGATGAAGACGAGTGAGCCGCCGTCATCCTCGCGCTGGTCGGGCGGCCATTCGGCATCGCCACCATAGCGGCCCACCTCGCCCGCTGCGACGCCGACCCACAGCGGCGAGCAGACGGACGTTGATCCTTGGACAGATGATTTTGCGAGACTGCCACCTTGGTTAAGGAACAAAGCCTCGGTATGGATGCGCGGGCTCGGCCACTGCGCCTCGCCCACCCAGCGGCCGGGGCGTTCGTCATAGCAGGTCTGGGGCGGCACGCTTTCCTGCACCCAGGCGCGCAGCATCGGCTCGTTCATGATGCCGGTGTCACGGCCCTTCATCCAATGATCGCACCAGCGCAGCACCTCCTGCAGCCAGCCGATGGCGGGCTCGACCGCCACGTCATGCGGATAGGAATGAGCCCAGGGGCCGATGAGGCCGAGGCGCGGTACGCTCAGGCCCGCGAGCAGGCGCGGCACGGCCTCGGAATAATTGTCGGCCCAGCCGGAGACGGCATAGACCGGAACCTTGATCTTCGAAAAATCCTCGCAGACCGAGCCCTGTTTCCAGTAATCGTCGCGGCGCTGGTGGTTGAGCCAGTTGAGGATCCACGGCTCATTGTGGGCCATGCGCTGGCGCCACATGTCGCGCCAGGCCTCGCCCACGATCTCCGGGTCAGGCGGCAGGTCATTGTGGGCGAACATGGTGGCAGACCAGTCGAAATTATCCTTCGACAGGCAGCCGCCGACCCAGTGGATGTCCGTGGCGTAGCGATCATCGGTGGAGCCGACCGTGATGATGGTCTTGAGGGCGGGTGGCTGGCGCGCCGCAATCTGCAGACCGTTGAAGCCACCCCATGAGATGCCGATCATGGCGACCTGGCCATCGCACCACTCCTGCGCGGCGATCCAGGCGATGGCGTCGCAGCCGTCCAGCTGCTCGCGAACGCTATACTCGTCGTCGATCAGGCCTTCGCTGTCGCCCGTGCCGCGAATGTCGAGGCGGATCGAGGCATAGCCGTGGCCGGCAAGGTAATGGTGCATGGCCTGATCGCGCGGGCGGGTGCCGTCACGCTTGCGATAGGGCAGATATTCGAGAATGGCGGGCACCGGCCCGGCGCCTTCGGGGAACCAGCCGCGGGCGGCAAGCCTTGTGCCATCGGGAAGCGGGATGAAGAAGTTCTCCACCACCCTGACGGCAAAGGGAAACTCGGTGCGCTCAGCCATCATGCAGACCTCTGTTGTTGTACGTATGTATAAAAGCTGCTTCCGGGCGGTCAACAGCTATGTTCGCAATGAAAATCCTCTCAAAGGAAAAAACTCCTTGACAGCGCGCGCTCGATGTGCTAGAAAGGCGTATTCTCCAGAAAAGTATCGAAATTGGTGCCCGCGGTGAGGAACCGGCGGCCTCTGCCCTCATGGCGCGAGGCCCCTGGTCTTGACCCGGCTGGAGAGCTCGTTTTACTATACAATCGTTCAACAGTGAGGCTCCATGGCACGCGACCCACGCTACGACATCCTTTTCGAGCCCGTGAAGATCGGCCCCGTCACCGCGCCGAACCGCTTCTACCAGACGCCGCATGCCATCGGGCTCGGCTGGCAGCGACCGCAGGCTGGCGCAGCACTTCGCGGCGTGAAGGCCGAGGGCGGATGGGGTGTGGTCTGCACCGAATACTGCTCCATTCATCCGACGTCTGATGATTCTCCCTATGGCTTCCTGACGCTGTGGGACGAGGACGACGTGGCTGCACTCGCCCAGACGGCGGACGCCATCCACGCCCATGGCAGCCTCGCAGGCATCGAACTCTGGCATGGCGGCTCGCATGCCTCGAACCGCTGGTCGCGCGTGCCGGGAATCGCGCCCTCCGTCATTCCCGCCATGTATCACCTGCCGACCACGGCGCGCGGCATGGACCTCACTGACATTCGCGCCTTCCGCGGCTGGCAGCGTGATGCTGCAATCAGGGCAAAGCGTGCAGGCTTCGACATCGTCTATGTCTATGCCGGCCACGACTACCTGCCCTTCCAGTTCCTGTCGCCACGCCACAACCGTCGCGCCGACCAGTATGGCGGCAGCCTCGAGAACCGCGTGCGGCTGCTGCGCGAGATGATCGAGGACACGAAGGATGCGGTGGGTGGCAGCTGCGCCGTGGCGGTGCGGCTTGCGGTGGATGAACTGCACGGGCCCGCCGGCATCACCTCGGAAGGCGAGGGCCGCGAGATCGTGGCGATGCTCGCCGAACTCCCCGACCTGTGGGACGTGAACGTGGCGGGCTCGCTGGGCAATGACTCGAAGTCGGCGCGCTTCAGTGCTGAAGGCTACCAGGAACCGCAGGTGGCCTTCGTGAAGACGCTGACGACCAAGCCCGTCGTCTCGGTCGGGCGCTTCACCTCGCCTGACGTGATGGTGAGCCAGATCAGGCGCGGCATCCAGGATTTCATCGGCGCGGCGCGTACCTCGATCGCCGACCCCTTCCTGCCCACCAAGATCCGCGAAGGGCGCGAGGACGAAATCCGCGAGTGCATCGGCTGCAACATCTGCCGCGCGGCGAACAATGAAGGCGTTCACCTGCGCTGCACACAGAACCCGACCATCGCCGAGGAATGGCGGCGCGGCTGGCATCCGGAGAAGATCGCCACCTATCCCAAGCGCGATAAGGTGCTGGTTGTCGGAGCCGGCCCGGCAGGGCTGGAGGCAGCGCTGAGCCTCGGCCGGCGCGGCCTCGACGTGACGCTGGCCGACCGCAACGGGAAGCTGGGCGGGCGGATCCTGAACGAGAGCACCCTGCCCGGCCTTTCGACATGGATTCGCGTGCGCGACTGGCGGCAGCACATGATCGCGAAGCTCAACAATGTCGCGGTGTTTCCCGGCAGCGAGATGACGGCAGATGACATCGCAGGTTTCGGCGCCGAGCACGTGGTGCTGGCCACGGGTGCAAAGTGGCGGCGCGATGGCATCGGCGTGAACGGCATGGACGTGCTGGACCTTGGCAAGGCGCTGACGCCCGATGACGTGTTTGCCGGGGCCGCGATTTCGGGCGCCGTCGTGATCTATGACGACGAGCACTACTTCATGGGTGGTGCCCTGGCGGAGAAGCTGGCCCGCGCGGGACACAACGTGACGCTGGTGACGCCCAATGCATCCGTATCGAGCTGGACGGCGATGACCGACGAGATCGGCTTCCTGCATGCGCGGCTGCATGAGCTGGGGCTTGGCATGCAGACGGGCCGTCTGCTGCTGGAGCACGGCAAGGGGCGGGTGAGGCTTGCCTGCACCGCGTCAGGCAAGGAGAGCGAGCTGGCCTGTGACACGCTGATCGTTGCGACGGGGCGGGTGCCGGATGATCGCCTCCACCATGAGCTTGCTGCCGTGCCGCGCGCCTTCACGCTGCACCGCGTGGGTGATTGCATGCAGCCCTCTTCGATCGCCGATGCGATCTATTCCGCCCACCGCTTCGCCCGTGAATTCGGGGAAGAGGCCGTTGCCGTGCCGCGCCGTGAACGCCCGCCTGTGAAGGATTTCGCATGAGCAACACCGAAACCACCGATGCCCGCCAGCGCCGCAGGCCCGCGCGCAACGCGCGCATCAGCGGCGAGCTGCACCAGCGGCCCTTCGGGCGGGTGATCCGGCCCTACAAGCCCATTGAGGTGCTGAGCGCTGACAACGTAGCAGCTCTCCACGAGACGGCCCTGAAGGTGCTTCGCGACATTGGCATGCGCGTGCTGGAAGATGATGCGCGCGACCGCTTCCGCAGGGCGGGTGCGGTGATCGACGGCGACAATGTGCGCCTCGACCCCGCCATGGTGGCCGAGCACCTCCGGACCGTGCCGCAGAGCTTCACGCTTGTGGCGCGCAACCGCGCGCGCTCGCTGCACATCGGCGGGGACGACGTGGTCTTCGCCTCGGTGGGCGGCCCGGCCTATGTGATGGACAATGACCGCGGGCGGCGCGACGGCACCCATGCCGAGATGTGCGACTACCTGAAGGTGATCCAGTCGCTCGACATCCTGCACCAGGAGGGCGGCGGACCTTTCGAACCGATGGACCTTCCCGCCAACACCCGCCACCTCGACCTCTACCGCGCGCAGATCACCGTTCTGGACAAGAGCTGGCAGACGCAGACGCTGGGCCGGGCGCGCACCATGGACGGGCTGATCCTCGGGGCGCTGTCGCTGGGCCTGTCGATGGACGAACTCCGGGACACGCCCGCCCTGCTCGGCATCATCAACACCAATTCGCCGCTGCAACTGGACATTCCCATGGGCGAAGGGCTGATCACTATGGCAGAGCACGGGCAGGTGAACGTCATCACGCCCTTCACGCTGGCCGGTGCCATGAGCCCGGTGACGCTGGCGGGCGCGCTCGTTCAGCAGCATGCAGAGGCGATGCTCGGAATCGTTCTGACGCAGATCGTGCGGCCAGGCGTTCCCGTGATGTATGGCGGCTTCACCTCCAACGTCGACATGCGCTCAGGCGCACCCGCCTTCGGCACGCCCGAATATGCCAAGGCGGCGCAGGCCTCGGGCCAGCTGGCGCGCCACATCGGGGTTCCGTTCCGCTCCTCCAACGTGAGTGCGGCAAACGAGGTCGATGCGCAGGCGGCCTATGAAAGCCAGATGTCGCTGTGGGGCTCGGTGATGGGGGGCGCGCACCTGATCGAGCATGCGGCGGGCTGGATGCATGGCGGCCTGACGGCGAGCTTCGAGAAGCTGATCCTCGATGCCGAGCTCCTGCAGATGATGGCCGCCTATTGCGACCCGGTGGTCGTCGATACCGAGAGCCTGGCGCTGGAGGCGATCCGCGACGTGGGGCCGGGCGGGCACTTCTTCGGCACGCCGCACACCATGGAGCGCTACCAGACGGCGTTCTATTCGCCGCTGCTCTCCAACTGGGATAACCATCCCGCCTGGCTGCAGCGCGGTTCAGTCGATACGCGCACGCGGGCCAACGGCATCTGGAAGCAGCTGCTGCGCGACTATGAGCAGCCGCCGATCGACCCGGGAGTGCTGGAAGAAATCGACCGCTTCATCGCCATGCGCAAGGCCGAGGGCGGCGCGCCCATGAATTGAGGCGGTCGCCGCTGCTTCACGTCCGACTTAATACTCCTGTCGTTTTGGACAGGCTACAGTTGTGCGCACCTCATTATATTGAACTTGTTGTCAATTGACTCGGCATGCACCCTCCAAGTAACTGGCGCAGTGTCATTGCATCGTCTTTCAAGGGAGCCTGCCCATGTGCCGCGCCTGCGTCAGTCCGCTCATCGCCCATCCCTCGCTCTTCGACCAGCCGCTGGGTTTTGCCGGCCTGCAGCCCATCGCACCGACACGCCGGGGCTTCATGGCGCTGTCGACCGCCGGGCTGCTGGGGGCGAGCCTGCCGCTGATCGGCGCGACACGCGCCCGTGCCGCGAGCGACGGCACGGTGGACACGATCTTCAAGGGTGGCACCATCGTCCCCGTGGCCGGGGCCCCCGCGGCGGAGGCCATCGCCGTGAGCGGCGGCAAGATCGTCAAGCTGGGTGCGGCCTCCGACATCATGGCGCTGGCCACCGCCAATACCAAGATCATCGACCTGCAGGGTCGCAGCCTGCTTCCTGGCCTCATCGACCCGCATAACCACACGGTGCTCTCGGCACTCTACCTCGAACTCCTGACCGACATCGGTTACCTGAAGAACAAGACCCGCGAGGACGTGCTCAACAACCTGCGCCAGCTCGTCGCCAACGCGCCGGAAGGCCAGTGGGTGCTGGTGTCCAACTTCGACAACCTGCTGCAGGGCGGCGACCTCTCCCGCGAGGTGCTGGACAGCATCTCGACGAAGCATGCCATCTTCGTGTGGTACACCAATGGCCATGATGCCTGCGTGAACAGCCTGGCACTGCAGCTGGCCAAGATCCCGGAAGACATCGGCGAGTTGCCGGGCGGCAGCCATTTCGGCCGCGGGCCGGACGGCAAGCTGAACGGCCTCGTCTATGAGGAGAGCGGCATGCTCAAGGTGATCTCGGCGGGCATGCCGAAGATCACGCCGCAGCTTGCCACCAAGGCCATCAACACCTTCCTGCAGTCGGTGGCGGCGAGCGGCAACACGCTGGTGCATGAGCCCGGAACACTGAAGTCCGAATGGATCGAGCCCTTCACAAAGATCGCGGCGCAGGCGCCGGTGCGCACCAGCGCCAGCCTGATGTATGAGGACATCAAGGGCTTCGAGCCCTATCGCAAGCTGGGGCTGGGCGCGCGCGCGGCTCAGCTGCCCGACACGCTATTCATGCTCTATGGCGTGAAGATCGTGGGCGACGGCTCGAACCAGACGCGCACCGGTGCCCAGACCCAGCCCTATCTCAACGAAACCTTCTCCGGCACTACGAACTTCGATGCCGCGCAGATGAAGGAGATGGTGGCCGACGTGAAGGCCGCGGGCCTTCCGGTTCTCATCCACTGCAACGGTGACCGCACCATCGACATTGCCCTCGACGCGATCGAGGCGGGCTATGGCAGCTCGAGCGAATTCGGCATCAACCGCATCGAGCACGCGACGATGCTGCGGCAGAACCAGATCGAGCGCATGAAGAAGCTCAACGTGGAGCCGAGCTTCCTGATGAACCACGTGACCCTCTATGGCGCGGCCTACCGCGACCAGCTGTTCGGACCCGAGCGTGCGAATTTCATGGACCCGGCAGGGGCCTGCGCCAAGGCGGACCTGCGCTTCACGCTGCATTCCGACTCGCCCTGCTCGCCCGTGGGCTCGCTGCGCCTCATGCAGACGGCGGTGACGCGCATCTGCGAGATCGACAATTCGGTGATCGGCGCCGACCAGACGGTCACCGCGCAACGCGCGCTCGAGGCGATCACCATCGACGCGGCGCGACAACTTGGGCTTGCAGATCGCCTCGGTTCGCTAGAAAGTGGCAAAGACGCCGACTTCACGATTCTCGAGGACAACCCGCTGACGGTCGATCCCTCCAAGATCTCCGCCATCAAGGTCAGCGAGACGTGGGTGGCGGGCGAAAAGAAGTTTGGCTGACGAGATAACAGATTGCGGGGGGTGAGGATGATGAGGAAATATTTGTTTGCGGCTGCTTTCGCGGTTGTTGCCGCTATCGGGGCGTGCCCCGCGTTTGCGGATGAAACCGAGAACCTCGCAAAGCAACTGTCCAATCCGATTGCCGACCTCATCAGCGTGCCCTTCCAGGGCAACTACAATCAGGGCATCGGTCCGGCGGGCGACGGAAGCCAGACCTTGGTCAATTTTCAACCGGTCATCCCGATCAAGCTCAATGACGACTGGAACGTGATCTCGCGCACCATTCTGCATTCTGCCGATCACCAGCCAGACCCACATTTTCCCCGGTGCCGGCTCGCAGTTTGGCCTCGGCAATACCCTGCAGAGCCTGTTCTTCTCTCCGGCCAGACCGATGAATGGCATCATCTGGGGCGCCGGCCCCGTCATGTTGCTGCCCACCGCCACGGATGACCTTCTCGGTCTCGACAAGTGGGGGGCGGGCCCCACAGGCGTCGCCCTGTGGCAGGGCGGGCCGTGGACAGTCGGCATACTCGCCAACCAGATATGGTCCTTCGCCGGCAATCCGGACGAGCCGGACATCAACCAGGCCTTTTTCCAGCCCTTCGTCGCCTATACAACGCCGGATGCTTGGACCTTCTCGTTCAACACGGAATCCACCTATAACTGGAATACCGAGCAGTGGGCTGTCCCCTTCAACGCCGTGGTCGCCAAACTGGTCACCATCGACAGGCAGCCCATCAGTTTCTTCGTGGGCGCCCGCTATTGGGCGATTTCTCCGGACGAGACGGGCCCGTCAGGCTGGGGCGCCCGCTTTGGCATGACCTTCCTGTTCCCGACGCGGGGAGGGTGACGACCCGGCGGTCGTTGCCTGAAATTTGACCGGGAAAACTCTTTCATTGGGGGAAAAAAAGTTGCCTCCGGTATTGCAGAGTCGCAGCCAGTTGCCTTAGGGTGCGGAATCAACTGTGTTCTGAACGAAGACGGAGCCCCCGCCATGTGTGGAATCGCTGGAATTCTCTACAAGAGTAGCGCTGCTGCGGATTCAGGCGTCGGCAAGGCGCTGATCGACATGCTCGACGCCTGCCAGCACCGCGGACCCGACTCCACGGGCTTCTCGCTCTACCGTGACCCGGTTCCGGGACACCTGCGGTTGCGCTTCATCGTCGGCGATGGCGAGGTGGCGGCGAAGGCCATCGAGCGCGTGAAGACCAAGCTCACCGAGTTTCAGGCCAAGATCGTGGAAGAGGAGCAGCGCGGCTCGTCCTTCGCGGTGCTCGTCAAATTCGACGGCGACCTGCAGAAATTCGCCTTCGAGATGGAGCATGCCGCCAAGCTTTCCTCGATCGGCGAGAGCCTTGACATCATCAAGGACCTGGGCGGCGCCCATGACGTCGACAATGTCTACAAGATCGAGAACTTCAAGGGCACGCATGGTATCGGCCACGTGCGCCTGGCCACCGAGTCGGACGTGGCGCCGGAAGCCACCCACCCGTTCTGGGCCACCGGCTTCTCCGACATCTCGATCGTCCACAACGGCCAGATCACCAATTACTACAAGATGCGCCGCCGCCTCGAGAAGCGCGGTTACTTCTTCAACACCGACAATGACAGCGAGCTGATCGCCGTCTACCTCGCCGACAAGCTGAAGCACGGCTTCAGCCTGAAGGACGCGCTGAAGACCTCGATCGAAGACCTCGACGGCACCTTCTCCTTCCTCGTCTCGACCAAGGACGAGATCGGCTATGCCAAGGACAAGCTCGCGGCCAAGCCGATGGTCAAGTACGAAGACGACAAGATCATCGCCATTGCCTCCGAGGAAGTGTCGCTGAACCGCCTCTTCCCCGGCCGCGCCCTCAACACATCTGAACCCGCTCCCGGAACCTACGACACATGGCAACGATCGATCTCAGCGTAACGACCGTCCGCGAAGCCAACGAGCTGCTGCGCAAATATGGCGCAGACGGCATCGACGTCGAGGTGCTGAACCCTGACGCGCGCCACCACATCGGTGTTGGCCTCACGCATCCGATCAACGTGCATATCAAGGGTTCTGCGGGTTATTTCTGCGGCGGCCTGACGGATGGCCCGCGCTTCCACGTCGATAACAATGTCGGCTGGGGTGTTGGCGACAACATGCTCAACGGCTCGATCGTGGTGGACGGCAATGCCTCCGCCATTCCGGGCGTTGCCATTCGCGGCGCCGAAATCGTGGTCAAGGGCAACATCGGCTCGCGCGCGGGCCAGGTGATGAAGGCCGGTACACTGCTCACCTGCGGCAATGCCAGCTTCATGGCTGGCTACATGATGTATGGCGGCCGTCTGGTCATCCTCGGCAACTCGGGCGAGAAGGTCGGTCAGGACATGACTGGCGGCGACATCTATGTCGCAGGCTCGATCGGCGAGATGGGCACCGACGCGATGCTCATCGACCTGCCCCAGAAGGAACGCGACGATATCCTCGCCTTCCTCGACAAGTACAAGATCCCCTTCACCGGCACCTTCCAGAAGATCGTCAACGCCGGCAAGAAGCTGCGCTACCCCAAGACCGAGCCGCGCCGCCGCGCCATTCCCTTCTTCGAGAGCTTTGCGGACAATTCCTACTGGAACGCCAAGGTCCAGGAAGACATCCACGTCAAGTCGCAGATCGGCCGCTACCGCATCCGCGGCTATGGCGCCTCGCGACCCATGCCGCACCTTTCCGACATCGCCTTCAAGAAGGACATCCGCATCGGCGCGATGACCGATCCGGACGTGTTGTCCAAGGTCGAGATGAAGACGGAAGTGGGCGGCCGTTCTGGCGCCAGCCCGCTGAAGCTTTCGATGCCGGTGATGATTGCGCCCATGTCCTATGGCGCGCTGTCGAAGTCCGCCAAGCTCGCACTCGCCATCGCCTCGCGCCTCTCCGGCATTTCGGAGAACACGGGCGAAGGCGGCATGTCGAAGGAACAGCGCGAAGAGGCCGACCAGCTGATCTACCAGTGCCTCGCCGGCCGCCTCGGCTGGAACATCCACGACATGCAGAAGGCCAATGGCCTCGAGATCTATATCAGCCAGGGTGCGAAGCCGGGCTTGGGCGGCCAGCTGATGGCCAAGAAGGTGACGCCGGAAATCGCCCGCATCCGCGGCATTCCCGCTGGCATCGACCTGCGCTCGCCCTCGCGCCACCCGGACGTGCTGGGCGCTGACGACCTCGTCATCAAGGTCGAGGAATTCCGCGAGGCCACCGGCTATCGCGTGCCCGTTTCGGTGAAGCTGGGTGCTGGCCGCGTGCGCGACGACATCAAGATCGCGTGGAAGGACGGCTTCGACTTCGTGGAACTCGACGGCATGCAGGGCTCGACGGGCGCTGCCGGCAACGAGGTTCTCGAATTCGTCGGCATCCCGACGCTCTCCGCCATCCAGGAAGCGCGCGATGCGCTCACCGAAGTGGGCGGCCTCGACATGCCCGTCATCCTGATGGGCGGCATCAAGGACGGCATCGACACCATCAAGGCGCTGGCCCTTGGTGCACATGCCGTGGCGATGGGCACGTCCGCCATCATCGCAGGCGGCTGCATCGCCTGCCTGCAGTGCCATGCCGGCACCTGTGTGACGGGCATCGCCACGCAGGACCCCGAGCACGAGAAGCGCTATAATGTTCCGGTCGAAGCCCGCAACATTCACCACTTCCTCGAGTCGGTGCGCTGGCAGATTGCCGCCATCACCCATGCGATGGGCTACAGCAACCCGCATCAGGTGACGCGTGACGACCTCGTGGCGCTGACGCCCGAGGCGGCTGCCATCACGAGGCTTCCCTATCACCCCGAATATCGCGAGCGCGACCAGGGCCTCCTAAAGGCGTCCTGAGACGGCATCCACGTTAGGATCAAGACGATGAGCACGAACGTCATCACCGTGTACGACATCAACCGTGTGCGCCCGCCCAAGGCGCCGGCACGCGATGATGTGCAAGACCCGCACTTCGTGCCCGCCCCCTGCCAGGTGGCGTGCCCGGTCGGCACCGACGCACCCTCCTACATCGGCTATATCTGGGAAGAGAAGTTCGCCGAGGCCTTCGAGGCCATCACCGCGACCAACCCCTTCTCCTCGATCTGCGGCCGCGTGTGTGATGCGCCCTGCGAGCCCGCCTGCCGCCGCACTGAAAGCGACGGTCCCCTGGCCATCCGCAACCTCAAACGCTACGTGATGGACAAGCTCGGCAACGACCATCATCTGCCGCCGGTGAAGGTCACCCGCAAGGAGACGGTCGGCATCATCGGCGCCGGCCCCGCCGGCCTCACTGCAGCGCAGGACCTCGCCGAAGCGGGCTTCGAAGTGCACATCTACGAAATGATGGACAAGCCCGGCGGCATGATGGTGTGGGGCATTCCCGGTTTCCGCCTGCCGCCCGACATCATCGCCGAGGACATGAAGCGCCTGTTCAAGCACTGCCCGGGCATTCACCTGCATTGCGGCGTGACGCTGGGCAAGGACGTGACGCTGGACGAGTTGAAGCAGCGCCACGCGGCGGTGCTGGTCACCATCGGCTCGTGGTGGGGCAAGCCCATGGGCATCCCCGGCGAGACCAGCAAGAACGTGATCGACGGTGTGGGCTTCCTGCGCCGCATCAATGCGGGCGAGCGCCCGACGCTGCCGGAGAAGGTGATCGTTGTTGGCGGCGGCGACGTTGCCATGGACGCCTGCCGCGCTGCACTGCGCATGCCGGGCGTCAAGGAGGTGAAGGTCGTCTACCGCCGCGGACCGAAAGAAATTCCGGCCCGCAAGGAAGAGCTTCACCAGGCCATCCTCGAGAACATCGAGATCATCTACAACACCCAGCCCGTGGAAGTGATCGACAGGAACGGTGCCATCGCCCTGCTCTGCGTTGAGACGCGCATGGGCCAGCCCGGCCCCGATGGCCGGAGGAAGCCCGAGACGGTTACCGGCTCCGAGCGCGACATCGACTGCGGCATGGTGATCATGGCCGTGGGCCAGAAGGCCGAATCCGCCGAACTCGATACACACGGCCTGATGGCAGGCGACCGCGTGAAGACCGACTGGAACTCCATGCGCACCGAGGACCCGAAGGTGTTCGCCGCAGGCGACGGCGCCTTTGGCGGCTCCACCATCGTGATGGCCATGATGCACGGCCACCGCGCCGCGCATTACGTGAAGTCGTTCCTCGACGGCATCGCCGAGCCG
>Ga0114971_10001910_pt1 | contig 14270 bp, 13 predicted proteins | sample M_140625_MF_Meta_FD_87320 | JGI IMG/M metagenome (GOLD analysis project Ga0114971, IMG submission 87320) | Freshwater microbial communities from Lake Montjoie, Canada to study carbon cycling - M_140625_MF_MetaG | ecosystem: Environmental > Aquatic > Freshwater > Lake | place: Lake Montjoie... | reverse complement strand
AGATAACGCCCTTCTTCAAGGGCTTTAGCTTTACGAATTTGAAAATCATCATATGAAATTTTATCTAAAGCAAGTGCTTGACATTTGGGGTAATCGCCACTGTCATATACCATCGGTTTTCCATCACGATAGATAAAACCATTGTTATAAGGCATTTGTTCTGGCTGGATAAAATTTCTACGACGTATTTCGGCACGATCAATGCCTAAAACATGCGCAGCTTTATCCAAAATACGCTCCATAGCAAAAACAGCTTGTGGACGTCCAGCACCACGTACTGGTGAAGTCGCATTTTTATTTGTATAAACAACCTTTAGATTAGCGTCAATTGCAGGAATTACATAAGGACCAGGTGTGGTAGTAACTCCAATATAAGGCATGATAATGCCCCATGGAAGATAAGCTCCATTATCATGAGTCATATCTATTTTCATTGCAAGAATTTTTGCATTTGCATCAAGAGCAATCGCAACATCCCACCATTGATCACGCTCTTGAGTAGCTGTATAAAAATGTTCTCGACGATCTTCAATCCACTTAACTGGTTGAAGTAATTCATGTGCCGCTATAGCAACCATAGCTTCTTCGGGATAGAAAATAGCTTTAGGACCAAAACCTCCACCAACATCGTTGTGAATAATACGAATTTTTTCTGGATCCCATCCAAGAATATCTATTAAATTTTTCTTTTCTAAATGAGGCGTTTGTCCTGACGACCATACTGTAAGTTCCCCCGAGGTTAGATGAAATTCAGCAGCATATCCACGCGTTTCCATTGGATGAGCAGATCCCCGATTATTCCAGAAGACTTCTTGAACAATATGAGTTGCAGAATTGAATCCAGAGTCGACATCACCAAAATTAGTTTTTACATGTGCTGCTAGATTATTCGGTATTGCACTACAAAAAGATGGTGCATTTGATTCTAGAGCTTTTAAACAATTAGCTACTACAGGTAGTATTTCATAGTCAACGTCTATCAAAGCGCAGGCATCTTCTGCAATATAACGATTTTCGGCTACAACAAAAGCTATGGCATCACCTACGCAACAAATCTCTTCGCTAACTAATACTTCCTGCATCATCAAATTTTGAATTGCAGGATTTGGAACTAGAATTGGAAGTCGATTTTTAGCTGATATTGGTAAATCTTTATATAAATATATTTTTCTAATACCTGGTAAATTAACGGCACGCTCAATATTAATGGAGAGGATTTTAGCGTGCGCATGAGGACTTCTTAAAAAAGCAGAATAAAGTACTTTATCTAACGCTAGGTCATCAACATATTGGCCATTTCCTCTCAAAAGCTGCTCATCTTCTGTCCTTTGAATTCTAGAGCCAGTAAATTTCTCTGGACGTAATAATGGTGATAGCGAAAACTCAGAGAAATTATTCATTTTATTTCTCTCTCAATCTCTTAGCTGCTAGCATCGTAGCGTCTACAATTGCTTGATATCCAGTGCAACGACATAAATTTCCTGATATTGCTTCTTTAACCTGAAATTCTGATGGATTATTATTCTCACTTAAAAATTCAGTTAGTGTAGTTAACATACCAGGGGTACAAAAACCGCATTGCAAACCATGACATTCACGAAATGCTTGTTGTAATTCTGAAAATGTTCCATCAGGATATGCCAAGCCTTCAATTGTTGTTACATTACACTGATCAGCCTGGATAGCTAAAGTTAAGCAAGATCTTGCTGTATTACCATTAAAAAGAACTGTACAAGCACCACAGACTCCATGTTCACAGCCTACGTGAGTTCCTGTTAACTGTAAATCAATTCTTAAAAAATCTGCTAAAGTTCTACGCGTCTCTACTTCTCGATTGTATGTAATTCCATTGACACAAATATTTATAGGGCGTTGGTCCATATTCAAATCCTTTTTCTTGCTCGTTCAAATGCAGTCTTTAATGCTCTATTAGTCATTGTTTTTGCAAGATGACGCCGATAATCTGCTGTATTAAGTGAATCTTCCATAACATCGGGTAAATTTTCTATCTCTATCATTACCTTTTTAACTGCAATGTCACTTGCATCATGATCGATCAATATTTTTTCTGCCGCATATAACCGAACTGGTGCTGCATCGATGCCACACAATGTAATTGATATTTTTTCAATACAATTATTTGAATCTATGACGACTAAAGCAGCAACTCCTACAATCGCATAATCTCCATGTCTTCTAGAGTATTCCATAAATGACCAGCCATGGTTTGGAGGCCAAATATCTAACCGAACCCCCAGCATAATTTCATCGGGTGCAAGATCAGGCGTCATATACATTGTTGTCCAATTAGCCATAGCAATTTCTCTTTTACCAGCTAAACTAGCTACTTCAATCACACCATCTAATGCAGCAGTAAAACATGGTTGCTCGGATGATGGATCTAAATGGCAAAGACTCCCACCATAAGTACCGCGGTTTCTCACTTGCCGATGACTAACCAATCCGTATGCTTCTGTAATCAGAGGGGCATTCTCTTTTACAAGGGGAGATGTATGTATAGTATGTTGCCTTGTCATTGCACCAATTCGTAATTGATGATGTTCCTTAGAAACACCTACTAACTCTGGGATTTTATTAATATCAATCACATGCTCAGGCATTAAAAAGCGAAAGTTCAACATTGGCATCAAAGATTGCCCACCTGCAATTATTTTATAGTTTTCTAACTTAGCAACTAAATCTAGTGCTTCCGTTAAACTACTTGGACAGTGATAAGAAAAAGGTGTAGGTTTCATTAATTAAATTAGAATTATTTTTTTAGAAGTTTTATAAAAAAATCCACGAAAACTTGCCAAACCAACTTCGTAAGATAGATTGGCTTCTGAGGATTAGATAATTTATTCGTTAATACTTCATCTTTGGGATTTACAGAGTTATCTGCCCTGGGTATAGTGGTTGAGTCAGCATCAATCATTAGAGATAAATTTTTACCAAATTCATTAATTAGCTGTTGTGAAATAGCTTGGATCATTCCAACACCTCGGCCATATTGTGCAACAGAACCAGATAAAGATATATTAGAAATAATTTGTATACAAGTGTGATTACTATTTCCAGTTAAAACAACATCAATTATTCCTTGCGCACCGCCACGACCTTTTGCATCAGTGCCAGTCGCTGAAATTTTGGCCTGAAAATTCTCTTCATTAAGTTCAATAAATCCAAATTTACCAACAAAATTAAAAATCATAGGGCCAAGCTTAACATTAAAATTACCCTTATAGTAACCATCAGGTAATTTTTCACCTAACTCTGCTCCAGGAAAACAAGGAGCAGATTTTTCAATATCGGTGATTAAAGTCCAAATTATTTCTTTTGGATAGTCGACCTTAAAGGATGTTTTAATAATTAAAGACATTAATAGAATAAATGATTACTAAAAGAGCTAAATTGTCACTATTGTGAGGAAAGAACTCCTGAAAGTAAATTAGAGGCATAGCGAGCAGCAATTTCATAATCTTTACCTGGAGCCAAATTGAGATATTCTTTGACAGCTGATAATGCTACGCGATCTCTTGTTACCATTTTTTTAATATACTCATCTACCTGAGAATGGAATATTTCTTTCGCATATATTTTACTTACCAAGCCATAATCAAAAGCTTCTTGGGCACAAATTTCTTCTGTTGAATACACTAAATGAGCTAAAGCTTTTCTTGGAACCACATGCATTACTGCAGAAATAGCTAGGGTTGGTGGTAAATTACTTTTCATTTCAGGTAGTGAAAAGCGCGCTTTATCCGAAGCTAAGGTAACATCGCAAAGAACTGCTATCGCGCAAGCCAAACCAAAAGCATCTCCATAGACAGAAGAAACCAGTGGTATTTGACATGATTTCATTGCCGCATAAACGCCTAAAAGTGGGTCAGTAACTTCAGTACGAATTTGAATTGCAGTTTTTGGCGAAGGCTTATTTTCTGGGTCCTCCTTAGGGGCTTGTCGACCTTGAGAAAAAATATCGCCTTGACCTGTTAAATGTATCAACTTAATATCTTGATTAATACTAAACTCGTTAATCAATTGGGTCATTTCTTTTACCATTGCCATATCTATCCGGTTCCCGAACTCAGGTCGATTCAAAACAATTTTTGCTACTGAATCTGTAATAGTTACCAACAAATTACTCATAAATATCCTTTACTTACTATTAGAGAAATAACTTTAGTCACCTTATCAAACTAGACTGCATTTATTCCTTCAACAATAAAAGCATTAAAATCACAAGCGCCGATTCTTTTTTCTTTTGCAAGTAAGTATTCTGGAGACTCAAAAAAAGATTTAGCAGTCTCTTTATCCTTAAATTCAGTTATCACAACACGAGGATGCGGCATTGTCCCTTCAACAACTTCTAACCCACCACCACGAGTTATAAATTTCGCTCCATATTTTTCTCCCGCGGCAGCGGTTAATGATGCATATTCTTTGAATTTATCGGGATTTGTTACTGTAATTAACGATACTAAATAAGCTGGCATACTTTCTCCTTATGTGATGAATTATTTTAAAATAGGCTAGGCCATTTTCTCTTTACTTGGTTCTCTAAATTTTTATTAATATCTACGACTTTAGGGAAATTACTTAAATACTCAAATGGCCTGCATGCATCAATAATAGCTTTTGATGCAAAATATATTTTCTCAATATTAGTTATGCTCAAGGGATCACTCTGAGAACCAACCCCTCTTTGAATAAAATCAATATCTTTTATAGGATCAGACCTTGTAGCTACTGCCCACATCACTTCATTTAAGTTTGCCGGATCAATATCCTCATCTACGACAACTGAATAACGAGACATATAAGCACCTACACCACATTGACTCAATATATGCCCAGCTTGTCTAGCATGACCAGCGTATTTTTGTTTTATGGAAACCACATTAAACATTCTTGAGCCACCAATTTCATGTGCCCAGACACTCTGAACATTTGGTACCCCGGCTGCAATAACTGAATTAAAAAGTAAAGCCGAGCGCATTACTGATTTTGAATAAGAATAATCATTCGGGGGTTTTGAAGGTGGGCTACCTAAAATAATTGGTTGATTTCTGTAATAAACCTTTTCAACTGTCACAACAGATGCCAAAGCAGAATCCGAGGTGTAATATCCCAAAAATTCTCCAAATGGACCCTCAGACAATTGGTCATTAGGGTATACCCACCCTTCTAAAACAATTTCAGCAGAGCTAGGAAATGGTAAATTTGTTAAGTCGCCATGAATAACGGAAATAGGTTCTCCCAAAATAGCACCAATATAATTAAATTCCGATAGTTCGTAAGGGACCTCGATTCCAGAGATTAAATAATTTAATGGATCTGCTCCCAACACAATAGCTACAGGAAAAGGCTTTTTAGCTTCAATGTATTTTGCATGATGCATATCCCCATGTTTCCCAGGAATAATCATCAAGCCTACTCTGTTTTTATCATGCAACATTACTCTATAGGTGCCAACATTAATCCACGAAGATTCTAGGTCTCTAGTAACTACAGAACATCCAGTCCCTATATATTTTCCACCATCATTTTGATTCCATAAGACGGCAGGAAATTTAGTTAAATCTACGGAGGTCCCTGCCATAACATTCTGTAATATAGCCCCTTCAGCAACCTGAAAAGGAGAAAATTCATTAGCAATAGATTGCCAATAAGAAGGCTTATCCCTTAAGCTTTGAACTAGGTCCTGATGAGAGTCCGGGATTGGCAACCTTAAAATACTTGCTAATCTTCGCTTACTGCTTGTCGAACATGTTAAAACTCGGTAACCTTTTTGATGTCCAATAATTTCATCAAATAAAATCGCTTTATGATCTAAATTTTTTACATTAAGCTGACTAATTGCTCCAATTTCTAAATACGGGCTTGCACCAAGGCAATGCCCTAACTCTCCAAGTTCATCAATCTGCTCAAGCCAAATCCTTAAATCCAGTGAATTTAAAGATTTGGTCATGAGTTTAGTAAGACATGTTCAGCTATCTCGACTCGAGTACCAATCCAGACATCCTCAGCGTTTACTGCTTCTTTAATAATTTTTTCATAATAATAAGCACCTCTTGGTCTTCCAAAAATATGCGCATGACATGTCACATCAATAATACAAACTTCATTTTGTTCCCTTGCAATTTCTAAATTTTGTAGAAAAGATGAAATCATTAATTCTGGAGGGTTGCCAAATTTCATAAATGGCATGTCATTAACATCTGTTCCCAATGGAATAGCAACTATTTTTTTGCCATTAAACTCTTGTACGTAAGGTAAATCAGAATCAAAAACATCACCATGCCATATATAACCCGCCTCAGCTAAAAACTCTGCTGATTTAGCACTTGGAGTTCCTCTCGGGCTTAACCAGCCTTTTATTGGAATACCTGCAACATTTCCAAGAAGAGTTGAACATCTCGCAATATTTTTTTTCTCTTCTTCTTCTGACAACATAACTGGAATAACATCCATCGTATAAGAGTGAGAAAGTATTTCATGTCCCGCTTTAGCGATTGCTCTTAAAACTTCAGGGTGGCGTTCTGCGATTATTCCATTCACCATCATGCTAGATTTCGCTCCATATTTTGCAAAACTATCTAATAAACGGTAAATCCCTTTCTTCGGACCATAGGATGCCCAAGAAATAGCCATATTATCTAATAATCCAGCCGGTAGTGGATTTCCCATTGGGCTAATCCCAGGAGCTTTACCATCTGACCAAGCTTCTAAACAAACATTAAATACAACTGCTATTTTTTTATTATGTGGCCACTGCCAATTAACTACTTTCATATTTCTTCCTTATCAATTAAATTTACTGATCTACTTGTATATTCATATTTTTAATAATTTTAGAGGTCCTAGCAATATCAGAGTGAACCATATCGTCAAATTCTTTTGCTTTATTCCCAACTGGCATATATCCCATTCCTATAATTTTCTCCTGCATTTCTTTTGTTTTAAGTAAACCACCAATCTCTTGATTCATACTGTTTACAATTTGTACTGGTGTGCCTTTCGGAGCCATAATACCAAGCCAAATATCATAAGTACAATCGCCCATTCCTAGCTCAGATAAGGTCGGTATATCTGTATAACCTGGCCATCTTTCTGAAGAAGAAACTGCTATTGCTCGTAATTTACCAGACTTAATATATGGTCCTAAAGATGCCAGAGATGACATTACTAGCGGTATATGTCCAGCTACCGCGTCAAAGACTGCTGGCGCCCCGCCTTTGTAAGGGACGTGATCATATTTAGCCCCAATTACTGGCTTTAAACATTCACCTACTAAGTGTGCTGCACTACCAACCCCAATAGATCCATAACTAATTGGCTTTACTTGAGAATAAGTAATTAAATCTTTCATCGAGTATATTGGCACCTGAGGATTCACAGCAATTACTGTAGGTCCTCGTGCAACTTGAACAACTGGTACCAAATCCGTTAATGTTGCATAACCTGCATCTTTATATATAAAAGGATTGATCGTATGATTATTTGATGTCATTAAAAATGTAAGGCCATCTGGCTTTGAAGAGGAAACAAATTTAGAGGCGATATTCCCCCCCGCACCTGGTTTATTTTCTACAAGAACATTTTTATTTAATACAGGACCCAATTTTTCTGCAACAATTCTAGATGCTTGATCAGCAGCGCCACCGGCTGCTGTAATCACAATTAATTTAATGATCTCATTTTGCGCTTGGGAAAATACAATTGAAGAGTAGCCAAGCAATATTATGCTAATTGAATTTATTTTTAATATCTTTAAACATCTCATACGCAACCTCTTTAATTTATGTAAAAACTGAAATTAATTACCTAATTTAGTATTAATCGATTTTGCAATTGGAGTCCACTGTACGATTTCTTTTTGCAAAAAAGAAGTAAAATTCTCAGGACTCATTTCTACTATTTCTATAATTCCCTCATTACTCAAATACTCTTTTGCATCTTTTTCTCTAATAGATTTAATAATTACATCATTAATTCGATTAACTAATTGCAAGTTCATTCCAGCGGGCCCAGATAAACCTGTCCAGTTGTAGGTTGTTAAACTAGAAAAACCCAATTCATTAAAAGTCGGAACTTGTGAATAATCTGCCATTCTATTATTAGCAGTTATTGCTAATGGCTTTAACTTCCCAGCTCTAATATTAGTTGCTGCTGTTGTTAGTGTCAAAAACCCTACCTGTACGTGCCCGCTAATTAAATCTAGTAAAGCAGGCCCTCCCCCTTTATAAGAAATATGGACTAAATTTGCATTAGTTCTTATCCTAAACAACTCTCCCATTAAATGATTATGAGTACCTGAGCCAGGTGATGCATAACTTATTCCACCCACTTGTGAATTTGATAATGCGATTAAATCCTTAATATCTTTAACTTTAAAATTAGGATTAACTACTAAAACAAGTGGAGGTCCACCTAAGTTTGCAATATGGGTGAAGCTTTTAAGTGGGTCAAAAGGAGTGGTTGCCATATTTGGAGTAATAACATGTGAAGCCATGCCTGAAGCAACCAACGTATAACCATCTGGCATAGCTTTGGCCACAATATCAGAGCCGATTATTCCTCCCGCCCCAGGATGGTTCTCAACAATAAAGGGACTTTTAAAGCTTATTGTTAATTTATTTGCAATAAAGCGAGCCAAGTTATCTGTAACGCCTCCAGCAGCCCATGGGACAATAATCCTAACTGTTTTATTTGGCCAATTACTTTGTGCGTTAACTACTCCCCAAAAGGTAAGTAAAAAAAGACAAGTAAATGTGCTTATTAACTTTGATACATGCATAATCTTCATTTCCAAAATTTATTAGAAAAGCTTAAGCAGTCAAAAAAGTACTCTACGATATTCTCTAGTAAAGCCTCTTTTATGAAGCAAAAAATAGATAATTGACTTACAGTTTATAGAAATTGTCTTCCATTAATTTTAATTAATTTAATACATATTACATTATCTTAAAGATGTAACCATATCTTTTATGTCATTAAATACAATTAACACCTCCCCTTAGAAGAAAAATTTATAGCTTTTTCAAAATTAAGCTTAAATTAAGTGTTTACCCTAGTATCGAAAGATACGAATAAAGTCAATTATTAATTAATGATAATCGTCACGCTATGATTGAATGTTCAGTCAATATAAAATTAACTGGTAAGTTTAGAATTAAAAATTAGCAAGTACTCAGGTCAAAAAATAATAGAAAAAATTTTCCCAACAAATCTAAACTGCTTTTTACAGGAATAGTCAAAACCTTAATATGAAACCTTTTGAAATGCACATACCTGAATCTTTAGATCAAGTTTCTACTTTTCTTCAAGATGCCAACGCTAACGTTAAACCTTTATCAGGGGGAACGGCATTAATGATGATGATGAAATCTGGAATATATGAGCCAGAGGCTTTAATAAGTCTTAGGAAAGTTCCATCGTTACATGGAATTTCATTGGACTCAAATGGCACTTTACATATTCAAGCTATGTCAACATTGAATGAAATTGAGCATTCGCCACTTATACTAAAAAACTTTTCAGTAATTTCTAAGACTATGAAAAGGCTTGCTAATATTCGAGTCAGAAATGTTGCTTGTATTGGAGGGGCAATTGCTCATGGCGATCCACACATGGATATACCCCCTCTAATGACTGCTTTGAATGCAACGGTTAACATCGTAAGTAGAAGTGGAAAAAGAGCATTACCAATTGAAAATTTTTACCTAGGATACTATACAACGCGGCTAAATGGCTCAGAAATTATCGAATCTATCTCTATTCCATCAATTACTAACAGACATTGTTTGTATCTTAAATGTACAACTCGCTCTTCAGATGATTGGCCGACACTAGGAGTGGCATTAAATATTGGTCTAGAAAATAATACTATCCATTCACCCCAAATAATCCTTAGTGCAGTTGTACAAACCCCAACAAGATTATTGAATGTAGAAACATTCTTAAATGGAAAAATTTTAACTCCTGCAATTCTTGAAAATGCTGGTGAAATTGCATCGAAAAGTATAAATCCAGATAATGATACTAGGGGCTCATCTATGTATAAAAAACAATTAATTAAAGTATATATTAAGCGTGCAATTCAAAAATGTTTATCGGAAAAGGCGCAGCCATGATAAAAAACTTATCTGAATTTGGTCGATCCTTACCACGAATAGAAGCACGGCAAAAAGTTTCTGGCTCAGCAGAGTATATTCATCATTTTACTATTCCAGGAATGCTATTTGGAAAAATCTATAGAAGTACTGTTGCTCACGGAAAAATACTGCATATTAATTCAACCATAGCAAAATCATACCCTGGGGTTCATAGTGTGATTACTGGGGAAGATATAAAAAAAATTATTCCAAATCCTTACTATGGCCCAGCTTTTTTAGACCAACCAATTTTAGCTTTAGATAAGGTTCATTTTATTGGTGAACCAGTCGCAGTTGTTCTTTCTCAGGACCCCCATATTGCAGAAGCAGCATGCCAATTAATTGAGGTAGAGTATGAAGAACTAGACGCTGTTTTTGATGAAATTGAGGCGCTAACCTCTTCGTCAATCGTTCATGATGAATTAAAACCATCGGGAACATTTCCGGACTTAAAACATTTAATTGGCCGTAAACAAACAAATATAGCTCTAGACTTTCATTTGAAACACGGCAACTCAGATGATGCTTTTAAAAGATCGGCTCATGTGTTTGAACATATTTTTCATACGCAGCAAGCAATGCACACCCCATTAGAGCCTATGGTTTCAATTGCAGTCCCCGCTGATAACTCAATTACGATTCACAGTGCTACACAAATGCCCTCTTTTGTTAGGCTTGAAATTGCAAGATTATTAGGTTGGCAAGAGAATCAAGTTCGAGTTAAAAGTGCTCACTTAGGTGGTGGTTATGGGGCAAAAGTTTATATTAAGGTTGAAGCTTTAGTAACAGCACTGGCCCTACTAACAAAAATTCCGGTAAAAATTTCGTTAACAATGGAGGAACAGTTTTATACAATTAGCAAGCACTCTACTACTTTTAAAATAAAAAGTGGGCTTGATTCCTCTGGACGACTTATCGCACGAGACTGTAAGGTTTATTGGAATGGTGGAGCATATGCAGATATTGGTCCACGCGTAGCCCAAAAATCTGGATTTACTGCTGCTGGCCCATACGATATTGATCATGTTAGCATCGACTCTTATGAAATTTATACTAACCTTCCTCCAGCTGGTGCCCTTAGAGGTTTTGGTATTCCCCAACTTGTTTGGGCTTATGAATGTCACACAGATATGTTGGCTGATGAGCTAAAAATTGATCCTATTAAATTTAGAAAATTAAATTTATTACGTAATGGGAGTAAACAAGCTACGGGCTCTATTATTACTCATATGGAGTCGGATTTAGTATTAGATACACTTTCTAAAAAAATGGCCTGGGATAGCAATTTTGATCGTGGTAACGGTGTAATTCGAAAAGGACGGGGAATTGCTATTGGCTTTAAAGCCTCTGTCTCTCCAACAACTTCGACCGCAGTTATTACAATGCATGGAGATGGAAGTTGCCTACTAGCTATTAGTACCGTTGATATGGGACAAGGATCCGATACTGCAATGGCACAAATTGCTGGGCAAACTCTAGGGATAGAAACTGAGAGAATAAAAGTAATTCGGCCAGATACTGACATTACACCTTACGATATGGGAACATTAGGCTCTCGATCAACTTTTCATATGGGTAACGCTGTCAAAATTGCAGCCCTAGATGCTTTAGATAAGTTAAGCCTAATGGCTAAAAAAGCAGGTCTTGATGAAAAAATTTCAAATTCTCCAAGTACTATTCTACAAAAAACCTATGGTATGCAAGCTGGAACTGTTATTGGTTTTGGTAGTTATAAGCCTATCTATATCCCTACAGATCTAGTAACTGGAGAATCAAAAAATGTTACTCCTTTCTGGATGGTTGGTGCTAGTGGGGTAGAAGTAGAAGTAGATACTGAAACTGGACATATAAAGATAACGAATATGATCAATGTTGTCGATGCCGGAACATTAGTGAACCCTAAAATAGCAACTACTCAAATATCTGGTGCCGCAATTATGCAATGCGGATTTACTTTTACAGAAGAAATGCTTTTCGATGATGGGCAATTGATAAATGGATCTTTTGCAGACTATAAAATTCCAAGTATCCATGATGTTCACTTCCCTATTGAAAATATTTGTGTAACAAGTTCTCACGACACTGGTCCATATGGAGCTAAAGGTATAGGAGAAAGTGGTACTTTTGGAGTCTCACCAGCAGTAGCTAACGCCATATTTGATGCTGTAGGCATTCGGATTACCAGTCTGCCAATTACACCAGAAAAAGTATTCCAAGCATTACTTCGAAAAAATGAAGGTGAAGCCAATCATGAACACTAGTCAATTAATTCACTTTCAACTTAACGGAAAGAATATTACTGTAGAAGTTGAAAACCATATTAATGTAGTTGAATTACTTAATCGTTATCAATTAAAAGGGGCTCGAGAAAGTTGTGGACAAGGACTTTGCGGTGCCTGCACTATTTTAGTAGACCAGTTAGCGATATCAGGATGCCTCACACCAGCCGTTATGTTAGATGGTAAATCAGTTCAAACAGTTGAAGGTTTAAGTAGCATTAATGAAAAATTACACCCAATTCAACAAGCATTTATTAACAAAGGAGCCTTTCAGTGTGCTTTTTGTACACCAGGTTTTATAATGATGACAAAGCATCTACTAGACATTAATCCTAATCCTACTGATGAAGAGATTTGTGACTTCTTTACTGGTAATTTATGTAGATGTGGATCTTATCCTGAAATCATTGCCGCTGTCCATGAAGCTGTTGAACTTATGAAAAACTGAGGACTAAGCATACATGGCAGTAGAAAATGTAATTAGCTAGTCTAAAGAACACTGATAATTGCGATAGCATAAGTCAATAAACATAAAAGCCTTAGTGATTTTTAAAAAATGTACATCTAATAACTACATTTACTCTGCTTTAATATTTGCATTTTTTACAATTGCGCCAAAACGGTTTAAATCAAATTTTATTTGCTCAGCAAATTTTTCTGGCGAACCAACTGTGGCTATTATCCCCATTGCATTTAATCGATCCTTACCCTCTGCCGATGTAAGGATTTCATTTAAGGCTTGATTAACTCGTAAAATAATTGGTCTTGGAGTTTTTGCAGGCGCTAATAAACCAACCCAGCTACTTAATTCAAAATCCTTGACCCCACTTTCCATAAATGTTGGCACATCTGGCAAACTAGAACTTCGCTGAAAACTTGAGACAGCAAGGGGTGTTAACCTTCCCGACTTAATATGTTGGTTTGCACCAGCAACCGCAGTATAAACAAGTGGAATATTGCCACCCAAAAGATCTGTCATCGCTTGCCCACCTCCCTTGTAAGGAATATGAACTAGATTAGCCCCTGTCTTTTGCTTTAATAGTTCTCCAGCTAGATGAGTTGAGCTACCTGAGCCATTCGTTCCATAAGATAAACCCTGGGGATCTTTCTTAGAAATTGCAATCATTTCATTTAATGTTTTTCCTGGAAAGTTATTGTTAGCTACTAAGATTAAAATTGCATCACCAATCTTACCAATCGCAGAAAAATCTCGGACAGTATCAAAAGGAATTTTTTCGGAGACATGGGGATTAATTACTAAAGTACCATCAAATCCCAGAAGCAGAATATAACCGTCCGGCTCAGAATTTGCTACCAAGCTTGTGCCAATATTTCCAGATGCTCCCGAACGATTTTCTGCAATGACTTGCTGTCCAAGTTTTATAGATAATTGATCTGCAATAAACCTACCAGATGTATCAGTAAGGCCACCAGGTGTAAAAGGTATGATCAAGCGGATTGGCTTTACTGGATAACCACTCTGGGCAGATACCAATGAAACTAATAATAAGTAACCAATTAAACCAATCCATAGAGTACGTAAATAAGTGTTCATAAAGATCTCCTTTCGTTAAAGTTGCTATTTTTCAATATACTTTTTATAACCAACTTGAGAGTTAAGGCGAATAATTTAAAAACTCGTCAACATACCCTATAAACACTATCGGTTATCATCTCATATTGCATTGTGCAATGCAATGGTTATTGGTTTATTGCAAAACAAATGCGATGTAACCTTCAAACCCCAAGTTGTAACATTATGTTACAAAATATCAATTACACGGTTTATTACACGGTGGTCTTTTTTACACATAAGTAATTAATTTATATGTGT
>Ga0114971_10001907_pt1 | contig 14282 bp, 12 predicted proteins | sample M_140625_MF_Meta_FD_87320 | JGI IMG/M metagenome (GOLD analysis project Ga0114971, IMG submission 87320) | Freshwater microbial communities from Lake Montjoie, Canada to study carbon cycling - M_140625_MF_MetaG | ecosystem: Environmental > Aquatic > Freshwater > Lake | place: Lake Montjoie... | reverse complement strand
TTCTTTTTCTAGCAGTTGAATTTGTCTAGTGAGAGGGGGTTGTGAAATATGTAATTTTGATGCAGCTCTGCTGACACTGAGTTCTTTAGCGACTGCCACAAAATAGATTAATTGACGAAATTGCATAAGAGATTCCTATACTTAAAAGGTATTGATAAGCTTTATTTTAAGCATTTGACAGTATAGTTGTCCGATTGTAGAGTTGCTCAAAGGTCATTTACTCTCGGAGATAATTTTGAACTTAAATACAGTATCGATCACTGACTCAAAATTTAGAGTTGCAGCTGATGTTGGAGGCACCTTTACCGACATAATTTCATTTGATGAAAAAACGGGTGAATCTTTCTACGGGAAAACACTGACCACGCCAACGAACTTGGTCGATGGCATTGTTCAAGGAGTCAAAAAAGCGGGCCCCACTTTGGACAAGGCAAGGATTTTTCTACACGGAACCACGGTTGCGATCAACACCATATTGGAGCGCTCAGGTGCCAAAACTGCGTTGATCACCACGAGGGGATTCAAGGACATCTACGAAATTGGGCGCATCAATCGCCCTGATGCCTACAACTTATTTTTCACTAAACACGAGCCCTTGATTAAAAGATCTTGGCGTTACGAGATAACTGAAAGAATGAATGCGCAAGGTGAGGTTGTGGTCAATTTGGATGAAATTGAACTCAGACAATTGGTCAAACATTTAAAGCACAATGGGATTGAATCGATTGCCATCTTGTTTCTTCACTCCTATGCGAATGCCGCTCATGAATTACGGGCAAAAGAAATCATAAACGACCTCTGCCCAGAACTGTTTGTCACAACCTCACATGAAATATCTAAGGAATACAGAGAGTTTGAGAGAACTTCAACCATTGCAGCAAATGCCTATATAGGACCAAGGGTCAAAAGCTATTTGGCGCAAATTGATGGAAAGTTAGCGCAAGAGTCTTTTGATGGTACTTTTTTTGTTATTCAGTCTAGCGGTGGACTTTACGATGTAGTGCGTGCTCAAGTCGACTGCATCCAAATGCTTGAATCTGGTCCGGCCGCTGGCGTCATTGGGGCGAAAGCAGTCTGTGAACGTTTAGGGTTAAAAAATGCAATTGCATTTGATATGGGGGGGACGACAGCGAAAGCAGGCGTTGTCCACGATGGACAGGTTGTCATGGCCGGCAATATCATGGTTGGTGGCTATGCCACGGGTTTACCCATTCAAATTCCATTAATTGATATCCAAGAGGTTGGCACAGGGGGAGGCAGCATAGCCAGAGTAGAAGTAGGCGGGGGCCTGCGTGTTGGACCACAAAGCGCTGGCGCAGCGCCAGGGCCAGCGTGCTATGGCAATGGCGGCTTAGAACCAACAGTGACAGATGCCAATTTGGTCCTTGGTCGATTGAGCGCCGATAACTTTTTAGGCGGAGAAATGCGATTAGACACAGGCTTGGCGGAAAAAGCATTGAACGAACTTGTAGCGACTCCTCTGGGAATTGGGATGCTTCAAGCGGCAGAAGGGATTCTTCGAATTGCCGCCTCTACCATGTCCCATGTCGTGACTCGAGTCACGACTGAGCGTGGACTCGACGCAGGTGACTTTATGATGGTCGCCTACGGTGGTGCAGGTCCCTTACATGCGAGTCTTGTAGCCCGTGAGCTCAGAATCCCCAAAGTCATTATTCCGCCCTCACCAGGACATTTTTCATCTTATGGGATGCTGGTCGCTGACTTGCGAAAAGACTCTGTTCGAACCTGGTTTAAACCAGTATCGCAAATTAAATTCGATGAATTAGAACAAATTTATGCCGATATGGAGACCGAGGGCAAAGAGTTGATCAAAAAACACGTTAAACCAGGCGAACAATTGATCATGAAGCGTGGTGCAGACATGCGTTACGCTGGACAGGAACACTCTGTGACTGTTGAGCTACCACTAGAGCTATTTACCAAGCAAGACTCTAAAGGAATTAAAAGTGCTTTTGATCAAATGCATATGCAACGCTATGCATTCAATTCAATCCAATCGCAAGCAGAAATCGTAAGTTTACATTCAAGTGTCATAGGGTTTTTACCAAAACCTATGGTAAAAAAACAAGTGCCAAATACAAACTCCTTGACTAAGAAAGTGCGAAAGGTATTTTTTAAGCAAAGTGGTGGCTTTGTAGAAACAAATATCTATCAGCGAAATGATTTGAGTTACGGAATCAAATTAGCTGGTCCGCTCTTAATTGAAGAATATGCCTCCACCACTGTTCTCTTACCTGGCGATGAGCTCGAAGTAAGCGAATACGGAGATCTCATCATAACGATCGGGAGCAATCAATGAAAAAGTTGACGCGAGTTGTTTTAGTTGGTCTAATTTTTCTTCATGCAATGGGCTCTGTTTGCGCTCAATCAGGCGCATTTAAAACAAAACATGCCGTCAAAATTATTGTGCCATTTAGTTCCGGTGGATCAGCAGATGCAGCGGCAAGAATATTGCTTGATAAGCTCTCCGAGTTGTGGGGTCAATCGGTCATCATAGAAAATAAACCTGGGGGTGGCACAAGCGTAGCTTCAGCATATGCAGCCCAATCTATGCCAGATGGCCATACACTCTATATGGGCTACCTTTTATCTTATGCCACTTCGGCGAGCCTTTATAGCAAATTGCCCTATAACCCAGCCACTGCCCTCAAAGGCGTTTCATTGGTCGTGGATGCACCATTTATCCTATCCGTTGGCACTGAGGTTAATGTCAAAAATCTCAGTGAATTTATCAACTTTGCGAAAAAAAGTACCCGCGAACTCTCTTACTCCTCAACCGGCAATGGTGCAGGACCACACCTTGCGACAGAAATATTTTTAAGACAAGCTGGGATTAAGGCCATACAAATTCCATATAAAGGGTCTTCAGAGGCCATTACTTCTTTGATTAGCAATTTGGTTGAATTTAGCTTCTTTGACGCCGCAGCGCTAGGTCAATTAAAAAGTGGACGGGTCAAACCAATTGCAGTGACATCGCTAAAGCGTTGGCCTCAATTACCAGATGTCCCGACCATCTCTGAGGCCGGCTATCCTGGATTTAATATAACCAGTGGAGGTGGTATTTTAGTTTCCTCTAAAACGCCACCCGATATCATCGATAAGCTTAATCAAGATATTGTCAAAGTTATGACACAAGCCAGTGTTCAACAAAGGTTCATTGATCAAGGATTTGTTCCATTGAGCTCAACCCCTCAAGAATTCGATACCATTTTAATCAGTCAAATGGAGAGAATCAAAAACCTGATGAATGATATTGGCTTAAAAGCCGAATAATAAACTGTCATTCCAATTGGAGACCAAAGTGAACCAAGGCATTAAAGACGTAGAGAATAAATCTGATACTCTAACAGTTGATCCTATTGTGACTGAAATCATTCGCAACGGATTGATTGCCATTACTGAGGAGATGAAAACCAATCTCATGCGCTCGGCCTACAGCATGATCATCTATGAGGCTCAAGATTTCACTGTCGGTTTATTCGATGCCAATGGAGAAACAGTATCCATTGGCATTGGTTTGCCCATGTTCATTCGCGGAATGAGCGACACCGTCAAAGCCATGAAGGTTCATTTTTTAACTGAAGGAATTCATGAAGGCGACATCATGGTTACCAATGATGCCTACATCACTGGAAGTCATTTGAATCATATGACTTTTGTTGTCCCTATCATCTTCAATCAAGAAATTATTGGATTTTCTGCCTGTATGGCGCATTGGGCCGATATTGGTGGTGCCATCGATGGGATGACCAAAGACATCTATTCAGAGGGTCTTCAAATGCCTATGGTGAAAATATATCGCCAAGGTCAAGTCAGTCAAGACTTAATGGACGTCATCAGCATGAATATCCGTATTCCAGAAAGAGGAATGGGAGACTTGAATGCTCAAGTTGCAGCAGTTAAAACCGGGTCTAAGCGTTTTTTGGAGCTCGTAAGGCGTTACGGCAAGGATCATGTATTGCAAAGTATTGCTAATATTATGGATCATACAGAGGCTGTTGCCAGAGAGCAACTTCGTAATATTCCGGACGGAATCTATGAGGCCGAATCGTTCATGGATGATGACGGCATTGATCACGGTATTCGCATCCCCATTAAAGTCAAAGTCATTGTCAGTGGAGATGAGATGACCATTGATCTGAGTGAGGTGAGCCTTCAAGTCAAGGGGTTTTACAACTCCGGTGAGGCAGCAGGCAAGGCTTGTTGTCAGGTTGCGTTTAAGTGTTTGACTTCTGCACTAGAAAAGCCCATCAATGAAGGGAGTTTTCGCCCCCTTAAAGTCATACTTCCTCCAGGACGGGTCGTCAGTGCAGTTCGACCCTCCCCAATGCGCTGGTGGATGACTTTCCCAATGACTGTGGTCGACACTATATTTAAGGCTCTGTCACCAGCAATACCGAAAAAAGTAATATCAGGACATCACGCCGATCTTTTATCTGCCGCTATTAACGGTTTGTTGCCGGATACTGGAAAGCTCTTTATTTTGGCAGGGGGTCTTGTCGGAGGTGGCTGGGGAGCAAAATTCGGAGTTGATGGCTCTAATTCAACCATTTGCATCAATGATGGTGATACACACAACAGTCCCGTCGAGCAAGTTGAAGCGAAATACCCAGTCATGATTGAGCGATACTGCCTCAGAGAGGACTCAGGTGGTCCAGGAACTTGGAGGGGGGGATTGGGGACTGAAAAAATCGTCAGAGCAACAAGTCCCTTCATGTTCAATGCACAAGTCGAGCGAGTTCATTGTCGCCCATGGGGGTTGTTTGAAGGCCTCTCCGGAGCAGGAAACCGCGTGTCCATTCAGTGCGGCAGTGAGCCTGAATTGAAATTCTCTAGCGGTAAAGTATTGGCTCGCCAACTCCTTGCTGGGGACGCCTACATTCTTCGTTCTGGAGGGGGCGGGGGCTATGGCTCGCCTTTAAAGCGGGACATCGATAAAGTGATATTTGACTTGGATGAAAAGTACATAAGTAAGGAGAATGCTGAAAAATTCTATGGCATAGTCTTTAATAAAAGCAAAATAGATCTTCAAGCCACTGAAGAAAAACGAAGAACAATGAAAGTCGAAGTTGAAGAATTAGAAGATCTGTATCAAGAGCCCAAATCAGATGCCTCAGATCAATTATTTAGTGCGGCTTCTGGCTTCTTTCTAAACCGTTGCTGTTGATTAAAAAGGAGACATTGAATGATTGAGTTACCAATCGTAATCAAGAAAATTTTATACTTTCACTGGTCCTTGCCTGTGCTGATACTGGGACTGCTAGCTACTTTTTCTGTGCATACAGCAAAAGCAGACAACTATCCCAATCGCGTTGTGAGAATCATCGTGCCCTATCCGCCAGGTGGATCGGCAGAAATTCAAGCCCGCTTAATTGGTCAAAAGCTATCTGAAATATGGAAGCAGTCCGTTATCATAGATAATAAACCAGGCGCGGGTACAACTCTTGGCGCTGGATATGTAGCCAAGTCGGCTCCAGATGGATACACACTGTATTTGGCCAGTACATCACATACGGTTTCAGCATCGCTTTATAAAAATTTAAGTTACGATGCTATAAAAAGTTTTACACCCCTCTCCCTCATAGGTTCATCGCCATTTGTATTGACAGTAAGACCTAATCAAAATATCAGTACTCTTAAAGAATTTGTCGACTTGGTTAGAGCCAACTCTGGTAAATTTTCTTATGCGACCTCAGGAATTGGCGCAGGTCCCCATTTGTCTGGGGAGCTCTTAAAGTCCATCGCTGGAATTGATATGATTCATATCGCCTTTAAAGGAACAGCACCTGCCATGACGGCACTCGTGGGGAGTCAAGTGGATTTTTTAATGGGAGACATTTCTATCATTCCGCTCATGAAAGCTGGAAAACTAAAACCCATTGCCATCACAACCAGTAAGCGATCAGCTTTATTTGAGAACATTCCAACATTTGCCGAATCTGGTTACCCAAGCTATGAAACAATTAATTGGAGTGGAATTATTGCTCCTGCAGGCCTGCCTACTGATCTGACCAAATTCATCAGTGGATCCATCATCTCAGCGATGTCTTCGCCTGAATTGAGAGAAAAATTTCTTATCCAAGGCGTGGATCCGATTTCAACAACGCCAGAAGATTTTGGAAATCACATGATGAATGAAGTTGCTAAATATGCCAAAGTCATTAAAGACGCAGACATTAAATTTGACCAATAATTGCTTGAACGAAACTTAAAAAAAGTCTTTTTATTTTCGTAGTCTATTAACGGGCTAATCAAGTATTAAATTTCCATTGGATAATTCCGGATGAATATTCGTTCACTTTCTGAATTGTCTTAATTTAGCGGTGACGATACGTTTCACTGTTTTGTGTTGAATGCCAGCTATTCAATAAGGCTAAGTTGGCTAGAGGTTTGTTCGATGTTGCTGGCCTTATTTCAAATCGAGTCGACGATTTCAGCAGCGGCAAAAATTATTCTCTGAGAAAGGTCTTTTATGCTAGCGGCTTATTACACGCGTTTTGGGCATCCGCGTGATGTGCTTCAGTTGGGTGAACTTGCAACGCCCGAGCCAACTGCCGGTGAGGTGCGTGTGCGCTTAGCTGTCGCGGGTCTTAATCCAGTTGATTGGAAAGTCATGGCTGGGCAGCGCAGTGCGAGCATGCCCTTTGCTTGTGTTGTTCCGTGCAGCGATGGGGCGGGCATTATCGACGCTGTAGGGGAGGGCGTGTCAACCCACCGAGTGGGTCAGCGGGTTTGGGTTATCAATGGGCAGGTTCGCCGGAGTCTGGGTGCTGCCGCGCAGTACATCGCCATAGGTGTTGAGCATGTGCATGCTCTGCCTGACAGCGTCCCTTTGGAAGTTGGTGCATGCCTCGGCATACCGGCACTCACGGCGTACCGGGCACTCACGTTGGATGGCCCTGTCCGGGGGCAACAAGTATTGATCACTGGTGGCGCTGGTGCCGTTGGTCACTACGCCATCCAGATTGCTAAAGCGCATGGCGCTCGCGTGTTGACCACTGTGAGTTCCGAGGATAAGGCGGGCCATGCTTGGGCGGCTGGCGCAGACGCAGTGATTGATTACAAGCGAGAGTCTGTGGGTGCCCGCGTGTTAGAGCTCACTGGAGGACAAGGGGTTGACCGTATTTTAGAGACGGATCTGGCCGCTAATGTGGACTCCCTGCTTCCAAGCCTTAAGCAGGGAGGCATCGTTGCCATTTACGGCTCGGCCACTGACATGGCACCCAAAATACCTGTCGCACCATTTTTACTCAAAGACGCAAGATTGCATTTTGTATCCGTGTTTGTTGTTCCGGATGATGCGCGTTGTCGCGCAGTCAATGAAATCAACCAAATGCTAGAGCGCGGCGAGCTTAAGCACACCATTGCAGCAACCTTACCCTTGACGGAAATAGTGGCCGCTTATGACATGGTGATTGAGGGGCGCCAATTGGGCAAGGTGTTGCTGGCGATTGATGCTGAAGAGGGTCGGCGGCATGTATGATTTTTAACACTCGAAAAGAATAAATAATGTTTGATTTAGCTTGGAAAAGTGTTTTGATCACCGGCGCAAGCCTTGGCACTGGTCGTTCGGTTGCGGTCTGCGTGGCGGTCAGCTTTCTCGCGTAACTGTCTAACTTCGTCTATCTCTTGAAGACCCCTTGCGATGATCCCAATGGAACTTAACCGCCCGTCCTACCTTATGCTTGAGTACGCCGTTCGCTATGGCGACGCGGCTGCCGCTTTGTGTTCCGTTGCGGTGGCTATTGCTGGTTGTGCGTGGTTGTTTTTGAAGGGCGGTATTTGGATTGGTCTTGGAGCACTTGCCGTCGCTGTCGTGGTCTATGTCGTGGCCTATGTCGTGGGTCGAACTTTATCTGAACTGGTCCGTTTAGTTGTTGACATGTTGTTGCCCAACTAGCGTGCATTTCAAGGACGTGGAGTGACTTGTCTCGGGTTAACCCTAGAGAAAACTATGCAAAAGAATCGACAGCGTTATGCTTTTTTTTGTAAGATGAACGCTTGTTCATTTTTATTTAATGTTTTATTTTTTCTTCATTAAATTTGGATGTAATTTGTTAATTCCACACTTTTTTGGAGACCGAGATGACCCAGACTAAGCGATCAGTAGGTTTAAGCCCCTCTCAAGATGGCAGCAGCGTGACCAGCCCGCGTCGCCGCTCTTTAATGGCGGCAGGTTTGGGGGCTGCAGCATTCAGCGGCTTTCCTGCAATCGTTCGCGCGCAGGCCAATAAAATTCCTGTCGCGGTTGTGGTCGGTTTGACCGGTCGTGCCAGTGCTTGGGGAGTGCCTGTAGCGGATGCTGTCAAACTGTGTGTCGATCAGATCAACAGCTCAGGCGGTATCAAGTCCAAGCAGGGCGCTCAGATTGAACTGATTTTGGCTGACCACCAGAGTAATCCGCAAATGGCCGGTACGCAAACTGAGCGCGTGATCCAAGTCAGCAATGCCTTGGTTGTGCTGGGCAATGCGACCAGTGGTGCGACCGTGGTGGGGAGTGCGGCTGCAGAGAAAAACAAGACAGCCATGCTCAGTACAGATGCGGCCGACACGCTCACGGCCAAGGGATTGAAGTACTATTTCCGCATCGGGCCTAAAGCCAGTGCAATGGCAACAACAGCGGTCAACTTCGCAATGGAAACCGCCAAGGCTACTGGTGTGGCGCCAAAGAAAGTGGCGACCATCGCGGACGACTCAACCTTCAGTCAAGATGCCATCAACGGTGTTTTGCGTGATCTGAAGGGGACCAGTTGGGCTCTGCATGAAAATGTTTCAGTCCCGGCTGGCAGTGTGAGCGATTTCACGCCTATTTTGCAGCGGCTCAAACTCGCTGGCGTAGACACAATTTTCCAAGCAACCTTTGCACCGGACGGTATTCAGATCTTACGTGCGATGAAAACGCTTAACTTCGACCTGACGGCTTGGGTGCATGTGCTGGGCGCCCCCTACACACCGGAATTTAATGCTGCCGTCAAGCGCGATGGCAACTTCATCACCGATGCGTTGGGTTTTGTGCCAGAACTCTCCCGCAAAAACGCATTGCTCAATAAATTCAGTGAGGCATACCGCGCTAAATACGGCAAGGATTTGGACGATCAGTCCTCGCTTGGCGCGAATTCAGTCGCGGTCCTTTACGATGCGCTGGAGCGTGCGACGTCACTGGACCGCGAGGCAATAGCACAGGCCATCCGCTCAACTGACTTACAGCCAGGTGCCAATCCCTTCATGATTCGTGATGGGGTGAAGTTCGACTCTGCGGGTGACAACACCAGGGCTAGCGGCATTGTTATGCAATTGCGTGATGAGCAGCAGCGTATCGTTTATCCGGCATCGTTCGCCACAGAAAAAGTTGTCTGGCCGATGCCGAAGTGGTCTGCGCGTTAATCGGAAAATAGAAGACGCCATAGAAGACGCCGTATGTTCATTTCGCTCATATTGATCGGACTGGTAAGCGGCGTCTTACTCGGACTGGTGTTGGCCTTGATGGCCACCGGGTTTAATCTAGCGCTTGGCGTTGCTCGGGTGGTCAATTTTCAGATTGGCGCCATGATCCTGTGGGCCATGTATGGAACTTTCTTTGCTTGGTCGTTGTTGGGATTGCACCCGTATTTGGCGATATTCATCGTAGCACCGAGCGCGTTTGTCCTAGGCTATCTTATGCATAGATATCTGGTCATCCGCTCGCAATCAACGGCAGAAGACAGCCAGATCTTGTTTTCTCTGGGTCTGCTGATCGCGTTGCAGTACCTGGCGCAGTTTTGCTTCAGCACAGACGCGCGCTCAGTGGTGGCTGATAATTTGCAAGGGGCACTGCAGTTCGGGCCTGTGATCGTTCAATACACCCAACTTGCTGCTGGTGCGGTTGCACTGGTTGTACTTGCCGCCATGCATTACATGCTTGCCCGTACTGATTTGGGTCGTCACTTACATGCTTGCGCTCAGAACCCGGTCGGGGCACAGGTCAGCGGCCTCAATGTCAAGAATCTTTCTTCTGTGGCCATGGGTATCAGTGCTCTATGTGCCAGCGTTGCTGGGCTAGCGCTGGCCACCTTGATGCCGATCTACCCGGAACGCGCCTTTGAGTATTCAGTGATGGCGGTGGTGGTTTCTGTGCTTGGTGGCATGGGCAGCATGGCGGGCAGTGTGCTTGGCGGATTATTGGTGGGGGTCATCATCTCGACTTGTCAGGCCATGGGCTATGGTGCCATGGCTCAGGCTATTGTTTATGCCTTGGTCTTCATCACCTTTTTGATCAGACCAACCGGTCTGATCAAATCCAAACAGGTATAACTGTGATGCAAGAAGATATCATTCGGGTCCAGTCTCCTGGTTATTTTGAAGAGCGGGGAGGACTTGCGCTTTGGCTGGCGGCGAGCGGGTTTTTGTTGCTTTTATTAGCCATCCCGACGTTGATCAATCCTTACTATTTGCGCATACTCACCATTGGTTTGCTTTACGCTTATTTGGCATCATGCTGGAATTTCATCGGTGGTTATGCCGGTCAGATGTCGCTAGGGAATGCTATTTTTTTTGGCGTCGGTTCTTACATGGCGGCCATTTTTGCCAACTACAACGTTGCGCCCATCTTGCTCGCCTTGCCGGCAGCGGTCATCTTCGCCGGTGTTCTGGCGATGGTGGTGGCGAAGATATGTTTTCGCTATTCGTTGCGGGGAATTTATTTTGCAGTGGGAACTCTTCTTTTGGCTGAAATCGTCCGCATCATTGCAATTAACTCAGATCTTTTGGGGCGTTCTCAGGGATTGCAGGCGACGGCTCGGGACGGTTTTCTCAACCTGCAGTTCGCAAATGACGTGCCATTTTTATACATCATGGTGGCGTTGTGCGTGGGGATTATCGCCGCTAGTCTATGGCTTGAGCAGTCCAAGCTTGGTTTTGACATGGTCGCATTGCGTGAACAAGAATCGGCTGCACGGGCACTGGGTGTTGACACTGACCAAGTCAAGCAAAAGGCATTTGTCATCAGCGCCATGTTGACTGCGGTCGGTGGCTTTATGTACGGCGCACTGATTCGATTTGTGGAACCCGGCTACGACCTGTCACTGGCAGTGACCATGATCATGGTGATGGGGGCCGTTTTGGGCGGACGCGGTACGGCATTAGGCCCCTTCGTGGGCGGGATCATTGTCATGATGGTTCAAGAATTTTTGACCGCCATGGGAAGTTGGGTCGGCACCACATCCATTTCTGCATTGGCGCAAATGTTTTATGGCCTGTTTTTTGTCGTGGTGATCCTCTTCTTTCCAAAGGGCATCGTTGGCCAGTGGATCCGTCGTGCAGCAGATCGCCGCATGGTCAGACCGGTTAAGCAGAAGGATTAATCATGCTAACGGCTCAAGACATTGATGTACGTTTTGGTGGGCTGACTGCTGTCAACGACGTGAGTTTTCAAGCGCCCGCGGATCAAATATTGTCCATTATTGGCCCCAACGGCGCCGGTAAGACAACCTTGTTTGCAGTCCTGTCAGGTTTTCAAAAACCGACCCGTGGAGAGGTGCATTTGGATGGCCATCTCTTGAGCGAATCCCCTGCGCATTTAGTGTCCCGACAGGGGATCGCTCGGACGTTTCAAGTGGTACGTCCTTTCCCGGACATGACGGTGCTCGACAACGTGATGGTCGGTGCTTTTGCCCGCACCCAGAATTTTGAAACGGCTCGAGATATAGCCAACCGAGTTCTGCACAAAGTGGGTCTGCAGGGCAAGCTTTCCTTTTTAGCGGCGTATCTGACTTTGCCCGATTTAAAACTGCTAGAGGTTGCGAAGGCCTTGGCAACCCAGCCCAAATACCTGCTGCTTGACGAGGTGATGGCCGGGCTGAACCTAAAGGAGCAGCATAGTGTGGCCTCCATGCTAGAGGGGATTCATGCTGACGGCATTGGCATCTTGCTGGTTGAGCATTCCTTAGCGATCGTTGCCCGTATGTCTGACCGTGTGATTTGCTTGGACAGTGGAAAGAAAATTGCTGAGGGCACCGCCTCTGAGGTGCTTGCCTCCAAGGTGGTTCAAGCCGCCTATATGGGAATTGACCATGGGTAAATTACTGGAGGTGACCGGCTTGCAGGCTGGCTACGGCATGTTCACCGTGCTGCATGGGCTGTCGTTTCATGTGAATGAGGGCGAGATCGTTGCCCTTGTTGGCTCCAATGGTGCTGGAAAAACAACCACCATGCGCAGCCTCTGCGGCTTACTGACACCTAAGGGTGGGCAGGTCCGCTTAGGCGGTGAACTCAGTACGGACTTCAAATCCCACCAGTTGGTGTCCCGTGGTTTGGTGTGTGTACCCGAAGGTCGCCAGTTATTTGCTGAATTGTCGGTAAGGGATAACTTGCTCGTCGGCGCAGCTGTGCCACATGCGCGGGCCCTTCGCAGCCAAACGCTTGAGCGAGTCTATTCGCTGTTTCCTAAATTATCGGAACGCCAAACTCAACTGTGCGGAACGCTTTCGGGCGGTGAACAGCAGATGGTCGCCATTGGTCGTGGTTTGATGGCCATGCCCAAGATGCTCTTGCTTGATGAACCGTCTTTGGGGCTTGCCCCGTCCATCGTGAAGCAACTGTTCCTGACGGTCTCGGCGATTCGTTCCCTGGGCGTCACGGTGTTGATTGTGGAACAGAACGTACGCACCGTACTTCAGATGGCTGATAGGGCTTATGTGATGGAAAACGGACGCATTGAGCTGGAGGGAAATGCCCGCGACCTGGTAACGGATCCACGCGTTATCGAGGCCTACTTTGGTTCGGGTTCTAAAGAAAGCTTGTGAGTCAAGGCATCCAAACGACATGATTCCGACTTCTGGAGGCTGATATGCCATTTTTAACTTTGCCCGGACTCGGTCACCTGCCTGCTTTGATGTTGCGGTATGAAACTTGGGGCGATCCGCAAAATGGCAGGACATTGGTCTTGGTGCACGAACTTGGCGGTTCAGTCGAAAGTTTTCGTGATTTCGTTCGCCACTTGTCACAAGATTATTTCGTCATCGCCTACGATCAGCGATGTGCGGGTCTGTCAGAAGAACCTGTCAGTTCTTTTTCATTAGACGACCTTGCTGACGATATGGTCCGCTTGGCCGATGCCCTTGACTTGCCAGAATTTGATTTGATGGGGTTAGCCATGGGGGCAGTGGTCGCCCTGCACTTTGCACGCAGTCATCCAGACCGGGTGCGACGTCTGGTACTGTGTGACGGCACAGCGGCCATAGACAGCAACTCATCAAGGTACGTGTTGGAGCGTGCCAGCAAGATTCGGCAAGAGGGAATGCGCAATGTCGCGTTGGCATCTCTTCAGAACTCATTTCGCGGCCTCTTGGATAGCGAGCCACCCGCGTATTACTTGCGCTACAGGGATCAGTTTATAGCCTCATCCCCACAAGGCTACGTCATGCACTCGGAGGCGTTAGCCGCCATGGATCTAAAGGACGAGGACTTTGCCCGTGTGACTTGCCCAACTTTGGTTGCGACCGGCCGCAATGACTTTATCTGGCCACCGGAAGTCGGGCAAGCGCTTGCCAATCGCTTACCGAATGCGGTGTTTGAAGTGGTTGAAAATGCAGCCCACTTTCCTCCGCTGCAACAAGGTGAAATCTTCTCGCGAAGAATGCTACAATTTTTGAAAGCACCTTAGTCCTTTTGCTTGAAAATATCGGCTCATGAACTAAAAAATAATGATGCAAAAAAAATCTTGGGACTTGGTTGTCATGGGTGCTGGTATCGCTGGGCTGACCGCGGCTGTTCGCGCAAGTGAGCGTGGCCTGAAGGTCTTGCTACTTGAAAGTGGCGAACATGACCTCTACTTGTGCAACAGTCGCTTCACTGGCGGTGCTTTTCATATTGCATTTCACGATATCAATGAGGCTCCCGAAAATCTATTCCAAGTCATTGAGCAAGTCACGGAAGGCTTTGCCCACCGAGGCTTGGCAGATGCGATGGCAAACCAAGCTCGCCACGCGGTTCGTTGGCTTCGCCAGCAAGGTGCGCGCTTTATCAAAGCAGGTCCGGACGCATGGCGACAAAATTTCTTGGCTCCCCCTGGTTTACTGAGCACAGGCCTTCACTGGCAGGGGCGTGGCGGAGATGTGACCTTGCGCGTCTTGGGCCAGCGACTGGAGTCTCTTGGCGGTGAATGGCTTCGTGGTTGGCGTGGTTGTGAGCTGATCATGCAAGAGGGCGTTTGTACTGGACTGATGGCAGTTTGTAAGGGTGAGCAGCGTCACCTGCTGGCGCAGGCTGTCTTACTTTGCGATGGT
>Ga0114971_10001896_pt1 | contig 14316 bp, 14 predicted proteins | sample M_140625_MF_Meta_FD_87320 | JGI IMG/M metagenome (GOLD analysis project Ga0114971, IMG submission 87320) | Freshwater microbial communities from Lake Montjoie, Canada to study carbon cycling - M_140625_MF_MetaG | ecosystem: Environmental > Aquatic > Freshwater > Lake | place: Lake Montjoie... | reverse complement strand
CATGAATCGAAACGATTTTACCTATACCATCTCCTGTATCAATTTACAATCCTTCTTATCCCCAGAAGCCAAGAGCCTCGGATTTCGATCTCTCCGTTTTCATCATCGTGATGATCAACCCCGACCTTGTCCAGGACAAGGATGGGTAACATGGGACACGCCGTTGGACGAGGAAGAGATCAATGAATTCCGACGTCTTACCGGCCTCGAGTTCCTCGTCCATCATCCGCACATGCGCACCGTCGGTTTCTTCTCGTTTGTCGTGATCGAGGGTGCTTATTATTGCTTCCGAGAGGGAAACTATACACACGATGATAATCCTTTCAAGATCCGTACTTTTGAGCTGTCCGGTGGTGCGCCTCCAGAGGCCGAGGCTAATACGATGATAATGCTCCGGGATCCACGCTTCTTGCATATACAACGGGACACGTTTGGCCCTGACGGACAAACAGAAGACCATCTGTGTTTTAGCAGAACCACTCATCAATGCGACGTCTGTCAGTCCGTGAAAGACGTCCTGGTTCTACACATCAGTTCTTCTATAGGCTACTTATGTTATCCATGTTTCACAACGCTCGCTACAACCCTTACACCCTGTAAGAAATGATTTTTTTATTATCAAGGAGGATAATAAAAATATTAGGAATGGTAAGGTTGGTAGGATGGTGTTTGTTTTCTTTTTTTTCGTTTTTACAGGTTTATTTTTTTTTTTGGTTTATATATCCTTTTTTTTGATCTTTATTAGATCTTGAAGATATGCTGCTGGATCTGCCTCTGCATCGAATAATAGGTAAGCTTGTCTGTACCCATATTGAAAAGGTTCTTCAGCTTCTCATCAGGAATGATCTCCCGACGATCACTGGGATTCTGGAGGTCCTGGTCCTTGATGTACTGGCAGAGCTTCTTGGTGACATGCACCCTGGTAATAAGCTCATCAGGATTTGTGTTGAGGAAGTTGGCCAGATCCTCACTGATCTTGATCGGCTTCATGAAACCGCTGTTATTCTCCGATCTGGGCTTTCCCTCGTCACGAGGAGTCTTGATCTTTAAGAGCTTGTACGCATCGCCCTGAATCTGCTTGATCTTCTTCAGAAGAAGAGACTTGTTGTTCTTGTTACCCTTTTCCAGCTTGAGGTTCTCCATAAACGTATTGAACTGCTCCTGGAAACCCTCGAAATTCTGGTAGAAACTGTCCTTGGTGACCACACGACGGTTGCGCTTCTTCGCCTCCACAACACCTCCCTCCACAGCAGCCACCGCATCCTCCTCCACCACCTCCGCGTTCTCATCCACCTCCTCAAGCTCCGCAGGAGGATGTCCCACTACTACAACGGGAGTGGACTCGACGATAACAGGGGTGGAAGGAGGCACCACCACGGTCTCCACCACCACGGTTTCCACCTTCTTGGTCGATGACTTGGTCTTCTTGGACTTCTTTTCCGCAGGAGCACCACCAGCGGAAGGAGTAGAGAAAGTAGCCTCATTAACATTCTTAATAGGATTCTTTGCCTTTTCAATTTCCTCTTGCTTGACCTCCTCAACGGGGACGGGCTGGGAGGTGGCGACGATTGTCTGACTCTTTTTGACCATTGTTTTTTATAATGTTTTTGCTTATCTTTAAGCTTCTTTAAAAAAAGGGGTTCAGTTTTTTTTTTCAAGACTGGTAAATATAATGAGGGTCTTCTAAAGATTTAAGACCTTGATCATCGGATCGAGCAAAAATGAATACGGGTGCGTATTGGACGAAACAGGAAGAACTGCAGCTCATGGACGAGCTCTCGGATCAGAGGACGATGGACGATATTGCCAAAATCCATGGACGCACACCAAAGGCCATCGAGATGCGAATTGAATCGTTGATACGAAAGCAGCACAAGGACAATTATACTATATCTTCTCTTGTCAATCTGTATCATAAAACAGAATCGGAAATTCATAGGATCATCGAGACGGCACCGCCTCCACCGCCTCCCGTCGCGCAATCACCTGTGACCGCTACTCCCAAGAGGCAGCAACAAAAACCATCGCAACACGGAAAATCGAATATAGTAGTGGTACAAATGTCAGATGAAGAAGAACAACGGTGGAAGAAGATAGAAGATCGTCTTACCATGATTGAAAAATATGTAGGACGTACTTATAAAATTTTGTCGTCTTTTAAAAAAAATTGATCTTGGAAAAAAAAAAATAATTAATCAGCCAGAATAAACATAAATAAAAAACATGATGCGTGACGAACTCATGAATGTAATCGATAATAATATCTCGCGTTTCCTTGAACACCTCGCACAATCTTATCCACAAGCGATCTCTATGCCTCAGCTGCAGCAATCATGGCAAGATTTTAAAACAACCTCCGGACGTTCCAAGTCCGTGACATTCTCAGACAGTCATCATAACACCAGACCAGCGGCCAGCACGCTGACACCTGCAGCCGCAACAACAACCCCGGTAAAAGCGTCACCGGCACCAGTAACAAAGAAATCCGGTTATCAAAATTTCTTTACCATTCGGCGTATCGAGCTCAAAGCAGAAAACTCGGATCTATCTTTCGGAGAACTCTCTAAAATAATTTCTGCGGAATGGAACGTCTTACAACCATCCGAAAAAAGCCGTTATGTGAATCCACCGACTACCGTTCCTGCCCCTGCCCCTGCTCCTGTCCCTGTACCTCTTCCTGCTCCTGTTCTTGCTGCGGTTGCGTCAACAGCTCCTGTCGTAGCGCCAACCGCTTTTACATTAAACGATCTGAATGACAAGAAGATGGATGAGCTAAAGGAGCTATGTGAGGCAAGAAATCTGAAGAAGAGCGGAAATAAGACCGAGCTCATTCGTCGACTCTTGGGATATGCCTCCGTATTAGCACCGTCCTCTTCTTCCACCCTTTCACGTGTATCACCCGCCCTGGTGATGGAGGAAGCATCAGAAAAACGTGATTCTTCTCTTGACATTTACGTCTCGTCGAAATCAGAAAAACGCTCGGATTTTGAACACAGCGCCACAACCCCTGAAGAAGAAGATTTTGAGTTTGAAAACCTATCGGATAAATTCAATTCTGATGATTCGGACGAGAGTACCATACAAGATGACGATGACGATGACGATGATGATGCGTTTGGTATCACGGAATGATGAATTTTTTTTTTTTTTTCGTTTTCATTATAAAAATGAATTCTACCTACGCTACCATTAATACGTATAATGAGGCCAATAACGGGGATGATCTTTCCAAGCTAACGATCAATTATCCACCGTCCACACCTCCCCCGCCTTCTACTCCCGCACCTCTTTCTCTCACAACCACCGCCGCCACAAGTAACTACCCCGTCCTCGCCCATGATAAGTCGAGCAATAGGATACGTGTCGTCGAGGCTGTCCTCGAGGGTTACACGATGGAACCACCCATCCCCACAAACGCCTCCGCATCGCTGACCCTTATCTATGATCCCTCTAAAAACTCGCTGATTATGAGTCTTAAGCTCCGTAAGCTTTTCAATATGCATTCTTGCGCACTCTACGAGTGCAACGAGGAGGGAGAGAAGGGTCGTTTAGTCATGATGCTTTGGGAGAACGATAGTGTGCAGGATACAAGCTTTTTAAGCGTCGTCATGGACACCCTCCCTATCAACAAGGACCTCTGGTCAAGCCTGCTTTCTCTTATCAAGCGCCAAAGACTGCTGGCTACCATCACGACCGAGAAATATACCGATGGTGAAATCGATGGTCTTGTTAGCATTCTGTATTAGTTTTTATCATAACTCCCAGCAAATCCCAATTTGCCTCTTTAGCTCAGTGGTAGAGCGTCAGTCTTGTAAACTGAAGGTCGCGAGATCGATGCTCGCAAGAGGCTTTCCTGTATATTTTTTTGTTGAAAAAAAAATATAGATCAGAAAAAAAAAAAGATAAATTATGTCTGAAACATCATTCACCATCAAAGATCTTAAGCGTCTTTATGATGATATGAAATTATCACCACAAGCATTAAAAGACGCCTTGCATCGCTGTAATCCCGATCTGCCCACCGACGATTGGACGCTTGGATATTTTCGCAATAGAATACGCAGCAAGCTTGCAAGACTTGATCCTCCTCCTCGACGCGGTATGCCAAATAAATATGATAACTGCATCAAGAGGAGTCATAAAAAGCCCCATGATTACCAAAAAAAAGTTGTGGATTTCATGATGATGCATCGGGGACTCATCGTTTATCACAAGGTCGGAGCTGGAAAGACCCTGACCGCCGTCCTCGTAAGCCAATGTTTCTTGTTGCGTTTTCCTTGGAAACAGGTCATCGTTGTCGCGCCCGCAGGGCTTGTACCCAATTTCGAGAAAGAAATGACAACTTCTTACGGTCGCCTTTTCTGGCCACGAGAAACAAGCTATCGATTGTTTTCTTACGAGGGTCTTTATAATGCCTATAACCGAGGCGACATAGATTGCCGCAATTGTCTACTCATCATTGACGAGGGACATAATCTGAGGAATATGTATCACAAGAGCAAAACAGGAAAGGAAACGGGCAAGATGAACAAGGTCATCACAGAATGCGCCGAACAGGCCGACAAGGTATTGATCCTCACGGGAACGCCATTGTACAACTCTAAAAACGATATCATCGCATTGTACAACATGGTGCGGAATCCTTCTACCACGCCACGCATCTCAACACCTTCTGATTTTCGTTTTGATTGGTTGCGATGCCTCATTTCCTATTATAATCCGAGTTCCAGTAGCGGAGATTTTCCAAAACGCAAGGATCATACTGTACGGCTCAAGATGACTCCCGATTATGTTCGAGAATACGAAGAAGCCGTGAGTATTATCAAGGGTCAAGCGGAAATGGGAGCGGACAGTCTTGTGAAAAAAATTTTTGGAGGAGAGAGCAAGAGCATGGAAGCGTTCCATAACGTGATTCGCCGAGCCATCAACAATCTGGAAGACAGGGAATACCGCCGCGGGCGTCTATCCCAGCTTCCCAAGATTATGTGGGTTCTCGAAAAGATCGAGGACGTGGACGGGTTTCCTGGACCCATTGTCGTGTTTTCACACTTTCTCGAGGCGGGTAATCGTATCATCGTGGCGGAGCTACGCAAGAGGGCCAAGATGAGGGATATTTTTGACTGCCTCCAGAATTCCTCGACACTGGAAATCTTAAAAAAAAGAATCAAGAAGATGTTCCCCGATCCGCTCGATAAAGACATGCGACACTGTATCTATAAAATATGGAAAAAGGTACCCAAGGAAAAGGGTAAAATGAACAACCCTTTTCCCAAGATATCGTTCGAGATCATCGAAGGAAGCGTGAGCCCCGAAGAACGGATGAAGATCGTCAAGAAATACAATCGAGGAGAGCTCCGTGTGCTTTTCATCTCTACCGCGGGGGGCGAGGGACTCGACCTCAAGAACACGCGCGCGGTCATCCTCTTGGAACCATCGTGGAATAAGGCCACGCAAGAACAGGTCATCGGTCGTGCCATCCGTTACAAGAGCCATGAAGAACTTTCCAAGAAAGATAGAAAAGTAGATGTCTATACCATCATGCTCTATAAGCCCTCCGATAAGGAGCCTTTTCGACAGATCCTTGCATGGTTGGAAGATTCAAGCATTTCTTTTGAGGACAAGGACAAACGACCCGCTGTGATGGAGCCTTATGTACTATCAATCGATGTCTTTCTGACCGCATATCTTGAAAAAAAACAGCAGGATATTGATCATTACGACATGATCGTACAAAGTCATGCGATTGAGAATAATCCAGAATGCTTCCGGTAAAAAAAAAATTTCTTTATTTTTGTTTTTTGTTTTTTGTTTTTTGTTTTTTTTTAAAAATAAAACCCTTTTAAAAAAAAAAATAATTTTAACGAAGCAATGATGAAGCCTTTACCTCTAAAGAATAATAAAAAAATCTTGGAAGCTACCCGATGGGAAGAGGTTCTAACCATTCTAAAAAGCAATCAAGAAAGCAAGTACGCCATCCTGGATTTCTGGGCGCCGTGGTGCGGTCCATGTGTACAGCTGTCTCCCTTCTTCACCGCATTGGCCGCGGAGCACGCAGAAAATCCTTCCCTCCTTTTTTTCAAGGTCAATGTAGACGACTCGGATACTGAAGAATTTGCTTCCCGATTCGCTGTGAGCAGTCTTCCCACCATCCTTGTTGTTGATTTAAAAGGAAAAGAGGTGAAACGGGTGATAGGTAAACGCCCCGATGCGATTCGAGAGATGATCGATGGATTGTCTGTAGCGTTCGACGCAACGACACAAAAGACGGCGCCGTCGTCTTTACAGGAGGTACTTGTAAATGACACCGTAACGACTCCGTCTGCTCCTCGTGAATCAATTTTTGACAATCCTTACCGTATTTAATCGTTCGTCAAAAGCTCAAACATGGCATCGTCATAATTCTTGAAAATTTGGGAATAACCCTTGGAAATCAGACGCTGGGATAAAGCCTCGTACTTCTCCTCGGACATGTGCTTGCACTCAAACATGATCTTCTCAGGCAAGACACCAAAACCATAATCGATCAAGATGTCGTAATCATGACCCTCTGTATCGATATGCAAGAGGTCAATCTTATCGACGCGGTGTTCCCGAAGGACCTCGGCGATAGTGGTGGTAGGGACAGTAATCACTTCGGTGATCATATTCTTTACCTCTGTATGATTCGTGGCATGATCCGGATGTATTGAGGACAGCTGAGTGGCCCAGGAAGGGAGCTTGCTGAAATCGTTTTTTTCGGAAGGAATGGTCATATCGATCGTTCCCACAAACGTGCTCACCGCCTTATTGATAAACGTGATATTTTCTTGATGTCTGGGAAATCGGGAGGTGTAATTGTCATGCAGACGGGAGAATAAATAGGGTACGGGTTCTATAAGGATCAGCCGTGTCGTGTCATCGATTTCCTTAAAGATGGGGTCATTCGACGTATTTCCCACATGACTTCCAATCTGAAGAATTGTTTTTTGAGAGTACATAGTTTCTGGAAATTGATTTTTTTATTTTTTCATTTCATCAAAAATAAAAAATTCAGGAAAAAAAATAATGTCTTCACAAGCCATATCAAGAATGCAATTGTTATTGCTTCGTTTTATGCTACAAGAATTTCCTGACACGGCCTTTTTTGAAACGAAACTTCACGAGCTTCAACAAATCTTACAGGAACAACGATTCAACAAGGAAGAGCTGTCTCTTTTAGTAAATGAGGTATTCACGAGGTTAGAATTATTGAATACCTACGAGTATCAGACTCGTACCATACAGATGCTGTTGGACCTGGGCGCGGATATTAATTATAAGCGGAACGGCTTTACTCCGATTTGGTATGTATATACTCAGTATCATCAAATGAGGAATACTCTAACACTACTCGATTTTCTTTTAGGAAAGGGAGCTGAGATTAATTTAATGATTGATGGGATCACTTTCTTGGAATTCACTTTGCACACTAACAACATGTATCAACGTCCCTACGATAGAATCAAGTCATGGCTTTATCATCACGGAGGTCTTGCTCGTCCCGATAACCCGCTCGAGATTCTGATTCAAGCTCTGAGGAAAAATCTGAAACATTTCTTACGACGAGAGCCCTTTGAATGTTATTTCCAGGCATCAATAAATCCCGTTATTATAACAAGGGAGGGAAGCGTCATACAGTGGCGTAAAGGAACGATGAATCGTGTCTGTATCGCGTTAGAATGGTTTCCCCCCTCAAGGTATGGAAGAGAAGAAATTCCTATCGATGCCGTTGAACGATTATTAAAACTATATTTCAAGAATGTGTATTGTGGTAATTACGCGGATCCGGACTCGTATGGATATAGTCCGTACAATATTCAAAGAGGGGGTATTGTCGTGTTCTTGGATGATATGAATCATTTACGGGTCGCCGAGGATCTTCGCATGCTCCGATCAACTATAGACAGGACTCTTGCATCCGCAATTGTTTTGGCAAATCGACCGCAAGTCGATCTTCCCATCATACGCACCACGAGGAAACAACAACAACTGGAGCAGGAAGAAAGATGGCTTATTGATTGCATGAAACGATCCATATCTGCAAAACTCGTTCATCGATTTTTACGCATCATGTATCACACGTATGATATTACGGCCAAAGAGGTGATGGATCGTGTGGGTCTTGATATTCTGGTCGATGCCATCCTGGGTCAAGAATCCGCCATGCAACAGATCCATGATCATCTGGCGGAAAATCCACCGGAGCATTCATCCGTGCATTCGTGGATCCTTACGAGCATGAAAGAAGACCTGTTTCGAGACTTGATGGATTATTTGGATGATGTTTAGGACTCGAAGAGCCTTGTTTTGGGCACAAGGGATTCAAAATCAAACACAAGGTTCTGGAAATCGGATTGCAGCTTTGTGAATCGTGAGATGAGCAGGAGGTACTTGAGGAGGATCTTCCATACCTGGCAGTGCAAGAAAACACCCTTGAGGATTGTCTTTTGTTTCAGGTTCTGACACTCGTCAAGGCGATCGGTAAGTACTTTCTTCTGATGCCCACGACGCACGGTTTCCTGGAAGGAAAGATCGTCTGAGGTTGAGATCTTCTCATTGAAATGAATGTCGTGAATGGTCTTGCTCTCTTCTGCGACAAGCTTGATGTAGAGCTCCCTGCACTGAGCATTCTGTCGAGACATCTGCGCATAATACTCCCATACATGAGTGATCCTTGTGGAGTCCGTAGAGGTGCAAAAGCTCTGATAATTGGGGAGGAAGCCCAGGTACATCTTCTCCACACGGCTCTGGACATCGCTCATGATCTTCTCGATCTCGTGCGAGACTACGTAGACGTTCTCAAAGAACCACTCAATATCCAATAGCAGGTAAAACCCGAAATGATCAAGGTTGGACATATTCTTGACCTGGAAACACATATCTCTTTCTTGCATGACGTGATATCCTTGGAAAAGGATGTACTTGTAATTGTATTCGGGAAAGGCGCGAAGAAAGACATCATAAAGAACGAGCAGACTGTCCAGATCGTCATGGTGCTTGTCCATGAAAAAGAAATTCGACTTTTCAAGGTGATCTTCCTCATAGTCCTTGGGTATAGTGATATCCTGACTCGCTACCTTGATGAAATACATGTTACCATTCTTGCACGACATGACCCGTGCAAAGTAAACCCGGGTGTCATAGATCCAATAATCCAGAACATCCTGGCTACTCTCTTTCAGGAACTGATGCAATCTATATAAGGACATTTTTTATATAAACGCCTGTTCTTTTCTTAAGCTCTGCTGTAAAAAAAGGTAAAAGTCTGGATCGGTTTAAAGAAAGAGGCATTGTGATAGAAAAAAATGTCGAAATCAAAGGTCAACGTCATCAAGATTCCTCGTGAGTCAAATCCCGTTGCAAATTTGACAACGGATGCTTCAAAGACAGAGTTCCCGAGGATGCCAAGGATGTATTTGGAGCTGATCGAGAACAAGGATAAGATCAAGCCTGGGATGGTGAATAAGGAGTATGATCCAGATGAGGTAGCGACTATCATTAGTGAAAAGAGTTTTAGACCAAAAATTTCAACGACAAACAATAGTTCATCGGGGTGGAATCAACAGATCGAGGAAGAGGACGATGATGATCTTGAAGAGGATGATGAGGAGGAAGATGAATTTGATGAGGAAGAAGGGGACTTGAAAGAGGACGAGGAGAATGAAGAGGAAGAAGAAGAGGAAGATGAGGAAGAGGACGAAGAGAAGGAGAAGGAGAAGGAGAAGGAGGACGAGGAAAAAGAGGAAAAAGAGGAAAAAGAGGAAAAAGGTACAAAAGAAACCGTGGATATACAGACGATGCAAAAACAGAATGAGGAGCTGATCGATATCGATGAAGAGGAGGAGGAGGATCTGGAGGAAGAAGAGGGATCGGAAAAGGAGGGTGGAAGAGGTGGTGGTTTTTTGCCTCCTTTTGGTGGTGGTGGTGGTGGTAATGAAGAGGATCTGGAGGAGGGTTTTGATGACGATTTCGGTGATTTCATGAAACGCAAGGATGCTCCTCAACAGTCGTCGTCGCAGCAGCAGCAGCAGCGCTTTTCTGGTATGGAGGACGATCGTATGTCGATGAGCTCGTCGACAAGACGGAGCGCGCCGCCTCTTACGAGGGAAGAGAACCTGAAGAAAAATAGGGTTCGGGAGAAATTAAAAGAGATATTACACGATCCTCCAAAGCTTTCCGATCTGGAGAGGAGGGGAGAAGTGCGGACCAAGAAGGTGATCCCGAATATGCCTCGTCAGACGATGGAAGAAGAAGACGAGTTGAAACGTGAGCTTCTGTACAAGTTTGATCTTCTGAAGAGGGGTTACAAGAACGTCGATATTCCCGAGTTCAATATGCACTCGGATTACAAGAATATGAACAAGACGTACGAGAACACGTTGCGGCGCGTTTCGCTTGACAGCAGCGTGGAGAATTACAGGAACTATCTTATTGCAGGGTTCATGGTAATGGAATACGTCCTGGGATACTGGCTTCGTTTTGACATGGCGGGGTTCACGCAGCAGCAGATCCTGAACATGAATCAGTACGAGAGGATGCTTATCGAGCTGGGAGAGAAGTCGTACGTTCCGGATGATAAGAAATGGCCCGTGGAGCTGCGTCTTTTGGGAATGATCGTCCTTAACGCCGTGATCTTTATTATTGCCAAGATGATCATCTCCAAGACGGGCACCAATCTGTTCGGCCTCATGAATGCTCAACAGAGCGAGTTCCAGAAGAATACCCACAAGGCCAAGAGGAAGATGAGGGGTCCCAACATCGACTTTTCCAACATACCGGACCTGGATGATGTATCCGCATCGATACAATAGATGAATAGAGTAGAGCGAGCCTTCAAGAATCCGGGAAATAAAAAAAAAATTTTTTTTATTCTTGTTAATGACAAGACGGTACCCCCACACAGATGCCTATCAAAAATAAAATCTTGTATCTTTTTGATGTGGACAACACGCTGACTCATTCTGGAGGACAAGTTTCCGAGGAAATGATGAAAAGACTACAAGAACTCCGAGACGGTGGTCACGAGCTTGGCATCGTTGGTGGTGGAACGCATGTCAAGATTATGGATCAGATTCATGGGAATAGGAATGGAAATAAGCTCTTCCGTCATGTCTTTAGCGAGTGCGGGTGCGTGTATTATCGTGATGATCAATTGCATCATTGCAAGGATATGAGGAATAATCATCCAAGGGCCCGTGTCCTGATCGATGCGTTGATCAAGAGGGCGCTTGGTATCCTTGCGGCGGCTCCTTACCCGTTGGGAGGACATATGATTGATATGAGGACAGGGATCGTGTATATTTCATGTGTAGGGATGACAGCGACGCCAACGGAGAGGCGTTGCTTCCTTGATCATCACTTGTCGTACCGTGAGTATTTATTGGGCCAGCTGCGTGGATTTCTGTACGAGAACGATTGGGAACAAGAGATCGAGGTCAAGAAGGGCGGTAGCGTGGGTATTGCAATCTTTCCTCGGGGGTGGGACAAGGCACAAGTCATGGATATGCTTCCTGATATAGACACTTATCAAGATATCTATTATTTTGGTGACAGCACGGGTCCCGACGGGAATGACGAATGCCTCTTGAAACATCCCAGGATCACGCATCCGATAGTAGTCAAGAATCCAGAAGACACGATTTCAATACTTCAATCATTGATCAAACGGAGAAATGAATGATCTATGATTAATTAGAATATAAAACCCGCGCTCGTACAATTCAAAAAAAAAAAACAAAAATGATTTAAGGATTAACAAATCGTATAGAAAAAATATATTTATTTGCTACTCGCAATGTTTGATACTCAGCTTTCTGATTTTCACAATTTTGATTATGATTCGGTCATCTTCTATAAACCAGAAACGATCAACTTGTCGGACAGCCAGAATGTTTTCCGTAAGATCAAGATTTGTGTAAAAAACAGGGATGGTACGTTTGGCGATCTTGTGTTTTCTGCACCCAAGAATCTTTTCAGTTTTGGTATCCAGGAACTGAGGGATAATCATGGCTGCGTGAGCGGTTATATCATGCCCATCAGTCTTTGGAGGAAGAAGGAGCCTACACCGGAGGAGTCCCAGTTTATCCAGGTCCTCCAGAGCATCATCGAGATGAGTCATGATCAGGTGCAGAAGTATATATCGGAGGATATCGATACCAAGCGTTTTAGCCCCTTGTCTTTCAAGAAGACGGATGAGTCGCTCGGAGAGGAGAAGAAGTCTCCAATCCTGTATACCAAGCTTATCTATAACAAGAAGGATCAGAAGATTTCGACTCTTTTTATTGACGAGAACTCGAACCTTGAGGTAAATCCCGTGGGTATTCTGAACAAGAAATGTTACGTGACGGGCGCGATCAAGATCGAGAGCATTTTTCTGGGAGACAAGGTAACTCTTCAGATCAAGCTCTATGAAGCTATCGTGCGTGTCATGAAACAGGGAAAGCGGCTGTTGAGTAATGATAACAGGAAAAAGAGGATAAGTGGTGTTGAACCAACCACTACCACGACTACCCATGTTCATCAACCACAGCCGGTGATCGTTCAAGATCAAGAACAAGATCAAGATCATCAAGAACAAGATCAGGATTAATCCGTTTTCTACGAGCTCGGATTGTAATTTTTGTACAGACGTCGATGTTGTACCGGACGACTTCTTAGACTTGGGTGATATTTTATTCTTATTTTTTATCGACGGGTGTAAAAAACCATTTGAAAATCGATCTGCGTATTCAAAAGGATGAAAACAAACAAAGACAAAGACAAAGATGAAAAACGGAGAAGGATAGGGGTTTTTTACACGATCGTAAGTCTGCATACTGGACAGGTATCTTCAATCTTGAGGATACAGTCAGAACATACGCAATGATTGTACTGATTATCGTGCACGTTAATACAAGGCTTCTCATCAAGACATACAGAGCATTGATAATCCATTTTTTGAACAAAATGATATTTCAGTTCTCGATGAAACGTAAAGCTTTGAAAGGGCAGATAGATAAGGATCTCTTGGATGTATAAACCCGTAGTAAAAATGATACAAGGCATAAATTCATGATTGTTCTGATTCGTATCGCTGTAAGATATAAGCGTCTTGGAGATCACCTGTCCCAGCGTATAATCCTGCGGGGCGTTCTTGAAATAAAATTCAAAAAATCCGGATACGAGCTCGATATTCGTCCTCGGGTTCTCGATAAAGAAGAGGAACGAGTTCGTCAGATTACATTTCATTTGATATTTCTTAACGTCAATGAGCAGTAACGGGTTATAAAACTTGCTGTAATTAACCCTGAATTTATCTTTGTTCAATAAACAATACACACTCATTTTTATTTAAAAAATAAAATTAAAATTGATAAAAAAATTATTTAAAAAATAATTTTGATTCAAAAAAAACGATGGATGAGGAGACACAAAAAAGGGTCAACCTTTTGGTGAAAACAAACACCAAAACGGAACTCCAAAAGATGTGTAAGGAAAAGAACAAGAGTATGAGCGGTACCAAGATTGATATGGCTCAGCGTGTCCTTGGGATCGTCGTCCAAAAGGCTGTATCGTCCTCTATCGAGGAGGGAGGGTCAACGGCAACGACCGGAAAGAAAAAGGATGCTTTTTCTGTCGTGGCTCCGAATAGCAATCTGATTCTTCGGATCGCCAAGAACAAGTTTGGGCATTACACCCACGAAGAGACGTCCATGGTCTTTGATCCTATTACCAAGAGAGTCATTGGTGTTCAACTGCCGTCCGGCAGCGTCCGTTCTCTGCAGCGCGTGGACATCGACACTTGTCAGAAATACAAGTTCCAATACAACCTCCCCAATATGCTGGATCCTTCTCCTATCTACGAAGTCCTGGAGAATTCGGATAACGATGGAGGCAACAAGTCCGACGCCGACTTGTCGGACGAGGAGGAAGACGATGATATGGAAGGAGATGAGGCCAATAATGACAACGATGATGATATGTAAAAGAAAAAGGTTTGTTTTTTTGTTTTTTTTCCCAAACCATTTTGAAAAAAAAAAAAAATTCTTTTTACACACAAAAGTAAAAAGATATAAAAAATGTTTTTCGAAGCTCTGCAACTGATTCTTCTTATTATTATTCTTGTTTTTCTTATCCTGATCTGGAATAAACCCGCCTCGGAAGGATTCGAGAACTGTTTCGGTATGCAATATTATGGCGATCCTTTCTTACAAAACAAGAACAATGCGATCTGTGCCGAAGGTACTACCAATCCCCTCTATGTCGAAGGAGGATGCGCCGTCTACGATCCACAAAAACTTAGCAACCAGTACGCCGATG
>Ga0114971_10001886_pt1 | contig 14344 bp, 10 predicted proteins | sample M_140625_MF_Meta_FD_87320 | JGI IMG/M metagenome (GOLD analysis project Ga0114971, IMG submission 87320) | Freshwater microbial communities from Lake Montjoie, Canada to study carbon cycling - M_140625_MF_MetaG | ecosystem: Environmental > Aquatic > Freshwater > Lake | place: Lake Montjoie... | reverse complement strand
TTCCTGACGGCTGGTTTTTGGCATGTTATTTATGAAACTTAATTTTAACCCTAGTAAAGAGCTAAATTATGACAAAGCATGATCAATTTCCCATAAAGATGTAATAAAGTGAGGTAAAAATGAGTTAAAGGCTAGTTTCATAAATAACATCTTAACTTCTAGCACGTGATACTTTTATCAGAATTAGCCATTTTTTACATAAAATACACATAAAAGCCAAGTCTTTTTGGTTATAGGACTGTCCTTTATCAACATATCCCCAGAGTTATCCACAGTTTAGGAGTAGGTGAGGGGGTAAAGGTCATTTTTAAAAGACACAGAAACACAGTAAATAGGGAATTGTCTTTTAGTGTTTGTTGAGAAACCGATCTTTTGGTGCTCCCGCCAGGACTCGAACCTGGAACAACAGTTCCGAAGACTGTTGTGATATCCATTTCACTACGAGAGCGTAAGGGAATACTACCTCAATTAGCATAAAAATAAAAGTTTTGATATGCTTCTGTTTAGTTGCGGGTATGGTTTAGTGGTAGAATGACTGCCTTCCAAGCAGTAGACGAGAGTTCGATTCTCTCTACCCGCACAAATTTGCAGGTCCTAATCTTTATAAAATGACAAAAAGTTTCAAGAATAACGTTCCTGAAGCAGTTTCACAAATAACATCGACACTCAAAAAGGCTAATTTTGAGGCTTTTATTGTGGGAGGGTGTGTGAGAGACCTGATTAGAGGCGCTAAGCCAAAAGATTGGGATATTACAACAAATGCGACACCCGAACAGATTATCCCCTTATTTAGCAACACTTTTTATGAGAACAGTTTCGGTACAGTTGGCATTGTTGTTGATAACGTTACAGATGAAACACTAAAGATTGTGGAAGTGACTCCATACAGAAGCGAGAGTGAATATTCTGACAACAGGCACCCAGATAACGTTGTATTTGTTAGGGATATTAAAGAAGACCTAAAGCGACGCGACTTCACTATAAACGCAATGGCTTACGATATAGAGGAAGATGTGCTTATAGATGAGTATGAAGGGCAACAAGCCCTTAAAGGGCGTTTAATCAAGACTGTGGGAGCATCAGACACCAGGTTTAAAGAAGATGCTTTGCGTATGATCAGAGCAATACGTTTTAGCGCCGAACTAGGCTTTGAAATAGATCAGGAGACAACCTTGTCTATTATGAAAAACAGGGAATTACTGCAAAAGGTCTCAAAAGAGCGTATTAGAGATGAGTTTGTAAAAATAATTCTATCCCCAAACCCAAAAAAAGCCTTAGAGATGGCTAAAGAGGCAAAAGTGATGTCTTTTATCGTCCCTGAGTTAGAGGAAAGCTATGGTGTGGGTCAAAACAAGGCACACAGCTTTGATGTCTTTGAGCATTTGATCAGAAGCATGCAACACGGAGCGGATAAAGGACATGTCCTTGAGATTCGTTTGGCTGCACTCTTTCATGATATTGGAAAACCTAGATCTAAGCGCGTATCAGGAGAAAAGAGTGAACCAACCTTCTATGGGCACGATGTTATTGGTGCTCGTATGACAAAAAAGGTAATGGAGCATCTTAAGTTTCCAAATAAAATAATTGAGGATGTTGTAAAGCTTGTGAGATGGCACATGTTTTTCTCTGATACAGAAAAAATTACCATGTCTGCTGTACGTAGATTGATAGTTAATGTCGGCAAGGATCATATCTGGGATCTGATGAATTTGCGTGTGTGTGACAGGGTAGGGACAGGAAGACCAAAAGAAAGCCCATATCGCTTAAGAAAGTTTAAATCCATGATTGATGAGGCCCTACACGACCCAATTTCGGTGAGTATGCTTGCTGTAAATGGAAAAGACATTATATCCGCAACGGAGTCCAATCCTAGCCCTAGAATAGGATTCATGCTGCACGCTCTTCTTGAAGAGGTATTAGAAAATCCAGCTTTGAATACAAAGGAATATCTTGAAAATAGGGCTAAGGTATTGAATAAAATGACAGACGAAGAGCTCAAGAGAATCGGCGATAGTGGTAAGGAAAAAAAGGCAGAAGAAGAGGATAAAAAGATTGCAGAAATTAGAAAGAAACACTGGGTTCAGTAGTATAAAAAGAATACCCCTATAAACAAAAACACCACCCAACATAAATTAAAAGGGAGGTGTTTTTTGTTTTATCTAACTAACACTTGTCGAAGCAATGGCGAGCAGGGAATTGAGAAAATAGTATCTCAAATTTTAAAAAATAATAGTGGAAATATATTTTTCGTATCCCAACAAGGCACCCTTCCAATGAACAAACCCTCAGATCGTTTAAATAATTTTAAAACCTTCTTCACTAACTCGATCTAGGTCCTGAAGATATTGTATCAGCATAAAGGACACTGTAAAGGACAATACAAATAAAACTGTGGATAACTAAAGGTCAGCAATGAGTTCTAAAGGACAATGGTCAGAACCAAGGACCTTAGACATGATTGTGCTGTCCTTTATATTATTTTTTAAGTCAGGACTTACAAAAAAATAATCAATACGCCACCCTACATTGCGTTCGCGGGCAAAAGTTTTCATATCCCAATATGTATAGGCTCCAGTAACAGGACCATTCTTCAAGCGAAAGGTGTCAATATATCCAGCCTTTATGACTTTATCTATCCAGGCACGTTCTATTGGTAAAAAGCCAGTGTTTTTAGAGTTTTCTTTAGGTCGGGCAATATCAATTTCTGTATGAGCTGTGTTTATATCCCCACAGAAAATCACAGACACACCTTTTTTTGTTAGTTTGTTAATGTATTTCAAAAACTGGTCGTAGTACTTAAGTTTGTAATCAAGCCTGGTTGGACCACTACCCCCATTTGGAAAATAAGTATTAATAAGGGTGAACTTCTTGAAGTGTAAAGCAATAAATCTCCCTTCTTGGTCGAGCTCTGGCAAACCGACTGCGTAATCAATTTTCTCAGGCTTAATCTTTGAGTAAATGGCAACACCACTATAACCCTTTCTACCTTTTGAGTGATCAAAGTAAGCGTGGTAACCATCAACGTTCTTCAGTTCTTCTGGTAGTTGTTCAAATTCTGCTTTTGTTTCCTGAATACAAAACATGTCCGGATCCTCTTTTAGGAGCCACTCAAGTTTACCTTTTTTGTGCCATGCGCGGATGCCGTTTACGTTCCAAGAAATTATTTTCATATTTTTAAAATTATATCTATAAATATGACCTATTTTCGTTTGTTATGAAAGTTTTTATGCACATCCCTCAAGTGTTTATCGGTTACGTGCGTATAAATTTGGGTTGTTGTAATGCTAGAGTGGCCCAAAAGCGCTTGAACAGAACGCAAATCAGCCCCATTTGATAGTAAATCTGTCGCAAAGCTGTGACGTATAACGTGAGGGGTAACTTTTTTTGAGATACCTGCCTTGATTGCGTAGTATTTAACGATGCGTTCAATTGAGCGTGAAGTAAGCCGTAATCCATTTTCGCCCTTATTTTGCAAGCCTTTTTTAGTGCTTTGTATTTGGACAAAGAGAGCGTCATCAATATCTGTTCTTTTTTCAATATATTTTCCAACTGCTTCTCGTGCTTCTTCTGAAATAAATACCACTCGCACTTTTTCGCCTTTACCACGGATAGAAAATTCATCTTTTCTTATATCAAGATCGCGTGAAAGGGTGCAAAGCTCGGAAACACGCAGTCCTGTAGAGAAAAGAAGCTCTAGAATAGCCTTGTCTCTACACTTCCTTAACTGATTCTTTTCAGTATTAGGTGCCTCAAGTAGACGATCTAGTTCCTCAATAGATATATGATCAACAAGACGTTCCGGTACTTTAGCAAGTTCTATTGTTTCAGGAGATATACATGGAACCCCTTTTTTAGCTAAATACTTCAAAAACGCACGTAATGCTATCAAATAGTAGTTTTGTGTTTTCTTTTTAAGGGTTTCATGCGGATCCCTGATGTTTCCGGCGCTTTTTCGATTGAGAAAAAGACGGTATTCACGCATCAAACCTTCACTAAGTTGGCCGGGTTTAGTTATTTTATGCTTGTCTCTGGTGAAATTTATAAAGTAATCAAGATACCGTTTGTAGTTATTGATGGTATTTAGGCTTCTACCTCGCTCAATTTCGATATATTCGAGGTAGTGCCTAGCTAGTTGTTCAAGGGTAAGACCAGACATAACAAAAGTATAACACGTTGCAAGATATATGCTTTTATGGTAATCTATTTTTATGTTAACTAAAGCAAAAAAGGTCAAAGTCATCAAAGATGTCATGATTCACGACACTGATACGGGCTCATCTGAAGTGCAGATTTCCCTTATCAGCAAGCGGATCGAAGAACTTGCAAAGCATCTCAAGAAGAACCAGAAAGACAACCACTCACGACGTGGACTTCTTCAGCTTGTTGCAGACCGACAGACTCAAATGAAATACCTCCAGAAGAAAAGCCCAAAGCGATACGCAAGCTTGATCAAAAAGCTTAATCTTAAGTAATGTCCATTATAAAGCACAAAGAGCAGCGCGTTGGTATCTTCATTGATACTCAGAACCTTTATCATAGCGCAAAAAATCTATACCACTCTAGGGTAAATTTTGGTGCAATTATGAAAGAGGCTCTAGGGAACCGTGCTCTTATTCGTGCTGTGGCTTACGTTATTACTACCGAAGCAGGGGATGAAAAGAGCTTTTTTGAAGCTCTTGGAAAGATTGGTATTGAAGCAAAGACAAAAGACCTTCAAATTTTCTCAGGAGGTGCCAAAAAAGCCGACTGGGATGTTGGGCTTGCTGTTGATGCTATTAAAATGGCTCCAAAGTTGGATACAGTTATTATCGCCTCAGGTGACGGAGATTTTATTCCATTAGTTGAGTATCTTCAGATGAATGAAGGCTGTCAGGTTGAGGTTATTTCTTTCGGTAAGTCGTCTTCAGCGAAACTTAAAGAAGTCGCAGATGATTTTATTGATATGTGTGAAAATCCTAAAAAGTATTTGATAAATTACTTCCCATCATCAACTCGTAGTAGACGACCTAGAAAAGATGATCCTAAAGATGAGAGTTCTTCAGATGTTTTAAATGCAAACGACTCAGTTGATGAGACTTTTTAATTAAAAAGGCGTAGAATAAAAATATGGCTGATGACATGCTCCCAAAAGATGTAGCTCCACTAAAATCTATTCATACACTGCAGACTGATATAGCTGAAGCTATATCAAATGAGCATATTTCTATGGTTCATATTATCGCAGAACAAGAAAAAGCAAGATCAAAAGAAAAAGAAATAGAAGAAAAAAGGGAAGAAGATAATTCTATTGAAACTAATGTAATTCCAACATCCTACTTACTAAGAAATGCTTTAATTACTTTAGTGTCAATTGGTGTTGTTGTAGCTTCAGGATATGGGATTTTTACAATAGCACAAAAAAGAAACGCACAATTTCCTGTTCAGATCGTAGACACACCTGATACTAAAGAGATAATTTCATATAATGCAAAAAAAGAAATAAACTTTTCGTCAGAGGAACTGTTTGATAGAAAAAAATTAGGAACCAAACTTATAAATGAAGCCACCTCAGAGCCTGTTGACGGTGTGACTTTTTTTAAGATTAATTCACCAGTAAAGGACTTACTTTTGATTCTTTCGCCGTCTATTCCGTCTGCGTACCAGCGAACGCTTCTCGAAGAAAGTTTTTATGGTGGGCTTGCCCAAGGCAACTTTTTTATTATTTCATATGACTCATATGAGCAAGCATATGCAGGACAGCTTGAGTGGGAGAACAATATAGGGAATAGTCTATCACCTATATTTGGTAGTGTTTCTTCGTCCACACCAACCAGCCGTTTTGAGGATAGAATTGTTTCAAATAAAGATATTAGAGTAGCAGTTGATGAAAAGGGTAAAACCCTCTTTGTGTATGGTTTCTCTGTTGAAAATATTGTTATTTTTGCTAGAAATGAAGATGTATTTAGGCAAGTTAATGAAATTTTGCTTAGGCGTAATTTGTAGTATAATCGATGTATGACACAAGATATTGCATTATTTAAACAAAAACTTGAAGAAGAAAAAACTCATCTTGAAAAAGAGCTTAGAACTGTAGCACAAGAGAAAGCCGGTAATGGTACTTGGGAAGCAAAGGGGACTCTTGAAACTGATGACAACGTTGACGCTGATCCAAACGTAACGGCTGATAAAATCGAGGAATTTGAGACAAATCAGGCAATCACAGAAAGTTTTAAAGCAGATCTCCTCGAGATTAACGATGCTTTAGGAAAAATAGAATCTGGAACCTATGGTCCTTGTGAAATATGTAATAAAGATATAGAACAAGATCGCCTACATGCTTACCCTGCTGCTAGAACTTGCAAGGAACACATGAGTTGATAATTTCTTAATATATTCTTGAACAAGCTCATGGATAATAAATCTATGAGCTTTTCAAAATTAATGAGCATGCAATTGTATGCGTGTGATCCATATGTTGTTGATGTTGAAGTAGATATTTCAGTAGGACTTAACTCTTTTTCTATTGTGGGTCTTCCTGATAAGGCTGTAGAAGAAGCAAAGGATCGCATTTCTGCTGCAATAAAAAATAGTGGCTTCACATCTCCTAAGAGCAAGAATCAGAAAATTGTAATATCCCTTGCCCCTGCTGAACTTCGCAAAGAAGGCGTGCATTTTGATTTGGCGATGGCCCTTGCTTATCTTCTTGCTGTTGGAGACATTCAATTTGAACCAGTATCAAAAATATTTATAGGTCAGCTTTCCCTAGATGGGACAGTAAGAAGTGTGAAAGGTGTTCTATCATATGTGATTAAAGCCAAGAAGAACGGAATAAATGAAATATATATCCCGTATGACAATAAAACAGAGGTAACTTTTATTGATGGTATTAAGATATTTCCGGTTAAACATCTCAGTGATCTTGTAGGTCATTTTGATAAAAAAATTCTAAAGAAGGTTACACCTCTTAAAAATGAAGTGTATCATCCTGTGAAAATAAAAATTGAAGTTAACTTCAATGAAGTAAAAGGCCAGTCAGTTGCAAAAAGAGCCTTAGAACTCGCTGCGGTTGGTAGACACAATATAATGATGTATGGCCCACCAGGCACTGGTAAAACCATGTTGGCAAGGGCTTTCGTGTCGATACTCCCAGAACTTGATTTCGATGAAACACTTGAAGTAACAGCTCTTCATTCCTGTTTCGGGTCCATCTCTGAAGTCATTACGCACCCTCCCTTTCGTGCTCCGCACCATGGAGCTTCGAGTACTGCTATGGTCGGTGGGGGTTCTTATCCTCGTCCAGGTGAAGTAACACTGGCACATAAAGGTGTTCTCTTTATGGATGAGTTTCCAGAATTTGATATGCGTGTCATAGATGCTCTGAGGCAACCCTTGGAAGACAAAAAAGTAAAAATTTCAAGAGCTCGTTCTTCGGTTATATTTCCATCCGATTTTATACTTCTTGGTTCAATGAATCCATGCCCATGCGGCTTTAAGGGATCTATTATTAAGCCTTGTATTTGTTCTTATGCTGTAATTCAGCGTTACCAACGCAAAATATCCGGCCCAATCATTGATCGTATAGACATGTGGGTAGAAGTATCCGAAATTAATTATGAGAAATTAGGAGGTATTCAGGAGGAAGAATCAACTGAAACAATAAGTCAAAGAGTTAAAAAAGCCCGAAACAGACAAAAAATATTAAAAAATGGAGTAGAGAGTAACCTTCTTTCACCTCCATGTCGAGATCTCCTTAACACTTCCGCAAAAAAACTTCATCTTTCAGCGCGGGTGTACAAAAAAATTATTTTACTTGCGAGAACTATCGCCGATCTAGATGACAGTGAAGAAATACACGAAAAACATATTTTAGAAGCCATGCAGTACAGACCAAAAATTTTCAGCTAACTAGAAGGGGTTTGTGCCACCACGAACTTCAAAGTGTAGATGTACCCCGGTAGATTTGCCGGTTGTACCCATTCCTCCAATCACTTTACCTTGGGAGACAGTGTCGCCCGCTGAAACGCTCACAGAGTTGAGATGAGCATAGAGAGTCTGCATGCCATTTCCGTGGCTAATAACAACGTAATTTCCGTATCCTCCATTCCAACCACCCTGCATGGCAATGATTACTTTTCCTCCAGCTGCCGCCATAATGGGTGTTCCTTGGCTACTTGCGAGATCTACTCCATTGTGTCCGTGAATACCCTGTGTTCTAACTCCACCATTTACAGGTCTTATGAAATACCCAGAAGATTTAACTGCAGAAGATGCGGTGTTTTTTGCGTTAGAATTAGATTTTGTGGTTACTCTTGTAGCTACTTCTCCATTGGGAATGATGATTTCATCTCCTTCCTTAAGGTCTGAAGCTTTTGCTAGGTTGTTGTATGAAAGAATTTCATCTTCATCAGCATTATATGATGAAGAGATATTTTTTAGGGTATCACCCTTCTTAATTGTGTATTTCAAGCCTGAAATAGGAAGAATGATGAGTTGCTGGTCCTTACGGATTGTGGACTGTGAATTCATGTTGTTTGCCCAGCGAATTGTGTTGATGCTTACATCAAACATGTCAGCGATAGTGCTAAGAGTATCTCCTTCTCGCACAATATATACGCTGATTTGATCATTGGTTACATTTCCGTATTCATCAAGACCTGCATCAAATGATGGGCGTCTATCGCTCAAAAGCACCTGATCTGATAAGGGTTGGCCAGAACCAGGGCTTAATTTTGGGTGAAGTTCGCTACTAGCAGAGGCCTGAAGAACAGAGGCTTGTTGGCTTAATGAAGAAGTGCTTGAGATGGAAGGTGAAGCAGACGCTGTTTTAAACAGCGAAGCCGAGGCCCCGCCGAGGATGAGGGCTCCAGAAGTAAGTATTGTGAGCACTTTGACGTTCGTTAACGCGCGTCGAAGGCTCGTTTTAGGGGTTCTTAAAATAAGGTGTGGCTAATTTATAAGCTGTAGCGGTAATCATAATGGTTCAGAATTCTTTGTCAATTGACAGATTTACAACAAAACATGATATAATTTTAATTAAATTTAACTATTTTATGGCACACACACGAGTTTCAGAAGAAAATAAAATTGATCCTTCTGGAGGATTAGAAGCAGCTTTTGCCGCGGCAGCAAAAAAAACAGAAGAGGCTAAAAAAAAGAAGCCCGAGGTGGAAGACAAGCTTAAAAATAACACAGAACACCAAAAATTTGTTGAAGAATGGAAAAAAGAAATCCCTGATATAGAGGCTTTTATTGAAATTCTTAATCAGGGAATTAAAGCACTTAAAAGTCCTAAATTAAACGAGGATTTAATCGTATTTCTAAGAATGTACGAACAAGGTCTTAAAAGAATTATTAAAAAATATAGTAATAAGAATTCTTTGATTCTTCCTCAAGATGTCGACAACTGGAAGAGGTTTTCAAAGGAAAAAGGTCAAATGTATGCCTATTGGAAGGAATTACAACAAAAACTTATTGATCAGAACGATGCTAAAAAAACAAAAGTTTCAGTTGAGGATTGGAAAGAAAAAATCCCCGCCGTAAAAGATGCAATTTTAAGAATAGACACACTTCTTCCTCAATGGCATTTTCTTGATCCTTCACGAAATAAAGAAGTAATAAGAGAGGACTTTTTGAAACATAAACTGGCATTTGAAAAAATTGTAGATAAGTATAGGGGGATAGTTGGATCTGAAGAATTGACTGAAGATGATATAAAAATGTGGCTAGATTTTATAAAACCAAATAATCAGTTGTATTTAACTATGGAAGTTTTTGAAAAGGAGCTAGATGAACTTAAAAAACCTGAGATTAAGAAAGAGGATATACCAACTCCAGAGCCAAAAATAGAGCCACTATCTCCGCCAGATATTACTGCTCCACCACATCCAACCAAGCCCATAGATCTTCCCAAGGAAATTCCCAAAGTATCTCCTTTTATAGAAGAAAAATTAGCTAAAAGTGGTCTAACCCTCGGAGATCTCTTAACAATCCCAGAATTCGCTGATATTGCAGGTTCTGAAGGAAAAATTTTTTGGATGCTAGAGCGATTCAAGCAGGTAAAGCTACGCCGAATAAAGAATGACGCAACAGAAGAATTTGAAAAAGAAAATCGTGAAATCAGAAATCGTGGTGCCTTCGCTAAAAAAATATGGAGAGGTATTCGTAGGGGGTCATTGGTTGAAATGAAAGCGCAAGAACACGCAAAAAAAGATTTTAGTTTCGAAAAATATCGTAGTGATGTGGAGGGTTTAGTGCATCTTGCAAGTGCTAGTCCTGATATGGTTTTAAAAAACAAGGACGGGGAAACAAGTGTAGTGGCACAGTATCTAGAGGGTATTCACGGAATAGATAACCGAAAGTTATCAGATTTTAATGAATGTGCTACAGCTTTTGCAAATATCCCTCCAAAATATGAATGGAAAAAAGTTTCCGAAAAGGATAGAAAAAATTACAAAAAAATAGAAAAAGAATATCAAACTAAACATGACAGTCTTTTCGCTTTAATTCCAAAATCGCTAAAGACGGTTCTAAAAGGGGTGAAAGGAGATAAAACAGATTTTTATTCAGATGAAGATGCTATGAATATTCTTTCAAATGCAGATTTTGCAGTGAAGATGCACCAGAGTATTAATAGTCACCCAACAGCAGAGCTCGAACTTAAAAGACTTGCCGAGACAAATGGGTGGAGTCGAAAGTGGGATATAGCCAAGGCACAGCTAGGTATTGCTGGAGGCGCAGGTCTTACTGGAAGTACTTTTGGTTTTGCTGCCGGATCAGGGGTAATAAGGTTAGGAGCAAAATCTTCTTTAGTGCTAACTGGTGCAGCTATGGCAGCCCCTTTAGTGCTTGTGGGATCCGCACTTTTTCTTGGAGGAACGATTGGATGGAAACGAGGAGAGTTTAATGCTAAAAAAAGTATTCTTAAAGAAGAAGAATTGATGCGCTTGGGAATGGAGGAGAAGAAATTAAACAAAAATGGAACAAAACTTAACTTTATAAGTGCCGATGCATCTGTGTCAAAAATATCTGAAATTAGAAAATTATTAGCAATGGAGTATTCAGAGTACGTAAAAACTCGTCCTATGAGTCTTGAGAAATTTGAAGCACAAAAAGAAGAATGGGCTGAAAAACTTCAAGTAAGAATTGAGTATACAAAGAAAAAAATTGATGAAGGTAAAATATCTTTTGGAAAAGAGGACAAGGCTCTTTCTAATCGTTTTAACCTCCTGAAAGAGATGGGAAATGCAAAAGCCGAGTTGGCGCTTTTTGTAGGAAATGATGGTCTAAAACAGGAGATAGTAGGAAAGTTCGGAAGAACTAGAAGAGGGTCATTGGAAAGTATCCTATTAAAAGCGGAGCTTAATATAGAGAAAAATCGTGAAGCATTTACGCATAAACAAAAAATATTGGGCGCGGTAACAGGAAGTGTTTTTGCTGGAATTGGTTTTGGTGCAGGACGTTTCTTGAGCGAGCATGTTTTTAGTTCTCATGTCGCACATGCGGTGGAAGAGAAAGTTCAAGTTATTAAGTCGACAAATTTTACTGATGGAAAAAGTTTAGAGAAGGCGGTAGTGGAAGCAGTTAAAGATAATATTGCACATTCTGAAACTCAGAAACTTATCGCAGAGACCACTCCGCCTCCACTCGAAGTTCAACCTCCACTCGAAGCTCTGCCAAGCACATTTCAATATAGCCCCGAGGATCTTAAAAATAATTCTTTTAATATTTTGCTTACCGATAGTGAAACTCCAGGTCTTAATAAACCAACTTTTAGTCTCTCTAGTTCTCCTATACTTAAACCAGATGCTAACTCAGGGTTACTCCAAAAACCTTTTGAAGTATCACTAAAAAACGAGGTTCAGAGTCGCGAGTACGCGCTGAGGCAGTATTTTATACACAAAGGAATGAATTCGGCTGAAGCGGGAAAAAAAGCTAGTCAGACGATTAGAGATATGGTCAGAGATATTCCAGGTTCGAAAGGAGAGCGATCACTTCCATTTGTACACAAAGGTGATAAGGTTATGATTTTTGAAAAAGATGGAAAGGTAAATGTAAATGTTATTCCAAGAATTCAGATTGTAGAACAGTTACCAAAAATTAAAGTGGAAGAATCTGTTGTGATAAAAGACGGTCAACAGGATCTTTTTACGGGCAAGAGAGTGGGAGGAGATTCGGCTGAACGTGCTGTGACACGAGTACTCCGTGTTAATGCAGAAGAATACGGGTTCAAAGGGGATGTAGAAAATAAAATGGAAGTTCGTAAATGGGCCGATGGAATTACAACAGAAGTTTTGAAACAGAATCCAAAGATTGCAAATATTATCACCCATAATGGAGATGCCTTAAAACTTATTCACACACCGAATGGAAAGTGGTTGGCTGACGTAGAGCGATTTATAAAAGTCCCAAATAAAATTATTGAAGCATTAGCTCCTCAAGAAATAAAAGGTGCTGGTAGTTTCTCTAGTGCAATTGAAAAAACTTTTTCTAATGATCCACGATTTGGTAATCTTCAACCTCAAGATCAAGATAAGTTTTTGTTCAAGGCATTAATGCATGTTATAGACACTGCGCAGAAGGGAGAAAATATAGGAAAGTTTTTTAAGGATATAGGTATAAAATCAGGTAATCCTTTTAATATTAAAAATGATTCAATAAATGTTGCAAAGGTATTTGATAAGGCAACACTAGATAAGATATATGGTGATATTGCTGAAGGAAAAGTTTCCGATAATGTTATAGGTTTTGAAGGTAAGATTTCAAGTCGTCTTGCTTCACTTAAAAATATGTCTCCAGAAAAACTTAATGGAGAAATAAAAAAATTAAAAGCATATCTATGGTATAAAGGAATTAAATAGTTTATGGACGCACTTAATGACAAGCAAAAAGAGGCGGCTCTTCATACTGAAGGGCCGGTTTTGATATTGGCAGGGGCAGGGGCAGGAAAGACTAAGACCCTTACCCACCGCATACTACATCTTGTGGAGAAAGGTGTTTCACCTCAGGAAATACTGGCAATTACGTTTACAAATAAGGCTGGAAAGGAAATGAAAGAACGTGTTTCCCATCTTCTTCAGACTTCTGGAAACGCTGTGAAAGGTTACCCATTCATTTCGACGTTCCATTCACTCGGAGTGCATCTGATAAAAGAAAACGCTGAACTACTTGGTCTTACAAGACATTTTAGTATTTTTGATCGTGGCGATAGTAAACGGGCTGTTAGAGATGCGCTTGTGCATGCAGGGTTTGATCCGAAACAATATGATCCCGCAATTATTCTTTCTGCGATTAGTCGCGAGAAGGGGGATGCTGTGTCACTAAAAGATTTTGAAAAAGAAGTAGGGAATGATTATTTGAAAAAAGTTTCTGCTACTGTATGGAAAGGATATGAAGATATTTTAAAAAAAGAAAAAGCACTAGATTTCGATGATCTTCTTTTAAAAGCACTTTATATTTTAAAGCAGTATCCAGAAGTACGGGAGAAGTACCAAACAAAATGGAAGTATGTTCACATCGATGAATATCAAGACACTAATAAAGTGCAGTATCAGATGGCAAAAATATTAGCAGAGAAGCATCGTAATATTTGTGTGGTTGGAGATATTGATCAGAACATTTACAGCTGGAGAGGGGCTGATATAAAAAATATTTTAAATTTTGAAAAAGATTATCCTGAAGGAAAAGTTATCTTACTTGAAGAAAATTACCGTTCTACAAATATTATTTTGAAGGCTGCGAATGAGGTCATTAAGAAAAACGTAAACCGTCGGGAGAAAAATCTATTCACTCGAAAAGAGGGAGGGGATCTAATTTCAATTTACAATGCATATGATGAAACAGATGAAGCAGATTTTATTTCTCGTACTTCTATGGAACTTATTGCACAAGGAGCTAAGGCCGATGAGATTGCAGTTTTGTATCGAGCAAATTATCAGTCGCGAATTATCGAAGAATCTTTTCTTTCACGAAATATTCCTCATCAAGTTCTTGGTGTGCGTTTTTATGAACGCAAAGAAATCAAAGATGCACTTTCATATTTTAAACTTGCACTTAATCCAAGTTCGGAATCTGATTTTAAGCGTGTCATCAATGTGCCGGCTAGAGGTATTGGAAAAGTTGGGCTCGATAAAATCTTGGCAGGTAATGCAGAAAAATTGCCAGCAGGAACAAAACAAACATATGATTTATTTCTTGAAAAGTTACTCGAGATACGCGAGATTGCCTTTTCAAACAAAGTTTCGGATACGCTAGCTTTTATTCTAAGTGTAACTGGACTTCGTGCTATGTATAAAGAAGGTAAGAATGAAGATGAGGAAAAAGTAGAAAACCTCGAAGAACTTGTCACGCTCGGAAAAAAATATGATCA